>NPIE01001609.1_pt1 | contig 116801 bp, 103 predicted proteins | sample 8637661 | NCBI WGS metagenome assembly NPIE01 (sample SAMN07420842, study PRJNA396082) | bioreactor metagenome | isolation source: sample BA12 brine-fed electro-methanogenic bioreactor BA | place: Japan: Kochi | collected 2016-12-09
CTACAGATTGTGGGGCAGTCGGATGCCTAACGCCCGCAGCACGGGAAAAGTTGGAGTCAGCGGAAATTTTATCCCAATGCCTGCGATTGTTATGTTCCATTGCGCTTGACCACGTATCCACCTGCCAGCATAGATTCATCAACTTTTTTACAAAGCTCTCTTACGGCATCAATCGCAGACTCTACAATAGGATACCCGAGCGGGAGTTTATCTCCCTTAATAGCTGGGACAATATCGTTAAACTTGCTTACAAATTCGTCATCGGCAATTCCAGAGGCATGAATAAACAGATGCCTCATTTCAAGGTATGCCATTGCCTTGTGTTTAAGCCCTTCATCGACCGAAGCACCGCCCTTGTTCAGAATTTCATCAAGCAATTTTTGGGTGCTTCTTTGGTTTTCAAGCTTTCTAAAAACCGCCTCAACCATTTCTCTACTAATTTTTTCTATATCACCTAGCTCGACAATTCTTTTGTAGGGGATATTCCCGCTATGATTTCCAACTACACGTAAAGGATCGTGTTGGTATATTTCAGACAAGAGCCCTTTCACATATTCTGAGAAGTGTGTATGTAGAATAATAATCGTATATTGATGAGTGCTAGATTTGGAGTGATTTAGTATCCGAGGGTTCACCCTGATTGGGTGATTCAATTCGGTATATTTTCTCGAAGAATACCCTAATGATTCAGCAATTTTCTTATTCTTATCGGGTTCAGCTTTCATAGTTTTGTAAGCGTTCACCAAGGCAATATCCACTGTCTGAACATGCTGCTTTAGATCGTGAATCCTTCCTCTGAATCTTTGGAAGGAAATAGTTTCAGGTCTTGCTGGCACTAAATTCTCCTTAGCGTATAACGCCGTTATAAATGGTTTAAAGAAGTTGGCGGCTTTTTTGCCGAAGGCGGAAAAGATGACAGCTTATTTAAATCCATTTCATAACCTTGTTAAATTATTCTAACCACAGGACTGTGAATTCATCTTTTAACACTGGTCTATATGTATAGAAATAACCAAGATCCATATTCTCTTCACACCCCCTTCTTAAATTTTCTCCGCCAAACTCATCGATTAATCTATTACACCACTGTTCATTTGGAACAATAACAGTGAGCGGTAATGGTAGTTCTAACTCATCAGTTTTTATACGCCACTCACGCTGCCATGTGTAATTTCGGTATTGCGCCCCGTCACTAATAGAGAAATCTACGTGCCTCCAGCGTATTGATATATCCAGTTTCTCTAGATCACTTCTTGGTTGGTAGATCACTGGTCTACCACCGCTTTCGAAAGCCCATTTTTTTTCTACTTGAACACCAAATGGCTTAAACTGACCTATTACATTACTGTGGAATTTTTCAGCCGGCGCTTCAGTAAAACAAACACACTTACCTCCACCGAACACGCCACGCTCTCCTCCATATAGAGATCCATCAAAGCATATAGATAATAAGTTTTCAAAAGCCTCTTCATAGTCAGAGCCTTTCGTCCAATGCACTAGGTAGTTGCTTAGGTCATCACGATTCATATTTAATTGGTGTTACCCATAAAAAGGAGACAGCTTTACCAAGTCCGAGTGCTTTGACTTGTTAGAAGTTTTAGTTTGCAAAGAATCGCCCCACATTTTTTGCTATTTTTTCAGTTTGCCCAGCATCCAGACCTAAACTTACCTGAGAACTCCAAACCTCGGGGCCATCGAATTCTTTGATAGTAATTGTAAGCATTACATGTCCCAACTTATCGCAGGTAGCCGATATACCAAACTCACCTTCGATAGAAGCCCATTCTTGAGCGCCATCCCAGCCTTTCCATTCTTTGGCAATGAATTCAAAAAGATCAACGAGGAATTCGCAGTCGGTGTACCCCCAAACCCTTTTCCTGAGTTTCACAGAAGGACTTTCATAGGTAACAGAGAAATAATCGCCATCACGCTCACTAAAAGTAAGTGTGGCCGCGGTGTTACCTGATTTAATAACTGCACTATCCATATTGGTGACTTCTAACAGTTTAGTATACGGATTCCATCTATTGGGGCCACCTATTGGCACCTCAAGCACTTATTTCGCAACAATAACTTACTGATTTAGCTCACTTTTCATTTTTATGCAAACCTTTTTTCACCAATAGGTGGACACAATACATGGTCAGTTTGCAAATAAGTGCAGGATAATACTACATACACGGAAAAATACTGGGTATAAAAACAGAAAACAAGAAGACTCAAGCGGAGAGTTTAGCCTTACGGGAGGCTGGCACCTCCCGGCTGTTGGGGTGGAAGAAGCGTTACAATAACGCTTCTTTTGAGTTGGTTGGCTCTAGTGCGAATACCGTTGGGCTGGATGCGCTGCTTGCGATAATCGTTTGGCCATCCGCTAAGTGCGCTTCAACCGAGCGACCTAAATCAGCTAATGGGTTGCTGGCAGATGTATAGTTTTGCGAGTGAGTAGCACCTTGCGCTAGGTTGGATTCGGTCGCATGTGTACCTACATCGTTCAGTGGGTTAGCGAAGGCTTGTGATGCGAAAAGAGCGGTAGTGATCAAAGTAGCGTTCAGTAAAGTTTTCATAATCTGTATTCCTTAATTCGTTGTGTTGATGGGTGTACTTTAAAACCCAAAACTGAAACGAAACTGAAATAAGAAAAACTTTTTACTATTTTTTATTATATATAACGACGGAGCATAAATCGGGTTATTATCGGCGTCTAATGTATCACAGGTCAATATCTATTCCGCCGTCATTACTACGGAATATCCGTATCACAAAGCGAACTATCCAGACTAATATATCTATTGGTAACTCTATGATAATTTCTAGCATATCGAGAAAACGGTTATCTTGCTCTCTATAGCCATGCCTTTTACTTGGCCATATAAAATACGCTGCCACGAAGCAACCTATCGCCGCAATAAGATCTCCCCAGTCAAATACACCTATGAGTGAGACAACAAGCGTAACACCTACGATAAAAATAAGGGTCGCTGTAAACTCCCTTAGCATTTCCATTATTAACCCTCTCTCCTTAGGCTACACAATAAGATCGGGGCCATTATACGTCACTTTGTATTATTGAGAGGGAAATACCAGAAGCATTGAGAGTAAATAGGCTAAAAAGGGCAGCTTTGATAGATTTTAGAACGGTATAGAAAGGCGTAAGGGGTAGGCAAGGCGATAGCTTTCGGGAGGCTGGCACCTCCCGGCTGTTGGGCGGAAGAAGCGTTACAGTAACGCTTCTTTTGAGTTAGTTGGCTCTAGTGCAAATACCGTTGGGCTGGATTCGCTGCTTGCGATAATCGTTTGGCCATCCGCTAGGTGTGCTTCAACCGAGTTACCTAGATCAGCCAATGGGTTGCTGGCAGGTGTGTAGTTTTGCGTGTGAGCTGCACCTTGCGCTAAGTTGGTTTCAGTTGCCTGCGCACCCAAATCATTAAGTGGGTTAGCAAAGGCTTGTGATGCGAAAAGAGCGGTAGTGATCAAAGTTGCGTTCAGTAAAGTTTTCATGATCTGTATTCCTTAATTCGTTGTGTTGATGGGTGTACTTTAAAACCCAAAACTGAAACGAAACTGAAATAAGAAAACTTTTTTTAACTCTTTTTCGCTATATGAGATTTCTACTCAATAGCCTCTGCTACCGCACCATGTTCATCCATCTGGTTTGGCTCAGCCGCTGCTAACAGGGCTCGATCCGCTTTGCTGATATATTTAGGCTTACTTTTGGGTGCGAGTTTCGCCTTAGCTTTTTTAGCACGGGCTTTTAGGATCTGATTACCTTTTTTACGACGATTCAAAATACCTACCTTTTAGCTATCTACGGGGTTTGGGCGCTTCGCGGGTGCCAGCTTGCTCGCGAGTTGATGCGGGCGCACCCCATGCATTCACCAGATTGCCCAACAGCATCAGCGCACCGCCCAGCATAATAGCAAATTCAAAGTGCTCTTGATAAAGCAACATACCGAGCATCGCTATTAGGGGTAATCGTAAGAAGTCCATCGTGACGATAATGGTAATTTCTGCATAGTGCATCGCTTTTACCATACAATAATGTGCTGATAATGCAGATAGCGCGATGGATACTAGCCAAACCCACTGCATCCCAACCGGCCAAACCCATGCCGAAAGCGACAAAGCCAATGCGACCGGTAGTTGCACCAAACACATATAGAACAAAATCACGATAGGTTTATCGGTAGCCGACAGCGCTTTGGTTGAAGTATGAGCAATGGCATAGCATATCGCTGCTCCGAGTACGATCAATGATGCCACATTCACAATGGCAACGCCCGGTTGAACAATCACGAGTACACCCAGTAATCCACACGCAATCGCGATCAATTTGCGCCGCGTCAGTGTTTCTTTTAACGCGATTGATGCAAAGATGGCCGTCCAAATGGGTACAGTAAACTCCAGTGCAAACACTTCGGCCAAGGGCAGCAGCCCAATACCTAAGAACCAACCATACTGCCCAGCAAGGTGGAAGCTATTGCGAAAAACATGTAGCCCAAGCGCCTTGGTTTTAATCAGCGCCGCCTGCTTTGTTACGTATAAAATGGCTACAACGCATAATAAGCCTACAGCGCTACGTACAAATAATGTTTGAAAAACAGGAATCTCTCCCGCTAGTTCTCTGGCACCAATCGCCATTAAACAAAATGAGAGCAGCGAGCCAAACATCCAAGTTATTGCGTGCATAAGGGAATCATTTCCACCCAATAAGCCAGCTGTCGCTATTTTTCAGGTCGTGCCAATCTATAGACACTGAACGATGGGAGATTACCGCTTCCAATAGGCAGTGAAGAACACTGCCGTTTTCATCCCATTCCACTTCAGTCACGATAAAGTGTTTCTCTTTATTGATAGGTCTTATCGCTGTCCATTTACTTTGGTGTAATTTTTTGGGGTTGATTTTAGTCACACCTAACTCCTTTTTATTTTTAACATGTAGGGGGGCTAGCGGTGTTTATATTGGGTTGGGCAGTAGCCCCTCGTCATACTGGGCGATCTTAGCTTATGGTGTTTAGTGTTACGCCCTCCTACTCGACTTCGCCATAGCTTAAAGCTGCTGGGTTTTAACGCTCGACGCATCAGGCGGATCACGTCGGGTTCTCCCAAATCGAACTGCTTCTTTATCGCTTCAAAGGGTGTTCTATCCTCCCAAGCCATCTCGACTATCCGAGAAATCTCATGCTCCAAAAACGCCATTGTAATACCTCTAATAAACCAGAGTAAGTAAAGCTCATACGCAGCGAAGTGCTCAACAGTTTAACCCGTTCCTACTTAGGGAGGAGGCTTTTACGACTTCCCGGAAAAAATCTTACGCCCTCCGGGAAAAATACACATTCAATCGGGAATTCGGCTGACTGTTGCAAGGATTATATCCATAGCAGCGCGATAGCCGAACACGCAAAAATCTAAGCCTCCTGAGCGATGACTCCTGCTCAGTAATCAATAGAGGTCCTAACATGAAAAAAATAACACGCTTTGCCCGCCGTCCTCTTGCGGGGCTTATTCTCTTAGGTAGCAGTACGTTACTGGCTACTAGCGCTTATGCGAGCAATCCCGTCAGTTGGGAAGATATCGCCAATGATGCAAATACACCTAAGGATGTTTTAGGTTATGGCATCGGCCCCAAAGCCCAACGTTACAGCCCCATGACTGAAATTAATGCCGAGAATGTACATATGCTGACACCCGCATGGTCCTTTTCATTTGGCGATGAAAAGCAGCGAGGGCAAGAAACTCAAGCATTGGTGCATGAAGGGGTAATCTATGTCACCGGCTCTTACTCCCGTGTTTTTGCCGTTGATGCACGAACGGGCAAGAAGCTGTGGTCTTATGCCCATCGACTACCAGAGGATATACGCCCATGCTGCGATGTGGTTAACCGTGGCGCCGCTATTTTTGGTGATAAAATCTACTTTGGCACACTGGATGCTGCCATTGTTGCCCTGAATAAAGATACCGGCAAAGTCGTCTGGAAAAAGAAGTTTGGCGACCATAAAGCGGGCTACACCATGACAGGGGCGCCCACATTGATCAAAGATCAGAAAACCGGAAAAGTCTTATTGGTTCATGGCTCTTCCGGGGATGAGTTTGGCGTTGTAGGTAAGCTGTTTGCCCGCGATCCCGATACAGGTGAAGAGGTGTGGATGCGTCCATTTGTGGAAGGCCATATGGGCCGCCTAAATGGTAAAGAAAGCACACCTACCGGAGACCCTAATGCCCCCAGCTGGCCCCGTGATAGCGATGGCAACCTAGTAGAAGCTTGGCATCATGGCGGTGGAGCACCATGGCAAAGCGCCAGCTTTGATGCTGAAACCAATACCATTATCGTCGGAGCAGGCAACCCTGCACCATGGAATACGTGGAAACGCACCTCTGAGGGTGGCAACCCATTAGATTATGACAACCTCTACACATCCGGCCAGGTCGCAGTCGATCCAACAACAGGCGAAGTAAAGTGGTTCTATCAGCACACCCCGAACGATGCTTGGGACTTCTCTGGCAACAACGAGTTGGTGCTATTTGAGTACAAAGATGGCGGTAAAACCATCAAGGCTACAGCTCATGCCGACCGCAACGGGTTCTTCTATGTCGTTAATAGAGAAAATGGCGATTTTATTCGTGCCTTCCCATTTGTCGACAATATTACTTGGGCTACTCATATCGACCCGAAAACCGGGCGCCCAGTAGAAGTTGAAGGTCAACGTCCGCCCAAGCCAGAGCCGGGACAAAAACAGGGTAAAGCCATTGAAGTATCTCCGCCATTCTTAGGGGGTAAAAACTGGAATCCTATGGCCTATAGCCAAGATACCGGCCTGTTCTATGTTCCGGGCAACCACTGGAAAGAGGACTATTGGACAGAAGAGGTGACTTATCAGAAAGGTTCAGCTTATCTAGGCCAAGGCTTCCGTATCAAGAAGATGTATGACGACCATGTTGGCATTCTTCGCGCTATGGACCCTCTGACCGGTAAGGTGAGCTGGGAACACAAAGAAGCGCTCCCTCTATGGGCTGGCGTTTTAGCCACCAAAGGAAATCTAGTCTTTACCGGTACAGGTGACGGCTATTTCAAGGCTTTCGATGCTAAAACCGGCAAAGAGCTTTGGAAGTTCCAAACTGGCTCCGGCATTATCTCATCACCTATCACATGGGAGATGGATGGCGAGCAGTATATTGGCGTAGCGTCAGGCTATGGTGGAGCAGTGCCGCTATGGGGTGGGGATATGGCTGTTCTGACTAAATCTGTGTCACAAGGCGGCTCTTTCTGGGTATTTAAACTACCCGACTGGGCTAAAACAGTCGCTAAAAAGTAAATCTGCAGCACCTGCCTTTGCGGGCAGGTGCTTCTTTCGGAGCGCATCATGAAACACATATTACTAGCCATCTCACTATGCTATAGCACCACCCTATTAGCTAGTCCCCCTTTTCTTGATGATCAACCTCGCACGCACAATGGCTGTATCTTAGTTGCGGCCACACAATGTCCAAAAGCAGATTTACGCCAAGCCCAATTGATGCATGTAGACCTTTCTCAGGCTAATCTTGAGGGCGCAGATCTACGCGGTGCCAATCTACAACACGCCAAACTCAACAATGCAAATCTACGCGGTGCCTTACTTCAAGGCGCTAATTTGACCCGAGCAAATATCGAGCATGCCGATATGCGAGGGGCAAAGCTTCAGGAGGCAAAGCTCGATGCTGTGCGAGCTTGGGCCTTATTTGCACAGGGCGCAAACTTTGAAAATGCTAGTCTAGTCGGAGCCAATCTGGAGTTCGCACGATTAAGCAAAGCGCGTTTAGTCAACGCTAACCTGTATGCAAGTAATCTGGAAATGGTCTGGCTGAGCAAGGCCGATCTCACACGCGCAAACCTGCATAGTGCAAACCTTCAGGAAGCAAAACTTAACAATAGCAATCTGGAAAATGCCAACATGACGGAAAGCCGTATACATTACGCAACTTTTCAAGATGCTTGGATGGAGGGCTGTCAAGCCTGCCCTACCGACTGGCAGAAGTATTGAGTTGATATGAGCCCTACCTGTTCAGGAGTGGCTCATACTTCCCAATTTGATAATGCCCGTCTCAATAGCTAGGTGGACTAGCTCTGCCGTAGAAGAAACACGCAACTTACTTTTTAAGTTTGCCGTATAATTAGATACCGTCTTATGGCTGATACATAGGCTATCTGCCACTTGTTTGCTACTCATACCCCGGGCCAACATCACAAACACTTCCAGCTCTCGCTGAGTCATTTCCCGCAAACGCTGATCAGTTTGCTCTGGGCGATTTAATGCCAACTTAATCGCTAACTCATGTTCAACGTAAAGATGCCCCTGCATCACTCGATTCACAGCCTCCAACAAGACATTGGGGGAGCAACTTTTGGTAATGTAACCACTGCCAGACTCTAGCGCCTGCTTTACCAACGGTGTTTCCATATACATACTGAAAAACAGAATACGAGCCTGTGTCGTTTTAAGGCGAATACGACGAGCCGTTTCTATACCGCTAATACCGGGGAGATTGATATCCATTATAATCAGCTCAGGAGCGTACTCATTGAATAGGCTAAGTGCCTGTTCCCCGCTATTGGCTTCTATTATTTCACACTCAGGTAACATCGCTTCTAGCAGGGCCGCATAACCCTGACGCACCACAGCATGATCATCAGTAATTAGAATTTTCATGTAACCTCCTTTAATGGCACATTCAGGCTGAGCGATAGTCCTTTATCGGGTTGAGATACCACCGTCAGCTCCCCTCCCATCATATGAGCACGTTCTTGCATAGAGCGCATTCCAAATCCTTTGGTATCAGTGACATGACATCCAACACCATTATCGACAACACAGATCTTTAACTGCCCTGCAAGGCAGCCGGCCACCACAAAGACTTCGGTCGCCTTTGCATGTTTAGCCACATTATTGAGTGACTCCTGCACAAAGCGATAAATGTGGCTGTTATATTCATCCTCCAATGCCGGCATATAACTCAGATCACAATGGCACGTCACACCGTGCTGTTGCTGCCACTGTTGGGTCAGTTCTAATAACGCATCGGGCAGCGCCATCTGATCCAACACAACGGGATGTAGCGCCTGTATCAAGCAACGAAAACTCTGCTGCATCGTTTGGCAGTGTTTGACAATGGCATGAGCTGCTTGAGTTTGGCGCTCCGGGCTGGATGTGTGGGTAATTAGATAAGCCTGCACCTGAATCCCCGCAACATACTGTCCGAGATCATCATGTAACTCTCGGGCCAGATGAGACCGCTCCGCTTCTTGTAGTCGCATCAATTGACGTGTCAGCGCACGGTTGCCTTGCTGCTCTCTTTGCAGCTGCTCAGCCATATTATTAAAGTCCCCTGCCAACTGATTAAGCTCGGGAAGGGAAAAGGTGGGCAGGCGGGCTTCCAGCCTACCTTCACGGATTGAAGACAAACCAGCTAGCAGTTGACCTAACGGCTTTACACCTTGGCGCACACCTAACCAAACCGCCACATTAGTAAGCAGGGCCGCTAGAATAAATAGACTGACGGTTTGCTGCACTGACTCCCAAACCTCGGCGACTTCATCACTAGGATCCGCCTCCACCAGCAGCGCCCGTCCATCAGGCAGAAAGCGCAGCAAACGACGATCCGAGAACTGCTCGATACCCGGAATACGCGATAGAAACCAGCGAGGCACTTGCTCATCTGTATAGGATGCCACCTTAGGAGCCTCCAGCTGCCCAGGTGGAAGTAGAGTGATGTTCACATGTCGGGTATACCCATTAAGGAAAGGCGACAGCAAACTCGGCTCTTCCGCAGCGATAGCCAACACCTTATGAGTGAAACTGAGCCCCGCCACCACTTCTCGCTCAATATCTTTACTCGCCTGTAGAATCAGGTTTTGAACGCTCCACACTAGGGCAACACTGAATACCGCCGTAATCAACAGGTTGAGTCGCAATACTGCACTCATGAATAATCAATCAGCATCAACGGACGTTAAATATGCCTTCCATGCCTTTTTCTTCCAAGCCTTCGGCATAAAACTCAAATGCACCTGGTTTAATCGGTACGAAGTAGATCTCGGCCTCACCCTCTTGCTCAAACTCTAGCTCAGTGAGCATTACCGCTTTGATTTCCATATCTCCTGCCTCAACTTTTCTTAAAAAAATGGAGGTAAAAAACTCAGGGGCTTTAAAAGCGTACTCCGTTTGCCCACTGGAGATAATCTTGAGCTTGTAAGATTTACCGGTTTCTAATTCATACTGCTTTTGCGAGAGCAAGTAGCGATTGTCTTCTGTGCCAAGTACCAGATCAGGCAATTTTTCTGGTCGACGGGTTAAATCTCCCTCAGCCAAAACAGGCATTGACGCCGCAAGAGTTGCGCCCATTAATAAAGTGGCAGCCGTGAAATGACGCATAGCACGCATGATGTTCTCCTGATTTAAAATTTACAGTCCATCAATCATGCATAACCAACAGGGCACACAAACATACTACTTCAGAACTAATTGATTCGTACTTTCTTCATATTCCGCACATCGGCAGAAGACCTTAAGCTGAACAACTCAACATAATAAAAATGTATACCTATGAAACCACGTCACTTAGCAGGAGCCCTGCTCCTCAGCCTACTTAGCCTACCCATCTGTGCTGCGTCGCTGGAGATGAAGGTAGCTTTTATTAAGCTGCAGAAAGATAGCGGCCCCGTGCTTTCTAATATTCTTCCTGAGCCGAAAGACGCAGGCTTACGCGGTGCTGAACTCGGTATAGCGGACAGCAATACCACAGGCCGGTTTCTGAAACACCACTACACACTCTCTATCACCGAAAGCGATCAGTGGGAGTCATTAGCGGCCCAAGCTCAGCAGCTCTACGCTAGCGGCATTCGCGTGTTTGTGGCAGATATGCCAAGTACTGCCTTACAGCAGCTATCCTCATTGCTAGGTGAGGATGTTTTGATTTTTAACAGTACAGCCAAAGACGACGCGTTGCGCACCGATATATGCCTCAATAATACATTGCACAGTATGCCTAGCCGCGCAATGCTCACCGATGCATTAGGGCAATGGCTTAAAAGCAAACGATTGACTAAGTGGCTATTGATCACTGGCGCAACCGAGGATGACAAAGCTTACTCCGCTGCATTAAAGCGCGCAGCAAAACGCTTTGGCCATAAGATTGTTGAGGAAAAGCAGTGGAGCTTTGATACCGATCTTCGCAGAACAGCACAAAAAGAGATGCCGCTATTCACTCAAGGTAAAGATTACGATGTCGTTGTGGTTGCTGACGAGCGTGGCGACTTTGGCGAATATGTTCTCTACAACACTTGGCTACCTCGACCGGTCGTTGGTACTCAGGGCTTAACACCCGTCACATGGCACCGCGTTGTAGAGCAATGGGGCGCCGCTCAGCTACAGAGCCGCTTTGAAAAAAGCTCAGGCCGGTGGATGAATAACGAAGATTACGCCGCCTGGGCAGCCGTTCGCTCTGTGGCAGAAGCGGTAACACGTACCAACAGTAGCGATGTAAGTACCCTCAAAGCTTACCTCATGTCTGATAAGTTTGAATTAGCCGGTTTTAAAGGTCGTAAGTTGACATACCGTGAATGGAACGGCCAGCTACGCCAAACTATTCCACTCATACACCCGCGCTCTTTGGTTTCCCAATCACCTCAAGAAGGTTTTTTACACCCGGTATCCGAACTGGATACCTTGGGATATGACCAACCTGAAAGCCGCTGCAATTTACAACCTCTCTTCACCTCTATGAAAAAAGGCAATGGATCATGAAAGTACGTCGACTTATCTCATCTGCAACACTCTGTCTTCTACCGACGCTATTACATGCCGAGGTTGCTTATGTTTCAAACGAAAAAGATGACACCCTGTCTGTTATCGACCTAAAAACTTTTGAGGTGACCCATACTCTATCCGTGGGGGAACGCCCTCGCGGGATTATTCTTTCTAAGGATCAGAGCAAGCTGTACATCTGCGCTTCTGACTCCGATACGGTCCAGGTTATGGACTTGGCAACACATACCATTGTCAAAGAGTTACCCTCGGGTGAAGACCCTGAGCAATTCGCCCTGCACCCCAATGATAGGCACCTGTATATCGCCAACGAAGACGATGCCTTAGCAACCGTTGTCGATACCGAAACCAATGAGGTACTGGCGCAGATCGATGTAGGAGTAGAGCCTGAGGGGATGGCGGTCAGTTATAACGGTAAAATTGCCGTTAATACCAGTGAAACCACCAACATGGTGCATTGGATCGACACCACAACCATGCAGCTTTACGACAATACGCTGGTTGACCAACGCCCGCGCCATGTTGAATTCAGCAAAGATGACTCAATCCTTTGGGCTAGCTCAGAGATTGGTGGGACGGTCTCTGTGATCGATGTCGAAAGCCGTAGCATCCTGCACAAAATCAATTTCCAGATCAAAGGGGTTCACCCAGATAAAGTACAGCCGGTAGGCGTTAAGCTGTCGGATGATGGCAAATATGCCTTTGTCGCACTCGGTCCGGCCAATCATGTTGCCGTTGTCGATACAAAAACGTATGAAGTGCTCGACTATATTTTGGTAGGCCGCCGTGTTTGGCATATGGCATTTAACAGTGACCAATCACTCCTGCTCACCACAAACGGTATCAGCGGTGATGTAACGGTTATCGATGTCGCTAAAATGAAAGCGATTAAATCGATTAAAGTAGGCCGTTATCCTTGGGGTATCGTGGTGAAATCCTAATGAGTATTCGGGTCGAGCAGGTTAGTTTTCACTATGGAAAAAAAGCGGCGCTAAACGATGTCAGCTTCGCGTTAGAAACAGGACAGTTTGCAGCCCTGCTAGGCCCTAATGGAGCCGGTAAAAGTACGTTATTTGCCTTACTGACTAGACTCTACGCTCAGCAATCAGGCGAAATTTTTCTGCGGGAACTTGCTCTCAATCAGCATCCTACTGCCGTGATGCAAAAATTGGGAGTCGTGTTCCAACAGAGCACGCTGGATTTGGACCTCACGGTTCAGCAAAACCTGTCTTATCATGCTGCACTGCATGGACTCTCAGGAAAAGCCGCCAAAGGGCGCATACAACAGGAGCTAGAGCGTCTGCAAATGCTCGCCAGAGCCGATGAAAAAGTCCGCGCTCTGAATGGTGGCCACCGTCGTCGGGTTGAGATTGCTCGGGCGCTTCTGCACCAACCGGAGGTTTTACTCTTGGATGAGCCCACCACAGGGCTTGATCCTCAAAGCCGAAGCGCACTCAACCAGCATATACGTCAGCTATGCCGTGAAACACAGCTGACCGTCCTTTGGGCCACACACTTGATAGAAGAGATTACACTGGAAGATCGCGTTTTATTACTTCACCAAGGTCGTCTGCTATCGTCTGCTACAGGCCATAGCCTGTGCGAATTATCCCTGCAGGATTCTCTTTCAAGGGCCTTCGATACTCTGACCTGCACCGAGGCCCGCTACTGATGAAACTATCTACACGCCATTACTGGCAATGCTTCAGCGGTATTTTGATACGCGAATATTTGCGCTTCATCCAGCAACGTACCCGTTTTCTTAGCGCACTGATTCGCCCTCTATTATGGCTGATTGTATTTGCCGCAGGTTTTAGAGCCGCACTGGGCATCGCCATCATCGAACCCTACGATACTTATATCACCTACGAGGTTTATATCGCACCCGGGTTGTGTTGTATGATTTTGCTGTTCAACGGTATGCAAAGCTCATTATCGATGGTCTATGACCGAGAGATGGGGAGCATGCGTGTTTTGTTGATGAGTCCACTGCCTCGCTGGTTTCTACTTAGCAGTAAGTTGATTGCAACGGCGTTGGTGTCGCTACTTCAAGTATATGCGTTTTTACTCATCGCCTTGTTGGTGGATGTTGAGCCACCTTTGCTTGGCTATTTAACGGTTCTGCCTGCGCTTATTTTAGTCGCTTTAATGCTAGGGGCGATTGGCTTGTTTATCTCTTCATGGATTAAACAACTGGAAAACTTTGCGGGGGTAATGAATTTTGTGATCTTCCCTATGTTCTTTCTCTCTTCCGCTCTCTACCCCCTTTGGAAAATGCAGGAAGCCAGTGAGTGGTTGTTCTGGATCTGTTCAACCAACCCTTTTACCTATGCCGTAGAGCTGGTTCGCCATGCGCTCTACATGAAGCTCGATAACACAGCTCTTGCCGTCACTGGCGTGTCAACGCTGGTGTTTTCCGCACTCGCTATTCGGGGCTTTAACCCCCAACGCGCCGCTTCAACCAGCAAAAAACCGGGGTAAACGTCTCATTTAGGGCAGGTCAATCTGGCTCCAATAGAGCGTATGCGACCTTGTAGCCGAGAAGTAATACGGCGCTTCCACCATCTCGAAACGCAGCTCCTGAACATTGATACCATGTTTAGTTAGCAACCAAGATGCAAAGCCATCTCGACTACAATCCTGCGTCTCACACAATACAATGAATGAACCCACTACCCTGTTATCAGCCATCGTGCGATCGGGAGTAAACACCTCAGTTCCCTTAAAAGCGTTACGCATATTACCGCCCATGAAGGTGGTTTCGGCAAAGAGGCTACCTGACATATCGACCTGCGATTCTAAGCGCTGACTGAGCAGGCCATAGGGTATATTTTGGCGAGTATAACGACCAAACTCTTCAGCAAATACCACTCTAAGGCTCAGCACGCCCCCTATCAGTATTGCGAAAAACGCGGCTAACCCAACGTAGAGATTTAACCCTTTTGTTGTCGGTTTATATAACATCGCCACCAACAACGGCATAAAAAAGAGCATAGGCTGGAACCAACGATCTTTTATCTCTTGTGCGCCCGTCAGGCCAACAAAAACAGTGACGAGAAAAAGAATCGTTATCGGCAACCATAGGACAAACCGCTGCTCTTCAATACAACCAGCAACCTCTCGCCGCTCACCTCGAATCAGCAACAAAGAAAACAGCCATAACGGGCTAAGAAAAGCCAATGCCGAGATATAGGCCTGCCCAACACCGGTAAAGAAGCCCCCCTCCCCAGCTTTCAGTTTTTGCATACTGCCCAAGACAATATCCAGATGCTGTGAAACCCAATAATAATGAGGACTAATCACGATAGCCGTGATGAGTATGGAAAGCGCAATTCTGCGATTAAAGATAACATCACGATACCCTTTTACGAGCAACCCTGTAAGCAGTAACGCCCCCGCAAACACTGAAAAATTATATTTACTTAACAGCCCAAGCCCCACCAATAAGCCCAAACATCCATAGCCGGCTAATGTGGCGTTTTTTCTTAACCAAAGCACCTGTAACAAAGTTGCGGCTGCCAACGCGGTCGCTAAGGTAGAGTGGGTTAAATCACGCTGAGACTCCCAACTAATTTGAGGAATAAACAGGAAGGAGCATACCAAAATCAGCTGCTGCCAATAGGCTAACGCAAACAGCCGGGCTATTTGCGCCACGATCACGACAATAGACGATAAAATAACAGCTTTGAGTACGAGCAGTACCGTTAAGCTTGGCCCAGTTATGGTAAAAATCAGTTTCGTTAACCAGGTATAGAGAGGCGGCTGGGTGTTATAACCTAAGCGATACTCCTGACTTAACACCAACTGTTCAGCTTGGTCTAAATCCGCTATCCCAGACACCATGAGTTGCAGCACCTGAACGAACAGCAAGTAAAGAAACACCGCCCCGAGTATGTACCAAAGCTGACGATGACTGCATGGGATGTTATTTATAGCCAACATTCAGGCTCATTCCTTAGGTTGCACACCTTCGCCTGATGGGCTTTCTTGCTCTTTTCGCGCTTTTTCAGCGGCTTGCCACTCTTTTAAGTCTTCGTAGTAGGTATCCCATACGCAGGGATCACATCCACTTTCGCAACAATCGTATTCCCCAGGTGGTTGAGGTTTATCAGCCATCTTTCTACCTTAACTAAAACAAAATATGCACTATTCTAGCACACTCGGCCATATGACCAATGCTAGGCTTGCTCTTCACATCGCTTGGTTTGCAAGGCAAGGTAATGCTGCAAGCACAGGGTGCTTGAGGTCGTAAAGTGGCGCTCCAAGATGGTCAGCGCCACGATACGATCTAAACGAAACATCCGATACGCCTCTCTAAGCTCACACCAAGCCACCAGTGTCCATGTGCGCCCCCAATACACCAAACCTAATGGCCAGATATGCCGTACAGAGGCAGCCCTATCCTCGCGCCGATAGCTCAACTCGAGAACCGACTGAGACTTAATAGCTGCTCGAAGTTCGCGGCTATAAGGAGCACTTTGATCCCGATAAAAATCCGGAACAATCAGCCACTCTGGCCTAAAGGTATGCTCATGGTGCTGCCGCTCAGGTAATACGGCGCGAATCTTATTCAATGCGCTATCTGCCGCCCGACCAAGCGACTCATCACTCCAACCTTGAACCATCCGCACACCCAGGAGTAATGCCTCCAACTCATCCAGATCAAACAGAATGGGGGGAAGATTAAAGCTAGCGTGCAATCGATAACCCACTCCCGCTTCAGCTTCGATAGGAACCCCCGAAAGCGATAACGCCTGTATATCCCGATAGACAGTTCTTTCAGATACCTGTAGACGCTCAGCCAAGTCTTTTGCCGTTATCACGGTGCGACGACCTCGCAAAAGGGTCAGTATCTGGAACAGGCGCTCCGCTTTTCTCATGTGTTTTTATCCGCTGTTGATCATGCGCTTTGGTTACTGGCCTCACACGCCATCGTCGATGTTAACAACGGCATATGTCGAACGACGCAGGTATTATCATCAATTAACTTACATAAGGCTTTACCTGCAGGATGCTCCATAAACACGGCCGACCCCGCATGAGCGGCCTGCATATTTTCCCAATAGATGATATCAAACCAATTACCTTTTCCATCATGGCTTTGTGACCGATATTGAAAGCCGGCTTGTGCTTCTAAGAGCGCATTAATCCCTTCGTGAGTTTTAGCTACATCCATTTCTGTAAAGCCTTCTGCTAATCTAAATGTCACGACTTCGACTACACCTGTCATCTTTGTTACTCCTCTTGTTTAATGGAGTACTCAGCTTACATACATGCTACTGACAGCATGGTGTCAGTAGTCTTAACATTTTTTGCGATACTTTTGTGATCTCTTTACCCCATTGGGCTGCCATACTTAGGGATACATTTTGAACACAGGCAAATTTAAGCTTAATTACCGGAGAGACCGATGAAACCCACTTCACTACTCTTAATATTGATGGGCTTATCCTCTTTTACGACGCAGGTATCTGCTGATAAGGCGGTCTTTGCTGGGGGATGTTTCTGGTGTATGGAGTCTGACTTTGAAAAGCTGGAAGGAGTCACTGATGTCATTTCTGGCTTTACCGGCGGCACTCTAAAAAACCCCACCTATAACGGCAACCACGAGGGCCATTACGAAGCGGTGGAGATAACTTATGATCCAAGCATCGTTAGCTATAGCGAGTTGTTGGCACATTTTTGGGTCAATATTGATCCGTTTGATGATAAAGGGCAATTTTGTGACAAGGGCCACAGTTATTTGAGTGCCATTTTTGTTGCCAATAGTGAAGAAAAGCAGCTAGCCGAAGCTTCCAAAGCACAGCTAATAGCCCAGTTCCCCAATCAAACCGTAGTCACCCCCATTCTTTCTGCATCTACCTTCTACCCAATTCAAGGCAATGAGAGTTATCATCAGGATTATTACAAAAACAATCCCATTCGCTATAAGTACTATCGCTGGAACTGCGGCCGCGATCAGCGCTTGAAGGCCATATGGGGTGACCAAGCCACCCAAAAATAATGAAGGTGTGAATCATTATGTCCTTAGAGAGCGCAATTACCTTCTTCATTGCTATTTTTATCTTTGGAATTACCCCTGGTCCTGGGGTTTTTGCTATTTTAGCCAGAGGCATGACAGAAGGTGCGCGATCGTGCTTTCTCTTAGCACTCGGCATGACCGTCAGTGACATAATCTACTTAGTACTGGCTTGCTTTGGTCTTGCCGCGATCGCTGAGCATTGGGGTGAATTGTTCACCGTGATCCGCTTAGCCGGGGCGGCTTATCTGTGCTATTTAGGTTGGAAACTTTGGACCTCGCCGATCAATTTAGACGATACACCTACCGACAAACATCCGCGGCATGGGCTGATGAGCTTTGTGCAAGGTTTTCTTATCTCTGCGTCAAATCCAAAAGTGATTCTATTTTATATCGCATTTTTACCGACATTTATGGATCTGACTATTCTGAATTCACAAGACATCATGCTGGCCGCAGCGCTAACGTTAGTGGCACTCATGCTCGGCTTAATGCTGATTGCTCAGATGGCCTCCGCTGCTCGGCGAATGTTTCGCTCCCACCGCGCTATGCAAAACCTTAACCGCACAGCCGGTTCAATCATGGTAGGTGCTGGGGTTTATTTAGCTAGCCGTCATTAACCCCATCAAACAGTCAAAAACCAGTACTTAAGTACTGGTTTTTTCGCTCCATGGTAGGATTCATCCATTCACTTTGACGCGGTGTAATAACGGATGTCAAAAAGGTGAAATAAGATGAAAAAGATCGCCGTTTGGCTCTGCTTACTGTTTTCAGGAGCGCTACTGGCTCAGAGTGAGCCCAACAATCACTGGTTACAAGCATTTGAAGATAGCAGTGAGTTGTTCTCGATTGACGGATACCGGCTGTTCCGATACCGAAGTCCAACCCCGCCAAGCCATGATCAGGCAGAGACACTCAATACTGCACAACTGCTTGAGCTGCAACAAACAACACCTCAACCGGTGCTGCTGGATGTTCAGCCTCTGATATGGAAAAACGGTCAATTCATTGAGAAGGAACCAAGACTCCATATCCCAGGCAGTATATGGACGCCTAATGTCGGGCAGGGAGAACTGGATCCTGCATGGGAAGCCTATTTTCGCCACCATTTGGAGAGGCTAACCGACAACAATCCAGACTGCCCGATTGTGATATATTGCACAGCTGATTGCTGGATGTCTTGGAACGCGGTTAAACGGGCAGCGCAGTGGGGTTATACTCAGCTCTATTGGTATCGGGACGGATCAGATGGCTGGCAAGAAGCAGATCAAGTATTGGTCAAGGGCAAACCCGAACCCTTTACCTTAAAATAGTCGTGGCCGGATGCCCAACAACAATAATGATAAAGAGAGTGGGAGACGCGAGTGTACAAAATTCTGATTGCAGACGATCATCCGCTATTTCGTGAGGCGATAATCAACGTCATTCATATGGGGTTTCCAGAATGTGAACTCTTGGAAACAGAGTCCTTAGACAGTGCGATGCTACTCACTCAAGAACATGACGACCTAGATCTTATCTTATTAGATCTTAACATGCCCGGCATGAATGGTCTCAATGGCTTAATCGCGCTGCGTAACGAGTCACCTACCATTCCTGTTGTTATCGTATCGGCAGAAGAAGATAAACAGGTTGTGCTTCAAGCCATAACCTATGGCGCTGTTGGCTTTATTACCAAATCCTCTCCCCGAGATCAAATGACTGATGCGTTGCGCCAAATTCTAGCGGGTAATGTGTACTTACCTTCCGATATTATTCGCACCCATAACCCAGACATGCGACGCCAGCCTCGCCCAGATGAGAAGACCATCGCTCCGGAAATGCTATCCTCGTTAACCCGGCGCCAACTGTTGGTGCTAGAGCGCATGTCTAAAGGTGAGTCAAATAAGCAGATCGCTTATAACCTGAACATTGCTGAAACAACGGTAAAAGCGCATGTTTCCGCCATTTTGCGCAAACTAAATGTACACAATCGTATTCAAGCGGTGTTATCAGCGGGGAATATCGATTTCAGCGAGTATTTAAAGCGCTAGCACGTCTCGTTTTAGCGCAGCAGATGAAGTAGTGTTGTTTTTAGTTTAAGCGGCTTAACGGGTTTATTCATCAGTAAATAGCCCAGCTCGCGGATCTCTTGTTTCAACTCTTTGCTGTAGTTCGCTGTAATCATCAGTACCGGTAGTACATAATCCACCTGTGCTGATACCTGTTGCGCCGCATCAACACCATTATTTCCATTGTCCAAATGATAGTCCGCAATCAACAGATCTGCAGGCGCCCTGCTCATATCAACCCGGCTTAAGAGGTCCTGAGCTGATAACCCTGTTGTGATTTCACACCCCCAACCCTCTAGTAGGGTCTGCATACCTTGGCAAATCGTTAAGTCATTATCGATTAACCAAATTCTCGCGCCTTGCAGCCCATCGCTTTGAGTCAGCAAATCGGGGCCTTGAATTTCACTGTAGGGTAACAACTCACCATAAGGCACTTCTACCGAAAACACGGAGCCTTTACCTTCAATAGAGCGCACATTGATCGGATGCCCCAATACGCCAGAAATCTTATCCACAATGGCCAGGCCTAACCCTAAGCCTTTATCCTGCCCTGACTCTTGAGGCTGCAACCGTCGAAATTCTTGGAAAATCTCCTCCAGCTGGGCAGCAGGAATACCGACGCCGGTATCCCACACTTCAATAGACAGAGCGGTGGCTTTGCGCCTGCATCCCAGCAAAATCTGTCCCTTTCGGGTATATCGAATAGCATTAGAGAGGAAGTTTCTTAAAATACGTGCCAGCAATTGCGAGTCTGTTGTAACAACTGCCGTTGACGGCACATAAGAGAGTCGTAAACCTTCATGAACAGCAAACTGACTGAACTCATGGGCAATATTGGCGATCAGTTCATCAACACGAAAGGTTGTGAGGTCAGGGGTTACCACACCGGCATCAAGCTTGGATATATCCACCAGCGTGCCTAACAGAGACTCCACATCCTCAAGTGCATTAGAGACAGCACTGACCAAGGGACGGGTTTCATCGCCTAAGGGCTTTTCTGCTAATGCGCCGGTAAATAGGCGTGCGGCATTCAGAGGCTGCAGCAGATCATGGCTCACCGCTGCGAGGAATTTTGTCTTAGACAGGTTAGCTTGCTCAGCATCTTTTTTTGCTTCGCGCAGACGAGCTTCGGCTTGAGTCCGCTCAGTGATCTCTGAGCGCAGGTGTTGATTCACTTCAGTTAATTCAGCAGTGCGCTCCCGTACACGGTGCTCTAGGTTTTGATAAGCCTCTTCCAGCTCCAAGGCGACTTTTCGTCGCTCGGTAATATCTCGAATCATCACAAAGAAACCAACTGTGCGGCCTTCCATGTCCTTGTTGGGAACATAGGATTTGAGCATATAACGCTCTTCACCCGCACCGTTGTATTCTGCAATCTCAAAAGTAACATTTTCGCCTGAGAGAGCTTTCTGAATGTAGGGCTGCAACTCCCTAAAACCCGTCCCACCATGCACCTGATTAATACTCTGGCCCGATAGCTTACCACGCTCCCAGCCATACCATTCATCGTATACTTTATTGGTAAACTGATAACACAGATCTTCGCCAACATAAGCGATCAGTGCTGGAACATGGTCCGTTATTAAACGAATCCACTGTTCACTCTCTTTTAGTGTTTCGGCATACTGATAACGCTCTGTTATATCGGTGTAAGTGTTCACATACCCGCCATCAGGCAAAGCATGAGTTCTCACTTCTATCACTTGTCCGTTATGGGTCATCACACTGGAGCTATTCGACTGGCCGCCATTGGCACGACCATCATGATAGTGCCGTAAATTAAGCGTCTTAAAAGGGGGATAAGATTCTGCTAGCGCACGAGAGACACCGGTGAGCGCTAAAAAACGATCGTTCCAGATTTCTAACTGATCACTGGCATTAACCAGAGCGACTCCTTGCGAAAGGTTATCCACCGTACGCTGTAACATACGCGACTTTTTCGCCAGTTCTGCTTCGCGTCGCTCTGTTTCGGATGCTTTTAATTTACTGATGTCAGTGTACAGAATCACTAAGCCGCCATCAGCTGTCTGGCGCTCGCTCATCTGCACCCACTGCCCCGTAGAAAGTCTGAACACTTTACTGCCGTCACCGGTTTCGCCGTATTCTTCCGCTATCAACCCATGCTCATCCGCTAAGCGGCGGATATCCTGAATAGTCGTCCCGGTCGCTATCTCCTGCCCTGTGCCTTCCCATACCGATAGAAACTTACTATTAAACAAAACGATGCGCCGATCTTTATCAAAAAGCACAAACGCATCGGAAATGCTCTCAATTGCATCGACTACTCGTTGATTCGCCAGATCCGCCAGTCGATTGGCATTCTTTAACGCACGGTGGCTGGTTTTTAATTCGGATAGTGCTTCATTAAGCGCCTCAGTTCGCTCTCGCACCTGTTCTGCCAGTACAACAGAGTGCTCAAAGGCAGCATAGGGGTTTGCTCCTTGAGCATTGCTGGATTCAACCCGTTCAATGAGCGCTTGGTTGATTCGCCTGAGCTTATAGTTCTCTTTTTCAAGCTCAGCCACCCTCGCTGCTAATTCGTCCATACTACTCATCGCAAGGTTTTCCAATAACAACACCCGTAAAGGTTTGATTAATATGCATCCCTTCAAGCTGTTCACCGTAGGTGTTAAATCCGATCACGTGATGCTTGCGCAACAGGGCTGATGCTTGTGCCTCTATCCCTAAATGCTCCGCTTCAAGACGCCGTAAAAAGCAGTCACAACCGAGGATCAACTCAGGCTCACCGATATTTTTCTCTATCCTGTCAAGCTGTTGGGTCAGGTTATCTAATAGATCACCTCGCTTCATATGCGTCAAAACAATGCCATTCTCTACCGCACAATAAAACGTGAGGCTCAGATCGCTATTCACTTTCTGGATGGAGCGGACGTAATATTCCTCACCAATTTTTACAGCTAACGGATTCAGCGCAAAGACACTAGGGCTTAACTGATCAACCTCCAAGCCAATAAGGCGGGCGTACTCCTGCGCTGCTGGCTCTGCATTCAGCTCATAAACACGGCGCGTATCCCGATCCGCTGCCGTGACAACCAGCTTTTCTTTATAGGGTTCTAAATGGTGGGTCGTGAATACCTCAAAGTCGCAATCGGTATTAAAGAGTAAAACCACTGCCGCTCCGCTATGGAATGCGCCCTGAATAAAAATATGCGTATTCGATAGATTTACGTCATCACCGGCTGAGCCTCCGAAATGGGGAATATTACCCAGCGCAGAATTAAGCGTAGCCAGAACCTGTTCCTCTTGAACGGATAAACCATCTAAGAGGGTGACAACAAAGCTGTTGCCTACGATGGGGCCTTTTAGTGATTCTCGACTGCTGCTGATCAGTTGATCAACAACACTCTGAGCCGACGTCAGTGGAAAATCATCCATCGCCTCAATCAACGCACTATGTACAGAGAAGTGCTCGCGGCTAAAGCCTATTGCACTGATGGCGCCTTGGGCGTATCCCTCCAGCGTAATCTCACCGGCAGTAGTACATCCGGCCAAAGTCGTATCAGGAAAATATTGATTCAAGGCCGAAGCCAGTTGCTCAAGATCATATTGTGCTGAACAGAAAAACAGGACAAATCCCAACGATTCACTACTTAATTGTTGCCGCAGCTCAGCGGCGGCTTGTTGCGGGTCGCTATGGTTAGAAAAACCAGAAATCGCTGGATGTGACATAAAACCGGTACCTATGCTGGATCTGTTGCCGCTTCTTCCAGTCTAGGCAGTGAAGCGGCAAGCAGAAATACTACTTGTGACCCAATTCCTTCCGCAGTTGCTCATTCGATAACATATGCGAAATGAGCGCGCGAAGTTTGCCGGGTTTAACGGGCTTATTTAGCACCTGCAAGCCCATGCTTCGAAAGCGCTTTAAACTCTCATCTGCACGCTCTGCGGTGAGGAGTGCGGCAGGCATAGCCTCAAACCGATCTCGTAACGCTTCCAGTACATCGATACCGGTTAAGCCCTTATCAAGATGGTAATCAAGCAACACAATGTCGGGGGTAAGGGTTTCACACAGGTTTAGTGCTGCGTCTGTGTCCTTGGCCGCCAGCGGCGTCAATCCCCATTGCGCCAACAACGTTTCCATGCTCAACAAAATATCAGGATCATTATCCACAACCAGCACCACTTCACCCTGAAAATGACTCGCAGCCGCCATCTTAGTCACCCGAGGCAATGGCTTATCTGCGCCTTCGGCGAGCGGAACGGCAATAGAGAATACCGAACCTTTTCCGGGTTTAGAACGCACCGAGACAGGATGCTCGAGCACACTGGCTATACGTTCTACAATCGCCAGTCCTAAACCGACACCAGCACGCTGGCCGTTGCGGTGTTGTTGCAGCTGATTAAACGCTTCAAAAATCGAGCCAATTTGCGTATCGGGAATTCCTTCGCCTGTATCCCATACCTGTATTTCTAAAGACTCACCTTTGACCCGGCACCCCATTAGCACACCACCCTGATTGGTATACCGAAACGCATTACTGACGAAATTACGCAAAATTCGCATCAATAGCCGTGCATCGGAATGCACCAACCGATCGTGGCAGCGAACGCGAAAAACTAAGCCCGCACGCTCTGCAACCGGTTGAAACTCAGTTTGCAAGGCGGACAAAAGCTGAGATAAGTGAAATGCGGTTCTATCAGGCTGTACGGCGTTCTGATCCAGCTTAGAGAGCAGCTCCTCAGCCCCTTCTAACGCCACATGAATGCGCTCTACTAGGTGGTGATCATCTGCGGTCATTGGCCGTTCACGTAAGGCAGAAACCAGCAGACGTGCGGCATTCATCGGTTGTAGTAAGTCATGGCTAGCCGCTGCCAAATACTTATCTTTACTACGGTTAGCCTCTTCCGCTTGCTCTTTCGCCAGTCTCATCTCCTGCTGAGCACGTTCACGCTGACGAATTTCATCCCATAGCTTATTATTAACCGTCGCGAGGGCGAAGGTTCGCTCCTCCACCCGACCTTCCAGCTCTTCGTTGAGTTGTCTTAATCGCACTTGGTCCATTACACGTTCAGTAATGTCTTGTACAAACGCCTCAAGGGTGATGTCATCAGATTCACGTTTCAGCAACACGTTCATTGACACATAAATTAATGTGCCATTAGCCTGACGCAGCTGGGTTTCGTAGCGAAACACTTTTCCATCTTGATATAACTGCTGCAATAATTGGTAATAGCTGAGAGGGTCACCGAACAGATGTTCCCCAATATCAGTGATGGCTGTTTGCAAATGCGCTTCGTTGCGGTAACCACATATAGAGGCCATTGCAGGATTAGCCGCTCGAATCTGACCATTAAGGTCCGCCTGAAAGATCCCATGCAACGCATGGTCAAACAGCCACTTATAACGGTTTCGCTCCGCTTCTAATTCATCCAGCTTTCGGGAAAGTTCAGGGTAGTAATTCTTGCGGGCAGAGTGATTCCCCAGACCAATAAGATCTTCAAAGGTTGGGGCTGACTCAGAGCGCTTCTTCATAAACGACTTCTACATCACGCTTACTGGATTTGCGGGGATTGGTGAGAATACAAGGATCTTTAAGCGCTTTTTCCGATAATGTCGGAATGTCGCTGACTTTTACGCCATTCTCCGCCAGCTTCTGAGTGAGTCCGACTTCCATTTTCAGTGCGATAACATGCTCCATCAACTTAGCCTTAACTTGCTGGGTCGTCAGTCCGCGGGTATCGATTCCCATTGTCTCAGCGACCACCTTGAAACGGTCTGTCGCTTCACTGTAGTTAAAGTCAATCACATGCTCTAACAGCATGGCATTACATAGCCCATGGGGCAGATCAAGAAACCCACCCAAACTGTGAGACATCGCATGAACCGCACCCAGTATGGCATTAGAAAATGCAAGGCCTGCCTTCATCGAGCCAAGCATCACTTGTTCACGCAGCTGCATATCTTTTGGGTTAGCTACCAGTGGAGCTATGTTTGTGTTGATCAGGCGAATCGCATCCAATGCGTGCATGTCAGTTAGCGGCCCAGCGCCCGTTGAAACAAACGCTTCGATGGCATGAACAAGGGCATCAATACCCGTACAGGCACTCAAAAAACCATCCATAGTCATAGTGGTTTCTGGATCGATCAAAGAGACATCCGGCACCACCGCTTTACTAACAATGGAGATTTTAACTTTCTCGGTTTGATCCGAAATAATGGCAAATTGTGAGACATCCGCCGATGTCCCTGCGGTAGTGGGGATAAAAATAAGCGGAGGAATTGCCACATCAATGGTATCAACCCCCTCAAACTCCAAAATATGGCGCCCATGAGCACTGACAATACCAATCCCTTTAGCGCAATCCATTGGGCTACCACCACCTACAGCAACGATGACATTACAGCCTTGCTCTTGGTAAAACGCAGCACCTGCCATTACCTCTTCGCAACGGGGGTTGGGTGATACATCAGTGAAGCAGGCATAATCAATATCCTGCGATTCCAGACTTGCAATAACATCCGTTAACCAGCCCGCTTCAACAACACCCGGATCAGATACAATCAACACCTTACGAGCACCAAAGGTACTGGCATAGTTAGCGACAGCGTGGCGGGCACCTGCACCAAAGATGATTTCGGGGGATACAAATTTTCGTAGAGTAGACGTTTCTGTGCTCATCAAAGCGACTCGCTATTGTTTTTATAGTTCGCATGTAGCCTCTTCAGACTGTCATGAGCATAAGGAGTTTACCCGCCTTTTTCAATTAACACTCGGTTTGCTCCCAACTGTTGCATCCGCACAAAAATCGTACGACCAAAGCCCCCTCCATAGGCGTAAGACAGGGATTAACCTACCAGCAGCAAGGTAGCAGATACCTGTGACGCCCCGCTTTGGCATAGAGGGTCAACAACGCCATGGTTTTAAGTGATTGACGCCAAAGAGGCATTCCGGGAACTTATCCCAACCCCGATCATGAAGAGGTCTTGTAAACACTAAGAATCAACGGGGATCCCATGAATAATAAGAACCGCTTAAAATACTTGGCACTGGCCGTCGCAGCAGGCATTAGCGCGCAGGCATCCGCAGGCTTGACCCTATATGATCAAAACGATACACAGTTTACCACTGATGGCTTGATCAACACGTTTTACGTTCATAGTAATGTCGATGATGATAACAACGCACTGGATCGCAACCAGTCTCGCGTAAAAATGGGCTTCCTGCCTAACTGGATCGGCTTCAACTTCAATAAAGAGGTAGATGGCTTAAAAGTAGGCGCACGCTCCTCTTTCTGGGTTTCCATAAACGATGCCAACACCAACCTGACCGATTCAATGATCGATGTTCGTCAGTTCTACGGTACGGTAGACGCTGATTGGGGTCAGGTACTTGTCGGTAAAGATTTCTCTCTTTTTGGCCGCAGCAATATACTAGGTGATGAGCTGCTATTAGGCTATGGTCAGGTAGGCTCTGATGGCCTAGTTGATGGTGCCAACGTCTCATTTGGTAACATTGGTACAGGCTACCTTTACCCATTCCCAAATGCTCAGATCACCTATAGAACGCCCAAGCAGAATGGTTTTCAACTAGCCGTGGGTTTAATGGACCCAAGCAAATCCTCTGCCGGATCTGAAGAAAGCGCTCCTCGTCTGGAGGCAGAACTGACGTTTGAGACACAGTTAAGTGAAGATCTACCCATTAAGGCATGGGTCAGCGGCATGACACAAAGCTCAGGAGATATCGACTCCAACGGCTTCGCATATGGTGTGAATGTTAAGTTCTCCGGCTTGTCGGTCACTGCATCTGGGTTCAATGCAACCGGTGTAGGCACAGCAGGTCTTGCTAACCTCATCACCTCTGATAACGCAGATGTAGATGGCTACTTGGTACAAGCCGCCTATACCATAGGCAGTGAGCGTCTGGTTGTCTCTTATGGTGAGAATTCAGGCGGTACGGCATCGGGTGCCAACGATCTGGATGCGCAAAATACAGCCGTGGCTTGGTTCCACACTGTCAATGACAACCTGAAGCTGGTTGCCGAATATGATCGTACGGAAAGTGATACTCGCGAAACGGACACAATCGCTCTGGGTGCTGTACTGACCTGGTAACGCACCACAGGACAAGGTTCAGCACCCCTTCGCGGAACCTTGTCCTTTTTTCATGCGTTAAGCGGTAGCACTTTTAGAAAATACTTTTTTGCCTAATGTAATAATAATCAGCACAACAGCACCTGCCAAAATTCCCACAACAGCATCAAGAAACGTAGGCGTTAGCACGCTTAAGAATCCGCCAACAACTGGCCATGAAGCAACACTTTGAGCGGCACTGGCTATGGCATGATGCAAATACTCAATACCGTGGGTCAATATACCGCCACCGACCATAAACATCGCGGCAGTACCTACCACCGCAAGAGTTTTCATTAACCAAGGCGCGGCAATCAAGATACGCTGCCCAAACCCTCTCTGAAAATCTATCCATGCACCTTCACCCGGCTTACGGGTCAGATACAAGCCTGCATCATCCAATTTGACAATACCAGCTACGAGGCCGTAAACGCCAACGGTAATAATTAAGGCGATACCTACCAGTACCGATAGCTGAGTTAATAAGGTTGCACCGGCTACCGTGCCCAAGGTGATCACAATAATCTCTGCCGATAGAATAAAGTCGGTGCGAATCGCTCCCTTTATTTTATCTTTTTCAAAGGCCAGCATATCCACCTCAGAGTTATCCACAGCGGCCTTTAGCTCGGCACGGTGCGCTTCATCCTCCTCCGCGCTGTGCAGATATTTATGGGCTAGCTTTTCGAACCCCTCAAAACAGAGGAACAGACCACCTAACATCAGCAGTGGTGTAATCAGCCATGGAATAAAATAGCTGATAGCCAAAGCCGCTGGCACCAGTATCATTTTATTCACTAAGGAGCCTTTAGCCACCGCCCACACAACAGGGAGTTCTCGATCCGCTTTAACCCCGGATACTTGTTCAGCATTCAGAGCTAAGTCATCCCCTAGCACACCTGCCGTTTTTCGTGCAGCCACTTTGGTCATCCCAGCCACATCGTCCAACAACGTTGCGATATCGTCGATTAGGGCTAATAAGCTTGATCCTGCCATGGTGATTTCTCTTTAGAATTTAATATCAAGGGTTAGGGTTACGCTAGTGAGCATACCGGATTGGGATGAATCTTGTCTTACCAATCATAAAAAAAGCCCGTGCAGAGACGGGCGAGAAGAGTGTCAGCAAGTCCACATACCGACAGATTGCCAGGGATGGCGAAGATGGGACCATTATCAAAGAATAACGGAACGCCGTCTGTGCTTCGCCCGACCCATTTAATGCACTACTTTAGTCTCAAAACTATTGATCCGACCCACCATGCGAGACGGAGGATCTAATCAACACGTGATAAGACAGGGATAACTCATCAGTACTTAGCTTAGCGACTTTAGCCACCATTGTATTGAGCTTATCGATATCTTCATGAAGCTCAGGCTGAACACGTGGATAACGAGGCTGCTGGCGATCATTAACCAATGGGTGATGCCATCCATAGGTTTGCTCAAGAAACTCATAAGCAAAGGCCTCACCATGTTCAAAACATCCAGCCAAAATCACATCGGCATAGCTCAGTGCAATAGGGCACACAGGCGTAGGATTAACAATCCTATTGGCTTGATAGATCCAGATCTGGCCTTCTGGCAACTCACGACCACAGTAGGTGTGCATCCGCTCGGCAGGGATTTCGACACGCTGATACCCCGCCTCTCGTTGATCAAAGCTAGGTAGCTCCTCGGCAGGCACTTCAACAAGAACACCGTTACAGGCGGCGTCTTCCTGAGCAACTACAGCCACTGAGCTCATGCCAAAATCTGGCGACATTACCGACCAGTACCGTTTGAAGCCAGTTACTTTTACGGGAATGACCTCTCCGGTTCTGCCCGTCACCGCACGGCTACGACTGTTAATTAAACTGCCATAACCTAAAATAAAATGTTTTTTCATTAAGTTGCCGCTAATATCTCCGTATTGACCGCTATTTTGCGCGAACACGACTCGCTTTTAAAGCAAGCAAAGCCAGCACCTCGCCAGATATAGCAGAATAATCATCGTTGTAACTTGGCATCGCGCCCACAATCAGCTACCTTACTTCGCTTATATACAGCATTACACGGTTTCGGGTCTCATGCGCCAGATTATTATGTACGCCGATCTTTTCTGGTCCCGGCTACCCTCTTTTCACAAAGTTTTATCATTAGTACTAACCGCTTTAGTACTCTTTATCCTCTTCAGCGGCGGGCGTAACTCTCCCGTGACCCTGACGTTTCCTAACCTGACCACCGCCCCCTCTGACCTGTTAGAAGAGCTTCCTGACAACTCAACGTTAGCACTTGAAGATTACTTCTACACTATCGCTAAAGGCGACACGCTCGGTTACATTTTTGATCAGGTGCGCATTCCTCAATCTACTATGTATGAGATTCTGGAAACAGACTTAGCGATTTTGGCCTTGGATACCCTCCGACCAGGGCATCACTTAAGGTTCTGGATGAGCCATGATCGACAACAGTTAGAACGCTTAGAAATCGAGTTTAATCTAGCCCATAAAGTGACTTACCAGCGCATCGATGGCGGAGGTTTTGAGTATAAAGAGGTATTGCTGCCCGGCACTTGGCAGCAAGAGACGCTAACCGGTGATGTAAAAGGCAGCTTTTATCTCTCAGCTCAACGTGCAGGGCTTAATGCGGGCGAAATTATGGAGCTGTCTTCTTTACTTAAAGAGAAGATCAACTTTAACAAAGGATTCAGACTGGGGGATAGCTTTCAGATTATCCGCTCCAAGCAGATGGTGAACGGCCTAGAAACCGGTGAAACCCGTGTAGAAGGTATTCGTATTTTAAATCAAAAACGCGAGATCACCGCTTTTCTCTATAACGATAGCTACTATGACAAAAACGGTGTTGGCCTAGAGCGCGCATTCTCTCGCTTTCCTCTGGCGAAAAAATACCGCATTACCTCTAACTTCAATCCACGACGACGCCACCCAGTTACCCGCTTAATTCGTCCTCACAACGGTACTGACTTTGCCACACCGATTGGCACACCGGTGCTATCTACAGGCGATGGTGTCGTTACCGAGGTTAAAAAGCATGCCTACGCTGGCCTCTATATAAAGATAAAACACGGGCAAAAATACCAAACCCGTTACCTGCATCTAAAGAAAGCGCTAGTACGCAAAGGGCAAAGCGTCTCTCGTGGTCAAAAAATTGCGCTCTCAGGGAACTCTGGCCGCTCAACCGGGGCTCATCTGCACTATGAGCTGCATATTAACAATCGGCCCGTCAATGCGATGAGTGCTGATATACCTATTATGACGGAAATAGAAGGTAAGGACCGGAAGGCATTTAAACAGATGGTGAGTAACTATCTTAAGAAGATGGGTTGATAATTTTACAATAAAACTTCAGCTCCTTCTCTAAAGCATCAGCAAGGTTGCTCGCATCACGAAAACCATGTGCTTCATCGTCATAGATATGACATTCAACATCCGCCTGTTTCTCCTGTAGTGCCTTTACAAGGCGCTCGGTCTGCTCTGGCAGTACCACTTTATCCTGCCCACCCTGAAAGAAGATAACAGGCTGATTGATACGCTCTACATGATAGATAGGAGCCCGGGCGTGATAGTTTTCACGCTCTATTTCAGAATCACCCATAAGCCAGCTAAGATAATGGGATTCAAACTTATGAGTACCCTTAGCTAAAACCAGCGGGTCAGTTACCCCATAAAGGCTTGCTCCGGCTGCAAACTGATCTCCACAAGCCAAGGCCATCAAAGCCGTCAATCCGCCCGCACTGCTACCTCGTATAAACGCGCTATGAGGATCGACCAAGCGCCGCTCAACCAGATACGCCAGGGCAGCCAATGCATCGTCTACCTCCACCTGCCCCCACGCTTTATGGAGCTTCATACGATAGGCTCGACCGTAACCGCTACTACCTCGGTAATTTAAATCCAGCACAGCAAAACCCTGTTGCGTCCAATACTGAATACGTGGATTCAAAACAGGATAACTACAGGCGGTTGGCCCACCATGCAAGAAAAACACAACCGGTGGTGGTTGGCTATCGTGAATGTTAGCAGGATAAAAATAGCCATATGCTTCCTCACCTGCTACTGGGAAGGTTAAATACTGAGGTTCACTGATAGGCGATATTGCTAGCGCAGAAGGTGCGATCTCTGCAATAGCGCCTGTCGCAATATCAATAGATACGATCTTAGGAAGACAGGTTGGGGAAGCAACAACCATATAGAGATGACCGCTATCCGCACCCCACCCACGAAAGTGCGTGTACTCGGCAGCATACGCTTGTACAGGCTCCCCCTGATGTACACGTAAAAGCGCCATTGCCCCTCGATGCAGCCTTGCAATGAAGATATCCTCACCCACAATATGATAAGGCTTCCCACCCAACTGCCAGGGTGCTGTCGCGCAATCCGCTTGAACTGACCACAGAGGCTCCCAAGTGTGCTCTTCTTCATTGAACCGGCATAAATTCCACCATCCAGATTCGTCAGAGATTGCTATAACCCTATCGGTCGAATCAAAACTTGGGTGGATAATGGATTGATCATCATGCTCACCGAAGAGCCATGCCGCTTGTTCTACATTACCATCACCATCAAACCACAAACTCAATAGCTTCGTTGCTATCCATGGCTGATAGGGATGATTCCACGTGACACAAAGGCACCGATTACCTGACGCCGATAAAGCCGGTGCACTGTAGAAATCTTCACCCTCATGCAGCACGTGCCGATGACCGTTTTGCAGATTAATTGCTACCACGCGATTAATCACATCATCACCACGATGATCCTCTTCCACTACCAACACACGATGATGGTATCGATCATGAACCGGCGCACCATAGCGAACATCGATAAGGTTGGTCAGTAGCGCAGGGCTTAAATGATTGAGGGATTGAAGGTATAACTGCTGATCAGATTGATTGACAAATACCCATGAGTCGACACCGATTAAACACCAGCTTAAGCCACCATACTCATGTACCCGGCTCGCCACACTAAAACCTTCTGGGGTCAATGTTTGAGTACACCCCGATTGGTGACGCACCAACAGATTCCGCCCACCAAGGTCAGGCCGATACTCTACCCAATATAGATCACCCTCAGCGCCAACCTCCAATTGAGCATACTCTTTCATGCCCGAAACAGCAGTTAAAGCACTGAGGGGCGCAGCGGCAGTCTCAGCTTTTACAGAACACACGAGAATTACGCTCGTTGCGAAATAGAAGCGGTTTATCGGTAGGCACTTCCGCCTCTTCGCGAGCAGCTACGATCAACCCGTGGTGCTCAGACTTACTACAAACAGGATCCGCATTGCGGGCATCGCCGGTCAACATATACGCCTGACAGCGGCAGCCACCAAAATCTTTCTCTTTCTCATCGCAGGAACGACAAGGCTCTTGCATCCAGTCATAGCCACGAAAATGATTAAAACCGAAGGATTCGTTCCAAATATGATCCAAAGCGTGCTGCCTCACATTAGGAAACTCAATGGGCAACATTCGAGCGCTATGACAAGGCAGCGCTTGACCATCGGGAGTCACCGTCAGAAAGACTTGTCCCCAGCCGTTCATACACGGCTTAGGGCGCTCTTCATAATAGTCAGGGGTGACGAATATCAACTTGATAGGGTGGCCTTGCGCTGCCAACTTTTCTCGATATTCATTGGTGATCCGCTCTGCCCGCTCCAGTTGCGCACGGGAAGGCATTAGCTGCTCTCGGTTTTCAAAGGCCCACCCATAATACTGGCAGGTTGCTAATTCTACATAGTCGGCCTCCAGCTCCACACACAGCTCGATAATTCGATCAATCCGGTCGATGTTATGCCGATGAGTAACAAAGTTCAGCACCATCGGATAGCCTTGCGCTTTAACCTCTCTGGCCATTTTTAACTTTTGCTGAAACGCCTTCTCTGAACCCGCCAACATGTTATTGACACTTTCGTCGCTGGCCTGAAAACTCACCTGAATATGATCCAGCCCAGCCTCACGAAATGAGGCTACTTTGTGCTCATTTAAGCCTACACCAGAGGTAATCAGGTTTGTGTAGTACCCCATCTTGCGTGCTTCACTAATCAGGGTGATTAAGTCCTGTCTGACCAAAGGCTCACCACCAGAAAAGCCTAGCTGCACCGCACCGAGCTTTCGCCCCTCTTCAAATACTTTCAACCACTCATCAGTAGTTAGCTCTGTGCTAAAGTCGGCAAAGTCCTTTGGGTTAGCACAATAAGGACACTGTAGCGGGCATTTATACGTGAGTTCCGCTAACAACCATAGGGGTTGTCCATGAGAAGGGGTTTGCGGCCGATACCCCGGTTGTTGGCAGCTACCACTCATACACTGCTCCGAATCCAACGCTGGACAAGCGCATCTTCCATAAAGGCGATAACGTCGGCTTCAACACCGCCCGCATCCGGGTACTGCTGATCTAGGTGAGAAATGATATCGGCAACACATCTGTGCCCATCAACTAAGGCGAGAATTTCGCCCGCAGGGCCATTAAGCTTCACCATCCCTTCTGGATATAAAAGCACGTAGCTTTGCTGCGCTTCTTCCCACTGAAAACGGAACATTTTCTCCAGCGCAGGCACCATATCGTGAGCAATCATACCGACAGCCCTCGATGGTAAACTCGCTGGTCCGTCACAGTATGGTAAGGAGGACGCTTCAATTCATAAGCCATCGTCATCGAATCCAGCATGCTCCAGAGCACATCCAGCTTAAACTGCAGAATCTCTAACATTCGATCCTGCTGTTCTCGAGTGGTGTAGTGATCCAGTGTGATTTGGAGACCGTGTTCAACATCCCGGCGTGCTTCGGTTAAACGATTTCTAAAGTACTGATAGCCATCTGCTTTTATCCACGGATAATGAGTGGGCCAAGTATCAAGGCGGTTCTGATGAATAGTCGGTGCAAACAGTTCAGTTAATGATGAACTCGCCGCCTCTTTCCACGTCGCTCGACGAGCAAAATTGACATAAGCATCAACAGCAAAGCGAACACCCGGCAGCACATGCTCTTCTGACAAAATCTCCTCACGGGTAAGACCGACAGATTCACCCAAACGCAGCCAAGCTTCTATACCGCCATCGGCACCCTCATATCCGTCATGATCGAGAATACGTTGCACCCATTGGCGACGAGCGTCCCGGTCAGGGCAATTTGCCATGATGGCGGCATCTTTAATCGGAATACTGATCTGATAATAAAAACGATTAGCCACCCAGCCACGAATCTGCTCTGGTGTACAACGCCCCTCATACATGGCGACGTGATAAGGATGCTGTGTGTGGTAAAAGTTACCTTTAGCACGCAAAGCAGCTTCAAATGCCTCACGACTCATTGGCAGCAGTGTATCTTGACTCTTCATCGCATCACCTAAAGCTCGATACTCATTCCATCATAGGCGACTTCAATACCATGCGCTTCTACCTCTCGGCGCTCAGCAGAGTCTTCATCTAAGATGGGATTAGTATTATTGATGTGGATAAGTATCTTGCGAGGCTTAGCCAACGTATCCAGATACTCAATCATGCCTCCCTCACCTGATTGGGGAAGATGCCCCATGGTGACACCTAGTTTATCGCCGACACCTGCGGTAATCATTTCATCCTCAGACCAGAGTGTGCCATCCACCAGCAGACAATCCGCATTTGACATCATTGGATTCAAATGAGGATCAATCTTGCCTAATCCAGGTGCATAAAATAACGTTTTACCCGTTCGAGTCTCTTCAATGAGAATACCGATATTATCCCCAGGGTGAGGATCATTGCGATGGGGTGAATAGGGCGGAGCACTACTGCGTAGCGGGATTGCCGTCAGCTTTAACGCCGGCACTTGCGGCACGACAAAGCTATTTTCGCCGGGCTCCACAGAGATTCGATTCCGTTTAATACCGCCATTCCAATGGGTCAACATATTAAAGACGGGAAAGCCACTCGTCAGATCTTGATACACCATATCTGTGCACCAAACCTCATGTGGACAGCCTTCGCGAAGCATCAACAAACCCGTAGTGTGATCTATCTGGCTATCCATAAAAACAATGGCCGCAATCCCTGTATCACGAATCTGGCGTGCAGGCTGCATTGGCCCAAAGGCAGCCAACTGGGCAAGAATATCAGGGGATGTATTAAATAATATCCAATCCTCACCATTCACACTAACAGCGATGGAGGATTGTGTACGCGCTTTCGCATTGAGCGTTCCATCTCGAAACCCTTTGCAGTTGCGGCAATTACAGTTCCATTGTGGAAAACCGCCACCCGCGGCAGAACCTAAAACCTGTATTTTCATAAAAGACTCAGTGCTCAGAAGAGAGTAATCGTTATTATTATGGTGTGAGCGCGGCACCGGGGAGCATGAACCCGGCACCGGCTATAGTGCTTTAGGTAATCTAAAGCACCTGAGTTTATCGGTTAGCGAAGTACATAGTTACTTCGAAGCCGATACGCAGATCTTGATAAGCTGGCTTAGTCCACATGATGAATACCTCAGTTGTTGTTATTCGGGAATGTCCGAAGACTTCTACGATCATAGGAGAGGTATTACGGAGTAAATATGGTACTTTGGAACGAAAAATTTGATTTTTTGGTCGTATAAAACCATCTCAATGGCCATATAACAAAAAATGTCACATATCGTCAAAAATGACAGCCAAAATAAGCACTCACATATAAAGCACTTTCACCAACCCGTCATACTCCACGAAAAACCACTGCCAATACAACGCATTAGCCATATCAAGCCATAGTTGGCATTAGCGTTGCAATATTCAAAGCAAAACACTATTTCGGAGATACCATCATGTCATATGCACACGAAGAGCAAGGCGTTGAAGTTATTGGAGTTGTTCCTTCTATTTTAATGGTACTGGGTGGACTCGTGATCGCGATTTTCCCGGCTATCGTACAAATCGCCCTACTAATGCAATAACTATTCATGCACCCACCCTGTAGCCGAGCCTGTCTCGGCTTTTTTACGCGCACGGAAAAACCAAGATGAGTAAACGAAGTATCTAAAAAGAGGAGAATAAAGAGAAGATCCGATTGGTGCAGATGGGGAGACTCGAACTCCCACGCCCGTGAAGGCACTAGCACCTGAAGCTAGCGTGTCTACCAATTCCACCACATCTGCGTCGGCTATGCTGTTATAGAGGGCACACTCTGTGTACATGACTTTCAGTCACCAATCCTAAAGTTCAGGGTTGGTGCAGATGGGGAGACTCGAACTCCCACGCCCGTGAAGGCACTAGCACCTGAAGCTAGCGTGTCTACCAATTCCACCACATCTGCTCGAAAGTGGGCAGCATTATAATGATCTGCCTATCCTTTGTGAAGCGATTTCTATACCACAGAGAAAAAACAAAATGCCCTTTTCATCACCTCTTAAGGCACCAAACAGCTGTGTACGGTATCCGCAAAACGCTGCAAGAAAACCGTATAAGCCCCTGCTTGAGGCTCGATATCTTGCCCGAGAGGATCTAGCTCAACAACCTTAACTTCAGAACCCGCAGTCACCGCGTCCAGCACAGAAGAGCTAAACTGAGGCTCACTAAAAACACATACCGCTTGGCTATCGATCACTCGCTGACGCAATTCAGCAAGGTGCTTCGCACCAGGCTTTCTTGATGGGTTAATGGTGATCGCATCCAATTGCAGCAGCTGGTAATGATCGACAAATCGCCCATACGCATCATGAAACACAATAAAGCCTCGTTCTGACAAAGGCATAAAGCGCGTCATCAGCGTTTTATCCAGCCCAATTAATCGACTGGCAAAACGTTGATAATTGGCATAAAGCTGTGCTTTATATTCAGGCTTGAGCGCTGCTGCGGCATCACGAACCATCGATGCGACTTCAAGGACATAAAAAGGCTCTAACCAAATATGTGGATCAACACCACCATGATCGTGGCCATCATGGTGGTCATGCCCCTCATGGGATGACTCTTCGACTTCACCCTCATGCTCTTCATCCAATAACGTTAATACTTTTGCATCCGTTTGTTGCAAAGACTTAACGAGGAAACGCTCCAACTGCGGCCCAACCCAAAGTACAAGATCTGCCTGCTGGATACGGCGCACATCCGACGGCTTTAAGCTATATTGATGAGGTGACGCGCCAGGAGGGAGCAACTTATCGGGTACCGTAATACCGTCCAGCACTTCAGACGCGATGAGTTGCACCGGCGTAATACTTGCCAACACCCTAAATTCAGATGCAAAAACAGGTGCAGACATCGTTAACAATAAAGAGAATAATAAGCCAAGCGTTCTCATGATGTTCCTTCCAATTAAAACAGTGTTACAATATAACAAAATATTATTTTTTTGCCTATGACAAACTCAGAAATTGCTTTTACGCCAGAACACGACCATGAACACTGCATCCACCAAGCCTTGGATGATGCAGCTTCTCTTTGTCGTGAGCGACAATTGCGATTAACCCCTATTCGGGAGCTCGTGCTGAAACTCATTTGGCAAAGCCATAAACCCTTGGGAGCTTACGAGATTTTACCCGCGCTGGCAGAAGCCGGTTTTAATTCAGCCCCCCCAACGGTTTATCGGGCGTTGGATTTTTTACAAGAACAGGGGCTGGTACACCGGATCGCCTCACTGAATGCATTTATTGGTTGTAGCCACCCTGAGCATCAATGCAGCAACAGCTTTCTGATCTGTACGCAGTGCCAAAGCGTTGTAGAGCTGGAATCGCCCGAAATATCCTCGGTCATTCACCAGCGTGCTGATGAGATAGGCTTCAAAATTGCTACCGAGATCGTTGAAATAGCTGGGCTATGCCCAAATTGCCAAAAGAGCACTGAAGAGAAATGAGCACCCCCGTCGATCTGGTTCGCTTGCGTGATGTTAACGTTCAATTTGGCACCAACCATGTAGTACAAAATGTTAACCTTGATCTGCACAAAGATTGTATTACCACATTGATTGGCCCTAATGGAGCAGGCAAGACCACACTGGTACGAGTCGTTTTGGGTCTTATAAAACCTACCACAGGGAATGTATGGCAACAGCCAGATCTAAGCATCGGCTATATGCCCCAAAAACTGCATATTGACCGCACATTCCCCCTAACAGTGAAACGCTTTTTGCAAACAGCCCGCATCCGCAATGAGGGAACCATGATCAGCGCTCTGGAAGCGGTAAGCGCGGAGCATCTACTCACTCACTCCATGCATGATCTGTCGGGCGGCGAGACACAGAGAATCATGCTAGCGAGAGCACTGCTTCGAGAACCTCAGTTGCTAGTTCTCGACGAGCCCGTACAGGGGGTTGATATCAACGGCCAAGTTGAGCTGTATAATTTGATCAGCCAAATCCGTAAGCAACGGGGCTGCGGCGTTTTAATGATCTCACATGATTTACATTTAGTGATGTCATCCACAGACCACGTGATCTGCCTGAACCGACATATTTGTTGCTCCGGCCACCCCGAGCATGTCAGTAATGACCCCTCTTTTATCGACCTGTTTGGCCAACAAGGGGCAAACAGCTTTGCGCTATACAGCCACCACCACAACCATAGCCACGACACCCACGGGGACGTAATAACCGACCACCCACAGATTGGGGAGTGTAAACACTAAGATGAGTTATGATTTCCTGATCTATGCATTGATTGGTGGCTTAGGCGTAGCCATTGTCGCAGGCCCTCTAGGTGCCTTTGTCGTATGGCGGCGCATGGCCTACTTTGGCGATAGTTTGGCACACTCAGCGCTACTGGGTGTTGCGCTAGGCATTTTGCTTGATCTCAATTTGAATCTAGCCGTTATTGTCTGCTGTATTCTCTTAGCATTGGTATTAGTTTCACTACAGAAGCAGCGCGTCATCGCCACTGATACCCTTTTGGGTATTATGGCGCACAGCACGCTATCTCTGGGTTTAGTGACCGTCTCTTTTTTAGAAAATGCCCGCTTGGACCTTATGGAGTATTTATTTGGCGACCTGCTGGCCATCTCCCCCAACGACTTAGTCTGGATTTTGGCAGGGGGTGCGGCGGTATTACTGACTATCCGCTTTTTTTGGGAACCCTTACTGGCCATCACCATTAATGAAGAGCTTGCGCAAGTAGAAGGAGTGAACGTTGCCCGAATCCGACTGGTCCTGATGGTATTAATCGCCGTAGTGATTGCAGTCGCCATGAAGATTGTCGGCATACTGCTCATCACCTCTTTGCTGGTCATTCCCGCGGCGGCTGCCAGAAAACTGGCCTCGACGCCTGAACAGATGGCCGCTTTCGCATCGCTCTTAGGCTGCTTAGCCGTAATTGGCGGCATTGCAGGCTCCTGGTATTGGGATACGCCTGCTGGCCCCTCCGTGGTGGTTACTGCTTTATTGACGTTTGTGCTGATCTATTTATTCCCTGCACGCCGCTCTGTGCATATTTAGAATGCAATACCCCACAAAGCGAGAGCACAAAGAGGTGTGGCGGCTTGCTTGGCCCATGATCCTCTCCAATATTACAGTCCCCCTCGTAGGGCTGGTCGATACCGCGGTCATTGGACACCTACCCGAGAGCCATCATCTGGGTGCAGTGGCCGTGGGCAGTATGATTTTTTCTATTTTATATTGGGCGTTTGGCTTTCTGCGTATGGGCACTACAGGATTAACTGCCCAAGCCGTTGGTGCTGACAACCCAAACAGCAATCGAACGTTGCTCGCCCAGTCACTCATCATGGCAACCGTGATCGGCCTGTGTATCATCGTACTGCAAGCGCCTATTATTACATTTGCCCTACACTGGATTGCCGCAGAACCCATCGTCACAGATTCAGCACGCCAGTATGCTGAGATACGCATCTATGGCGCACCGGCTGTACTCTGTAATTTCGCGCTGCTTGGCTGGTTTGTTGGTAACCAGAACACCCGTATCCCTTTGCTCCTGCTCACCGTCACCAACCTTCTTAATATGCTGATGGATATTATTGCTGTATATGGACTGGGTATGTTTTCCGATGGTGTAGCCTTGGCAACCGTAATAGCTGAATATGGCAGCTTACTACTGGGTTTATGGCTATGTCGACGAATGCTTGCACCCATGGGTGGCCAACTATTACACGATAGCCTTTACCACATTCGCCACTACGCCGCGCTATTTCATGTTAATCGATACCTGTTTGTGCGCACCTTGGCTATCTTGTTTTCCCTTGCATTTTTTACAGCCCAAGGCGCCAGACAGGGTACCGATATCCTGTCAGCTAATGCCGTGTTACTCAATTTTCTGCTACTGATTTCAAACGGGCTGGACGGCTTTGCCCACGCTACAGAAGCACTGGCAGGCAAACGTATCGGCAGGCGAGATCTTTCGGGGTTTTATCGCACTATCTTAGCGGCGGCGCTGTGGTCGCTCATTACAGCTCTGCTATTTACCGCCTTCTTTTGGGGTGCAGGCACGTGGATCGTTAGTCTACTAACTTCCATCGAAAGCGTACAAGCGGAAGCAAACACTTATCTTCCTTGGCTGATTGCTCTACCTTTAATTGCTGTTTCCAGTTACCTGCTAGACGGCATCTTTATTGGCACAACACAAGTGAAAGCGATGCAAAACACCATGCTATTCTCTGTGTTTTGTGTATTTTTACCGGTGTGGTGGTTACTTCAGCCTTATGGAAATCACGGCTTATGGATGGCTTTTCTTACACTGTTTGTCGCCAGAGGATTCAGCGGGTTCTGGGTATTTTGGCAGCTCACACGGCAAAACCGCTGGCTATTAAAAGCCTGACTAAACGCCCTCCAGCACAAATGCATCACCTGCTGCTTTACAGGCATCATGACGCCAACAGCTCACTTCGTGATCATTTACCATGCCGACTGCCTGCATGAAGGCATAACAGATCGTCGGGCCAACAAAGCGCATCCCTTCTTTTTTCAGCGCCTTAGATAACTGCTTGGAAATATCAGTTTCTGCAGGAGCCTGACGATAGTCCGCTAAAGCATTTTGAATAGGTTTGTTATCAACAAAACCCCAGACATAGCGAGCAAAACTTCCATGTTCTTTTTGGAGTCGCAGAAACACCCGCGCATTACCGATAGAAGACTCGACTTTAAGTTTATTACGAATAATCGCGGGGTCTGTGAGCATCACTTGTATTTCTGCATCACCAAATAACGCCACCACCTCAGGATCAAAATCACGGTAGTAATGACGATACTCCTCACGCTTCTCAAGGACAGTACGCCAGCTCAGACCTGCTTGTGCGGCTTCAAGTATTAAAAACTCAAACAGCACACGATCATCTTGTTGCGGCATACCCCATTCTTCATCATGGTAAGCCGCTTCAAGGGACGAGTGAGTCGCCCAATAGCATCGCTGGCACATTGCAGACCCTCCTTGTTAGTGATCCCTTCGTTTTAAACCCGGATTAGGTACAAACTTCAGCGGTTGAGAAGCTGAAACCGACTCAGGCTTTTTAGTCACCCGAGTTTCCAGCTCTTCAGCTGGATCGGGCGATCCATCCAGATTCTGCCCATCTACATAGTCGCACTTCACACATTCACGGTACTCGCGAATCTCGTTACGGTATACGCGAATGGTATCCATCTCGCCGCAACGAGGGCAAACCGCACCCGCTACAAAGCGTTTAACTATCGACATAATCGCCTCATTTTTCTAAACATTTATACCGGAATGTTTTAATAATGCATCAACTTGCGGCTCCCGCCCACGAAACTCAACAAACAGCGCCATAGGCTCTTTTGAGCCACCCTGTTCGAGAATCGTTTCTCTAAATTGATGACCTGTCGCTTTATCAAAAATACCTCGCTCCTCAAACAAAGAGAATGCATCCGCAGATAGGACTTCAGCCCACTTATAGCTGTAATAACCAGCGGCATAGCCACCCGCAAAAATATGGCTAAAGCTGTGCTGAAAGCGATTGAACGATGGCGCCGTAATGGCGGCGACCTGAGAGCGGACGCCATCCAGCAGCGCTTGAACATCCGTCTTTCCAATCTCATATTCATGATGTAATTTGAAATCAAAAATGGAGAATTCTAACTGTCTCACCATAAAGAGCGCCGATTGGAAATTCTTCGCGGCTAGCATTTTATCTAAAAGTGCCTGTGGTAATGTTTCACCAGTTTGATAATGCCCGGAGATAATCGCTAACGCCTCAGGTTCCCAACACCAGTTCTCCATGAACTGGCTAGGCAGCTCTACCGCATCCCACGCCACACCATTAATACCACTGACATCCGCATACTCCATACGTGTCAGCATATGATGCAGACCATGCCCAAACTCATGGAACAGTGTTGTTACTTCGTTGTGTGTTAACAGCGCCGGATCATCCCCAACAGGGCCGTTAAAGTTGCACACTAAATACGCCGTTGGTAACTGCAAAGAACCATCGTCCAATCGACGGCGGGTACGACACACATCCATCCATGCACCACCACGCTTGTTCGCTCGTGCATAAGGATCGAGATAAAAACGAGCAATCACGCTGCCATCACGGCTAACGGCAAACAGGCGCGCATCTTCATGCCAGCGATCAAACTCGGCGACCTCTTCAATAGAGATATCAAACAGCCGTGCGGCGATATCAAACATTCCAGAGAGCACTTTAGGGAAAGGAAAGTAGGGACGAAGCATCTCTTGAGAGATTGCGTAGCGAGCTTGCTTTAGTTTTTCCGAATAATAACTCACATCCCACGCTTCAACCGACTCAGCACCAAATGTCTGCTGAGCATACTCACTCAACTCGGCAAACTCTTGACGTGCCACAGCAACGCTTTTGTCAGCGAGATCATAAAGGAATTGTAATACCTGCTCAGGTGTTTCGGCCATTTTGGTCGCCAAAGAGTAGTGGGCATAAGAGTCAAACCCAAGCAACGCCGCTTTCTCTTTTCGTAACGCCAAAATTTCGGTCATGACATCTGTATTATCCCACTGGCCTGCCGTGGGCCCTTGATCCGAGGCACGAGTAGCATAAGCCTCATACACTTCGCGGCGTAGCTCACGATTATCACAATGGGTAATGACAGGAAAGTACGATGGAAATTCCAGTGTGATTAAGTATCCATCCAGGCCTTTTGCTTCAGCAGCCTGCTTAGCCGCCGCCAGAGACATCTCCGGCATACCCGCCAGTTCAGCCACATCTGTAATGTGTTTTTCCCAGCCTTGGGTCGCATCCATCACGTTTTCAGAAAACTTCGTGGTCAACTCCGACAAGCGTTTTTGTATCTCAGCGAAGCGCTGCTGATCTTGCTCTGGAAGATCAATACCGGAGAGTCGAAAGTCTCGCAGGTTATGCTCCAAGGCTTTTTTCTGAGCGGCATCCAGCCCCTGCGACTGTTCAGCCACACGCTGAAACGCATTGAATAACCCCTTGTTTTGGCCTAGCTCTGTCCAATATTCAGATAGCTTAGCGAGGTTCTCATTATAGGCATCCCGTAGCCCATCACTGTTCACCACGCTGTTCATGTGAGAAACCGGTGACCATGCCTGACTTAAGGCATCATTGGCCGTATCCAGTGGTGCAACCACCTCATCCCATGTTGCCTTTTGCGTATCCGATGCCAAGGCGGCAACTTGATCACGACCTTGCTTTAGTAGCTCATCAATAGCCGGCGTAATGAGCTCGGGGGTTATCTCACTAAACGGGGGTAGCAGGGCAGGTTCCAATAAAGGGTTACGCATACGTCTCTCCGATTTCGCTCATGGGCATAACATAACTAAACGCCTATCAGCAGTAATTTCTGATTAGTATACAATGGGGCCTAAATTGAAGTATGCAAGCGGATCAGTAAAGATGAATATCAGAACATTTAAAGGTACTACCCCAACATTGGGAGCGCGTGTATTTGTCGACCCTTCAGCGGTTGTGCTGGGTGATGTTGTGATCGGCGATGACACCTCCGTTTGGCCTCTCACGGTGATACGTGGCGATATGCACCGCATTCGTATCGGGCACAGTACCTCTATCCAGGATGGCTCGGTTTTGCATATCACCCACGCAGGGCCCTTTAATCCGGATGGTTTTCCACTCACCATCGGCAACTATGTTACCGTAGGCCATCAGGCCATGTTACACGGATGCACCATTGGTGATCGTGTTTTGGTGGGTATGGGCGCCATGATTATGGACGGCGCCGTTGTTGAATCGGATGTCGTTGTTGGTGCCGGGAGCTTAGTCCCCCCCGGTAAGACCCTTGAGAGCGGCTATCTGTATGTGGGCCGCCCAGCCAAACAAGTGCGTAAGCTAACCGACAAGGAGATGGATTATTTCACTTACACCGCCGGTAACTACGTCAAGCTAAAAGACCAGCATCGAGAAGAAAGCTGGGCTGATTAAATGATTTTGCAAACGCTCCATCATCGAGTAGAGGAATCAGCGCGTAAAGATAGTTATTCCCACTGGTTGAGTAACCCCTATGTTTTCTTTATTTAAGTCTGACCCTGTAAAAAAGTTAATAAAAGCCCATGATCAAAAACTGGAAGAAGCCTTTCTAGCCCAGAGAAACGGCGATATACAAAGCTATTCTCAACTTACTTATGAAGCAGAGCAAATTCATAAGAAAATTCAAGAAATAAAAGCTCAGAAAACCTCATGAAAAGTATCGTGATCATTGGGGCCTCTGGCGGTATCGGCTTGGCAATTACCCAAGCCTGCCTCGAAAACTATCCTAATGCTACGCTCATAACCACCTACCATAATAATCGGCCCGAGTTTACACACCCCAGCCTTCAATGGCATCAGCTGGATATCACGGAGGAGAACGCAATCTCAGCTTTTGCTCAACAAATCCCCAAGGTGGATTTGCTCGTCAATGCCGTTGGGTTTCTACATTCACAACATCACAGACCCGAGAAATCACTTAAGCAATTTGACACTAATCTGTTTGATCTTAATATTCGTCTTAATACCTTACCCAGTATTTTGTTGGCAAAACACTTTGAAGCCGCACTTAAAACAGCGGATAACAGCTTCTTTATCGCTTGTTCTGCCAGGGTAGGCAGCATCAAAGACAACCATATTGGCGGCTGGTTGAGTTATCGGACATCAAAAGCCGCACTCAATATGGCGATCAAAACCATCAGCATAGAATGGCGCATAAAGTTACCAAAATGCTGCGTACTCCTGTTTCACCCCGGTACTACCGACACCGCGCTGTCTAAGCCATTTCAAAAAAGCTTACCTAGAAAACAGCTGCACACACCCCAGACAACCGCCGAAGCGCTAATCAATATAATTAAAAATATCGAGCCTCACGACACCGGGCAGTTTTTGAGTTTTGATGGCAGCGAAATTGAATGGTGACACCAATACTCACAACGTCGGGGCTATTATATCCTTCATAAAAAGTCTTACACTTTTGCTCAACCAACAGGCGCTACTGACGAATATGTTCGCTAAATCCTTGCTTTATTTTCTCCACCCTTTGATGGTTTGCACCTAAGTCGCCATACCCCACGCGAGAGGCTGAACGGATATGGATACGATTATGGGCCGGTTCAAACCGTATCTCTACATCATCCACAAAGCCAAAGATAGGGGAGATAAAAGCAGCAGCAATATAGGTATCACTTTCTATTTGGACTTCACCTTTTAGATCAACGAGTACCGATTTCATTATTTGCATCGCGCTAGAGACTGCGGGCTCAGTAAGCAAGATAGGGGATGTAAAGTGGCTTGTGTCGGTTGGGTCTTCACTGCAGACACAATTGGGCTTGTCAGGGCACGAAGTAAGTCGTCCATCCAGTAACCCCGCAGGGTTACCTGATTGAGATATTTTACCTAATACGATTAACGCTACCACGCTTAACAGAATTAAGGTGGCGATAGCCATCAGTATGATTTTCATGTTGCCACCTGTGTATTTAAGCGTCTTTATCTTCGGCTTTTTTAACCCGCACTTTGGATTCGCCCACCATTTTATAGTTTAAATTTTTGATAGCCGCTTTGGCTTCGCCCACTTTTGGCATCTCGACAAAGCCAAAACCTTTTGATTCACCGGTGACCTTGTCCATCACCAGATTGCAGGACTGAACAGCACCATATTCTTGGAATAGGGATTTTAATTCGGCTTCACTGACCGAGCGATCAAGGTTACGTACGAGTAGTTTCATGTTGATTCAAACCGTTGCTTTTTTGTATAGAGATACAATACACGGCCAAGCAGAAAATAACTGCAAAATAGTGCCCAAAATTCCTCGACCACCGGCAAACGCAGCTGACATAAAGAATACGTTTTTACTCTTCTAACAAATGCTCATACTTTTTATCAGTTAATGTCTTCATAAAAGCAACCAATGCATCAATCCGCTTATCCGTTAAAGCTGGGCCTGATTCCAGCTCTTTAAGGGATAGGTTCTCGGGTACTTCCGGATCACGCCAGCGTATGTGGGTCTCTGGGTTAATCTGGCGTTTTTCACTGCGGCTATTGTACTTGTTATAAAACAGCACCACCGTTCTCAAGTCATTAAAAACGCCGTTGTGCATATAAGGTCCTGTTACGGCTACATTTCTGAGCGAGGGGGTTTTAAATTTTCCTTTTTGATCAGGGTCCGAGACATCAGGGTGTGCAAACAACCCTTCATCACGGGTTTTCGTACCATTTAGGGCTCTTAGCTGGGTGTTTTCAGGCACACCTATATTATGGAACTGGTAGTTCGTAAAGGTCTCATCCTTGCTAATTGGCGAAGTCCTTAGTTGGTGGCATTGATTGCAGTTGGTGAACTGCTGCGAGAAGAAAAGAGTACGCCCCAGCTCCTCTTGTGGGGTTAGCTCATACTCCCCTTTAAGATAGCGGTCATACTTTGAGTCGAAGGGCGCGAAAAACTCCGTAGATTCAAAGCTCGCGATCGCATCACTCATTGCTGCATACGCACGATCAGCATCAGTAAGCACTTGCTTACCATAGATCTTTTCAAATAGCGTGGGATACATGCTATTTTCCAACAAGCGAGCCAGCACCGCCGCTTTGCTTGGCATCCCCATTTCTGCAGGATTCAAAGGTGGACCAGCCGCCTGTTCTGCTAAGGTACTAGCGCGACCATCCCAAAATTGACCTCCGATATAACGCCCCTGCTGATCTTGGTAAAAAGGCGGTGAATATGCTGCATATCCTGCGGTTGGGGCGTTACGATCACCTAAAGAGAGGCCATCATCCCCTAAAGAAGCAGCAGCCTTCACACCTGTGCCCCGGTGGTCCACAAAACCTTTATCTGGTGCATGGCATGTTGCGCAGGATTGTGTGCGATTTTTTGATAGGTTGACATCAAAAAACAATTGCTGCCCAAGTAAGACTTTGGTTGCCGCACGTGATTTCCCATCCATTTCTGTTGCTAGCACAGCCGTTGTTGAGGCCACAGCCCCCACTAAGATGAGACCAACAAACTTATATAGATTCATCTTACCGATTCGTTTCAGGCGTGACATTTTTTCTCCAACACTCAGCAATCAACAGGATCATAGTAAAACGACTCATCTCTCAATTACTTGACACTGATCAACAAAAACAAATCTAACCAATAATTGAAATGAGAACGCTTATTATTTATATTAGCATAGATCCAATTCACGGAAACGGGATAAATCCTATGAAAAAAATCTCCTCTTTTATCTTGGCTGCATCCCTTTGTAGCCTCTCATTGCCCACGTTTGCAGGCACACCATCCGCGATTATTAATACTTATGCGGATATTGCAGAGGCAACCTACGGTGATTCATTAACCACCGCGATTACACTCAGAAAAAAAGTCACTGATCTTCTTAACAACCCATCTCCGGCAACGCTCAATAACGCTCGCCAAGCATGGATCAATGCACGTGTACCTTACCAGCAATCTGAAGCTTTCCGTTTTGGTAATGCCATTGTTGATGACTGGGAAGGGCGCGTAAATGCTTGGCCGCTAGATGAAGGGTTAATCGATTATGTGGATGGCCAAAGTTACGGGGCTGAGTCAGAAGAAAACCCTCTATATACAGCCAATGTAATCGCATCTACCTCGCTGACATTAGGCAATAAAAAACTCGATTTAAAGGAGATCACTCCTGCACTGCTTGCTGATGCGCTACATGAAGCCGATGAAGTAGAAACCAATGTTGCCACGGGTTATCACGCCATTGAGTTTCTCCTATGGGGTCAAGACCTTAATGGGACCAAGCCCGGAGCAGGTAACCGCCCTTACACCGATTTTAGCCTGACGCAGTGTACCGGTGGTAACTGTGACCGTCGCCGAGCCTACCTAAGTGCCGCTACGGATCTACTTATCCAGGACTTGGAAGAGATGGTAAACAACTGGAAAGCAGACGGCGCTGCACGTCAAGCCCTCGCGGACAAAGGCGAAAAAGGCGCACTGGCTACGATATTGACGGGTATGGGAAGCCTATCCTATGGCGAACTTGCCGGTGAACGCATCAAATTAGGCTTAATGCTGCATGACCCAGAAGAGGAACATGACTGCTTCTCAGATAATACCCATGCATCACACTTTTATGATGCTAAAGGGATCAAAAATGTCTATTTAGGTGAGTATAGCCGCGTTGATGGCAGCCAATTGAAAGGGGCTTCATTATCAGAACTGGTGCGCAAAAAAGATCCCGCGTTGGACAAGCAGTTCCGTGCTGAACTCAACAACACAGAAGCTGCAATGCAAGCCTTAATGGATCAAGCAGAGCAGGGTAATACCTTCGATGTACTGATTGGTAGCGGGAACAAAACAGGGAACGCACTGGTACAAAACGTCGTTGACGCCCTAACTACGCAGACCCGCTCAATTGAAAAAGCAATCGACGTGCTTGAGTTAGACGCTATCGAGTTAGAAGGCTCGGATAGCTTAGACAACCCAGCGGCCGTCACACAGGGTTAATGTTTGATGGTTTGCTTAAAAAACCGTGCTGCCAAGCGGCACGGTTTACCTATGTTTATCGCTGTACTGGTGGCAGCTTTGCCGTTAACGGTAATAGGCAGTACTTTTTCACAACCCGATAGCTTTTTAACAACCGAGCAGAAAATGGATTTTGTGCTGGGTAAAAGTTTGTTTGAAAAACTATGGGTATCATCACCCTCATCTACCACCGCCAGCGACGGTTTGGGCCCCCTTTATAATGCCCGTTCCTGTCTGCAGTGCCATCCCAAAAATGGCCGGGGGAGACCAACCGAAGCGAACAATCCTGCCGATGTAGCTGCATCTATGCTGGTCCGCCTAGGCTTACCCTCACAAGCGCCCGAACCTACCTACGGCAGCCAATTTCAAACTCGCGCAGTACAAGGGGTGCTTGCAGAAGGTGCGATCCAGGTTGCTTATACGCCTGTTACAGTGACCCTTGATGATGGCGAAGTCGTGACATTAAGAAAGCCTGACATCACACTTACACAACTTAATTATGGAGCCCTGCATCCCGATACTCAGCTATCGGCCCGTATCCCACCTGCCGTGATAGGTTTGGGGTTACTGGAAAAGATCCCTGACGAACAGATCATGGCACTCGCTGACCCTGAGGATACAGATAACGATGGCATCTCAGGACGCATTAACGAGGTTGTGGATTTTAAAACGGGCGAGAAACGTTTAGGACGGTTTGGCTGGAAAGCCGGACAACCCACTCTGCTGCAACAAAACAGCATCGCACTATTCACCGATATCGGCATCTCTTCGCCCATGTTTACTTCTGGATATGGTGATTGTACCCCTTCACAAACATACTGCCGCCAGCTGCCCAACGGCAATAGTGCCCATATGGACAACGCCGAGGCATCAACCCAAATGGTGGCTTTACTTACAACCTATACACAACATTTAGCAGTACCAGAGCGACGCACCCCGATCGAACAAAAAGCAGATATCACTCAAGGTGAAATACTGTTTAGCCGTCTAGGGTGCCAAAATTGCCACACGCCGAGCTTTTCGTTCACAATAGATGAGCCTTCTCTTGGAACCATTAGCATTCAACCGTATACCGACCTTTTGTTGCATGACATGGGTGAAGGACTTGCAGATAATCGTCCAGAGCAAAGTGCCAATGGCCGTGAGTGGCGCACAGCCCCTTTGTGGGGAATCGGTCTGGCCGGTATGATCAATGATCACCGGTTTTTTTTACATGATGGCCGAGCTCGCTCTCTTCAGGAAGCGATTTTATGGCACGGTGGCGAAGCTGAATCAAGCGCTCGTACGTATAGGCAGCTTTCAAAAGCACAACGACAACAACTGATCCAATTTTTGGAGTCACTTTAATGGTCCGTCAAGGTTCTCTTATCCCAGTATTGCTGGCATTTATTCTGATCATTCTCTCAATAGGTACGCTGCATGCTGCACCATCCGAGCAAGATTGGCACAAACTGAACAACGCCGTCGTCAAACAGCATATCCTGCCCCGCTATGAAGCACTTGCCAAATCCAGCGCGCACTTAGCCCAAACCGTCAAGGGATATTGCAGCCAGCAGCAAACCATCGATGCGGCCCAAAACGCATTTATCGATGCTTTTTCTCAATGGCAAACTATTCAACATATCCAATTTGGACCTGTCACACTGCTCATGCGCAACCACAGTTTGCAGTATTGGCCAGACAAAAAGAACACCGGAGCGCGGCAGTTAAGGGCGGTACTATCAGGCCCTGATACTACGTTTAATGAAAGTTTCTTCCGTCAAGCCAGCATCAGCTTAAAGGGGTTTCCTGCACTAGAAAGAATGCTGTTTGATATGACACCCCCTCTACAGCCTGCCACAAAGTCTTGTGATCTGGCTTCTGCCATCGCAGCTAATATTCATCAGCTCAGCGAAGGCACCTTAACTGATTGGCAAGCAGAATCACAGGCGATAAAAGATGCCGGCAATAATGATCTCTACGAGTCAGCAGAAGAGGCAGCAACGGAATTGATGAAATCGCTTGTAGAACCCATTGAAGTGGTCAGGGATAGTAAAATCCTTCGTCCACTGGGGGATAAGCCTAGCAAGACCAACTGGAAGCGTAGCGAATCTTGGCGTAGTACGCGCTCTGTCGCCAATCTCAGTATTAATCTGAGCACCTTGCAACACCTTTATAGCGGAACACAAGATAGCAATACAAAAGCGCTATTAGCTATTGAGGATGCCACGTTAGCGGAGTCGATTGACCAGCAATTTAGTTCACTCTTAAATAAGTTACAGCACATACCGGAGGTAGAAAACACCCTCGTATCTGACAGTCAACGTGCTCAACTCATGGGCGTGGCATCCGATCTGAAGCGTTTACATGTAGACCTTGAACAAGCGATGGCATTACTAAACATACAGCTAGGATTCAATAGTCGTGACGGGGATTAATCGTCGACACTTTCTCAGCTTCTTGGCCACGGCGCCTTGGCTTTGCCAACAAGCACTGGCAAGCTCTGATAGCCCAGTGGAGACCCTGTTAGCCTCTGCTAGCAAGGGGGCGGATGGGCGCTATTTTCTAAACACACTAACAGCAGACGGCCAAGTATCGCTTGAGTATCCTCTGTCTGAGCGTGCGCACCAAGTCATTAATCACCCCCACCAGCCTTGGCTAATAGCCATAGCCCGAAGGCCCGGGACCTCTATCGACATCGTTGATTACCAAACCCATCAGCAGGTAGCCCATATCACTACTCAACCGGGTTATCACCTTTATGGTCATGCACAAGTCTCTGCAGATGGCCGCCACCTGCTAACAACAGAACACCACCCAACCCAGACAAACGGCAGAATCATCATCCGTGAACTTGCCCCTCCTTTTGCAGTCGTCGAGTCCTATTCGACTCAGGGGATTGGCCCCCATGAATTTCGCCTCTCTGACGATCAGCAACAGCTGATTATTGCTAATGGCGGCATTCAAACCCAAGGACGTACCAAAGTTAACCTAGCAACGATGCAACCTTCACTGGTTTACCTCTCGGTCAGCTCCGGGCATTTATTAGAAAAAGCAGAACTGCCCAACATTCACCATCAATGCAGTATTCGCCATATTGACCTTTCAGCCGATGGGGAGGTCGTCATTGCCATGCAATATCAGGGGCACTTAGCGGATGATGTTCCTTTGGTCGCACACCATCGTCGTGGTGAAGCGATTCGCGCGCTGCCCTTGCCAGAGCATGTCAGAAGCCAGTTAAAGCAGTATTGTGGCAGTTGTTGCTTTGACCAATCAGGTCGCTATGCCGCCGTCTCTGCTCCAAGAGGCAATCAGGTGATGTTTTGGGATATGCGTGAACAGCAATTCCTTGGCACCGTCCGTTTAAAAGATGCCTGCGGACTAGCTGCGACTACCGTCGTCGGGCGCTTCACAATCAGTACTGGCCGCGGAAAAATCTACCGTTGTTCGGTACGTCATGGCCAATTAGTCACAGATGTATCAAGCCGATCACCCTTTTTGTGGGATAACCATTTAACTCGTCTCTAGTTTATTCAACCTCCTTCGTCTAATACAGAGAAGGGAACCATTTCCCCATAAAACCACTCCTAATCGAGCTGTATTAAAAGCTACGCTTAATTTTTTCAAAAATAAGTGTAAGGAACTGCTTCCAACGACGACTAAACAATCAAAGCTAAATAAATTATTAAACCATTAATAATGTAACCCGACTTTAAAAGGTGACTAATATGAACAAGACAATCAAACCTATCGTAGCTTCTGTTGGTACTGCTTTTCTTCTAGGTGCAGCGGCACCTGCAGTCATGGCCGCTGAAAACCCATTTGCAGCTCAGCAATTAAGCGCTGGATATGAGCAACTGGCTGACAGCCACAAAGCCAAAGAAGGCAAATGTGGCGAAGGTAAGTGCGGTGGCGAGAAAAAAGCTGAGAAAGAGGGCAAATGCGGCGAAGGTAAATGCGGCGGCGAGAAAAAATCTGAAAAAGAAGGCAAGTGCGGCGAAGGTAAATGCGGCGGCGAGAAAAAATCTGAAAAAGAAGGTAAGTGCGGTGAAGGTAAATGCGGTGGCGAAAAGCGCAAAGGCTAATTCGCAACTAACAGCGATTGCTTTCTCACTGTAAGGACACACGGGCTCTTAGGAGCCCGTATTATTAAAGAGGCGGTATTATGATGTCACAACTACTTCAGGGCACAGGACTGGGTTTACGTCGCTGTATGCTGAAAGATCTCCCTCCAACAGGCTCCCAAGGGGTCGATTTCCTTGAGGTTGCTCCTGAGAACTGGATGAGAATGGGTGGACGTTTAAGCCGTCAGTTTAAAGCACTTACCGAACAATATCGCTTTGTAACACACGGACTCTCTCTCTCTCCGTGGGTGGACCAAAACCGTTAGACACGCAATTTTTAACTGACTTGAAACAGTTTTTGGATATCCATCAAATTGATACTTATACCGAGCATCTCAGCTATTGCTCGGATGATGGTCATTTATACGATCTGATGCCCATCCCTTTTACAGAAGAAGCCGTTCGCTATGTTGCCCAGCGTATTCGTGAAGTCAGCGACCGTCTAGAGCGCCCCTTAGCGATTGAGAATGTTTCTTTTTATGCCATGCCAAGCCATGAGATGACCGAACTGGATTTCCTATTAGCCGTATTGCAGGAGGCGGATTGCGATCTGCTGCTGGACGTAAATAACATCTACGTCAACAGTATTAATCACGGTTTTGATCCCGCAGAGTTTTTGGCTGCAATCCCGGGTGAACGTATTCGCTACATTCACGTTGCAGGTCATTATGATGAGGCTGATGATCTGATTGTCGATACCCACGGCGCCGACGTTATCGACCCAGTATGGCAATTGCTCGAACAGGCCTACCAACAGTTTGGAGCGATTCCTACCTTGCTGGAGCGCGATTTTAATATCCCCCCAATGGCTGAACTGATGGGTGAGGTGCATAAAATTCGGCACATGCAAGCCTCCGCCAAACCTGCCGTAAAAACCGCGGGGGTCGATCATGTCATCACAGCTTAATGCACCGACTGATTTCAAAGCCCTGCAAATGCAGTTTGCTGGCCATATTCGTGACCCAGAAACGCCAATCATTGCGGGGATCGAAGATCGCCGCATGAAGATCTACCGGGAACTATTCTTTAATAACGTGGAAGGTTTCGCGGCAACCGCTTTTCCAGTGGCCAAGTCCATTATGGGAGAAGCGTGGTGGCATCAAGCGGTACGTGATTTCTTGATCGAATACCGTTGCGAAAGCCCCTATTTCCACCAAATCAGTGCAGAGTTTCTGACATTTATTTCGGAGTTACGCGAGCCAACAACCGACCAGCCCGACTTCCTCAAGGAACTCATGCACTACGAATGGGTTGAACTGGCCTTGGATGTTGCCGAAGCCGACCCATTCAATGAGTCCAATGTATATAGCAACGACTTTCTTGATCAACACCCAGTGCAGTCGCCCGTGGCTTGGTCGCTGAGCTATCGCTATCCGGTGCACCAGATTGGAACTGCGTTTCAACCAACAGAGGCGCCAGAGCAACCGACATGGATGATGGTTTATCGTGACCGCCATGATCAGGTTCAATTTATGGCACTCAATGCGCTCACCGCACGACTGCTCTATTTGCTGGATCAGAATGAAAGCCTCACGGGCCGAGATGCTTTAACACAGATTTCTCAAGAGATGGGGCATAACGACCCGACCCCTATCGTCGATGCCGGCTATCAAATTCTTCAACAGTTCTATGAGGCAGGCATCTTGTTAGGTGCCCGTTAAAATAAAAAGGATAACACCATGAGTAAACTGATCGAACTTTACCGCTACGCCCACGACATACTGGAGCGCATTCGGGTTGCCGATGGCATAGCCCCCTTATTGCTACGCCTCTACTTGGCACCTGTGTTTATACAAGCAGGTTACAACAAGCTTGCCCACTTTGAATCAACCGCCGCATGGTTTGGTAACCCCGATTGGGGGCTAGGCCTGCCAATGCCAGAAGTGATGGCCGCATTGGCCGCCGGTACTGAGTTTTTCGGGGGCATTTTGCTTATCGCAGGTTTAGCCGTACGTTGGATCAGTATTCCATTGATGGTCACGATGCTGGTAGCGGCACTCACTGTACACTGGCATAATGGCTGGCTAGCTATCGCGGATGCGAGCAGCTGGTTAGCGAATGATCGTGTACTTGAATCGGTTGAGCGTTTAGAGCGCGGTCGTGAGATTCTGCAGGAAAATGGCAACTATGATTGGTTGACAGGGCGTGGATCCTTTGTAATCCTAAATAACGGTATCGAATTCGCAGCTACGTATTTTGTGATGCTGTTGAGTCTTTTCTTTACTGGAGCCGGTCGTTACTTCAGCGTTGACTACTGGCTAGCGAAGGCAACGGGGCTCTCGAAGGATGCGTAGAACCTCGTGATAAAAACCACAATTTAATCCGGTTTCCTCCAGCGACTGGATTATCTCAAAGGCAGCGAAAGCTGCTTTTTTATTTCTTTTTTTACATTTAGCCTATTTGACCTGCCTCAAACTCACATCAGGTTTACCTGATATACCCCGTTAAAAGGTCTATCCTTCTTTTATGCATTCAATGATGAGAGGGATCGTCATGCAACCCCAGTACCGTATGATGGATGGCAACGAAGCCGCCGCTTATATTGCTCACCAGCTAAATGATGTGATTGCGATTTACCCCATTACTCCCGCATCCCCTATGGGAGAACTGAGCGATGCGTGGAGTGCTGCCGGACGCAAAAACCTGTGGGGCACCGTGCCCGATGTTATCGAACTGCAAAGCGAGGGTGGGGCGGCAGGCGCAGTGCATGGTGCACTACAGGCGGGAGCGAAAACTTGCACCTTTACGGCATCCCAAGGGCTGCTCCTCAAAATTCCGAATATGTTCAAGATAGCAGGGGAACTAACACCTACCGTTTTCCATATTGCAGCTCGCTCTGTGGCAACCCACGCACTCTCTATTTTCTGTGACCACAGCGACGTGATGGCGGCGCGCTCTACAGGGTTTGCGATGTTAGCCTCATCCTCGGTGCAGGAGGTCATGGATATGGCCACCATTGCCGAGATGGCAACGCTGAAAGGCAGGGTTCCTGTGCTGCACTTTTTTGATGGGTTCCGGACCAGCCATGAAGTTAGTAAGGTAGAGATGGTCACCCCTGACATGCTCAAAGCGCTGATTGATCAGGATGAAGTACGCGCCTGTCGAGACCGCGCCTTATCACCTGAGCATCCGGTGGTTCGTGGCACCTCACAAAACCCTGATCTTTATTTCCAGTCCAGAGAAGCTTCCAATCCGTTTTACAACGCCTTTGCAGATGTAGTGCAAGCGTCAATGGATCGTTTTGCAAGAGTAACGGGCCGACAATACCATCTCTATGAGTACATAGGGGCGCCCGACGCAGAAAGGGTCGTGATTTTAATGGGATCAGGTGCAGAAACCGCGCAAGAAACCGTGGAGTATCTCAACCAACAGGGAGAAAAAACCGGTGTCTTAAAAGTTCGCCTATTCCGCCCGTTAGATGCCGAGCGATTACTTACCGCATTACCTATAACCGTTCGCAAGGTCGCGGTACTGGATCGAACCAAAGAGCCCGGTGCAGATGGCGAGCCTCTGTATAAAGACGTCTCCACCGCCATTTTACAGCGCTTACTGGCAGGCACGTCTCACACTACTAGCGACATAGAAACGCTGATTGGTGGACGCTTTGGTTTGTCTTCAAAAGAGTTCACACCGGCTATGGTTAAGGCGGTATTAGACGAATTGGACAAAGCACAAAGCAAGAATCAGTTCACGGTAGGCATTGAGGATGATGTCACTCACACCAGTTTGGACTATGACTCAAGCTTCACAACGGATGCCTATGAGAGTAATTTTCAGGCCGTCTTCTATGGATTAGGGGCTGACGGTACGGTGAGCGCCAATAAGAACAGTATTAAGATTATCGGTGAGCAAGACGGATTCTATGCTCAGGGGCACTTTGTTTACGATTCTAAAAAATCCGGTGCAATTACCGTTTCTCACCTCAGGTTCGGTGCCGAGCCAATTCACTCCGCTTACGAGATACAGGACAATCGCGCTAACTTCATAGGTTGCCACCAACCCGGTTTTTTAAGCCAATATCCGATGCTGGAAAAGGCCGCTCAACAAGCGGTATTCCTCATTAATACCACCGCTAGCGTCGATGAGGTATGGGAAACACTCCCAACATCGGTGCAGCAAACCATTATCGACAAACAGCTCAAAGTTTACGTTATTGATGCCTACAAAGTGGCTCAGGCAGCAGGCCTCGGCAAACGCATCAATACCATCATGCAGACCTGCTTTTTTGCTATTTCAGGCATCCTTCCACAAGATGAAGCGATCGAACAGATCAAAGCAGCTGTACATAAAACTTACGGTCACCATAGTAAACGCATTGTTGACCTGAACATCAAAGCGATCGATAGCACATTGGCTCAGTTATATGCCTTAAAGGTCCCACCACAGGTCAGCAGCCGTATCCCTATGCGAGCGATCCATACAGAACGCGCTAGCAACTTTGTCAAAACCCTGACCGCCGAGCTAATCGCCGGGCATGGAGATCGTGTGCCCGTCAGCCAAGTACCCAACGACGGCACCTGGCCAACCGGCACGGCGCGTTATGAGAAACGCGACCTTGCTCATCAATTACCTCGTTGGGAGGAGGATCTCTGTACTCACTGTGGTAAGTGCGTTTTCGTCTGCCCCCACAGTGTGATTCGCTCCAAAGCCTTCTCCCCTGACTACTTAGAAGGGGCACCTGACGGTTTTAAAGCGGTGCCAATCAAAGGCGCGAGAGATTTTCCTGATGGAACGTTGATGACTTATCAGATATCCCCTGAGGACTGCACCGGCTGTACCTTGTGCGTCGATATTTGCCCCATCAAAGATAAGAGCAACGTTAGCCGTAAAGCGTTGAATATGGTGCCAAAAGAGCAAACCTTGGCGCAAGAGACAGCTAATTGGGTCTTTTTTGAACAACTTCCTGAATTTGATCGCTTAGGTGTAAAAAGTGACACGCTAAAAGGCGCGATGCTGATGCAGCCACTTTTTGAGTTCAGCGGCGCCTGTTCCGGTTGTGGTGAAACCTCATACATCCGCTTGGCTAGCCAACTTTTTGGCGATCGTATGTTGGTCGCCAACGCAACGGGATGCTCTTCCATCTATGGCGGTAACTTACCCACAACACCTTGGACGGCCAATGCTGATGGTCGTGGCCCCGCATGGAACAATTCACTGTTTGAGGATAACGCCGAGTTCGGGCTAGGTATGCGCGCGGCGGTGGATAAACAGACGGAATACGCACGCGAACTACTCACACAATTGAAAGAGCATCTAGAACCAACACTGGTTGATGCGATTCTCAATGCTGATGAACAGGACGAGGCGGGTATTTATGCGCAACGCGAACGTGTTGAAGAACTCAAGAAAGCGCTGGCATCCCTTCATTCCCCAGAAGCTGAAGAACTAACCCACGTCGCCGATAAACTCTGTCGTAAGAGCGTGTGGATTATTGGCGGCGACGGTTGGGCCTATGATATTGGCTATGGAGGTTTGGATCATGTGCTAGCATCCGGCCGCAATGTGAATATTCTTGTGCTCGATACCGAGGTCTATTCCAATACCGGTGGACAAACCTCGAAAGCGACGCCACTAGGTGCAGTGGCTAAATTTTCAGCCGCTGGTAAATCCGTAGGTAAAAAAGATCTGGCTCGCATCGCTATGGACTACGGACATGTGTATGTTGCTCACGTCGCCTACGCCGCCAAAGATGTGCAAACCTTGCGCACATTCCTTGAGGCTGAGTCCTATGATGGTCCATCGTTAATAATCGCTTACTCACCCTGCATTGCCCATGGTTACGAGATGCAAGATAACCATCTTCATCAAAAGCTGGCCGTGGATAGCGGCCACTGGCCGTTATTCCGTTTTGACCCAAGACGGGCTGCACAAGGGGAGAACCCGCTAAAACTCGACTCTAAAGCACCCTCTATTCCTTATGCAAAGTTTGCACTGTTAGAGTCACGATTCAGTATGCTCTATCGCAGCCACCCTGAAGAAGCCAAAGCTTTTCTTGATCAAGCTCAACATGAGGTCAGCGAGCGCTATAAGCGTTATGAACAACTGGCCAATATGGATTATACCGCCGCGCCCATTCCAGAAGAGGCCGACCCAACCCTAAATCCAAAAGAGGAGAAGTCATCATGAATCGTCTGCTGAGCCACTATCTGGGTATGACGCTGAACTCTCCTTTGGTTGCATCGGCTTCGCCACTCACCGCTGGTGTACAAAGTGCCAAACAACTTGAAGATGCCGGTATAGGCGCGATTGTGATGCGCAGCCTATTTGAAGAACATTGCCAGCGAGACAATGAGCTGATACATCAGATTTTGCATGATCAGGATATCGGGCACTTCGAAGCGGATGGTTACTTGCCTCCTCCCATCTTAGAGAAAATGAAAACAACCGAAGATCGCTATCTTGAAACCTTGATGGAAATGAAAGCGCAGCTGTCAGTGCCTATTATTGCCAGCTTGAATGGCGTATCTCCCGAAGGTTGGGAGGAGCACGCTAGCAATATGCAACAAGCCGGTGCTGATGCACTTGAGTTGAATATCTACTATGTTGCCGCCAACCTCAACGAAACCTCTGAGCAGGTAGAAAAGCGCTATACCGATATCGTGCACACGGTACGTGCATGCATTGATATCCCCATTGCGGTAAAGCTCTCCTCCCAATTCAGTAGCCCTATCCATATGATCGAGAAGATCAAAATGGCCGGGGCCGATGCCGTAGTGCTGTTCAATCGCTTTTATCAACCAAGCATCAACCTAGAAACCTTAGATGTGGACAGCCAAATTCAATTGTCCACATCTGCAGAACTAGCTGAGCGGATTCGCTGGACTGCTATTCTCAAGCACCAAGTGGCTATTGATATTGCTGTTACCGGTGGTGTGCACACAGCGACTGATGTGATTAAAGCATCATTAGCAGGGGCGAATACCACTCAAGTGTGCAGTGTTTTGCTGAAACACGGCACACCGGTTATCGCGTCGATAACGGATGATGTGACACGCTGGCTGGAAGCTAATGAATATGAGTCACTGGAACAGCTCAGGGGGAGCATCTCTTACAAACATTCCCAAGACCCTTCCGCCTATGAGCGTGCTAACTATGTGGATGTTTTGGATAACTGGCAACCATGACTTACGAAACGAAAGAAAAGAGCACTATTAAGCTTATTTTTTTAGCCTTTATGCTTTTCTTTCGTTAGTTTCCCGCTGTATTCGTGAGTCTGTTTCTTCCTACAATAGCCTTATTAAAAACACCTATTGTTTGGATAACAACCACATGTTCAGTGTACTCAAACCTTCACACTTACTATTAGTGTGCGTCGCCGCTATTTGGGGCTTCGCTTTCGTTGCTCAAACCAACGGCATGGAGCATTTAGGGCCCCATAGCTTTAATGCCGCCCGTTTTCTGTTAGGGGCTCTGTCCCTTTTGCCTTTGTGGTTCTACTTTAAGAAACAGCATGTTCCCCATGGAAAAGAGTTATGGATCGGAGGCCTCTTGGCAGGCACCGTGATGTTTGGCGGCTTTAGCTTTCAGCAGATCGGCCTACAGTACACCACGGCAGGCAATGCTGGTTTCATAACCGGTATGTATATCGTGCTGGTACCTATTGCGGGCATCATGCTCGGCCATGCGACGAACATCAAGACATGGTGTGGCGTTGCTCTGGCACTGGCAGGTCTTTTCGCGCTATCGGTATCAGATGAGCTTAAGATCAATAAAGGGGATGCGTTAGAGCTAGTAGGCGCGTTTTTTTGGACTGCTCACGTACTCATTTTAGGCTGGTTATCCCGTAAAGTTGACGCCATCAGCCTCTCAATTTGGCAGTTTATTGTTGCTGCTGTATTGGCCAGCCTAGCCGCTGTTACGTTCGAAACCCCAGCACTAGCCCAATTTGAAGCCGCACTATTACCTCTGTTATATGCCGGTGTTGCTTCCAGCGGTATCGCATTTACACTACAGATTATCGCCCAACGCAAAGTTGAGCCGAGCGTTACAGCCTTAATTTTATCCACAGAAGCCGTATTTGCGGTGATCGGAGGCTGGCTGCTACTCAATGAACAACTCACATCAAACCAACTGACAGGCTGCGCGCTAATGCTCTGCGGTATGCTGATCAGCCAATGGCCCGACCGCAAACGTAAAACGTCTGAAGAACAAGTCACTATCTAAGCAACCCGTCGCCTACTGGGAGTCAGGTTGTTGGAAAAAGGTATCGGGGAGTGTGCGATATACCGGCGTCGAGAGCACCATCATGGTGTTGGTATCGCACATATCTCCGAAGGTTTCGAGTATTTCATCTAATCGTGCCATCGACTGGGTTGCGATTTTGATCACAAAGGCCTGTTCGCCGGTGGTGTTGTAGCACTCAATCAAGTCAGGAATGGTCAAAAGCAAATCTTTAAATTTTCGCTCCATGGCAGGGAACACTTTACACTGTACGATCGCCAGTATCGGCAACCCCACTTTATCCAGATCCACCGATAATCGATAACCCGTGATGATGCCATCTCGCTCCATCTTTCGCATCCGCTCCGCCACAGCTGGCGCTGACAGGTGCACTTGCTTACCTAACTCGGCGTAAGATATACGCGCATCTTCCTGAAGCGCTTTGAGAATTCGACGATTGGTATTATCCAGCATAGCCACAACATCTCTTTGATAAAGATCCCACCAGTTTAGCGGAACGCTATTAACCTGCCTATTCATCTTGATTAGTCGTTAATATGAAAAAATATCCGCTTATTTTTTGTACAACCATGTCGATAAACTAAGTAATACGACACTCAGAGGTTTGTATGAAAGTCGAAACAGCGGAGATTACTTTCAGCGCCCAAACGCATCAGTCGTCAGAGAGACGCGTAGAAGAGCAACTAACAGCTGGATTTGTTCAAGAAGGGGAGGCGTTTAATGAAGCGTCCTTAGTAAACGGCGTGCATTGGGAAAGCTCATCCAAGGAAACCGCTGAGGCAAACACCTACGAAGACCCACGCAGATTACTCGCTTACGAGCAGGTAGGAAAAATATCTCTACAACAATTGAGAACATCGGCAACACAAGAAGCAGAGCCTAAACTACTAGAACTGACTCCAGAGGATCAACTCAAGTTGGATGTGATCAAGGCCCTGTTTGAAAAGGTCATGGGCCGTAGTCTGAATGTTGCGATGGTCAATCAAAGCAATGGACCTACAACACCCCAACCTCAAGAAAATAATTCAGCCCAAACGGGCGATTTGTCCTTTGATATCCCAGAATCACCAGGATTAGCCTTTGGTTTAGATTACGCCTATCGAGAAACCTTAATCACGCAAACACAGCAGTCATTTTCTGCCTCTGGAAAAATCACCACAGCCGATGGGCGAACATTAGATATCGGATTACAGCTCAATCTTAGCCGGGAAGCCAGCCAATCACGCGAATTACGCATTCGTTTAGGCGCTGCTCTCCAGGACCCACTAGTGATCAATTTTGCTGGGGAGTCAGCACAACTACAAGACAAGACTTGGCAGTTTGATATCGATGTGGATGGATCAGAGGAAACCTTATATCGACTCAAAGAAACCAGTGGCTATCTTGCGTTAGATAAAGATAACAATGGCATAATCGATGATGGCAGCGAACTATTTGGCGCAGTTTCCGGTAATGGATTTCAAGATCTACAAGCCTATGATGACGATCAAAATGGTTTTATCGATGAAAACGATACTATCTTCGACCAGCTAACCATTTTAGTACAAGCTGCAGACGGCACAGACCACATGTTTACCCTTAAGGAAAAAGGCGTAGGGGCATTGTACTTAGATTCAATTGAAACGCCGTGGGATATTCAAGCGGGCACGACAAACGAGTTAGCCGGCAAGCTACGCAGCACGGGTGTTTTTCTCAGCGAAGAGGGCACCGCTGGCACCCTTCAACAGATAGATCTTGTGGTTTAGCAGTCCATCAATTAACCAGAAACACTAACAGCGTTCATGCGCTGAGGCGTCATGGGTAAATGAACGGCAGCAGCGAGCAATCCTAATGCGGCACTTACCATCAATGCCACATCATAGGAACCATACCATTCAAAGGTAAGCCCCGCCCACCAGCTACCAAAGAAAGCCCCAATCTGGTGGCTGAACATCACAATACCAAATAAAGAGGCTAAATTTTTCGTGCCAAACAACTGTGCAACCGCACCGCTAGTGAGCGGAACGGTCGATAGCCAGAGCATGCCCATTAACCCAGAGAAGATATATAGAAGCGACTCAGTTTTCGGTAACACCAGCAACATCATGATCAAACAGGCGCGTAACCAGTAGATCAACACCAACAGCCAAGGTTTATGCCAGCGATCACCTGCCCACCCAATCAGAATCACGCCAAAAATATTCATCAGCCCGATCAAGGCCAGGGAGTCGGAAGCCACCGCAGGCATCAAACCGCAAAACGCCACGAACCCCGACATATGCACCGAAATAAACGCGATATGGAACCCGCACACAAAAAAGCCAATATTCAGTAGTTGGTATTCCCTTAATCGAAACGCTTCTCCAATAGCCTGCCAATCAAAAATAGATTGTCGAGGTTGATTCACCACTGCAGGAACTGCTTTATCATCCTTCAGAAGAAAGATCATCGCCAATATCAGAACCGTGGTCGCCGCAAACAGCATAAAAGTATCAGCCCAGCCATTACCCGGCGCATAGCTTCCTAGTAAAAGGGCATACAGGAATTGGCCTAGCGATCCGCCAGCGCTGGCAATGCCTAGCGCTAATGTACGCTGATGGGCAGGAAAGCGCTTGCCAACAGCCGCCAGCACAATGGGAAAGGTCGTTGCTCCGACGCCAACACCAATGAGTAAGGCATTACCAACAAAAAAGAGCCAGCCGCTTTGAGCAACCGCAGCCGCTGCCAAACCGGCGGCATACAACAGCGCACCCGCCAACAATACTTTGGCTGTACCATAGCGTTCTGCCATCATACCGGCAATCGGGGAAACAGCTCCCCATAACAAGTTCTGAATAGCAAAGCCCAACGAGATCTCCGCCACAGACACCCCAAGTCCCTGACTAATATCAGGCACTAACAGACCTAGCGCTAACCGTACCCCCATACTGTAGGCAAGAATAGATGCAGCAGCGAACACAATCCACCACGGATGTATTTTAGATAGCTTCAAAGTGACCTCGATGTAACCGATTTAACGTTGTCGATAGGGGATCTGACAATAGGTGATGCCTCGCCTAGGGGAAATCCCTGCTTTTGCAAGGTACATCGACAGCGAGTTCATCGACAAGCTAATATTCGGGGTAGGGCCTAGAAAAATGTGTTGCAGCTTTGGAACAGTCTCTTTAGGCGTAATCAAAGAGAACTCAAAGTAGGGCACTAGCATAGAGGTACCCTCCCGATAATGCACCGCAGCGTCTTTAAAATCAGTGATCACAGGGGAGACAATTCGCCATTCCTCTTCCTCCTGAAAAGAGGGGTGCTTCAGAATAGCGGCAATACGCAGCAAGTCACTTTCAATTTGCTCAAAAACGCCTGCAAAAATCCGATCATCACGACAACCATGTGTACCGCAAGAGTGAGCTGCCAAGTCTTCAACAAAATCGACAATCTGGTGAATCAAGCTACGCTGCTGAGTGTGATCATAGATGCATTTACCCACCATAAATCCTTGGGCGCGAGCGCAGGTGAGTATATGTCCGGGGTCAAAGCCGATACTGACCCCCTTGCCTAGCTCACTATAACCTCGCCATTGGCTTAGCAGGTTTCCGTTTGCACGAAACGAGCCCGCAAACAACATATGTCCATTGGTGACACGCCGTGCAATCCAATCCTGAAATTGAGTTAACAGCTTGGGATTAGGGTGGCCAAGCTCAATCCGTTCCCCAACTTCTTCTCGAATCAAGGCCACCATATGATTGAGTTCGGCAGAATCATTCATATAGCGAATATCACTCGCCCACAGTGCCCCTCGCTCCACAATACCCAGCAAGCCAGAGAACGTGGTGTAGTGGTAGATGGTCTCGTTAGGGGTATCAGAGTAAAGTTGACGAGTTATCTCTTGAATCATGTCGCTTACCGTTTATCTTTAGGCGAGTACGATAAACCTTAGCACAAGATCGAAGCGACTATCAGCCACTCGCCCTCATCGTTCGACCATCAATCACTTAATCTATCTCTGAGCTTAAATTCGATAGCAATCCTGCCACTTCAACACTCGCTCTCTCCATAGCTGCCAAATACTGCAGCGCTTGAGACATATCACCAGAAGATGAGGCCTTAACCGCATCAAGACCATTTTTATGCACGGCTTCATGCGGCTTCTCCATACGCGCAAAGCTGGGCAAGTTGCTATAGTATTGTTGCCCCTCTCCGGTGTAATACCATTGCCCCAATCGGCAGGCGGTATGGTCCGCAAGGTTATGCGTGTGACTATCTTCGCTATGGTTCATAAGCAATTTATAAACATTATTCTTCCAGATAATATGATCGAGCTTAACCGTCTGTATGAAAGAATCTGTTGAACTTCTACCAATAACCGTTCTCATACGCGCCGACAGATCGACTACTTGAGACACCCCAATGCGAATCTGTTCGGCGGAGGCCACCACATCTGAGCTTGTATTTTGAACCTGCTGAATATCCAAGGAGGCTTCTTTAGTCTGATCAGCGATGGTTTTTACAAGGTCAGCTATCTGTTGACTGGCTTCATTCGCCTTTTTCGCAAGGTTTCGCACCTCATCAGCCACGACAGCAAAACCTCTGCCCGCCTCACCAGCCCGTGCGGCTTCAATTGCTGCATTAAGCGCTAACAAGTTAGTCTGATCAGATATGCCTCGAATCACAATGACAAACTTTTCGATCTGTTGAGATACATCAAGCAAACCCTCAACTCGAGTATTGCATTGATCGGAATTCGCCTGGATGGTCTGCACCCTATCCAGAATGCTATCCACAGCAACCTGAGTTTCCGTAAAAATGCCCATGGAGTCATTGAGGGAATCTCGCTCTGAATGCAGATCCACAGCGGTATGAGCAATCGTGTCTCTAATATCAGTCACTAATTGCGTACCGGTTACCCATGATTGGCAAATGCGTTGCTGGTTATCAATACCTTCCAACTGACTATGCTCATGTTGAGCCAAAACGTGTTTTAGACGCTGGTTTTCAGTGAGGCTCTCTTCATATTTCTGTGTCAGTGCTGCGAATTCCTCTTGGAGCGACTCAAACTGCTCCGTAACGTTCTTATTAAAAAACATCGTAGATTCCATTAAACAGTAACAATTACGTCAATATAGATTAATACTTACACAAAACCAATTTCCACAGTTCTTTTAATGAGATAAATCATAAAACAACCTCACTTCTGTCAAGTGCCCTATCAAAATCATAAAAAAGGGCTCATGAAGAGCCCTAAAACGTACAAACATCAGATGTAATTACAGGTTCTTAGATAGCTCCGTTAGCTCTCTAATCACCACAGTAAAGGTCGCACTGTCAGCTTGGGTGGTGGATTTCAGGTCATCAAGCACTCGTTCCCAGCGCTTCAAGCCCTCACCATTCTTACTCAACCAGCTATTAACCAGCTCCTGACCCGACAGCTCGCTGTCACTGGACAGTACCGACAACGTTAAATGGCTTTGTTGCATATTCAGGTCTTCATTGAATCCTTCACGAGCCAGAAGCTGCCAATGATTCTGTGGTTCAATCTGGCGAATTTTCTCGCTAACCCAATCCAGTTGCAGACGCTCTCCTAACGAGAAATCAACTTCGGCGGCATTCATCAAAGAGGTATTGGCCTCAACCGCGACTTCACTGATAGCTAAGGCTGCATAGAGGCGCTCTGCACAAGCGATGCGCGACGCTAGTTCGGCATCAATACCCGCATCAATGAGGTCTTGTTGCTGAGCCAGCCAGCGTGTTTTCAAATCACCCGTCAGTAAGGTCGAGATCGCGCCACTGACTTCGCTGACTGCCGGTTTGAAACGATCAATCACTTCCTGTACCGAGAAACATCCGCGGCTACAGACATTACGCAGGAACCAATAACTGGCTCGTCGCATCAGTCGCAACAGATCCACCATCATTCGATGTTGCAATGCTGCAGGTACGACGTTGTCCAAGGCTTCGATCTGACCCCAAATCTCCCGAAGCTGGAACACATCTCGTGCCACGAGGTACGCGACGGCGACCTGATCAGCACTTTGCCCTGTGGTTTCCATCATGCGATTGGTAAAGGTGATACCCATATGGTTCACCATTGCATTGGCAACTTGCGTCGCGATTATCTCTTTCTTCAGTTGGTGATCCTGAACCGCTTCAGGGAAACGAGCGACCAACTGTTCGGGAAACGCTTCTTGAATCTCATTTTTGACATACGGGTCTTCCGTAATCCATGTATGAGTGAGTAGCTCTTTTAACTCAGCTTTCGTGTATGAGATCAACACCGATAGCTCAGGCCGGGTGAGTCCTTGCCCTGCTTGCTGGCGCAGCTCAAGCGCTTCATCATCAGGCAAGAACTCCAATGGACGGTCCAAACGACCCTCGCTCTCTAGACGGTGCATCAAGCGTACATACTCGTCTTGTGATTTCTTCGCATGCCCTAACGCCAAACTAAGTGCTCTGGCTTGTCGGTCATTACTTTTAAGCACTTGGATCGAGACGGTATCGGTCATCTCTCGTAACAACACATTACGTTGCTTAACCGTTAAATCACCTTCAGCAATGCGCTCATTCAACAGGATCTTAATATTCACTTCGTGGTCAGAACAATCGACGCCACCGGCATTGTCAATAAAGTCTGTATTACACGCGCCACCATTTTGGCAGTATTCAATACGACCCAGTTGGGTTAGCCCCAGATTGCCACCTTCTCCGACCACTTTGCAGCGAAGCTCTTTACCATTCACGCGCAGACCGTCATTAGCTTTATCCCCCACATCGGCATGGGTTTCATGGCTGGCTTTGACGTAGGTACCTATACCACCATTCCAAAGCAGATCTACCGGGGCTTTGAGTAGCGCAGATATCAGCTCATTAGGCGAAAGCTTATCCTCAACAATACCAAAGCACTGCTTCATCTCTGGGGTGATTTGAATCGATTTTGCGGCACGCGAGAATATTCCCCCTCCTTTGGAAATCAACTCACGGTCGTAATCTTCCCAGCTGGAACGGGGTAGAGCAAACATTCGCTGGCGCTCAATAAAGCTAGCGGCCTCATCGGGGTTAGGATCAATAAAAATGTGCATGTGGTTAAAGGCAGCTACCAGACGGATTTTATCTGAAAGCAGCATCCCATTACCGAATACGTCACCGGCCATATCGCCGATACCAATGACGGTAAATGGATCCGTTTGTGTGTTAATACCTTTTTCACGAAAATGCAGTTTTACTGATTCCCAAGCACCTTTCGCGGTAATCCCCATACCCTTATGGTCATACCCTTGACTACCTCCAGACGCAAAGGCATCTCCTAACCAAAAGCCATAAGACTCAGCAATTTCGTTAGCAATATCTGAGAATGTCGCAGTTCCTTTATCGGCGGCTACAACCAGATAAGGATCATCTTCATCTAAACGCACCACATTCTCAGGTGGGATCACTTGACCACCTTTGAGGTTATCCGCCAGATCAAGTAATCCCTTGATGAAGATACGGTAACTTTCAATGCCCTCTGCCATCACTTCATCACGGCTACCATCCGTTGGAAGACATTTCGCGACAAATCCACCTTTAGCGCCCACTGGCACAATAACCGCATTTTTCACCTGCTGCGCTTTTACCAAACCGAGCACTTCGGTGCGATAGTCTTCCAACCGATCCGACCAACGCAAGCCGCCACGGGCAACCTTGCCACCACGAAGGTGCACACCCTCTACGCGAGGCGAGTAGACAAACACTTCAAACATCGGTCTAGGTTTTGGAATATCGCTAATCAAGTGAGGATTAAGCTTAAAGGAGGTATAAGGCTTCGCTTTGCCCTCAGCATCATTTTGGAAGAAGTTAGTACGTAAAGTTGCTTTAATAAGCTCTAAATAGCGCCGAAGAATCTTGTCATCATTCAGGTTATCTACCTTATCTAATGCATCAAGGATACTGTTCTCAATTCGCTCCGCCAATGCTTGCACTTTGCTGCTGGTTTGTCGATCGGGTTCAAAGCGAGCACGGAATAATGCCACCAGCAACTTAGCGATTTGAGTATGGCGTACAAGGGTTTCGGCAATATAGGCTTGGCTAAAGCCAAAGCGAATTTGCTGGTTATAGCGAGCATAGGCTCGCAACATGGCGACTTCACGCCAATTAAGACTAGCACTCAACACTAAACGGTTGAACTCATCATTATCCGCATGTCCTTGCCAGATCGCTGCAAACGCTTGCTGGAAAATCTCTTTGACCTCATCTAAATCTAGAGGCTCAGACCCGCCACGATGAGACAGGGAGAAATCATGTATCCAATAAGCGATGCCATTATGGCAATGCACAGTATAAGGGTGCTCTCCGACAACACGAAGACCCAGGTTCTCCAATACAGGAATAACATCCGATAGGATCAGGGGAACTTCAGCTGTAAAAAGTTTAAAGCGTAACACCGAGCTGGACTGTTCCAGCAGGCGGTAGAAACTCATAGTCAGCGGTGTAGTCGCCAAGCCTTCCATTTTTTCAATATCGTGCACGGCATGTAGCGTTGTGAAGTGCTCACGGTAAGCTGCCGGAAAGGATTCACGATACAGATTACTGCGTGTGGTTCCTAACTCCTCACCACACGCATCTACTAGTGCGTGATGCAACTCATCATTCCATGACCGAGATAGCTCCTGTACCTCTGCCTCCAACTGCTCCAGATCAGGATCAGCCTGCCCAGGTGCCACACGCATCACAAAATGCGTACGCGCTAGAATGGACTCACTAAACCAGTTCGTAAACTCAATATCGTGTGCTTTAAATGCTTTAACCAGTAAACTTTGGATATTGAGACGCAGCGCGGTACTAAACTGATCTCTCGGCACATAGTACAAGCAGGAGATAAACTGGCCACTTTTATCCTTGCGTAGTAACAAACACGCTTTACGGCGCTCTTGCAGATAAAAGATGCGAGTTGCTGTGTTAAAGAGTTCATCTTCTGATGCCAGAAAAAGCTCATCTCTGGGCAGATCAATTAATACCTGTGCTAACGATTTACCGCTATGGCCGCTGGGGTTAAATCCGGAACGCGCCAGAATGCGATCCACTTTTTGGCTGATCATCGGAATACGTCGAGGGCGTTCGTTATAAACAGGGGATGTGTAAAGTCCAACCAAACGCGTTGCACCGATACACTGGCCGGATTCGTCAAATCGGCCGATAATAATCAGATCAAGATACGCAGGGCGGTGCACCCGAGAACGCTCACCATGACGAGTTAGCAACAGTGGTTGATCCGTCATTTCAGCGGCCGCTAAGTTAACAACACTTGGCAGTGTCATTACACCGAGTTTGCTACCTTCGACAACATTGATCTCCTCCCCTTCGTAGGCGAGTTGATCGCTACCTAAAAAAGTGAAGTGATCATCCATCAACCACTGCGTGAAGGCTTGCTCCTCTTGATAGCCCCGTTGACCAAGCGACTCTGCACACTCAGCCGCACGCGCTTTCATTGTTGCAAAGTCCTTCACCGACACAGAAACAGCAGCCATCGCTGTGGATAACTCAGCATGTAAGCGTTTTAGCAGCTCAGGTTCGGCGTGACGATCAACTTCTAAGTAAACGACCGACTCATCAGCTCCTTTGTCCGACTCAGATAGCGACATAAACGTGTTGCCATCGCGGATCACATTTAACACAACATTTTGAATCACATGAATACCGATAGCTTGGCGGTTCAGTTCCATGCGAACAGAATCGACAATAAAGGGCGTATCAGGGGATAGAATCTGAATCACCGTGTGGTTACTATGCCAGCCGTGTTGTTCTAAATCAGGATTGAATACTTGAATCTTAGAAGAGAGCCCATCAAAAGATTGTAGAAATGACCACGTCGATAGTGTCGCCCCGTACAGCGCTTCCATCGGACGCAATGCCACTTCATCTTCTGGCGCATAAGTAAAAAACAGATCTGAAAACTGAGTGATCGGCTGCGCCTGATCCTCTTCGAGACGTCGGTTAAACAACTCCTTGAGCTTAAGTAGCGTTTTATTATTTTTCTTGGTCGCAATATCACTATCCATAGGGGCTGGCTCCACTACAAGTTGGGTATCAAATTAGTGTATTTGGGAATAACCGATAATAGATGCACAACTGAAATCGACTGGCCGCAGAAAGCCTTGGCACAAGGGTATGCCATAAAACAGAAAGGTCGAAACGTACAGCATCTATACATGGTTATTGTTTTTTGGATGCAGGATTTAATCAGTATGGTATGCCCCAGCAAGGGACACATCAAACTTTAGTCTAATTCTTCAGAGATTTCTGCAAAAAAAACCGTGAATGGCGCAATTTCAACAATTTCTGGCGCAATTCAGGCAACCCTGAGAATCCTTTCTATACTGATGACAGACTCAAAAGAGAGAGACCTTAAGTCATGCCATATCGGTCCATGAAAATGTCAGAATTGATCAGTGCTTTAAGTCATGCACTGGATATGACAGAAGGGCAGCCTCCTGGGCACTGTATTCGCTCTTGCTGGATAGGTTTGCAGATCGCTAAATCCATTGGCTTGAGCAACCAACAACAATGGGAGTTGTATTACACCATTCTGCTGAAAGATTTAGGATGTAGCAGCAACGCGGCACGCATTTGTCAGCTATATGCTACGGATGACCTCTCTTTTAAGCATGACTATAAACGCGTGGACGGTAGCCTCTCCCAAGTACTGAATTTTGTACTCCAGCACACAGGGGTACAAACAGGACTAGCCGAACGTTTTCGGCAAATCTTGTCTGTAGTGCGCCACGGCGAAACCTGGGCACAGGAACTGATGCAAACCCGCTGTGAACGCGGCGCTGATATCGCTCGGCAACTACGCTTCAGCGAGTCGGTCGCCGAGGGCATTCGCGCGCTGGATGAACACTGGAATGGCGGCGGAAAACCCTACGGCCTAACAGCAGATGCAATCCCGTTATATGCTCGAATAGCCCTTATCTCCCAAGTTGCAGATGTGTTTTTCACGGGTACAGGTCAAGAAGCCTGTCTAGCGGAGCTTCACAAACGTAAGGGCAGTTGGTTCCAGCCAGAGCTAGTAGACGCCCTATTGGGCATAGCCGATGAGACCTTTTGGGAAACGCTGAGCTGCCCGACACTGACGCAACAAGTGATCGACCTTGAACCTGCTCACCAAAGCATCGAGCTTGATGAGGACTATATCGATGAAATAGCGGCTGCTTTTGGCCAAGTGGTTGACTCCAAAAGTCCTTATACCGCGGGCCACAGTGAACGGGTGGCTCTGATTACCGACTTGATTGCCGAAAAGCTCGGATTCAATGAAGCAAAACGCCGCTGGTTAAAGCGCGGTGCACTACTCCACGATGTTGGTAAGCTCGGAATTAGTAACAGCATTCTAGATAAACCCGACAAACTAACAGACGAGGAGTTTGACACGGTCAAATTACATGCAAAGTTCACCGGCGAAATCCTCTCACGGATAGCCGCCTTCCAAGAACTTGCTGATATAGCCCAAGCTCATCATGAAAGAATGGATGGCAGAGGATACCCTCTGGGCTTAAAAGAGGAAGAGATATCCTTGGAAACCCGCATTATTACAACGGCCGACATCTTCGATGCAATTACAGCAGCCAGACCCTACCGCGGTCCTATTCCTGTACCCCAAGCCTTGGATATGATGCGTGAGCACCTTGATACACAAATTGATCGACGATGCTTCGAAGCCTTACTCAACGTCACCGACGAGTTACAGTTTGATGCCCATTAACGATAGATTTATTTGATTTCGTTCAAACTCATCTCAAAAAAGCACTTTGGTATTAGTAAACCGCTGCCTTTGTACAAGAGCGTGTCTATTTCCTTACTCAATATACTGGTTTAACCGTGTATTAACAGGGAGATAACCCATGAAAAATGTATTACGAGCCGCTGCCGTTTGTAGCGTCCTCATCACTCCGATGGCCGCTCAGGCAGAGGAGGGCGGCATGATAGAAGCGGGCCGCCAAATTTTTAACCACCACTGCACCGCTTGTCATACACTGGACCCGAGCAAAAATGCCTTTGGTCCAAGTTTAGTAGGTGTCGTTGGCAGACCAGCAGCTTCCGTACCACGTTTCTCCTACTCAAAAGCGATGCAAGAATCAGGGCTCACATGGAATGAAGAGAACCTACGTAAATGGATCGCCGATAATGAGGCTTTGGTTCCAGAAACGCGAATGCGCCATGTATCAATTAACGACCGAGCAGAGCAAGACTACTTAATTAGCTTTTTGAAGTCCTTGAAATAAAAAGTAAGCACTTACACACTACACGCCGGTTACATACCGGCGTATTTATCATTTACCTGATACAGCCGCGTGCAACTCTTTTAACCTTTTTACAACTTGATGATTGATACTACGCTGGGTGAAGCTCCCATTTTCTTTTCGTTTACCGGCTGAGCGGCCCATTAAAATTTCTAAACACTCATCTACCGTAGCAACCGCATAGATACTAAATAACCCCCCATCTACGGCATTCACAACCTCTTTTTTAAGCATCAAGTTTCGCACATTCGCTTTAGGAATAATGACGCCCTGATTCCCCGTCAACCCACGGGTGTAACAAAGCTTGAAGAAGCCTTCGATCTTTTCGTTAACACCACCAATCGCTTGCACTTCACCATATTGGTTGATGGAACCGGTCAGCGCATACTGCTGGTAGATCGGGATATGGGTCAGCGCAGAAATTAATGTACAAATCTCGGCTAAAGAAGCACTGTCCCCATCCACATATCCATAAGATTGCTCCAAAGCGATACTCGCAGACAAGGTCAACGGGAAGTCCTGCGCGTACTGATGGCCTAAGTACCCTGATAGAATCAGTACGCCTTTAGAGTGGATCGACTGTCCCAATTGGGCTTCACGCTCAATATCAACTATTCCTCGACTGCCCGGGTGAACAGTTGCGGTTATACGAGCCGGTGTTCCGAAGGACACATCACCTACCTGTAACACGGTCAGACCATTACTTTTACCAACCGCTTTGCCTTCTGAGTTAATTAAAACAGTCTCGTTGAGAATTCCGTCAAGAATCTTTTGGGCTAATCGACCGGTACGTTTCTCCTGCGCCTCCAGCGCAAGCTCTACATGACGAGCACTGATCAGGTCGTCTCCCGTGCCTTTTCGCTTGTAGTCGGCCTCACAGAGCAGATCCACTAACTCTCCGATGTGCGTAGAGAGCAGCTCCTGATCACCGGATAAACGCGAGCTTTGCTCCACTAACCGAGCCACCGCTTCTCGCGTTAGAGGAGCTAGGTGTTCTTCATCCGCTAGCGTTTTCATTAATCGTGCATAATTGCGAATAGAAGAGGGGGTGCGTTCCACATCCTCATCAAAGTCAACAACCACACGAAACATCTTCTCAAAGTCCTGATCAAGCTCCTGTAATAGATAATAAGTATCCCTCCCTCCAATCAGCACCACTTTAACTTGTAAGCGAATCGGCGCAGGGCTCAGGGTAATGGTACTAACGCCAGAGAGCTCACTGATGGGATTCTCTATACGTACCTCATGGGCTTTGAGGGCTCGTTTCAATGCACTATAAACAAAGGGTTGCTCTAGGAGCTTTTCCGCTTCTAGAATTAAATAGCCTCCATTGGCTCGATGTAATGCGCCAGAACGAATCATTTGGTAATTGGTGACCATCGCGCCCATATCGCTGTTGTACTCAACCCGACCAAACAGGTTGTCATAGCTAGGATGGGCTTCGAAAATAACGGGGGCGCCTTTCGTCTTGCTGTTATCCACCAGCAAGTTAATACCAAATTGATCCAAAAGCGTTTGCCGCTCATCAGATATCAGCTCAGCGCTATTTTTAACAATGTAACTTTCGAGTTGGTTGAAGTATTCCGGTAGCCCACTAATGCTTGAGTACTTGTCCTTGACCGACTGAATTAACGGAGAGATGGTCTGGCGTGCAGTTTCTCGATCGAGCACCTTCATGCGCTCTGCCGCTTCTCTTCGCCACTGAGGCATCTCTGTCAGGCTATCGTTAAGGAAATCCTCAAGATCAGCAATATTGCGTGTAAAAGCATCACGTACATCTTCGGGCAGTTGCGAGAACATCGCCTCATCCATCGCTTGGCCTTCTGCCACAGGCGTGAATCCTACACTGCCAGCATCACGGTAAAGTGCAATACTGTGCTCTCTAGCACGACGCTCAACGCTATCGATAGCCTGATCGTAGTGCCGATTAAAGTCCCGCTCGATTTTACTTTTCTTACGCTGGTAGGAGGGGTTCTCAAACGCGGCAGGCAGCTCCGTCATAATGGTTTCCACCATGCGCTTATTATCCCGCCGAAGCTGTGTTGCTTTACCTGCTAGAAGCTCAATCGCTATGGGGTAACGATTATCCTGCAAGTTGTTTAAATAACACCAATCAGAAGGCTTTTTCTCTTTCTTGGCAATACCCTTAATGTTTTCCATCGCGAAAGAGAATCGACCGGTATGGGGGTTGCCCATCACAAATAAGTTGTACCCAGGGCGGCGCATCCCCACACCAAACCCCATTGCTTCTATCGCTCTTTCCTGACCAAAGAACCCACTAAAACTTTCGAGTGTTTCTGTGGTTCTAAAGGGCAAAAGGTTGGTATCACAGACTTTGTAGAGGGCTTCGCAGGAGAGTGGTTTTAGCTTTTCCATAGGGGCATCCTGAGCCAAGGGTTTATATTGGTTATAAACCCTGACTGGCCAGTATGCAAGAAATCAATCCGGATTCTTTTCTTTGAACGCTTGATAAATCAAGCAGTTAACAGTTGATTGCGTATTGTACGAATCACATCATCCGTAGCGGGCCTTACGCCACGCCATATGGAAAAGGCTTCTGCCGCTTGTTCAACCAACATACCTAAACCATCCAGTTGCTGTGCAGCACCCTGGGTTTTAGCCCACTGGTTAAAAGGCGTTATACCCGCGCCATACATCATGTCGTAACACCACGTGTTACCACCGACTAATCCAGAGGGAAGCGGGGGCAACTCTCCCTGTAAGCTTGCGGCTGTCCCATTAATGATCAGATCAAACTCTCCCTCCAGCGCCTCAAAGGCACTGGCACGCACATCACCTAATGTATCAAACAGAGTGACTAAGGCATCCGCTTTAGATACCGTTCGATTAGCGATCACAACTTCGCTGGGGGATTGTTCTAAGATGGGCTGTAAAACACCGCGAACAGCCCCTCCTGCACCCAGTACCAGCACTCGCTTTCCGCTAATGCTGTAATGGTGATTGATGCAGATATCTCTGACCAAGCCGATACCATCCGTATTATCACCACATAACTGCTGCGCATCGTTAAGATAAAGGGTGTTAATAGCGCCTGCGAGTTCAGCTCTGGGGGAGCGCTCGTTAGCCAGCTGCCATGCCTCTTCTTTGAAGGGCACAGTGACATTAAGGCCTTTACCTCCCTGAAGAATAAACGCTTCAACCGCACCTTTGAAGTCATCCAGCGGGGCACATATCGCCTCATAGCGCATATCTTGCTGGCATGCTTGAGCAAATGCCTGATGGATCGCTGGGGATTTAGAGTGGCTAATGGGGTTGCCAAAAACAGCGTATCGATCAGTCATTTATGCGCCAGCCCAATCAATTGGTTTTAGATAACGTTCGTACAATTGTGCCTCTTCCGTACCGGGTTCTGGTTTCCAGTCATATCCCCAACGCACCTCAGGCGGGAGAGACATAAGAATCGACTCAGTACGGCCACCTGATTGCAAACCAAACAAAGTGCCGCGATCATAGACGAGGTTGAACTCAACATAACGCCCACGACGGTGCAGCTGGAAGTCGCGCTGACGCTCGCCATAAGGGGTGTCTTTACGGCGCTCAATAATAGGGATATATGCTGGAATGTAAGCGTTACCAATCGACTGCATTAGTGCAAAACTCTTCTCGAAACCCAGCTCATTCAGGTCATCAAAAAACAGCCCGCCAATACCACGGGGTTCATCTCGATGTTTTAGGTGAAAATATTCATCACACCACTGCTTATAGTGGGGATAAATCGTTTCCCCAAAGGGTTCACATGCTGCTTTCGCTGTCAGGTGCCAATGGCGACAGTCATCGTCGTTCCCATAGTAGGGTGTCAGATCAAAACCACCACCAAACCACCATACAGGATCTTCGCCCTCTTTCTCCGCTATGAAAAAGCGCACATTGGCATGAGAGGTAGGGATGTAAGGATTTTTAGGGTGCATCACTAACGAAACGCCCATCGCCTCAAAACTACGGCCGGCTAATTCAGGACGATGTGCTGTCGCCGAAGCAGGCAGGGCCCCTCCAAATACATGAGAAAAGTTAACACCGCCTTTCTCAAAGATTGCACCATCACTGATCACTCGAGTACGTCCACCTCCACCTTGGGGCCGCTCCCAGCTGTCTTCGATAAATGTCTGCTGACCATCAGCTTCAGTAAGGGCGTCGCATATGCGATCCTGCAAATCCAGCAAGTAACGCTTAACGGCGTCGATATCAGGTGCAGACATGATCAGTCTTCCTCTCTAAAAATAAGTAATTATGCGCGCACAATGCGCTGATCTCGAAGATCTCTAATTTGCGTCGGTCTACTCTGATCACCCAGCGAACCGGGAACCAAATAGTCCAACTTAGAACCGAAGTAAACACTCACTCTCAACGAAGTCTTAGCTGGATCAGCTCCCGCAGGATTAGCAGAAGTAGATATTATCATTCCACCAAATGCATCACACAAAGCAGAAACCCCCGGATGAGCGCTAATTCGTACCGCTATACTATCATGTTCGCCTTTGACCCAAGCGGGAATAAGATTATCTGGATCGGGTAATAGCCATGTATTCGGCCCTGGCCACGTATCGAGTAAACGCATCTTCTCTTGATCGCTTAATGGATCAAAAAGGGGAGCGATTTGCTCAACCGATGAAGCGACTAAAATCACACCTTTCTCTACTGGGCGCTTTTTTAATGCCAACAAACGCATGACTGCGGCTTCATTGAATGGATCACATCCGACGCCCCAAACGGCTTCGGTCGGATAAGCAATAACACCACCCTGATGCAGTACCCGAGCGGCTTGGGAAAAATGCCATTGGTTCATCTGTACTTATCTACACTTAGCAAAGTCGCAAAAACTACCTGTTTAAGTAGCGAGTTGCAACTCTCCCTTAGCGTATCCTTTGGTAGCCGTTTGCCGACATTTCGACCAACCCTGCTAGCTCAAGCTCAACCAGTTGGCTTTGTAACTCCGCCATGGGGACCCCGCTGTTGATGAAGACCTCCTCAAGCGAGGTGCTAGTAAATTCAATGAATCCCAATATTGGATACTGTTCTATCAAATTAATATTTTGATTATTTTCATGTGACTCGCTACGTTCTGCTCCCCACACGCCTAATAGAGAAGATAACTCAGATATCATTTCATCAGCCGTTTGCACCAGCGTTGCGCCTTCACGAATTAGCGCATTACTGCCACGACTCCCCGGATGATCAATAGCGCCAGGAAGAGCAAATACTTCGCGGCCTTGATTGAGTGCTTGTCTGGCGGTAATCAAGGAGCCGCTTTTTAAAGCCGCTTCTACCACCAGCACGCCAGCGGATAAGCCACTAATGATCCGATTTCTACGCGGGAAATGCGGTGCGAGTGGTCCACTTCCTGGCAGTAGCTCAGTCAAAAGCACGCCTTGATGTTCGAGGATAGACTCCGCGAGTGGCCGATGCCGAGAAGGGTAGATTTGATCACTTCCCGTCCCCATAACAGCCACTGTTGGTTTTTGAAGGTCAACAGCCGCTTGATGAGCAGCCCCATCAATACCCAGCGCCAAACCACTTGCCACCACGCACCCTGACGTAGATAGCGCTTTAGAAAATTGATAAGCATGCCGAAGCCCAGCCGTGCTTGCCTTACGGCTCCCCACAATAGCAACGACAGGTAGCTGCAAGGCTTGGAGATTGCCTTTAGCAAACAACAAGATCGGGTGATCGTGAGCCTCTTTTAAAAGAGGAGGGTAGTCAGGAGAGGCAGGGAGCAGTATCTGAACGCCTAAACGTGTCAACTCCTCACGTGTTTTGCAAACCTGCTCATAAAGCTTACCTTGGCTGTCTTGATAAGCAACAAGTAAAGCACGCTGCTCCGGCTTTAATGTTTCTGGAAAGTGCGCTAAGAGCTGCGCAGGATTCCTGCCTGCATAGTACAACTTACCCAATGTGACAGCACCAACACCAGGTAAGAGGCTTAACGCGATCCAGTCCTTTGGATCACTCTGCATAGACTGTTAACTCACTCCTGAGCGTCCGGAGAGCGGACTTTATCGCCTACCGACATGACGTTGGTAGCCGTCATAACCAGACCATAACTAACTCTCTCGTAGGCCTTAAAAACCATTAACGTACCCGCTTCTTCAGATGGCAGCTCAATCGTTTCCTTGGTTAGCGGATCTTTAAGGGACTCGCCCCGTTTAAAGATTTTGTATACATGACCTGCCTGCACTCCTTCACGGAACCCTTGATTAATTGCTACAGCATCGAAGCGGCCAATTTTATCGACACCTCTTAGCACCGACATAATATAGCCTTCTGAAAATTCAGGAGCAGGGGCAGGGTTAAAGACAGACTGGACACGACCTTCCGGTGACGGCAGCACACGATCCAATACGCGGACCTCTTCTCGCGTTTTGAGCACATCCAGACTAATCACATCCTCTTTGGTACTAATAACACGAGTCTCAGCAACCTTATGCAACTCATAACCGAGCAACTCACCTGTCTCTCTATCAATATACTCTTTAGCTGGGCGGTAAATATTTTGTGTTTTAACCGAGGAATCCAGTTCGCCACGAGCATAGATGCGGTCACCCGCTCCTGCTATGATGCGCTCGTTGCGGCCACCGACGACATAAGGCGTTGTTTTCAAGAGTTCATCATCAAGGACTGCATTATCACTCAAGAACGAGTGAAGATCCTTTAGCGGTATCGCGGGTATAGCATTCTCTATTTTTGATACTCGCGCCCTAGGCTGCAGACGGTCGTTACCTTTTTTTCTCAGCTTCGGTTTACCATCAACCCAAGTCAAATAGAGCACATCCCCCGGATAGATCCAGTGAGGGTCATCAATCTGTTTATTTACATCCCAAATTTCAGGCCAGCGCCATGGTTTTTTTAAGAAACGCCCTGAGATATCCCACAACGTATCTCCCTTAACAACGACATATTCCTCAGGGTGACCGTCTCTCAGTTGTATCTGATCACCTTTTGCCTGAACTGATGCAGATGAAAACACCAGCACACAGGTAGTCAGACACACACTCAACAGTTTTTTCATTATCAAATCCCTTGCCAAATCCCCGGTTTGCACCATTGTGCGTATAATAGACACAATGTTAAACGACAAATGCATCACAACGCTATATCAGTATAATAGCTTGTGTACAGTTTTGCGCCGTTTATGCTGTCTCTAACTTATAATCTGAAGAATATTACTTATGGCTTTGTTACCAATTTTAGAATTTCCTGATCCGCGATTGAGAACCATCGCCGAACCCGTTGAACAAGTAGATGATGAAGTACGTCAAATCATCAAAGATATGTTCGAAACCATGTACGATGCGCCAGGCATTGGGCTCGCAGCCACTCAAGTGAATATCCACCGTCAGATTATCACGATCGACATCTCAGAAGATAATAATGAACCGCTCGTGCTTATCAACCCTTCTTTTGAAGTGATTGATGAGGCCCTTGAAGAGATGCAAGAAGGCTGCTTATCTGTACCTGGCTATTATGAAGAAGTACGCCGCCCTAACCATATTCGAGTCAAATCGTTGGACCAAGAAGGCAACCCTATAGAGTTTGATGCACATGATTTATTAGCCGTCTGTATCCAGCACGAGATTGATCATCTTAACGGCAAGCTCTTCGTAGATTACTTATCGCGACTAAAACGCGACCGAATAAGAAGTAAGCTTGAAAAAAAGCACAAGCTAGAAAAGGCCAACTGATTAGCGAATAACTTCTCCCAACAGGTTTGCTTACAGCAAGCCTGTTTTTGTTTGTGGACACATATTCTATGCCATTAAAAGTCGTCTTTGCAGGAACACCCGAGTTTGCAGCCAGCAGCCTTGCCGCGCTCATCGAAAGCGAACATGAAATCATTGCCGTATATACACAGCCCGATCGCCCTGCAGGGCGCGGCAGGAAGTTAACCGCAAGCCCCGTCAAGTCACTCGCACTACAGCACGACCTTCCTGTGTATCAGCCATTGTCGTTAAAAGACGAAGCAGCCCAGCAAGAGCTGGCGTCACTAAATGCCGACATTATGATCGTAGTAGCCTACGGCCTTTTGCTACCTAAGGCAGTATTAGAGATTCCTCCGTTGGGATGCATTAATGTGCATGCTTCATTACTGCCACGCTGGAGAGGCGCAGCCCCTATACATCGCTCGTTACTTGCCGGAGACCAAGAAACCGGTATAACCATTATGCAAATGGATGTAGGCCTAGATACCGGTGATATGCTTTACAAATTACGCTGCCCAATTCACCCCCATGATACCAGTGGTGAACTGCATGACCGCCTAGCGCCTTTGGGTGCAAAAGCCCTACTCAAAACCCTTCTGCTTATAAGCACACAGCAAATAAAGCCCGAGAAGCAAGATGACTCGCAAGCTTGTTATGCGCACAAACTAGAAAAGCAGGAAGGGGATATCGACTGGAACCAAGACGCCATCACCATTCATCGGAAAATCCGCGGATTATCTCCTTGGCCGATAGCCTTTACACAACTGGGTGACAGTACTATTCGAGTTCATAGCGCAACAGTCGTCAATCGTTTTCACGACTCGGCCCCTGTAGGCAGTGTGATAGAGATCACAAAGGCTCAAATGCTCATCGCCTGCGGTGATAACACCGTACTTGCACTGGATAACATCCAACTACCCGGTGGCAAGGCATTAGCAATCAAAGACATACTCAATGCAAAAAAAGAACTCTTCTCTACAGGAACTAAATTAGGCTCATGATAAATGTTCGCGGCTTAGCGGCGCTCGCTATTACGCCTTTAATTCAAGGCAAAGGATCATTGAATTACACCTTGCAAGGCGCACTGGGTCGCTGCGAAGAGAAAGATCGCGCACTGGTACAACAGCTCTGCTATGGCGTCTGCCGCAACTATCCGAAGCTTGAAGCGATAGCACATTACCTGCTTGATAAGCCCATGCGCCAAGCTGATAAGGACGTATACGCGCTTCTACTAGTAGGTTTATACCAACTACTAGAGATGCGCATACCTGCACATGCATCCATTAGCGAGACCGTAGAAGCTTGCCATCAAATCGACAAGAGCCGCGCCTCAGGTCTGCTTAATGCCATATTACGACGTTTTGCTCGCGAAAAAGATGACATTCTGCATAGCTTGCAAGACTTACCAGAGATTGTTTTTAACCACCCAGACTGGTTTATTCAGAAGCTACGCCATAACTGGCCAGAAAATTGGGAAGCGATTCTTAAGGAAAACAACTGCCAAGCGCCCATGACATTGCGAGTAAACCTTTCAAAAGTTTCACGTGAAACATATTTAGATTTTCTCCACACAGCAGGAATAGAAGGTCGCCCCTCACCTATAACAGACTGTGGCATTGTTTTAGAGAACCCTATCGATGTGTACTTGCTGCCTCATTTTCAAGAAGGTTTTGCCAGCGTGCAGGATGAAGCCGCACAACTTAGCGGATACTTACTAGAGACACAGCCCAACGAAAGAGTGTTGGATGCTTGTGCAGCACCGGGAGGAAAACTCTGCCACCTGTTTGAGATTAACAATGAGATACACCTTGACGCTATCGAAATTGAAGCAAGCAGGGCGGAAAGAATTCAAGAAAATCTGGAACGTCTTCAGGTTACAGCCAACCTGATCATCGCAGATGCATCCGAGTCAGATTGGTGGGATGGCGAACTCTACGACAAAATACTCGTCGATGCCCCTTGCAGTGCAACGGGAGTTATTCGCAGAAACCCAGATATCAAACTGCTTAGAAAAGGGGAAGACATCCATGATCTGGCAACCATTCAATGGAACATTCTGAGTAATCTATGGCCGATGCTAAAACCGGGTGGCAAACTGTTGTACGCGACTTGTTCGATATTCTCACAAGAGAACGAGCGACTCATTGAGCGCTTCTTGAAAGCCCATCATGACGCACAGCACCAAGCCATCAACACCTCATGGGGTCTCGAGAGAAAGTACGGAAGACAGTTGTTCCCACAACAAAATGGACACGATGGCTTCTATTATGCGCTACTAACTAAAGCTTAATAAAAAGAGCAGCACTACATGAAAATCATCATTCTAGGCGCAGGTCAGGTTGGCGGAACCTTAGCCGAGAATCTAGCCAATGAAGCCAACGATATTACGATTGTCGACATGGACGTAAATCGTCTGCGAGAGCTGCAGGATCGGCTAGATATTCGTACCGTAGAAGGCAAAGCTTCATATCCCGGCGCACTTGAACAAGCCGGCGCACAAGATGCTGACATGCTGATAGCTGTTACAAACAGCGATGAAGTAAACATGGTTGCCTGCCAAGTAGGACAAGCGCTGTTTAACATACCAACGAAGATTGCTCGCGTTAGGGAGCATGACTATCTGCAGCAGGACAGAAGGCTTTTCAATAAAGATGCACTACCTATCGATGTACTCATCAGCCCTGAAGAGCTAGTGACGCGCCACATCAAACGTCTGATTCAACACCCAGGCGCACTACAGGTGCTAGATTTTGCCGAAGGTAAAGCACAACTCGTAGCCGTTAAGGCTTATTATGGAGGGCCGCTAGTGGGTCGAGAGATCGCTTACTTGCGCACCCACATGCCCGCAATAGACACGCGTGTAGCCGCAATTTTCCGACAAGGCAAAGCGATCATACCGCAAGGGAACACCACTATCGAAGCGGATGATGAAGTGTTCTTTATCGCCGCCAAAAAAGATATACGAGCGGTGATGAGCGAATTGAGACGCTTGGACAACCCTTACAAGCGCATCATTATTGCAGGGGGAGGCAATATCGGAGCACGCTTGGCTAGCAACATCGAGGGCAGCTTTCAGGTTAAGATCATTGAGCGCTCGATCAAACGCTGTAACACACTAGCACGGCAACTAAACAACAGCATCGTGCTCAATGGAAGCGCCTCTGATAAAGAACTGTTGCTCGAAGAAAATATCGAAGATACCGATGTGTTCTGTGCTCTGACCAATGATGACGAAGCCAATATCATGGCATCGATGCTCGCCAAACGTTTAGGCGCGCGCACTGTGATGACGCTGATTAATAACCCAGCCTATGTTGACCTTGTGCAAGGTGGTGTTATTGATATCGCTATTTCACCGCAACAAACCACCATAGGCGCTTTGCTCACCCATGTTCGCCGCGGTGATGTCGCAGCTGTTCACTCATTGCGTAGAGGGGCCGCAGAAGCGCTAGAAGCCGTTGCTCATGGCGACAAGCGCAGCTCAAAAGTAGTAGGCAGAGCCCTTGAAGATATTGACTTGCCACCGGGAACAACCATAGGTGCGATTGTACGTAATGATGAAGTCCTTATCGCTCATGATGATGTCGTTGTCGAAAATGGCGACCATGTGATTCTATTCTTGGTAGACAAGCGACGCATTGGCGAAGTAGAGCGCCTTTTCCAAGTGGGTTTGGCATTTTTCTAATTAGAGAAACAAGACTATGCATTACCGCGTCATACTGCGAATTCTTGGCATCCTATTGATGATCTTCAGCATCACTATGCTGCCTCCTGTGGCAGTTTCTTTAATCTATGATGATGGTCATGACTACGCCTTTGTCGGCGGGTTTGCTATTACATTGGTAACCGGCTTTTTGATCTGGCTACCTGTTTATAGAGTACGACAAGATTTACGCACACGAGATGGCTTCTTAATCACCGTGTTATTCTGGGTGGTTCTGGGGCTGTTCGGTGCTATACCTCTAGTTATTTCCCACAACCCTCACCTTACAGTTGTTGATGCGGTATTTGAGTCCCTCTCAGGCCTTACAACAACGGGGGCCACGGTCATGACAGGCATAGATTATTTGCCTGAGTCCATCCTGTTTTACCGACAACAATTACAATGGCTAGGTGGGATGGGCATTATCGTTTTAGCCGTCGCTATATTGCCAATGCTAGGCATCGGAGGGATGCAGCTTTACCGCGCCGAAACGCCAGGCCCTGTGAAAGACAGCAAACTGACGCCCAGAATTACAGAAACAGCCAAAGCCCTTTGGTATATCTATCTGTCGCTCACCATTCTGTGCGCACTAGGCTATTGGTTAGCCGGCATGAGCGCCTTTGATGCGATTGGCCATAGTTTCTCTACGGTCGCCATCGGTGGTTTTTCGACCCATGATGCCAGTATAGGTTATTTTGACAGCCCTACTATAGAAGCGATCTGTACATTCTTTATGGTGATTTCAGCCGTCAATTTTGGCTTACACTTTTTCGCATGGCGACAGAAAACACTGCTCCATTACTTTCAGGATCCTGAATTCAAATTCTATTTAGGCATCTTAGGAGTTGTAATCTTAATTACATTTTTCTCTTTAATCATTACCGTGACCTACGAACCGTTGGAAGCCCTACGTAAGTCACTGTTCATGGTAGTATCGATTGCAACAACAACAGGCTTTGCAACCGCTGACTTTGCCCACTGGCCAGTCATGCTGCCATTTATGCTGTTTGTAGCCGCATTTGCTGGTGGCTGTGCCGGATCAACAGGAGGAGGAATGAAGGTAATTCGTATTCTCCTAATCCTTAAACAAGGCTACCGAGAGATACAACGCCTAGTACATCCTAATGCCGTCATTCCTGTAAAGCTGGGTAACAAACCTATCTCTGATAAGGTGCTTGAAGCCGTATGGGGCTTTTTCTCGGTCTACCTGATCGTCTTTATCGTGATGCTTATTACACTGCTAGGAACGGGCTTAGATCAGGTTACAGCATGGTCTGCCGTTGGCGCAACACTTAATAACCTCGGTCCAGGATTAGGTGATGTAGCAGCACATTATGGTGACCTGAATGATACCGCTAAGTGGATATTGTGTTTTGCCATGCTGCTCGGCCGCCTAGAGGTATTTACCTTTCTGGTACTCTTTACACCGGCATTTTGGAAGCGCTAATTAACGCTTTCTATACAGACTGGGTTGGCCTTCAGGTCGGTGATCAAAGAGCTTGTACTCCCATTGGTACTGTGTCGGTTTCTGGTCGACACAGTTCATTACTGAGCGATTCATCCCATTAACTGCCGTCTGTAAATCCCTGTCGTAAATAGATTCATTGGGTTCCAAAAAATGAATCTCAAACCCTCTACCGTTTTCCAATCGCTCTGCAAAACCGCAAACAACACGAGCACCGGTCTGTTTTACCAACTGAGCAAGCAGCTTCATAGAATAGATATCTTGGCCATAAAAAGTAGAAAAAGTCCCTCCAGATTCGGGCTCCTGATCCGGCAAAATACCAACCATCTCACCCCGTTTCAGGGCCTTCATTACCATACGAACACCTGACGCATCAGCGGGAGCCATACGAGTACCCAAACGCGCTCGCATTTTTTTGATCAGATCATCCAGCATCTTAAGCTTTGGTGGTTTATACATAGCCGTGAAAGGGTATTTAGCGGATAGGTATAGGTTCAGCACCTCCCAGTTACCCAAATGAGGAGCTATTAGAATGCAGCCCTTTCCGAGCGCAACTGCCTCATTGATAAGCTGCTCATTGTTAACCTGTGTAACTTTTTTGAGGGTACGAGAGGGGGACCATAACCAAGACATCCCCATTTCTGATATAGACATACCGGTCTGTAAAAGACTTTCTTTAGCCAACTGCTGACGTTCGCTATCGGACATATCAGGGAAACAGGTCTCAAGGTTGATACGGGTAACACGGCAGAGTTCACCTTGGGGATTGGCACTGGCACGACGACCAATCCAGCGCCCAACCGCCTGCGCCCACCGTAGAGGCAATAGCGACAACAAACCCAGCACAAAGATCGCGACAACCGCCTTAAACTTCTTCATTCAACCGCCCTGAAATAAAACGCCATTATAGCGTTTTGTACCAAAATGTTTATTCCTAAAGAAAACGCAGCAAAATATCTAACTATTTCGGCGGATATCAACAACCCCAGAAAGGATTTGCCAAGTCAATCGTGTATAATTTAGCGCTAATTTTTCTTATCTATTTCAGAAATGGTGGTTTCCGTGACTGACAATACGAACCCAGACGCTAGTACGTTTCAGGGATTAATCCTGTCATTGCAATCTTACTGGGCTAAACATGGCTGTGTAATTGTTCAACCGCTCGATATGGAAGTAGGGGCTGGCACATTCCACCCGGCCACATTCCTGCGTGCAATAGGGCCAGAGACGTGGCGTTCGGCTTATGTACAGCCTAGCCGTCGTCCTACAGATGGCCGCTACGGGGAAAACCCAAACCGCCTGCAGCACTACTATCAGTTCCAAGTAGTCATGAAGCCATCCCCTGATAATATTCAGGAGCTTTATCTTGAGTCTTTGCAGCATCTAGGTGTAGACCTAAATGTACATGATGTTCGCTTTGTAGAGGACAACTGGGAATCTCCAACTCTGGGGGCATGGGGCCTCGGTTGGGAGGTATGGCTAAACGGCATGGAAGTGACCCAGTTTACCTACTTCCAGCAAGCCGGCGGCTTAGAGTGCTATCCCGTCACAGGCGAGATTACCTATGGTCTCGAGCGTATTGCGATGTACCTGCAAAACGTAGATAGCGTTTATGATTTGGTCTGGGCCAAAAACCCTGATGGAAGCATCGTAACCTATGGCGATGTGTTCCATCAAAATGAAGTTGAGATGTCTGCTTATAACTTTGAACAAGCGGATGTGCCTAAGCTGTTCGACAACTTCGATCACTATGAAGTAGAGTGCACAAAGCTCCTCGAAGCTAACCTACCATTACCGGCCTATGAAATGGTCTTAAAAGCATCTCACACGTTTAACTTGTTAGATGCGCGCCACGCCATTTCAGTTACCGAACGACAGCGTTTTATCTTACGCGTTCGCACCTTGGCACGCGAAGTTGCCAAAAGCTACTTTGATGCTCGTAAAAATTTAGGCTTCCCACTCGCGCCTGAAGCGATCAGAAATGAAGTACTGGCTGCCAACCAGGAGGATAAATAATGAGTACACGTGATTTCCTGGTTGAGCTAGGAACGGAAGAACTACCACCTAAGGCACTAAAGTCACTCTCTGATGCATTCACAAAAGGGGTTACAGACGGCCTTAAAGCGGCCGGAATAAAGCATGGTGAAGTAACCAGCTACGCTGCGCCTCGACGTTTAGCGATTCGCATCCAAGACCTTCAAACACAGCAGCCAGATACCGACGTTGAAAAGCGCGGGCCATCATGCAAAGCACCACAACCTGCTATCGAAGGTTTCGCACGCTCTTGTGGTGTAACAGCGGATGAGCTTCAAATTTTGGCAACCGAGAAGGGCGATTATTACCTCTACCGCTCTACAGAAAAAGGCCAGGCAACAGCACAATTATTGCCAGCACTGATTCAAGATTCACTCAACAATTTGCCCATCCCTAAGCGTATGCGCTGGGGCTCGAGCCGCGTTGAGTTTGTAAGGCCAACTAAGTGGTTGGTGATCTTATTTGGTGATGAAGTCATACCTGCCACAATTTTAGGTCTGACTTCCGGCAGGAAAACACGTGGGCATCGCTTCCACTATAACCATGATATTGAACTCATGGCCGCGTCAGAATATGAAGCTAAGCTGCTAAACCCCGGCTATGTTATTGCCGACTTTGCAGCACGACGCGATAAAATTCAGCAACAAATTATCGCTGCCGGAGAAAGGATCGGCGGGACTACAGAAATTGATCCTGATCTGCTGGATGAAGTAACCGCCCTGAATGAATGGCCCGTTGCACTAACAGGACGTTTTGAGGAGCGTTTTCTGGATGTTCCAGCAGAAGCACTGATTCTCTCAATGAAAGAGAATCAAAAGTATTTTCATGCGGTCGATTCCGAAGGCAAGCTCATGCCTTATTTTATCACGCTGGCCAATATTGAATCCAAAGATCCACAGCAGGTTATCGAGGGTAACGAAAAGGTTATTCGCCCTCGCTTAGCAGATGCTGCCTTCTTTTTTGAAACTGACAAGAAGCGGACGCTTGAATCCCGCGTTGATAATCTAAAAAGTATCGTATTCCAAAACCAGCTAGGCACGCTGTTCGATAAAACGGAACGCATATCTGCTCTGGCAGGCTACATTGCTGAGCAACTTAGCCAAGATACCGCCAAGGCTATGCGCGCCGGGTACCTAGCAAAAGCAGACCTGTTAAGTGACATGGTTTACGAGTTCACCGATCTGCAAGGGCTAATGGGCTACCACTACGCCATCCATGACGGCGAAGATACGGAAGTAGCGCAAGCTATCAATGAACAGTATCTCCCTAAATTTGCGGGCGACGAACTCCCTCAGACTAGCGCAGGTATTGCCGTTGCTATCGCTGACCGCCTAGACACCCTGACAGGGCTGTTTGGTATTAACCAGCCACCAACCGGCTCTAAAGACCCATTTGCACTGCGACGTGCATCCCTCGGCGTATTACGCATCATCGTGGAACGCGGCCTAAATCTTGATCTCAAAGCACTGATTATCAAAGCCGCTAGCCTGCACAACAATCTACCAGCAGCCGACACAGTAGCCGATCAAGTGACGGATTTTATGCTAGAGCGCTTCCGTGCATGGTATGAAGACAAAGGCATTGCCATAGACAGCTATTTAGCGGTTCATGCAATTCGCCCAACCAAGCCATTAGACTTCGATCAGCGCGTGAATGCCGTCAATGCCTTTGTGCAGATGCCCCAAGCGGTTTCGCTAGCTGCCGCAAACAAGCGCGTATCCAATATACTTGCCAAGAACGGCGGCAACGAGCAGACAGAGGTCGATGAGTCGCTGTTGAGCGAAGCCGCTGAAATCAAGTTGGCGATCTCCGTAAAGAATCTGACTACTGAACTGGCACCCTTGTTTGCAGCGGGAGAGTATCAGAGCGCACTCGAAAAACTTGCATCACTCCAAACGGAAGTGGATCAATTCTTTGATGGCGTAATGGTTATGGCAGATGATGAGGCTGTGCGCGCGAACAGGATTTGCTTGCTTGCAAACTTGAGGGCACTCTTCTTACAAGTTGCTGATATCTCTTTATTGAATAACTAGACTGCTCAGCTGATTAAATGCCTAAAAAAACCAGCCTCGGCTGGTTTTTTTATTTGGTTAAATAGATGTTTCACGTGAAACAATCGAGTTTACTTCGCTCAGCAAGCGCTCCTCAGTCCGTCCTGATAAACAAGCAAACAGCACCCTAACCGGGTTATTTGTTTCACAGATTAGCTCAACATCACCTTTTGCTTTAGCCTCCCGAGCTACAGACTCATGCAAAAGGCCCACACCAACACCACCAGCAATCAGCGTACGAGTCACAGACTCACTATCAATACTGATTATTCGCTTAGGCCTGATACCATGAGCCTGAAACAAAGCCTCAGCAGCTTGCCCACAACAGGTGCTTGAAGCAGGGCAGATCCACGGAAGATCTGCCAAATGATCCCAATTCAGAGGGAGCGTAGGATCTATCATGTCTATTGGCGCCGCCAAGTACAAAGCAAAACGATTGATCTCAATAAAAGAAAACGCTCCACTCGGTTGGCCTGCCTCATTATAAAAGCCGGCGTCAAGGTTTCCGGCTTTTATCCCACTAACAATATCAAGAGAAAAGCTATGCTTAAGCACAACTTCTACTTCTGGATACTCCTCAGATAAGGAGCACAACAATCTACCCAGCGCTTCGGAACTAGCATGTCCTCCAACGCCTAAGCGCAGTTTCCCAGATAATATCCCTTTGATCCGAGTAGCTTCAGAGAGGAATCGCTGATGGGAGCACAACACATCCTCTGCTTTAACCAATAGCCGATGCCCTCCATGAGTAAGCACCATCCCCTTTGGAGTGCGATCAAATAGAAGGATACCTAATGTATCTTCCATTGCCTTAATATGGGCACTTACAGCTGGCTGGCTCAAAAAAAGTAGATCCGATGCTCGTGTAATACTCCCTTGTCGGGCTACCGTCACAAAGGTTTTAAGCTGATGAATATCCATACACTTGCCTCAACACTTAGCCTCACCATTACAGAATACCAAGAATCATCCACCACAGCAGATCCAAGGGAATTAATATAAAAATCGACACTACAAACATCATGAGACACAACTTTGTAACTTTGCCGACAGGCAAGTTCCCTAGCTGAATGGCGGCAACCAAAGGGGGCGCCTGAAAAGGCAATAAAACGCTCGAAAATGCTAATACCTGGGTCATGAGTACAGCCGACAAAGAAAGCCCAGTAAAAGCAGCCAGATCGCTTGCTATCGGTGTCATGATGGCAGGCACTCCCGGTAAGTTTGTTACGGCACCAACCAATGTCGAGATTAGTGTTAAGGCCGCTATATTCCAGTAAGGTGTATCAGGAGAAAAGCCCGCACGATTACTCAAACCATCAACAACCACACCCCCTAGACCCGTGTCCGAAATCACGGCTCCTAGCCCCATAATAGCGGCAACAAAGAAGAGGGGGCCATACTTAATATCTTCATTCAAACAGTTTTTAGACGTCAGCCCAGCACCCGGCCACAAGCAGAAGAGCGCAGCAGCCAAGCCTATCCAACCCGGAGAAATATGGTGGACGCTATCTGTAAACCAAAAAAGTAAGCAGACCGCCAGCAGCGTCGTTAATCGTCGTTCACTGCCATTCATCGGTTCGGGCTTGAGGGGAACCGAACGCACGATAGGCGCCCGATCAGGAAAAACCCACAGGATCAGCAAGACTAAAAAAACAGATTTAAGTAACCCCAGAACAGGAAAGTGCAATAGTAGATAATCCCAATAGGGCAGATGCATACCATATAAACCTTCAGCCATACCCGCCAGAATCATATTTGGGCCATTAGCAGGCAATATTGAAAATGCCGGTAAACAAGTACCAAACGCCGCAGCCGTCAGCATTCCCGCTCGACCATTACGCCCTGGTTCATAACCCATCTGATCAGCAAGCGCTAAAGTTATAGGGATTAACAACGCTACACGCCCCATGGCTGAGGGCATAATAAAAGCTAAGCCAACACCAAAACACACAATCCCAGACAGCACACTCACATATTGATCACCCAACATCTTCGATAGAAAAATCGCCGAGCGTTGACCGAGGCCAGTATACGAGATCGAGGCCCCTAAGACGATGCCGCTAAATAGCAACCAGAAAGCCGAAGACTCAAACCCTGAAAAAACAACTTGCTCAGGCGCAACAGACAGCACAGAAGCTATTAGAAAAAAAGCCAGGGCAGGCCAGTACTCAGGCAATGCAGCTGTAGACCACAATCCAATACAAAAGACCGCTAAGGCAGCAGTAATTGCCATAGTAGGTGACAGAAATAGCCAGCTAAGCACTCCCACAAGCAGGGTTGCAGAGATCACACCCACAAGTTTCCAAGGGTACTCGCGGCGTTGCTTAGATGTTTCTCCTAATTCGGCTCTATTAAGAACCCCTGTATCTGACATACCGTATAGCCTCGTTTCAGATTGATAGAGGCCATAATTTTTTCATTGCCCTAAAAAACTATCCAATTGTTTATCTAAAAGGAGGCCCTCAGAAAACCTGAGGGGGAATAGCCAACATCTATAGGCTAACTGTGGTAGGGTATAGAGCACCCCACCGCTTAGTGGGGACCTCTTATTGCCGTCCAACGATTAATGTTGGTTCAATGTGTCGCCTCCCTGAGCATAAATCAGTCCGAGGTATTACCCTGTCTATTATTCCACCACTACCTACGCAAGCTCGATTTTATTCGCCCCAAGGGCCACCCAATCCACAACAAAGCGCTCAATCAGATCTGGCAACACACACCTCTACACAGCTAACTTTATACCCATTAAAACAACACCATCCAACCAAACATTTGGCAAGCGCTGTCCTTTATTGCGAAGGACATTTCGGCGGCATAGACGGTAAAACAGCCAATGGCTTAGTCAGACACTCAGAGAAATATGAAATACTATCGGTAATCGACAGCCAGAAAGCAGGGCAGGATGCTGGCGTTGTACTAGATGGTAAAGCCAACTCGATACCTATTTATAAAGATCTTGCCACAGCCCTCTCACACACAGCTGCCGTACCAGCGTTCTTTATTTATGGGATAGCACCCTCAAGCGGCATGCTTTCCTCAAACGAGCGAGATCTGTTACTTAACGCTATGAGCCTTGGAATGAACATTGTAAATGGCTTACATGAATTCCTTAATGAAGATGCTCAATTTGCAGCTGCCTGCATAACTCATAATGTAAACATTCTTGATATACGGCGCCCCAAAGCCAAGAAAGAATTGCACATATTCAGCGGTAGAATAAAAGAAGTGACTTGCCCACGAATTGCCATTTTAGGTACCGACTGTGCAATCGGCAAACGAACAACCGCTACCATTTTGGCACGAGCACTCAGACACGTAGGGCTAAATGTCGTACTGATCGGTACGGGCCAAACCAGCCTGATTCAAGGCGCACGATATGGTATTGCGCTGGATGCGGTTCCTTCACAGTTTTGCGCAGGCGAGCTAGAAGCAATTATCCTTGAGGCTTTTCAGACAGAAAAACCTGATGTCATTTTAATCGAAGGACAGGGAGCCCTTAGCCATCCGGCCTATTCGACTACTTCCTTCATTCTCCGAGGGAGCTGCCCTAATGGAGTAATACTGCAACACGCGCCCAAACGAATAGCCCGCTGCGATTTTGATTTAATGCCAATGCCTAGCCCAGAGTCGGAGATCAATTTAATACAAACGTTTTCCGATACCACAGTGATTGGCTTAACGCTCAATCACGAGAACATGACCAATGAAGAAACTTGCACGGCAGCCACAACGTATGAAAGGAAACTCGGTATCCCCTCTATCGATGCACTCTCATGCTCACCCAAGAACTTAGTCGATATGGTTTTTAAAGCGTTTCCTGAACTCAGTGAAAAGCAAACCATTTGCCCGCTATGAATACGCCAAGGCTTGAGATAGACCTTAGCAAAATAAAACAGAACACTGAGAACCTCGTTAGCAGGCTATCCGAAGTGGGCATATCCATAACAGGGATTACTAAAGTGAGCCTGGGCTCACCTGAGATAGCCCTCACAATGCTGCAGGCCGGAGCCACCATGATTGGGGACTCTCGTATTGAGAATATCGAAGCGATGAGTCATGAGGGCATTCACGCACCATTGATGCTTATACGCTCCCCAATGATGAACGATGCAAGTCGTACCGTTCGATATGCAGATATTAGTTTAAATAGTGAGCTTGAGGTCATTCATAAGCTCTCTGATGCAGCCGTCACAGCCCGAAAGTGTCATGGTATCGTATTGATGATTGAATTAGGGGATCTTCGAGAGGGGATCATGCCCGCTGATTTGAAGAATACCGTCAGACAGGTGCTGGCACTTCCGGGCGTCAAGCTGAAGGGTATCGGTGCAAATCTAGCTTGCCACAACGGTGTATCCCCCTCTGCAGACAACATGGCCGAACTTTCATCGCTAGCCAATGATATCGAGCGCACCTTTGGCATATCACTCGAAATAATTTCTGGCGGTAACTCAGCTAATATAAACTGGGCCTTGAGTGGCGCCGACCTAGGTCGCATCAATAATTTACGCTTAGGCGAATCGATACTCTTTGGTCGGGAAGCATTGTATCGACAACCAATAGAGAGCCTACATACTGATGCTATTACACTCATTGCAGAAGTCATTGAATCAAAGATCAAGCCGTCCCTCCCTTGGGGGGAGATAGCCCAGACTGCCTTCGGCATGGCCAAATCATCGGACATTGACAAAGGCAGCATAGCACAAGCAATCCTAGCCATTGGTCAGCAAGATGTTGACCCCACAGGACTGACCTCGCCAACAGGTATTAAAATCATCGGAGCTAGCAGCGATCACCTCATCATTGACTGCGGCAGAAAATCCTTACCCATAGGTACGGAGATACGCTTTTTACCTAACTACAGCGCAGTATTACGCGCAATGACATCCCCCTTTGTAAGTAAGGTCATAAAGCGCGACAACACGCCGATCATCGCGCCTCGCTTATGCAATACCTTGCCCAGCACCGGTCGGTCTAAAACCATCAATGTCAACGTACTTACAAACAGGGAAAAGCGCTTATGGTCTATTACGCGGTAATAGCAGAGCTGCATCATTGGGAAGGGCGACTAAAATACAGAGCAGGAGCGCTAGCTTGGTAGTATATGTTTCACGTGAAACATATACTAAGCCTCAAACGTACCTCTTACGATCACCTCACCATCACGCACCATACAACGACCACGGGCAAAGGTGTTCTTTAACATAAGATTATCATCCAATACCAACAAGTCAGCACTCATACCCACTGCAATCCGACCTTTGCAATGATCCAGCCCCAATGCATAGGCGGGTGCTTGAGTGAAACCCATCACCACATCGAGTAGAACGATACCTTCTTGTAAAAACCAGCTCACGAAACATCTCTAGCTTTAAGGTTTATAACGGCAGCTTCTGGCTGGCATAGTATAAAGCTCTACTAAATCCCTTCCAACTTCCCAATTACAATGAAAATCTGAGCTATAAGGAGTAAGCGTAGGTTCCCATGAAATACTCATCTTGTAGTCAACTATACCATCAGCTTGGTAATCGCCTTGGTACAAACTGACATTTCCAAACTCGTCATAAAGGTAGTGACTTTGATACTCTGCGATTCCGTCAGCATCATCATCTTTGGAGGCCAATGTGATTAAACCAGCTTCGGAGTAATCGTAGGTTTTCGTTGAAACAGAAAGGGTATAATGATTATCCTTTGTATAATCTCTTAAAAGCCCTGCCTCGTATGTGTACGACTCTGTAATATACAGAGGGTGATATTCAGACGTACCTCCATAATGAAGAGTACTTACCAAATTACCATCCTCATCATATGAATATTCTTCACGACTTCCGCTAATAGCCTTAATTGGTTGAATATCATATCTAGTGATTCTTCCTAACTCATCATAATAAGTTTTTCTGATGTCTCCGTAACCAGCTGTATATAGACTATACCTATGTTCAGTTTCTGTTCTATTAATGTCGTCATATACAATGCGAACTGAGGACAACATCAAGTTGTTGTAATCATACTCTGATCGGGAAACAAGCCTACCCAAGTCGTCGTAAGAACTTAGTAGAACTGAACCTGCATGCCCATTAGCATTTCCATCATATTCTGATCGAATAACGTTGCCGAACTCATCGAGTGTCTCAATTGATATAGCATCAAGAACGCCATCCCTCCCTGCATCATATTCAGCCCTTCTCACAAGACCGTCAGATTGGATTGTTAGCATGGATTCGGGATGATCTTGCCGCTCAGCCACATCTGCCATCTTCCAGAAAGAACCCCAGTTAGGGTTAGAAAAATGGATTTCAGAAGTAAGAGAGTGGTCTTCGACTTTCCTATATTTAATATTGCCTGAAGGAAAATATTTCCATGTAAAGACTACTTCATCAATGCCATCATCATTATGATCGTAGGCCTCTCTTATCAAGTTCCCATACTGATCATACTGAAAAGATACAACGCTATCCGCTATACCATCAGCGTTAGTGTCTGTTTTAATTTGCAAAGGGCGGCTTGCGATATTCCCGCGTTTAAAAACGAGCTTATCGATACCTAAAGATCTATACATGTGCGAAACTGCACTATACGCAGAAAAAAGATCTATATACTCAGCGCTATTTTGATTAGTGTTCAAATAATCAAATACGCCCTTAACTGCGCTGGATTGACTAAATTTATCTATTGAAAGTGAGTAGTCCGGCACATGATTAATAAGTGCTCTAATAGCGTAATCTGAGATTCGAATACCATTTTCAGGTTTTTGGTCATCATCAACAGACTGGAGCAATCTCAATATATTGATTGCTCTGGTAAATGGTGAAGGGGCACCCTGAAGAGCATCCATTAGCTCAGATGGGTCTGTAATAGGTTCGGCATCCTGTAAATCAAAAGGTGTAACCTGCGTAGCTCCCACAGTTGAACCCAAGAAGCTCGAGCCAATATAGAAGGAAACCTGTTCACCTTCGAGATAACTAAACTCACCCTTACTATTAGTAATGCCCTGATGAGATTTAGTTATATACCTTAAACCCTCAACCGGACTGTCCAAAAAAACACCTATCAAAGGCACTGGAGCGACAGAGCCCGGACTACTTGAAGACCCCCCACCGCATCCTACAAGAAGGGCTGATACAGACGCCAAGAGCATGATGGACTTTGTGGGCGAAAATTTTCTTAGCATAACGACGTCCCTGTTTAAGATAACAATGAGAGAGCTTAAAACTCTCCAAAGCAATATAGGGTAAGCACCATGGCTTTACAACGGTAAAAGACCAGCTGTCAATAGAAGATAAGGGGCGAGCTATTGTTCTTAGAGCGCCAAGAAATAAAAAAGCAGCCTTTCAGCTGCTTTTTTATATTTATGTCATTTCATTCACGAAATGACATCCATCAAACATCCACATTGGTCGCGTGTAACGCGTTGGATTCTATGAAGTTTCGTCTAGGTTCTACTTCATCACCCATTAGTGTGGTGAACAGCTGGTCGGCGGTGATCGCGTCTTCAACCGTTACCTGCAGCATACGACGGGCGTCTGGGTCCATGGTGGTTTCCCAGAGCTGTTCGGGGTTCATCTCGCCCAGTCCTTTGTAGCGCTGGATGGTGTTGCCGCGCTTAGATTGCTCCATTAGCCATGTGATGCCTTCTTTGAAGTTGCTCACCGGGAAGGTACGCTCGCCACGTTTTACGAAGGCGCCTGGCTCAAGCAGGCCATCTAGGGCGTTAGCTAAAGCGACAATGGATGCGTACTCTTTGGAGGAGAAGAAGTCACTACGGAAGACATAATCCGTGTCTACCCCGTGGTTGATGTAGGTCAGCTTAGGCAGATAAACGCTGTGTTCTTTGTCATGCACGATTTCTGCTTTGTAGCTTTCGCTAGCACCGGTACGGCTTTCGAGTGCTTCGTGTAGCTGTTTTAGCCAAGGCTCGACCTTTTCAGGCGACTTCAGGTCTTCTGCGTTGAGCGTCGGCTGATAGATCATTTGCGTGAGTGCCGGGGCAGGGTAAAGCTTGCTCAGGCGCTCGATATTACGGTCTACGCCACGATATTGGTTGACTAAGGCTTCTAGCTGCGCGCCTGAGATTGCTGGTGCGCTTTCGTTAACATGGAAGCTAGCGCCGTCTAGTGCGCCTTGCAGCAGGTAGTTATCCAGCGCATCGTCGTCTTTCAGATACTGTTCCTGTTTGCCTTTTTTGATCTTGTACAGTGGCGGCTGGGCAATAAAGATATGGCCACGGGTAATCAGTTCTGGCATCTGACGGAAGAAGAAGGTCAGCAGCAGGGTACGGATGTGTGATCCGTCCACGTCAGCATCGGTCATGATAATGATGCTGTGGTAGCGCAGTTTGTCGGGGTTGAACTCTTCACGCCCGATACCGCAGCCCAACGCGGTGATCAGGGTGCCAACTTCTGCCGAGGTCAGCATTTTATCAAAGCGCGCTTTCTCTACGTTTAGGATTTTACCTTTAAGTGGGAGAATCGCTTGGGTTCGACGGTCACGGCCTTGCTTAGCCGAACCACCTGCGGAATCACCCTCCACGAGGTAGATTTCAGAAAGCGCTGGGTCTTTTTCTTGGCAGTCGGCCAGTTTACCCGGTAAACCTGCGATGTCTAATGCCCCTTTACGGCGTGTCATCTCACGAGCTTTACGGGCGGCTTCACGGGCACGCGCAGCGTCGATCATTTTATTAACGACCGCTTTGGACTCTTGCGGGTTCTCTTGCAGGTAATCCGTAAAGTGTTGGGCAAACATCTGCTCAACCGCGGTTTTTACCTCAGAAGAGACCAGCTTGTCTTTTGTCTGAGAGGAGAACTTAGGGTCCGGGACTTTAACCGAGATGATGGCACACAGGCCTTCACGGCTGTCATCACCCGACGTCGCCACTTTGCTTCCTTTGTTGAGATTTTCACTCTCGATGTAGTTATTTAGCGAGCGAGTCAGCGCGGCACGAAAACCAGATAGATGAGTACCACCATCACGCTGTGGAATGTTGTTGGTAAAACAGTGGATGCTCTCTTGGTAGGAGTCGTTCCACTGTAATGAGACCTCAACGCCCACGCCGTTCTCGTGCATGCCGTTAAAGTGGAATATCTTGTTAACGGTGGTCTTGTTCTTGTTGAGGAAGTCGACAAACGCACTTAAGCCACCGGCATATTCAAAAACTTCCTGGCGGGCAGAGCGCTCGTCGGTCAGGACAATACGTACACCGGAGTTCAGGAAAGATAGCTCTCGCAGGCGCTTCGCCAGCAGGTCGAACTGGAACTCCACATTACTAAACGTCTCTTCAGAAGCTTTAAAACGGACTTCTGTACCGCTTTGGTCGGTTTCACCTACAACGGCTAGCGGCGCTTGAGGCACACCGTGTACATAGGTCTGCTCATGGACTTTACCGGCACGGCGAATCGTCATTTTCAGTTCACTGGATAGGGCATTTACTACCGATACACCCACGCCATGCAAACCGCCAGAAACCTTATAGCTGTTGTCATCAAACTTACCGCCAGCATGGAGTACGGTCATGATGACTTCCGCCGCCGAAACGCCTTCCTCTTCGTGAATATCTGTTGGGATACCACGGCCATTATCCGATACCGATACACTCTCGTCAGGATGGATAGTAACGTTGATCTCGCTACAATGCCCAGCGAGGGCTTCATCGATCGAGTTATCTACGATCTCGAACACCATGTGATGCAGCCCGCTTCCGTCGTCTGTATCACCGATATACATTCCAGGACGTTTACGAACGGCATCCAGCCCCTTAAGGACTTTAATACTACTGGAATCGTAATTGTGCTCTTCGCCACTCATGGCTTTCTCCTGACTCAGTGTGTATGCAGCAATCGGCCATCTTCCACCTGGAAGTAGGCCACCTCTATGTCGGCACTCCAACAGTCCTGAAGACTGGTAGGGTCAACACAGGTGATAAAACATTGATTATTCGTTTGTTCTAAAAATTCGCAAAACAAGCGGCTGTGTTGCTCATCCAACTCCGATGGCAGATCGTCTATCAAGTAGACACACGCTCGCTGGTTCATGCGGTGGAAGAGTGCTCCCTGAGCTAATTTCAGGGCGCTCACTACCAATTTTTTTTGGCCTCGGGATAACCGTTCGGCCGCGCTTATCCCATCAGACTTAACTTTTAGGTCTGCTCGCTGGGGTCCAATACCGGTAAATCCTTGCTTAAGATCCCGCGGGAGCTGCTCTGCCAATAGCTCATCCAGTTCACGTTTAAGATCCCAGCCGGGGGAGAACTTTAAGGTGACATCTAAATCGCCACCCAGTTTCTCGAGAATTGTATCAAAATCCGGTTTCAACTGATCAATATAGGCTTTTCGCAGGGACGTCATACGCTTTGCGTAGTGAATAAATTCGCTATCCCAAACTTGCCTCAGCGCTGGGTCGATTTTACCACATTTCAGCAGAGAATTGCGCTGTTGTAATACACGCCGGCACGCTCGCCAAACCTGAATGAAGGCAGGATCGTAATGGAAGCTACCCCAGTCGATAAACTGGCGCCGTGTGGCAGGTGAGCCTTCCAGTAATTCAAAGGTGTCGGTATTGATGACTTGTAACGGGATCAGCGAGGCCAGATCGGATAGATCAATATCATTCCCACTGTAACGTATCTTTACATCGCCTTCTAAACTTCGGCTGACACCCAGCGCTTTAGCTTGCCCGGATGCGGTTGGGTCGATCTGCGAAAACACCAGTGATTCTCGCTGCTGCGAAGAAACCAGATAACGAAACTGATGGGTTCGGAATGAGCGAGTTAAACCCAAAAAATGTAAAGATTCCAGTAGGGATGTTTTACCACTACCGTTCGCACCATACAGAATATTAATACGCGGTGAGGGTTCAAAAGCGACAGAAGTCAGGTTGCGGATATTCTCGATAGAGACAGATTTGATTGGCATATAGGACTAGGTGTAGAGCCTTAGCTCCACACCTTATCACTCCGTTACATACGCATCGGCATAACAACGTAAAGGTTGCCTTCTTCGTCATAACCCTCAATCAGCGCACTGCTGTTGGAGTCAGACAAGGTAAAGCGGACGATGTCTGAGTTAAGAATAGACAACGCATCCAGCAGATAATTGACATTAAAGCCGATCTCTAAAGCATCGCCTTGATAATCAATCGCTACTGTTTCTTCTGCTTCTTCTTGCTCAGGGTTGTTTGCCATCACCTGCAAGTAACCACTCGTCAGGGACAAACGCACACCGCGATATTTTTCGTTAGAAAGAATCGCAATACGGCTGAACACTTTGCGCAGTTCTTGGCGGTCACCTAGCACGATTTTGTCGCCATTACGCGGGATTACGCGCTGATAGTCCGGGAACTTGCCGTCAACCAACTTAGAGGTAAAGATAAAGTCACCGACATGAGCACGAATATGGTTAGCGCCGATCACCAACCTCAGAGGCTCTTCGCCGTGCTGTAGTAAGCGCGCCAGCTCTAAAATACCTTTACGCGGTACGATGATTTGGTGCGGTGTTGTTTGCGCGGTTTCAACCGGTGCCACACTGGTAGCCAAACGATGTCCATCAGTAGCAACGGTGCGTAGCGCACCATCAGCGATCTCTAACAACATGCCGTTTAGGTAGTAACGGACATCCTGTTGCGCCATGGAGAAGCCGGTCTGATCAATCAGGTAACGCAGTTGCCCCTGAGAGAGTGTCAGATCAAACGTTTGCGGGCTATCTTCTACATTCGGGAACTCAGCCGCCGGTAGCGTAGATAGGCTAAAGCGACTACGACCAGCCTTGATGACCATCTTCTGGTCTTTGAGCGTTAACTCGATCACTGCATCATCCGGAAGGGATTTACAGATATCCATCAGCTTACGCGCAGGAACAGTTACCGAACCCGGTTCTGCGGGCTCTTCCAACGTCACTCGGCCAACCAACTCAACTTCTAAGTCAGTTCCTGTCATCGATAGCTGATGGTCTTCAGCAACCAGCAGTATATTGGACAACACTGGGAGTGTCTGACGACGCTCGACCACGCCCGCTACCAGCTGTAGCGGTTTAATCAGTGCTTCACGTGATATGACGAATCTCATGGCTACCTACCTTAGTTCGATCCGATACTACGCCGTCAGATGACGCAGCAGGTTCTGATAATCCTCACGGATATCCGTATCTGTTTCTCGCAGCTCTTTTATTTTACGGCAAGCATGCAAAACAGTCGTATGATCTCTACCACCAAACGCATTGCCAATCTCAGGTAAGCTGTGATTGGTCAACTCTTTAGCGATACTCATCGCTACCTGTCTAGGTCGCGCAACTGAACGACTACGACGCTTGGATAGCAGATCAGATATCTTAATTTTATAATACTCCGCGACCACACGCTGAATATTGTCAATACTAACTTGTTTATCCTGTAATGCCAGCAAGTCTTTCAGTGATTCTTTAATGAAAGGTGTAGTAATTGCACTACCGGTAAAGTGGGCGTTAGCGATAACCCGTTTTAAAGCGCCTTCCAGCTCTCGCACGTTCGAACGAATCTTCTGCGCCAAGAAGAAAGCGGCGTCATCCGGCAGGATAATCTTAGCTTCTTCTGCTTTTTTCATAACAATCGCGACACGGGTTTCAAGCTCGGGCGGCTCAACAGCAACCGTCAAACCCCATCCAAAGCGAGACTTCAGCCGCTCTTCAACACCATTGATCTCTTTAGGGTAGCGATCACTGGTTAATATCATCTGCTGGCCACCTTCTAATAATGCATTAAAGGTGTGAAAGAACTCCTCTTGGGAGCGCTCTTTGCCCGCAAAAAATTGAATATCATCAATCAGCAACGCATCAACCGAGCGATAATAACGTTTGAAGTCATTAATCGCGTTTAGTTGCAGCGCCTTTACCATATCTGCCACAAAGCGTTCAGAGTGCAGGTAAACAATCCGTGCATTCGGATTATGCCGAAGCATCTCCATACCCACAGCATGCATCAAGTGGGTTTTACCTAAACCAACACCACCGTATATAAAGAGTGGGTTGTAGGCGCCGCCGGGGTTATCGGCTACTTGCTGGGCTGCAGCCAAAGCAAGCTGGTTCGACTTACCCTGTACAAATGACTCGAATGTAAAGGCTTGGTTCAAATTGGATTGATGTCTTACGCCACCCTCTACATCAATATTTTTGCGCTCCTGCTCGATAGTACCGACATCCAGCTCAAGTTGCGGTGTCTGATAACGTTCAACTGGCTGCGCTTGAGGCATGACTTCAATTGAAGCGCGCGCTTGGCGAGCATCTTCAGAAATAGGCTCAAACGCTTGGTTGGATGTGGGCGCAGAGTAGGGCGCAGGCTCAGCATACGCAGCAGGCTGTGGCTGTGGTGCAACAGGACGTGGCGACGGAGGAGCAGGTGGCATTCTGCGGTTCATCATCGTATTGGAGGCGACGTTGACTTCAATGCGCACATCCATACTGATGTCGCCCGACACATCGCAGACGACTTGGCGGATACGCGAGAGAAACTTGTCGTTGACCCAATCTCGTACAAAACGGTTAGGCGCAACCAGAACCAGCACAGAACCCGCACTGTCTTCTGCACGTAAAGGGCGCACCCATGTATTGTATTGCTGGGCGGGGAATTCGCTTTGCAAACTAGTCATGCAACGCTCCCACAATTCACCCGACATAAAGTCTCCGTCGTCTCAAACCCGTTTAACCAACGCTTTACACTTAAGTAACTGTTATATGTGGGTGATTCTACATTGATCCACATCAGTTATCCACATACTAACAGAAATAATTTTTAGGTTTTATTTCAATATTTTTATTTATTGCCAAACAGGGTGATTTTGTAGCCATTTACCAGCAAAAAAGGCTTATAAACAAACAATATACAGCCTATCAATAGACTTATACACAATATAAACATATGAAAATATTGATATATTAATGTTATAAACATTTTTATTCAGAAATCATGATAAAAACTGCCTTTTGCCACTCCTAGCATCAAAACCACTCGCTCATAACAATTAATCGCGTACTCTTTGTAAAAAGCATTTGAAAAGGCCGTTCAAATTCTCTAGAATCTCGCGTCTTCATTTTTGCTCTGTAGGCTTCAGCCAGCTAATAACCGAGCACAGAAACAAGCGTTAAGTAGGACTGACTGATGAAAAGAACATTTCAACCAAGCGTTTTAAAACGTGCCCGTGCACACGGCTTCCGCGCTCGTATGGCTACTAAAAATGGTCGCGCGGTCATTAACCGTCGTCGCGCTAAAGGCCGCAAGCGTCTGTCTGCCTAATTTTAGGTATGCAGCCTGGTCTGGTTAATTAAATGACCGAATTCGAATATCCCCGACAGTTACGTCTGTTAACTGCCGGGGATTTTCAGTTTATATTTGATAAGGCTTTAATTAAGGTACCGGATCAGAAGATTCTTATCCTTGCCCGCCCTAACGAACTCGGCCATCCGCGCCTTGGGTTTGTCATTTCTAAAAAAAATGTGCGCAGAGCAGTGAAACGTAACCGCGTTCGGCGTATCATTCGCGAGTCTTTTCGCCTGAACCAACATAATCTTCCTGCGGTCGATATGATCGTCTTGGCGCGTCCAGGACTTGGAGATATGGAATCAGCTGACTTGCAGCCACTTATTAAGAAGTGCTGGTCAAGGCTGAATAAACGAGCGAAACAAACTCTTAACAAGCAAGATTAACGGTCTTAAACCTATGGATGTACAGCGAGTCATATTGGTTGCCGCACTGGCGCTTATCTCATATATGCTGGTGTTGCAGTGGAATGAAGATTACGGCAAGCCACAAACGGCACAAGCGCCCGTAGCCTCAGTTTCTGCCTATGGCAGCAGCACTGCTGCAGCAAGTAGCGACAGCGACCTGCCAACCGCCGATAGCAAAACACCAGCAGATATCCCGGCGACAACCTCAAGTGTTAGTAATGCACAAGCTCAGTTAATCAGCGTTAAAACCGATGTTTTGGATGTGCTGATCGACACCAAGGGCGGCGACATCATTCAGGTTGCGCTGCCTGCTCACAAGGCCAGCATCGATAGTGATCTGCCTTTTGTGCTGCTTGAGCAAACCGTTAACCGTGTCTATGTATCTCAAAGTGGACTCGTTGGCCCAAATGGCCCAGACGCGAATCCAGAAGGCCGCCCGACTTACCGCGCAGAAAAATCTGAATATGTGGTAGATGAGAGCGGTTCTGTGAATGTCGACCTGACATTTACTGATAAGCAAGGCGTACAGATCACCAAGCGTTATACCTTTACTCAAGGTTCATACCACATCGATTTGAATTACATCGTTAACAATCAATCTTCTGCACCTTTCCAAGCGAACCTGTTTGGCCAGATCAAGCGTGACCGTAGTGCCGACCCGAATGCCTCTACCGATATGGGTATGCAGTCTTACTTAGGGCCTGTTTTCTCTTCAGCAGAAAACAACTACAAAAAATATGACTTCGACGATATTGACGATGCTAATTACAAAGTAACAGCAGCCGACGGATGGGTTGCGATGGTACAGCACTACTTTATTAGTGCATGGGTGCCCGCACCCGGTGCTGAGTACACTTACAGTACGCGCAAGTTAAACGGCCATTACATCGCGGGATTTATCTCTCCATTGATGGATGTGCCTGCCGGTGCCGAGCAAACCGTCAGCGCAACTTTCTTTGCAGGCCCAAAAGAAGTTGACCAGATGGAAGCAACAGCTCCCAACCTAAAACTAACCTTGGATTATGGCTGGTTATGGTGGGTAGCTTCACCGCTGGCATGGCTGCTACATAAGATTTATAGCTTTGTTGGTAACTGGGGTCTGGCGATCATTGGTATTACAATTGTCGTCAAAGCCGCACTGTTCCATCTGAACGCAAAAGCCTTTAAATCAATGGCGAAGATGCGTAAATTTGGCCCAGAGATGACTCGCCTGAAAGAGCTCTACGGCGATGACCGCCAGAAGATGTCCCAAGCGATGATGGAACTTTACAAGAAAGAGAAGATCAACCCGCTGGGTGGCTGCTTGCCAATTCTGGCACAGATGCCAATCTTCATTGCACTGTACTGGGTACTGATGGAGTCTGTAGAGCTTCGCCACGCTGAATTCCTCTACCTGACCGACCTGTCGGTAAAAGATCCATACTTCATCCTGCCAATCATTATGGGTGCGAGTATGTTTATTCAGCAGATGCTGAACCCGACACCGCCAGACCCAATGCAGGCGAAGATCATGAAGATGCTACCTATCATGTTTACGTTCTTCTTCTTGTGGTTCCCTGCTGGTTTGACGCTGTACTGGGTAGTGAACAATATTCTGTCGATCGCACAGCAATATGTGATCAACAAACAGATTGAAGCGGCGCCAAGCGGATCATAAGATACGCATAGGCACCACGAAAAGGCTCCTGCGGGGGCCTTTTTCAATGGTAGCAACGCAAAGAGAGTAAGGGAGCCCCTATGAGCCTGACACCCCAAGACACCATTGCCGCCCAAGCCACTGCACCCGGACGAGGGGGCGTTGGTATAGTACGTGTATCAGGCCCGAAAGCGGCAGCTATTGCAGAGCAGATGCTAGGCCATCTTCCTAAGCCAAGATATGCACACTATGGCGCATTCCTAGATGAACAAGGGCAGGAGCTGGATGAAGGGATCGCGCTGTTTTTCCCAGGCCCTAACTCGTTCACCGGGGAAGATGTTCTAGAGTTACAAGGACATGGCGGCCCGATTGTGATGGATTTTCTACTGCAACGGGTACAAGCGCTAGGGGCTCGTTTAGCGCGCCCGGGTGAGTTCTCAGAGCGGGCATTCCTCAATGATAAAATGGATTTAACCCAAGCAGAGGCCATTGCAGACCTAATCGACAGCGCCTCTCAACAAGCCGCACGTTGCGCGCTACGCTCATTACAGGGGGAGTTCTCACGGCGTATCGATACGCTAGTGGAATCCCTGATTCAGCTACGTATTTATGTGGAAGCAGCCATCGACTTCCCCGAAGAGGAGATCGACTTCCTCGCGGATGGCAAGGTACTCACCGACCTAAACGGCATTATTACCAATCTCAAAGCGGTGCAAAAAGAAGCCAAGCAAGGCAGCTTAATCCGAGAGGGGATGAGTGTGGTTATCGCTGGCCGCCCCAATGCCGGTAAATCCAGCTTACTCAACGCACTGGCAGGGCGAGAAACCGCTATCGTCACCGATATCGAAGGTACAACCCGAGATGTACTACGCGAGCATATCCATATCGACGGGATGCCACTGCACATTATCGACACAGCAGGCCTACGTGACGCACCCGATGAAGTAGAACGCATCGGTATTCAACGCGCATGGGAGGAGATCCAAAAAGCAGACCGTGTGCTCTTGATGGTAGACAGCACGAAAACCCATGCCGACGACCCCCATCAAATCTGGCCAGAATTTGTCGATAAGTTGCAAGATGACAGCAAGATCACCGTTATTCGCAACAAAGCCGACCTAAGTGGCGAAACCATCGGCATAACAGAAGCCCATGGCTACCCGCTGATTCACCTATCAGCAAAAGCCGATCTAGGCGTTGAGCAACTACGCGACCACCTCAAACAATGCATGGGCTACCAAGCCACCACCGAAGGCGGATTTTTAGCCCGCCGTCGCCACTTAGAAGCACTCAATACCGCCCACCAACTCCTTGAAACCGGCCGTGAACAGCTAACATTCCATGGAGCAGGTGAACTATTAGCCGAAGACCTACGCCAAGCACAACACGCCCTTGGTGAGATCACCGGCCAGTTCAGCAGCGATGACCTGCTAGGGAGAATCTTTTCGAGCTTCTGTATCGGGAAGTGAGTCAAATATATACAACCCTACCTAGTTGTTTATATAATGCGGCATGTACGACTTAGGTCGTAGCCCTACACAGGAAGTTACTATATTTAGAAGGGATGCAAGTTTTGCTTGTTTACAGACTAATATTTTCAAAAATATTCCTATTATCAAAACGCCCTGTAACATTCGGTATACTTCTGTTACTTGGCGCTTTTATTAAACATACGAATGCAACCGAGTTGCGCATCAGCGACGAAGAACAACTGAGGCAGCAGCAACGCCAGTCAGCATTAGAAGCGCAGCTCGAACCTAACAAGAACGACATTAGAATTACGCTACCGCAAGCAAAGACAAAAATCTCTCTACCTCAAGAATCCACATGTTTTAACATTAAAAGCATTGAATTATCTGGGCATGAAGAGCTTGGCCAGCACAGCACTGTAACAACATTTCTAAAGCAATTTACAGATCACTGTATTGGAGCACAGGGCATCCGCATCATCATGGACGCTCTCCAAGAGATTTGGATTGCCGAAGGGATGGTAACTACAAGGGTACTTGCTCCACAACAAGATCTGTCCAGAGGCTTGTTATCCCTCATTGTTCTTCCGGGAAAAATTGAGTCAATTCGTTTCAACGCCTCATCACCGAATAGAGCGAGCTTAGCTTTTGCATTGCCCCTAAAAGAAGGTGATGTGCTCAACATACGTGATATTGAGCAAGGCCTAGAAAATCTACAAAAGCCAAGATCAGTTAAAGCCAGCTTTCAACTTGTCCCAGGTAGCGCTCCTGGTTTAAGTCATGTTGTTGTGGATTGGGCTCAAGAGCGCAAGTGGCGCCTAGATTTCTCAGCAAATGATACGGGCTCTGCTTCAACCGGAAAATACCAAGGATCAGGTACGCTATCCCTTGACAATCCCTTTGGGCTCAGTGATTTGCTTTATTTCTCGGTAGGCAATGACTTACACCTTAGTAACCAGAAAAAAACAAAAAACTATACATTACATTACTCTATTCCCTATCAGTATTGGTCACTTGATACCACTTATAATGAATACAACTACCTGCAAACAATAGCAGGGTTAAATACGGATATTGCATACGAAGGGAAGAGCAAAAGACTTCAATTTGATATAAGCAAAGTTATATTCCGTGATAACCAAAGCAAAGTTTCAATGGGTACTGGGCTACGGCTTAAAGATTCAAAGAACTACATCGAAGGCCAAGAGGTAGGTGTTCAACGACGGAAAACCGCTCAACTAGCTGCATTCCTCAATTACAACTACTTTGCTCACTGGGGGTCACTACAGGCTAACATTAACTACCTAAAGGGTTTGAACACACTAGGTGCCATGCCGCCCCCGGAGTCTTATTACTCTGATATAGATGCTTCAGCAGACATCATCCAAACTCAAATAAGCACCTCGATACCTTTTTCTCTTTTAGAAGAAAGCATGACGTGGAAAAGTCATTTCAAAGGCCAGTGGAGCCCTGACCGATTAACAACGACAGACCTGCTTTCCATCGGCAGCCGATACACCGTCCGGGGGTTCGATGGCCGTGCAAGCCTTGCAGCAGAAAAGGGGTTTTATCTTCAGAATGAAATAGCTTGGCGACCTAAAAACCTGCCAATAGAAATATATACAGGCATTGATATAGGCCATGTATCAGGACCATCAGCAGACGTTTTAGCCGGTAAAACATTAGCAGGTTGGGTTGTGGGTCTAAACGGGCAAGCTAACTCCTTAGCTTATAGTGCATTTGTTGGTATGCCGATCAAAGAGCCTAACAGCAACTTCTCATCTTCATACGCATTAGGCTTTAGCCTAAGTTGGTCTATGTAAATCTAACCCAAGTAAATATTTACCTATAGCAAGGACGTTACATGAATCATATTTTTCGAGTGGTTTTCTGTCATTCAAAAAACACTTGGGTTGCTGTGTCCGAATTAGCTCGAGGCCGAATAAAGCACTCATCTCAAAAAAAACGCACTACTCAGAAACGAAATTCAGTGACAACATTCGGCTACAGAAAGCTAATATTGTCGTTATTAGTGACTCAGGTCTGCAGCCATTTTTTTATTAGCCCAGCATTAGCAGAGATTCAAAAGGACCCTAACTCTCCAGAGCAAATGAGACCCACATTACTGGTTACCGAGAACGGGGTCCCCTTAATAAACATTCAAACACCTAATGCCCAAGGGCTATCTCATAATCAGTTTTTACAGCTCAATGTAGGGGCGCAAGGAGCTATTCTAAATAACTCCCAAGAGGGAGCTAATACCTATTTGGCAGGGCACGTAGCGGCAAACCCTTGGCTAGCACAAAGCACTGCCCAGACTATTCTCAATGAGGTAACCGGCCCATTACCTTCCTCTCTTGAGGGCCATATAGAAGTTGCAGGCAAACCCGCCGATGTAATTATCGCAAACCCAAACGGAATAACCTGTAATGGCTGTGGCTTTATAAACGCTCAGCAAACCACTTTAACAACAGGACTCCCTGAGATTCAAAACGGTAACCTAAACCACTATCAAGTTACTCAAGGGACAATTACTATCGGCGAGTCCGGTCTTAATGACTCTGGCAGCCAGTATACGAAGATCATTTCAGACGCTGTCGTTGTAAATGGTGCGATCCATGCACAAGATCTGACCGTTATATCAGGACAAGGGAAAGTCAGTCATGGTGGTCAGGTATTAGGCACTACATCCTCATCGAATACCGACCAAAGCCATGAGCCTAAATTTTCTCTAGATGTAAGCCATCTAGGGGGCATGTATGCTGGAAAAATCACCCTAGTAGGCACAGAGTCAGGCCTTGGTGTCAGAAACAGCGGGCAAATTGGAGCAACCAGCGGTGAAATAACCATCACAAGTGATGGGAAATTAGTCAATACGGGATTAATAAGCGCTACCACTAACGTTACCCTTCAGAGCCAGAAAGATATTGAAAATACAGGAACGATTTATAGTGAAGTAAGTACTCACATCTCATCAGCAGGCGATGTTGATAACAGTTCAGTTATTGCAGCAGGGGAACATGTATCCATTGATGCGCATTCATTCACTCAAGATAGCGCGGGGTTAGTGCTTTCAGGCGCAGATAACCAGTTTGAATTGAATAAGACAGGCTCAATCGAACTGAATGCTAATGCGCTTACAGCTCAGGGACAGATCATTGCTACCGATCGCATTTCAATGGATGTGGACTCCGCTCAATTTAATAATGCTGAACTTCAAGCAGAAAGCCTAAACGCCGATGCAAGTCAAAATATTAGCTTAACGAACAGCCAAACTCTCATTGAAAACAACGCTGAAATAAACGTAGCAGGCACGTTATCCAACAATAATAGCCAGCTAGCTGCAGACCAAATCGATATTAAAGCAGAATCGCTAAATAACAGAAGCGGTGAAATAACCAGTTTAGGCGAAGAGAGCCTTACGATTAACATAGCCGGCGACATTGACAACCAAGATGGTTATATTGCCACCAATAGTAATAAACTCACGCTGAACTCCGCTAACCTAAATAATCAACACGGGCAAATTCTTCAAACCGCTGACGATGCTCAGATGACAATCACGACCGGTGAGCTTTCTGGCCAAAGCGGCAGCATCTTGACCCAAGGAGAGCTCACTATCAGTGCTTCAGGCCATCTTGACCTGACCGGTGCGCAAACAACAGGAAGTCAGATACACATTGATGCTAACAAAGTCACGAATAGCCTTGGCAGAATTGAAGCAACAGGCCAGCTCTTAGCAATTAACAGCAACAGCGGCATCATCAACCAACAAGGTTACATACACTCTGCAGGAGCGATCCAGTTAACAGCCAATGGCCTCCTAGACAACAAGCAGGGACATATTCAAGCTTCAACCATATCTATTGGTGGCAACACTCTATTCTTAGACAACCAACAAGGTGTTGTGACCGCCGATCACCTCACTATCAGTGGTAACGAAATTGATAACACAGCCGGCCTTCTAAGCGCTGATCACCTAACGGTAAACCTAGAAGGCCATCTAAATAATAGTGGCACTTTGGGTACAGAGGCCGGTTTAGTTGGCACGCAAAGCCTGAATCTCAATGTTGGATCACTGGATAACAAAAGTGGCGATTTATCCACCGCAGGTGATTTAACACTCATAACCACCTCCTTGGACAATAGCGCCGGAGGCCAAATCATAAGTGGCCACGACCTCCTACTCAGTGTTACAGGGGAGCTGAATAATGCAATGGGGCTCCTCCAAGCACAATCTGCGCTTAATATCACAGCAAGCAACCTCAATAATAACCAAGGCATACTGTTCGGCAATACATCTAACATACGTGCAGGTGAAATAGACAATGAGCAAGGCAAAGTTTTCAGTGAAGACGCTCTCACTATTAGCGCTATCAATCTAAATAACCAACAGGGCGACATAAGCGCTAACACACTAGAAATAAACAGCACTGCTATTAATAACACCAAGGGACAGATATCCGCTGAGGTGTTACACGCTGACGCACATCAGCTCACCAACACGGAAGGAAAGATTCAAGCACAAGACGTATCCATTGCCCATGCAAATATTGTAAATACGCATGGAGTCATCTCAGGAGACATTCTCAATTTACAAACAGCCGAAGTCGATAACACCTCCGGCTCAATCCATGCCACTCAAAGCCTAACACTCAATACGCAAGGTAATAGATTACTCAATCGTAATAGTGCACCAGAGGGTGGTATCAATAGCCAAGGTACGTTGGCTCTTGAAGCGAGCGATATCGATAATCAGTCGGGAATCATAGCCGCAGAACAGGGGATAGCAATTAATGCCACCTCTTTGAGCAATCATAGAGGACAAATACTAAGCCAAGACTCATTAGCGATAAACGCTGAAGGCCTAAATAACGCAGAAGGTTTAATTCACGCAGCTGGAGAGCTCAGTGCGCAACTATCAGGCTCTCTTGAAAACACCCATCAAGGCGTCATAGCGAGTACGAATACCCTGCAAATCAATGCAGACGCAATCATTAATACCCAGGGTAAATTTCAATCAGATGCGCATGTCATTATCTCGGGTGCTCAAATTGACAACACCGGTGGTCATATCAGTGCGACAGAGTCGCTCACAATAAGTGCAATAGACACGCTAACAAACGCTGCCCAAGGTATCGTTGTCAGTGGCGATAACATTCATATCGAAGCCACTAACCTAAATAACCAAACAGGCTTAATCCAGTCACTCAATGACACATATCTGAACGTACACAACCAATTAGACAACAGCCAAACGACAAATCAAGGAGGCATCCAAACCCAAGGCAGACTGACGATACTGGCCGATGCCTTTAAGAATGTGATAGGGAAAATTTTCGCTGATGAAATCACCATTACAAGTCATGACATCAACAATAATCAAGGCACAATTGGCGCAAATAATACACTGAACGCCATAGCACAGAGCTTCGATAACAGCGAAGGACAAGTCCAGTCAGGTAACACCACAAACATACAAAGTGATGAGCTAAATAATCAAGCCGGTGAAATACTCGCGACACAGCAGCTAACAATTAATACCCAAGGACACCGACTAGACAACCAAAGCGGTACGCTAGCAGCCTCGTATGTAGCCTTAGAAACAGGCGAACTAAACAACCTTAGCGGGCTGATACAAAGCAACACAAGTCTTTCTATCGACACAGGAAGCGATAATCTTGTTAATAGCCAAGGGGGGCGCATTGCCAGTTTAGGTGAGCTGCAAATCGCCACCCATGATATAGATAACCAAGGAGGGGATATCAGCAGTCAAGAGGCAATGACTGTCAACGCCACTCATGTTCAGAACAATCAAGGCCGGCTTATTTCTGTCGCCAATCTAAACCTTACCACTCAGACAATCAGTAACCAGCAAGGGGCTATACAAGCTGGAGAGAATCTACAAGTAGAATCTGCGAACTCCGTAGATAATGCGCAAGGCCTAATCAGTGCGATCAACCACTTAACATTAAACACCACAGCGCTTAACAACCAAGGCACCCAATCTAATCAGAATGGCATCATAGCGAGAGATATTGATCTCACAGCCTCTACCCTAAACAATCAACAAGGGCATATCTCTGCCACACAAGACTTAACGGCCAATTTATCCTCCGATCTAAATAATAATGCAGGCACAATCTGGTCAGGAGGTGCTCTCGATATTCGTCGAAGCAGTGGTAATCTGGCCCTGAACAACGACCAAGGCGTATTGGCAACGTCCAACACGATGAACATCGACGTCACGGACTTTTCCGGTGCAGGCTCAGTGTACTCTTCAAGCGGGTTAACCATTAATCTGAAGGAAGACTACCTTGTTGAAGGGGAGATGGCGATTAACGGTGATCTTCGCATTCAATTAGAAGGAAAACTGACCAATAAAGGGACACTCTTCAGCTCTGGTATCATGACCCTGCAAACGGACAGCATTGAAAACCACCAAGGTGCTGAAATCTCCGCTCAAGAGCTAAACATTAACACAGGCTCATTATTCAACTACGGCCTGATTGACGCTATAAACACCACAATTAAGGTCAATGATACATTTCATAATCTTCACCAAGGGCGTGTTTACGGCAATTACCTGCGCATCGACGCTAATAGCTTGTTCAATGACGGAAAATCAACCATTGCAGCAAGAGAAAACTTACTGATAGGTGTTGACGCCCTCTATAACCGCGATGAAAGCTTAGTATTTGCCTATAATAATTTACTTATAGGCCGCAATACCACTTCTGATGGCACCCAAGGGCAAGCAGGGCATATCGAAAACATTCGCTCAGGGATAGAGTCCTTAGGGAACCTTCACCTTTCCACCGCGCAACTGATTAACCGAGATGATCAATACCAAATCACCTCCGTTTCAGAAGGTACAACTCATCACCGAGAATATGACCCTGCATCTTGGGAAGTAAACCGCCCTAGAAATGTAAACAATGGCTGGATACCCTACCGCATTGCGCATGAAAAGGTAGAGTTTAATGCCCAACAGCAGATATGGCTTCCATTCTATGCTGACGATTATTACATCTACGATTTTGATCGAACGATTACGACACAACAACTGACCAACCAAACACCCGCACGCATTGTGGCTGCTGTAGATTTGACCATCCAAGCAACGCAACTCACCAATGAGCAGAGCCAGATCATCGCTGGAAATCAACTAAACCTTGCCGTTAATACCTTAGACAATAGAGAACAGCAACTCACTCGCTACACCACCAATGATGGTACTGTTCAATATACTCAAACAAATGCTAACGGGCGCGAATACTATCCAGAAGCAGCTTATTACACGCAAGAAATTGAAACCGTTACGGCCACTGGCGCTATTGGCACCGGAGCCGCCAGCACCAGTGGAGGGGTTGATCCTTACAGTGGTAGCGGCCAAGGAGGAAGCAACACCCCAGCGGACTCTGGCAAAACCCCAGTACGCCCCATCGACATTACCATGGCGACCCTCAACCCGATTGATATCTACGCACCCGATGCAGGCCAAACCGGTGTATTACTAACGCTTCTGGATCCAAACGGAAATCCGCTGCCGGGCCAACCCACCATACCGGAACCAACCATTGACCCGGTCACGACACCCGACCGGGATAATACAGACGGGCTGCAACCGCTACGCATCAACAACGCCATACAACAGATCGCGCTGCCTGCTCCCGGTGATGATAGCTATGCGCCGTCGACCATCGTCAGAACAGGCGGGGACATCACGCTCCCACAAAGCAGCTTA
>NPIE01001305.1_pt1 | contig 116282 bp, 92 predicted proteins | sample 8637661 | NCBI WGS metagenome assembly NPIE01 (sample SAMN07420842, study PRJNA396082) | bioreactor metagenome | isolation source: sample BA12 brine-fed electro-methanogenic bioreactor BA | place: Japan: Kochi | collected 2016-12-09
CAGGGACCTGGAAGCGGGCAAGCTGGAATAAGAGACCCTTTTCCGGGAGATAGACCGAATAACAGAAGCCGCGGCTGCTTGCCGCGGCTTTTGCTTTCCCTTCTTCGGAACGTCCCGGTTTTGGTAGAAAGAACTTCAGAAAGGGCGTATAAAATAGGTACCCATGTGGTATCATTTTTAATGAGAATAAATATCGGCAAAAGGGCAAGCCGGACAAAGGGAGATGGCCATGTCGGGAACTTTTTTGTGGATCGCCCTTTTTGCGCTTTTGGCAGCTTTCGTGAATGGCCTCGGGATTTTGATGGTCTTCAGGCACCGCGATCGGGCTGAGAAGATCATGACCTACCTTATGTGCTTTGCCGCCGGTGTCCTGATCTCGACACCGCTCATGTTGGCTTTGCCTGCGGCGGTGGAAAAGAACCACCATGCCGGCTTCATGGCTTTGGGCGGTTTCCTTTTCATGTTCTTTTCCAACAAGGTCATCAGGCACGTGACCCATGAAGAGGCGCTGGCCTTCGGCATCACGGCGGCCCAGGGGATCGCCATCCACTCCTTTGTTGACGGCGTGGTCTACGCCGTCACCTTCGAAGTGAGCATCCTCCTGGGGGTTCTCTCGGCCGGGGGGCTTGTGGCTCATGAATTCGCCGAGGGTGTTATCACCTACCTCGTCCTGATGAAGGGGAAGATCGACGGCAGGGCCGCCATGATCTACGCCTTTTTGATCTCTTCCTTGACGACGCCCCTCGGAGCTTTTGTGGCATACCCCTTTGTCCGTTCCCTTACGGGCGGCACCCTTGGACTGCTTCTGGGGTTCGTCGCAGGAGTCTTGATCTATGTCTCTGCCTCGCACCTGTTGCCCGAAGCACGGGTTCACGAAAAACGGCATTCGCTTTTGGCCTTTTTGCTCGGAGTGGCCCTGGCCTCCTTTATCGTCCTGACGCACAGCCATTGAGGCCCTTTTTCGGATCGGGGCTCCCTGTCGAAGCGTGGGTGCTAGAATAAAAAGAGAGTGTTGCGTGGATGCGAAAGCAGTGTGATCAGACAGCGAGAAACAGGGGAAATATGAAAAAAATCCCTGTCGATGCGGGGTTGCAGGAAATGACCGTCGGAATACCCGGTGGGGAATCCCTTGGCGTCCGGGATCTCAACTGTCTTGTCTCCTTCGGAAACCGCAGGGTGATCATCGATCCCGGCGTGACGCCGGGGTATATCCGGCGTGGCCTCAGGCCTCACCCGTTGCAGGTGGCCGTCGGCGACGTGACGGAGCCGCCCTGTCTCGCCCATGTGGTTTCCGAGGAGTGAAAGGTCGTGGCCGAGCAGATTTTGGGACACGCCGGCGACGGCGTCGGTTACGCTGCCGTTCCCGCGGCGGTTTCGGCCGTCCACACCCACTCGATCCTTGCCGAGGCGTTTCACGAAGCGGCCCTGGCGTCCAGGGGCGTCGCGATCCACCAGATGCCTCCACGAAACCGCTGAAATGTTTTACACTGGAAAAAGGGAATGCGCAAGCCGGAGGAGGTGTCGTTATGAAAAAGATCGTATCGGGAGTGACCGTAGAGGTCGTTGCGGGTAACATCGCGAAGCAAAAGGACATGGAAGCCGTTGTCAACGCCGCCAATGCGTGGCTTCGCACTGGCGGCGGTGTTGCGGGCGCCATCCACAGGGCCGCCGGACCCGGCCTTGCCGAGGAATGCCGGCCCATGGCCCCCATCAAACCCGGCGAGGCCGTCATCTCGGGTGGACATAACCTCCCCAACAGGTATGTCATCCATTGCCTCGGCCCCGTTTACGGCAGGGACAAGCCCGAAGACGAGCTCCTGGCTGGCTGCTACCGCCGTGCCCTGGAGCTGGCCGAGGAAAAGGGCATCGAATCGGTGGCCTTCCCGGCCATCTCCACGGGCGCCTTCGGGTACCCGCTGGAGGCGGCGACGGAAGTGGCCTTCAGGACCATCGGTGAAATGATCCCCGGACTCAAGAAGGTGAAACACATCCGCTTCGTCCTCCACGGCGAAAGGGCCCTCAAGGTCCACGAAAAACACCTCGAATCCCTCGCATAACCCAAACCCCTTGGGGTCAGGTCTTTACTTTTTGCATCACAACCCCCGGGTCGGATCTTTGATTTACTGATTTTCCCTGTCCCGCCCCGGGGTCGGACCGGTACCGGCAAAAAGGGGTCCGACCCCGAAGATTTCTCAAAAACCAAAAAAACGGGGTCTTCCATTCTGTAAAAAGTGTAGGCCTGACCCTCCTCTTGTACTTGAAGGATCCGGTGCCGCCGCACGGGTTCCATTTTGTCAAAATGCAAACCTGACTCCGTTTTTGTCCCAGAGGATTTGCAAAAGCCTCGGGACTTTGCTAATATGTGAACAGTCATTCACTAAGGGGTGGAGCAGACATGGCGGAGCGGCTTGATACGGAAATCAGGCGGGAACAGATCCTCCAGGCGGCGATGGACATCGTCAGGGAAAAGGGGCTCAGAAACCTGCGCATTCCCGACATTGCAAAAAGAGTGGGGCTGGTTCCATCGGCCTTTTACAGGCACTTTTCAGGGAAACAGGAGCTTGTCCTGGTCCTGGTGGGACGCATTCGGGCGGCGCTGGAAAATCACCTGGCCGTTTCCAAAAAAGAGGCTGCCGATCCCCTCCAGAGGCTTGGGACCATCATGGAAATGCATCTGGGCGTCATGAGAGAATCGCCGGTCATGCCCCTCATCGTCCTCTCCGAGGACGCCGCCTTCGGCGATGCGAAAATGCGCCGGCTTATCCTGGACATCCACAGTTTCTTCCGGGGAGCCGTTGCGGGACTGCTCGAGGAGGCAAAGGCTGCAGGCCGAATCCCCGGTGATACGGACTCCGAAGTGGCGGCCATGATCTACGTCAGCCTCATCCAGCACACGGCCCTGCTCCTTGCCATAAGCGGGGGAAAGGTGGACATGGGGCAAAAGGCCAAAAACGCCTGGAGGGAATTCGTGCGTCGGATTGGAACGTAAAAATTTTTCGTCTTAAGTGAACGATAAATCACAAATAAATCAGGGAGCGTAGGAAAGATGAAAGGGATGATCCTCAAGAAGACGGGCAAAATTACGAAGGTCCTGGTTTTCCTGGCCTTTCTTTCGGCAATGGTTCCGACCGAGGCCGGGGCACAGGAGATCCTGACCCTCGGGGAGTGCATCGAAAGGGCCCTGGAGGGCAATCACGAACTCGAAGCCCTGAAAAACCGGGTTGAAGCGGCTTCTGCCCGGGTGGATGAAGCGGCCGCGGGACTGAAGCCGAGATTTTCGGTGACGGGAAAATATCTTGCGGCCGGTGAGCAGCAGCGGCTCTGGCCTGCCAGGTATGACGGGGAACGGGGTGTTTACGACGACGAGTTTGCCGAAGGGACAGCCATTCTTGAGATACCCCTGTCTGACGGCGGCAAAACCAGGAACATGACGAAGTCGGAAAGGAAACTGCATGAAGCCGCCGAGGCGTCGCTCGAACGTCTGGAAGAACGTCTCCGCTATGACGTGACCAGGCTTTTTTACCTGATCCTTGCCAAAAAAGAAGCAGTTTCCGCTCTCGAGACGGCTCTGGAATCACTGAAAGCTTACGAAAAGGACGTGCTGTCCATGCTCGAGGCGGGCAAGGCTGCCAGGGTCGATGCGCTCCGTGTCGCTGCCGAAGCCGCTTCCACGGAGGAGGCGCTTTTGACCCGGCGCCACGAGCTGGAAAGCCTGAAGGAAAACCTTCTGCTTGTCATGGGGGAAAGGGAAAAGGCCGAAAACTGCGAGATTGCCGGGGAATTTCCCGAAGTCGGGGCCCTTCCGAAGGAACAGGACCTCGCCGAAAAGGCGCTCCGGTCGAGAAGTGATTACCACGCGGCCCTTCGCACCATAGATGCCAGGGAGTACGGTCTGCGCGCAGCGAAGGCCGCCACGAATCCGGAAATCTCCCTCAGGGGCGTTCATGCTTACAGGAGTACCGGAAGCGGGCAGGACGAATCACGAACCGACGCGGAACTTTACATCGAATTCCCCCTTTTCGACGGGGGTGTTTCAGACGCGAAAGCCAGGCAGGCGAAGTCCGAAAAGGCGGCTGCAGAAGCAGAAGCCCGTGGGCTTTCCGCCCAAATCGGGTATGAAGTTTCGGAGGCCCTGAGAGCTTACGACGTGGCGAAACAAAAGGCGGTCCTCGCGCGGGCGGCGCTCGAATCCGCCGAAGAGGGATTCCGGATAGAAAAGCTCAAGTTCCGTGCGGGAAAGGGGACCACCACTGACGTGCTCTCGGCCCATGCGGCCTGGCTTTCGGCCATGGCGAATCTTTCAGCGGCCAGGGCGGAAACGGCTCTTGCCGATGCACGGATAGTATTTGTCACGGGAGGTCGGGGCGATGAATAAATCAAAGAAGAAAAAACGACCCATGGGACGATGGCTGTTTGTTCTGTTACTTCTGATCTTCGGCGCGTTCCTTTTGCTCCACCTCCGTGCCGGACAACTCGAAGAAGCTGGGAAATACCGCCCCAGGCCATTGAGGGTCCTGACTCAAAAGGTGTTGCGGGGGAACCTGCAGGTCACCCGTCAGTATCTTGCCTTCCTCGAACCGGCCAAATCGGCGGAAATCGCGCCGAAAGTGACGGCCACGATTCTCGAGGTCAAGGCTGATATCGGTGACGAGGTTTCCATGGGCGACGTCCTGGCCGTCCTTGACGGCAGCGAAGTTAGGCACCAGCTGGATGCATTGGAGGCGAGGATATCCGAGGCCGCATCGGAGCTTGAAGGCCTCAGGGCGCGCAAATCCTCGCTACAGGCCAACGCCCGATACTTGGCAAAAGAAGCTGATCGCGCGGAATATCTCGTTGCCGAGGGAGCCATCCCGGAGTCCGATGCAGAGGCGGCCCGGGTGAAGGAGGTCGAGGCACAAGCCGGTCTCGATGAAGCCGAAAATCGTATCAAGGCCCTGGCGGCGAGACGGGCCTCTCTCCAGGCAGAGGCCGCGGCTCTGAAAGAACGGGTCGGCTATTATATCATCAGAAGCCCCTTTGACGGCGTTGTCACAAAAAGCTTGGCGGAACCCGGGGACCTCGCCACAATCGGCGCACCTTTATTTTCCGTCGAGGGCCGGGACAGTTGGGAGCTTGTTTTCAGGGTTCCCCAGGAGGATTTGCCCCTCATCAAAAAGGGTCTGGCCCTATGGGGGCGTCTCGGCGAGGGGAAGGTGACTGGTCAAGTCCGCAGGGTCTCCCCCTCGGTGGACGCTTCACGGATGGCAAGGGTGGAAGCGTCCGTTCTCGAGATCACAGGGGGCGCCGAAGCCCGTTCAGGCAATGGTGTTTCCCTGACGGCCAATGTTGTTGCAGGCATATACGAGGATGTTCTCCTTGTCCCGGAAGAAGCTGTCATCCCCGACCTTGAAGGGCCCTTTGTCTATATCGTTTCCGACGGAAGACTGAAACGGCGGGAGGTTCAGATCCTGGCAAAAAACGATGGAACCGCTGCCGTGGAAGGGCTCGCCGAGGGCGACGTGGTGGTTGTCCACAGTCCTTATGGGTGGGCGGAGCTTTCCGAAGGACTCGAGGTGACGACTGAATGAACCTCACCAGGTGGTCCGTGGAACATCCTTATCTTGTGGCAGCCCTTGCCTGTGCCGTGGCCGTCCTCGGCCTGGCCGGAGCTTTCAGCACCCCAAGGGACCTTTTTCCAGATACGACGCCGCCCCAGGTCCTGGTGGTCACAGTGAGGCAGGGGGCATCGGCGCCGGACATGACGCAAACGGTGACGGAGCCACTGGAGCGCGAACTCAGCGGCCTGGAGGGTCTCGTCAATATCACCAGCACCACCGCGGACGGCGTCTCTTCCGTCCTGGCGGAATTTCGTTACGAAAAGGATGTTTCCGAGGCCGTCACCAAAGTCCGAAACGCCCTCGCCGCCGTGACGCCCAGCTTTCCCCCGGGGACGGCCGAACCCCTCGTTTACAGCGTCACGAACCGCACGGCTCCCATCATGACCATTGCCCTTTTCCCCGAGGGTGACAATCCACCGACACTCCAGGAGATCCGGCTGCTTGCCGAAAACCCGATAAGGGACGAGCTGCTGGCCACCGCGGGCGTCGCCGACGTAGAGGTCTTCGGAGGGCACGAACCGTCGGTGGAGGTGGCCCTTGACCGTGACCGCCTTGCCGCGGCCGGCCTGACCCTCGAATCCGTTGCGGGAGCCCTCGCCGTGCAGAACGTCTCCATCCCGTCGGGCCGATTGACTTTGGACGATTCGGAAGTCCATTTCACGATGTCGTCGCTTTTTACCGATATCGGGGAAATAGAAAACACCGTTGTGGGATCGACGCCAGGAGGGTCCATCCTTCTGGGTGACGTGGCTGAAGTTTCCCTGGGGGAAGTCCCGAGGAGGAGCCTCTATCATGGAAACGGAAAGGCGGCCATAGCGCTGAACCTGCTTCGCAGTGAAGGGTCTGACACCATCCGTACCGTCGACAGCGTGCTCGGTAAGATCCCCGAAATCGAAGGGCGCTACCGGAACATCGGCGTCGAGGTTACCGACAGCCAGAAACCCCTGATCGAGCTCAACATCTCCGGAATGTACAAGTCACTGGTGCAGGCCATCATCCTCATGGTGGTGGTCATCTTCCTTTTTTTGGCGAACCTCCGGGCCGCCGTGATCTCGTCGGTGAGCATCGCCCTGTCCTTTTTGTTCAGTCTCGGTGTGCTCTGGGCGAGCCCCTACAACATCGACATGGTGACTTTGACGGGCATGATCGTGGCCGTCGGTATGGTGGTGGATGCCTCGGTGGTAGTGCTGGAAAATCTCTACAGGGTGCACTCCGCCACCGGAGAAAAAGACATCAGGGCCTCCGCGGTGGCCGGAGCGAAGGAAGTCGCCCTCTCGATCACGGCGGGGATGATGACCACCGTCATCGTCCTGCTTCCCGTCATGGGTTCCTCGGGGTACACCAGCCGGGTCCTGAGGCCCCTCAACATGGTGATCTTCGCCACCCTGACGGCCTCGCTCGTGGCGGCACTGACGGTCATCCCCCTGTTGGCAACGTTCGTCTTGAAGAAAGAACGGCCAAAGGCAGTAGTGGTGCTCGAACGAGCGGCCGCCCGCTTCGACGCCATCCTCAAAAGGCTCGTCAGGTTCTACCTGGATCTCCTCAAGCTCGCCCTGCGGCACAGCCTGGTCACCCTGGCGGCCTTCGGCCTCTTCGTGGTGCTCACCTTCAAACTGGTGATGCCCCTTCTGGGTGGCGAAATGATGCCGCCCATGGATACGGGGATCGCCTTCATCGAGTTCGAGACACCTGCTGGGAGGTCTCCGCAGGCCGTGGAGGAAACCCTTTCGGCCATGGAACGGCTCATCCTTGCCGACGAAACCGTTCTGGCCGTCTCTTCAGAGGTTGGATCCGAACCACAGGCGGTAAGTTTCGGCGGAGGCTCGACGCCCCAGTCGGGACGGATCAAGGTCAAGATGGTGGACCGCACCAAACGGGATGAAACCATCTGGGAGATCCTCGGGCGTTGGAGGGAGGACTTCGAAGACATCGACGGACTGCGTTGGTCACGTCTCACGGAATACGGTGCGACGCCCAAGGCCACCACCAAGGCCCCACTGGATATCATCATCAGCGGGCCCGACACCAAAGTCCTCGACAGCCTTGCAGAAGAGGTCATGAAGACCCTCGAAGGCACGGCGGGCCTGACGGATGTCCAGAGAACCTGGCACGTCGAAAAGGAAATGCGGCATATCACCGTGGACCCCCTCCTTGCCGCCGGATACGGCACATCTCCGGCACAGGTGGCGGGGGAGGTTTCCTCGGCCATCGACGGCAGGACGGCCACCTTCATGAGGCTTCCGGACTTTTCCGACATTCCCGTCAGGGTCTTTTACGGGGGATCTTTTCTCGCAACCGAACGGGATGTGCAGCAAATCCTGCTAGCCACCAAGCAAGGGCCGGTCCCACTTTCTGCCTTGGGCGAGGTTACTTCCGCAGCCGAGGCGCCCATGATCACCCGGGAGAATCTGGAAAACACCATTGATGTCACTGGCGTCAACCGGGGGAGGACGATCAGTCACGTTACGTCGGAGGTTGCAAGGCGCCTGGAGGGGATTGAGCTTCCCGACGGGTACGAAATTGGGCTCGCCGGAAGTGCGGCTGACCTTGGCGAAAGCATCGGGATGCTCGGCAAGGCCCTGCTTCTGGGCGTGGTGCTTTTGTATTTTTTGCTGGTGTCTCTTTTTCATTCATTCTCCATACCTCTGACCATCCTGTCCATTGTTCCGCCGGCCGTGGCCGGCGGCCTCTGGGGCCTGCTTTTGTTCGACAAGTCCATGTCCATGAACGCCGCCATGGGGTTTATCCTGCTCTCGGGGACCATCGTCAACAACAGCATCCTGCTTCTGGATTTCATCATCGAGTCCCGGAAACGGGGAGCCTCCAGGGCCCTTGCCGTGATGCGGTCGGTGAAGGTCCGGACCCGGCCGATCCTCATGACGGCCACCTCCACCATCATCGGGCTCACGCCGCTTGTAATGGAGTGGGCCGTAGGGCTGGAGCGCATGAGCCCCCTGGGTATCGTCGCCGCCACGGGACTCATTTTCGGGACGGTGCTCACCATGGTCTTCGTCCCGGTGGTTTACGTTACCCTCGATGACCTGGTCAAGCGGGTGAAAGGGTGAACCGGAGGTAGGGTTTCCTAGACCCACCCGAGGATGGAAAGGGCTACGTAGAGGAGCAGAAGTCCCATGATGCCGTTGAAGATCTTGTAATGCCTGGCAAGAGCTACCTGGAAGACCGTGCCGAACAAAGCCCAGAGAATATTGCCCGTTATCGCGACTCCGGCCAGAAAAAGGGCAGCGAAAGCGATTACCGCTGCGGATTGGGAAAAAGGCAGGATAAAGGCCGAGGTCACGGTAAGGGCATAGAGAATCCCCTTGACGTTCAGAAACTGGAGCCCCACCCCAGCCGGGAAGGAGCAGAGCTTCGAAAGGACTTTTGACTCACCGTCGGGTCTGGAAGTGAGAACCTTGTACATCAGAAAAAGCACGTAAAAAGCGCCCCCCGTTTTGAGGTACGGGGCCATCGCCGGCAGAAGCCTTGACAAGAAGATGTTGAAATAGGCTGCTGCAAGGGTCAGCGTGGCGAAGCCGACGAAGACGCCGGAAATATAGTGCAGCGTCTTCCGGTATCCGAGTCTCGCCGCGAAGGACATGACCAGGATGTTGTTAGGTCCCGGTGTAAAGGAAACGACGACTACGTAGGACAAAAAAGCGAAAATATCGGGTTCCATCAGGACTCCTCCCGCAGAGGCCCGGCCTCTTGGGACTGCTTATATCATGGTGCGGTAAAGCCCGCAAGCATTCAATAGGGGTCAGCATTCAATAGGGGTCACATTCAATAGGGGTCAGGCCTACACTTTTGACTAAAAGGTGAAGCTAGGAGAAAATTACAGGTAATACTTTTCCAGACAGGAGGGTTCACTCCATTGGCAAGACCGTTGAGGATCGAGTACCCTGGGGCCTTATATCATGTGACATCCCGAGGCAATGAGAAGAAGGACATCTTCAGAGGTATAAAGGACAGGGAGAAATTCCTGTCGTATCTGTCTTCGGCCTGGGAGAGGTATGGAGCAGTCTTTCACGCCTACTGCCTTATGAGCAAACACTTCCATCTGATGGTTGAGACCCCCCTCGGGAACCTTTCCAGGATCATGAAGCATATCAACGGATCCTACACCACTTACTTCAACCTTAAACACAAAAGGGTAGGGCACCTTCTTCAATCCCGCTACAAGGCGATTCTGGTCCAGGCTGATACGTATGCCGCCGAGCTCTCCCGCTACATCCATCTGAACCCGGTCAGGGCGAAGATGGTCCCATCCCCTGAAAAGTACCGTTGGAGCAGCTGTAACCTGTACCTGGAAGGCAAAACCCCACCTTGGCTTTCAACAAGCCTTGTTCTCGGATATTTCGGCAGGGAAGATGAAGATCGCCGTAGAAACTATAGGAACTACCTGTTCGAAGCTATAGATAAAGAAAGCCGAAATCCCCTTGCAAATTCAGTGGCCTCGACCATCCTCGGTACTGACGACTTTGTCAGGGATATCAGGGAGAAGTACCTGGGGGAAAAGGAGAGCGACCGTGACCTTCCAGCGCTTAGGGATCTTTCTCGAGGACCCGAGGTTACAGAAATCAAGGCGTTATCTGAGGATGCCTTCCCGGAGAACGAGAGGCTTGCGAGGATGGCGGGGATCTATCTTTGCTGGCGTTTCAGCGGCGCGAAGCTTAAAGAGATCGGGGGACTTTACGGGATATCTGAATCAGGGGTAAACCGTGCTTGCCACAGGTTCGAAAACATGATGGAAAGAGACGATGATTTGAGGGAAAGTCTCATGGGGCTAACAGAAAAACTAAAATAGTCAAAAGTGTAGGCCTGACCCCTCGGACCCCCGTAGGCCTGACCCCTCGGACCCCTCCGAAAAACTAAAATAGTCAAAAGTGTAGGCCTGACCCCTCGGACCCCTCATGACCCCTCGGACCCCTCGCCTCCTTGAGTTGGGGGTGCAGTGATTCCGAGGTTACAAGATCAACGGGTGGAAAGGAATGGAACGGATTGCACCAAAAAGGGCCTTCCCCTTTGCGGAAGGCCCTTTTCGTTATGAATGTCTTTGATCCACCGTGAGACTAGAGCTCTTTCCTTCGCTCGGTGAACCGGATTCCCTCGTTTTCCAGCAGCTTCAGTGAGGGTTCGTAAATCTCGGGCAGTACAGGCGCCTGAACGCCCCTCGCGGAGATCTTGCCGTCGAGGAACAGCGCGGCTCCGATGGCCGGGGGAATACCCGTGGTGCGGGCGATGGAGGTTTCTCCATCGGCGCGGCCGTGGTCGATCAGCGTTGACTTGAGCAGCACGCGTTTGCCCTTTTCCGGGAAATTGGCCACGTAGCGATGCTCCATGACGACCAGGTCCTGTTCTCCCTCGTTGTAGACGAGTTTTTCGGCATACAGGGAGGCGACCACATCCCTGGGGCTTCCCGAATCGAATGGAATTTTCCTGTCGTCCAGAAGCCCGAGCCACTTGAGTTTGAGCACCACCGAAGAGAAGGGTTCCCGCCCCAGAAAACGGAGCAGCGCATCCTCGGTATCTTCGTTGCCCTTTGCCCCGGCGAGCTTTGCCGTGAAATCTTTATAGGTCAGACCCGTAAGGTCGCTTTTTTCCTCTTCAAAAAGGCCCATTTCGTTCATCTTGGCGATGGTCTCCGACCATCCCGGGTAGCGGAATGTTCCCCGATACACGTTTTTGACTTCGGGCATGCCGTAGAGTTCGACATAGGGGAGCGAATCGGCATTGGCGTATTCCTCGAACCAGCCGAGACCTTCCACGTGAACCATGTGGGGATGTCTGAAGGTCTCTCCGTCAGGCATGACGACGGTTTCCCCGTCTTTCATGATCCGGGCGGTCCGTTTACTGGCTCCGATCAGTGAGGCCGGTGCCCAGGAAAGCTTGTATCCGAAGGGATTGGTGTTGTCCTTGAGGGAGGGCAGGGCACCGCAGCAGGACCAGAAAGATTCCACCGCTCCGCCTTCATCGTGTATTTCCCTGACGGTCTTTGCGGCGGACATGTGGTCGATGCCGGGATCCAGACCCAGTTCGCACAAAAGCAGAAGTCCCTTTTCCTTGGCCGGAGCGTCCAGTTCATGCATGTCCTCCTTGATGTAGGAGGGGTTGATGTAATGGACGCCCTTTTCGATGCAGGCGGCGGCCACTGGAGCCATCAGGTGCGGCGGGAGCAGGTTGATCACAATGTCCGGTCGGACCTTGTCGATGAGACCGCCGGCATCCCCGGAAGCATCACCGACAAAAGCCGTGCTGCGTTCGTGGTTTTCCGTCACTCTCTTGAAGTTTTTGTCATCGATATCGATGACGGTGACGTGATGGGGCGTGTTCCGAAGCAGATACTGGACGCACGGTTTCGCTACACGCCCGGCTCCCAATACGAGAATTTCTTTCACAATAAACACCTTCCTTGAGGATCTTTAGAAGTATGAAAAAAGGCGGAAGCGGCGTTTTGTTGCCGCATCCGCCCGGTATGCTTGTAATTCTAATTGTCCCTCGGACTTCCCGTATAGACAAGGTTGTGCATCCTGGCGCCCCAGATCTTGCTGAAAAGGGCGGTGAACACCAGGACCAGGACGAGGGCGAGCACCAGCGTGGCGGCCGTGCCGGTGAAGCCGGCAACGACATAGGTGATCACGCTTGCGAGACCGACGGTCAATGCATAGGGAACCTGCGTCTTGACGTGATCGATGTGGTCACAGGCGGCCCCCATGGACGAGAGGACCGTGGTGTCTGAAATCGGCGAACAGTGGTCGCCGAAAAGGCCGCCGCTCAGAACGGCCGCGATGGAGGCGTAAAGCGGTGCGCCCAGGGAAATCGACATGGGAATCGCCAGGGGCATCAGTATGGCGAAAGTCCCCCAGGACGATCCCGTGGCGAAGCTGATGGCCGCCCCGGTGATGAAGATCAACGCCGGAACGATCCAGCCGGGCACCGTTCCCTGAGTAAGCATGACAATGTAGTTTGCCGTTCCCAATGCCTTGCAGACCGAGCCCAGCGACCAGGCCAGCACCAGGATCATCAGGATGAACACGATCTCCTTGGCGCCGTCCATGTACATCTTGAAGGCTTCCGAGCCGGTTTTGACCTTGTGTTTCACCATCAGGGCGATACAGGTGACGGCCCCCATAAAGTAGCCGAAGCAAAGCGCCATGCGCAACACTGCGCCCGGAGGCGCCTTGAAGGGGAAACCGTGGGGGATGAGCAGGCCGAAGATGCAGATGAACAGCACGATCAGCGGAATGACCATCATCGATGCCCTGGCCTTGGAGCCCGTCTCCTCGTCGATTTCGACGGCGGGCCTGGTCGGTTTTGCATCAGGCCACAGGGGCTGGCCCGTCTCGATGGTTCGCTTTTCGGCCCGGTACATGGCGCTGAATTCAAATCCCAGGTATGCCACAAGGGGAATCATGAACAGGGTTCCAAGAGCATAGAACTGGAAGGGGATGACATTCAGAAACGCCGTGAATTCCGACTCGACGATTCCCGCTGCGTCGAATTCCTCCTTGATCAGTCCCATAATGTAGATTCCCCACCCAATGAAGGGGATGAGGATGCAGACAGGCGAAGCCGTGCTGTCAAGCAGCCATGCCAGCTTCTCGCGGCTCATCCTGAGCTTGTCGGTGATCGGCTGGAAAGTGGGACCCAGGATGAGGGGGTTGCCCGAATCGCTGAAGAAGATGGCGATGCCGGCGAACCACAGGGCGATATGTGCCTTGAATCGATTGTTGATCCAGTGGGCCACGGAGTTGGCAAAGGCTGCGGCTCCACCCGAGTGGGTCACGACTCCGACGAAGCCCCCGATGAAGACCATCATGACTAGCAGGCTCGAGTTATAGGAACTCGCGGCCTGGGCGAAGATGTAATCCTTGATGAGCATGGAAAGGGCGGCGACGGGGTTCCATTTGGCCAGGACGAAGGTTCCCAGAAGCGAACCCGTAAAAAGAGCCATGATGACGTTCTTGTACTTGATGGCAAGGATGACTGCAACAAGCGGAGGGAGGATAGATAAAAATCCGTAATGCTCCATCAGTTTAAAACTCTCCTTTCTGTTTGGGACTTTCCGGTGGAACAAAAGCAGATGTGGTTTTTTTCACCTCCTTGTTTTTGAATGTCATGACTGCTCCCGTGTAGTGAGGCCGATCACACCGGTCCCGCCGTAAACGCGGAAGCGGGGATACAGGTAATCAAGGGTGCTCTGAAGATGGGCTTTCATGACGACTTCCGCCGCGGTGGAGTCCCGGGCTTCAATGGCGGAAACGATCTTTTCGTGTTCCATGCAACTGATGGATTTGTGAGGGTCACGGAGAAGTTCACTGGACAGTTCCGGGGCGTAGAAGCGGTCGAAGTAGAAGATATAAAGTTCCGATCGCCAAAAGGTCTGCCGGACAAATTTTTCGATGTAGGAGTTCCGGCTCAGCGAGGCGATGGTGAGGTGAAGCTTCTTGTTGACGTCCGTATAGAGCTTGACTTCGCCCTTTTTGTAAAATTCCTTTTCCTGTTCAAGAAGTTTTCTCAGAGCTGACATGTCTTCCTCTGTTCGAAGGTGGGCGGCTTCCATGGCGGCCTTGCCTTCAAGGAAAATCCTGGCCTGAAAGGTCTGCTGCATGTCCCGGGCATTGAGCTTCGGAATGTGGCATCCCCTGTGATGGTCTGTTTCCAGGAGCCCCTCGGCGATGAGCTGCCTGAGGGCGTTCCGGACCGGCGTCCGGCTGACCTGCAGTTTCTCGGCGAGCTCCGTCTCCATCAGCCGGTCGCCCGGCGCAAAGGTCTTGGAGAGCATGAGATCGATTATCCCGTCATAGGCTTTTTGCTCTGCCGTGATCCGGGGCAATATATTCACCTTCTTCACAAAGTTGTATCCAGTAATGGATTCAAAATGATCATACGAATACAGCACCGCTCTGTCAAGATGCAGTTTATGAAAAATCCGGTTCCGTACGGGTTTGCAGCAATGTCGTCGTGAACGGGTAGGAAGGCAACTAATCTTGACGGCTGGAGCGGTCGGCGGGCCCCCGCTCATGGGTGTATTCATAGCGAAGGGCTTTGAGGAGGGAGTAACAGAGAACGAGCATGATGATGGTAAAGGGCAGAGCCGAGGAGATTGCCATCTTGCGGAGGGCGTCGAGGCCTCCCGAGGCAAGGAGGATCGCCGCCACTGAAGACTGAAGGATACCCCAGATGAATTTCCGGTATGCCGAGGGGTTCAGGTTTCCCTTCGATGTCATCATGGCGAGGACGAGGGTCGACGAATCGGCGGAGGTTACGAAGAAAATGGTAAGGAGGATAAGCGCCGTCCCGGTCAGAAGCCAGCTGGCCGGGAAGTAGGCAAAGACCCTGAAAAGTCCCGTGGAGACGTTTTGGGCCGTCGCTGCGGCGATTTCGTACCCCTGGTTGAGCTGGAGGTCGAAGGCAGTGCCGCCGAAGACGGCGAACCAGATGAACGTCAAAAGGGAGGGGACCAGCAAGGCCCCGAGGACAAATTCCCGTATCGTCCGGCCCCGTGAAATGCTTGCCACGAAAAGCCCGACGAAAGGGGCCCAGGAGATCCAGGTGGCCCAGAAAAAGAGCGTCCAGTTTTTGGTCCACCGATACCCCTCGTAAGGGTTGGCGTTGAGACTCATGGACAAAAGGGACGAGAAATAATCACCGAGGGTTGTGATCAGCACATTGAGAATAAACGTGGTGGGCCCGATGAAAAGCACCGCAAGAAGCAGTGTCGTCGCGACGCCGATATTGGCGCGGCTGAGGACCTGTATCCCCCTGTCGAGGCCCCGCATGGCGGAGACCATGTACATGACGGTGACCACGGCGATGATGGCAAACCACGTAACCTGCGTGTCCTGGATGGAGGGAAAGACATAGGCCAGGCCGCTGGAAATCTGCATGGTTCCAAGGCCGAGGGACGTGGCGATACCGAACACCACGGCGAAAACGGCCAGAACATCTACGGCCTGACCCCAGAAACCATAAATCCTGTCCCCCAAAAGTGGATACAGGGCGCTCGATATGAGCGTGGGCATTCCCCGGCGGAAACAGAAATAGGCGATGGCCAGGCTCATGACGACATAAATGGCCCAGGGCTGCAGGCCCCAGTGAAAGAAAACGTGCTTCATGGCAAAGCGTGCCGATTCTGCGGAGGATCCGGCGATTCCCGCCGGCGGGTTGGCATAATGCATGAGGGGTTCCGATACGCTCCAAAAGACGAGCCCGATCCCCATTCCGGCGGCAAAGAGCATGCTGAACCAGGCGAAATAGCTGTACTGGGGTTTTTCGCTGTCCTTGCCCAGTTTCGTGGATCCGTATTTGCTGAAAGCCAGAAAGAGGCTGAAGACCAGGAAAATGAAGGGAGCTGCCGTGTACCCCCAGCTGAAATAGTCCAGGATTCCCTCGTGGATCATGGATGAGAAGAAATCAAATTCCTTTGGGCTTGCGACTCCCAGGGTTATGACGAATCCCACCATGACGAGTGAAACAATAAAGACCATGTTCTCTTTGATCCACATTTTGTTCAGTCCTTTTCTCGAGAATCATCCAGACTTTTTCCCGCCGCCCCCTTGGGCATGACCAGCAGCGAACATGGCGAACTGTGCACAAGCTGTTCCGCCGTGGACCCCATCATTGACCCGAAGTGGTCAGGATTGTCCAGTTTGCCAACCACGACGAGGTCGATCTCTTTCAATCGTGCCTGTTTGACGATCTGGCGGGAGGGTTTTCCAAGAACCGAGATTGTCTCTATCCTTCCGTATTGCAGGGAGCACTCGCCGGCCAGGCGGTCGAGGTTGTCCTGCACCTTCTTTTGGCGTTTTCCTTCTGCCCTGGGATCGGGAGCTCTTTCCCCCACGTGCAGGAGAACAAGTTTTTCGGCATTCATGGCTTTATGGCCGAGGTAATGAATCACGTCTCTGTCAATTGCCTGAAAGGCCGTGGCGTACATGATGTTTTTTACACCTTTTGCCGGGTATTTCAACGCAAAGCTCCCGGCTTTCCAGACGGCGACGGGCCTGTCCGAAAGGCGGACCACATCCTGCACCACGCTCCCCAAAAGAGCGATGCGGATGCTGGATTTGGGCTTCCAGGGCATGATGACGAGATCGGCATCCTGTTCTTCTGCGAATTCGCATATGGCGGTGGCGACATGCCCCGTTCTGAAGGCGGTTTTCACGTTGAATCCGTGCCCCTTGAGCCTGTCGCGAAGTCTTCCGAGGTTATTTTCATTGGAAGAATTATTGTTGTGTTGTCCCTCCCCGACGTAAAGCAGCGACACATGATCAGCCGGAAGCGTGTTCAGGATGCGGAACACGCCGTCGAGCCGGCTTTGGGGTTCCTTCAGGTTCAAGGGCCAAATGACCTTTGAAAACATGCAAGCCTCCGTCTCATGACCATGACTTGTTCACGTGCATCATAAAGGCAGGTACAGCTGGAGTCCAGGCGAAAGCCGTTCATGACCATGTTTTGGCGGTATGCCCGGGTACTCCATGATATATTTGTCTGTGTAGGGCTATCTGGCAGTGTGAATGAAGCAAAAAGGCATTTCGGGAGTGTGCGCATGATGGATATCAGGACGAAACGCGTTTACGACGCCCCGCAGCCGGATGACGGATTCCGCGCCCTCGTGGACCGGCTGTGGCCCCGCGGGCTCAAGAAAGACCAGCTAGAGGCCGACATCTGGCTCAAGGAGGCAGCGCCATCCAATGAGCTCAGGAAGGCTTTCCGCCACGAACCGTCGAAATGGGAGGAATTCAGGAAGCGTTATTTCGATGAGCTGGATCAAAAACAAAAGACCCTCGACATCCTTTTCGAAAAGGCGAAAGAAGGCCCCGTCACGCTGCTTTATGCGGCGAGGGACAGGGACCGCAACCAGGCCGTCGTCCTGAAAGAGTACCTGGAAGCGAAGGGAAAGTGAACGAAAGGCTTTGTCGTCTGACATCGATACCAGTACAGTTTTCGCAAACTATCAACGTACGGGACCTGCACATTTGACTCCGGCGTTTCAGCGGTGCGAAGCTTAAAGAGATCGGGGGACTTTACGGGATATCTGAATCAGGGGTAAACCGTGCTTGCCACAGGTTCGAAAACATGATGGAAAGAGACGATGATTTGAGGGAAAGTCTCATGGGGCTAACAGAAAAACTAAAATAGTCAAAAGTGTAGGCCTGACCCCTCACAAAAGCTTAGGCCTGACCCCTCACAAAAGCTCCCTGACCCCTCACAAAAGCTCCCAAGGCTGACGAGCCTTGATGAGAAAACAAGACAAAGGAGGTGACACGCCCCATGGGTCTGCAGATCAAGATCCCACGAGAGGAGATAGCAAGGTTCTGCCGGAGGAATAAAATCCGTCGTCTTGCCCTTTTCGGGTCTGTCCTGAGAGATGATTTCACTCCCGAAAGTGACGTTGATGTCCTGGTTGAGTTTGAGCCCGGGGAACGTGTCGGCCTGAGGTTTTTTGCTCTGGAACAGGAGTTGTCGGAGCTTCTGGGACGAAAGGTAGATCTTAATACTCCAGGATTCCTGAGCAAAGACTTCCGGGAGGAAGTCCAGCTCCATGCCGAGGTCATTTATGATGCAGCCTAAGGATCACACAAGACTGAAACATATGATGGAATATGCTGAAGAAGCGAAAAACCTTGCAAGCGAGACAACAAGAGAGGCGCTTGCCACAGACCGGAAGCTTGAGTTGGCCCTCACAAGACTGGTCGAAATAATCGGAGAGGCAGCGGCGAAAGTTTCTTCCCAGACCCGAGAACAATATCCGGATATTCCGTGGGCCGAAATGACCGGGCTCAGAAACCGGCTGATCCATGGTTATGATGCTGTCGATCTTGATATCCTCTGGGATATTATCCAGGAAGACCTTCCTTCCCTGATCCAAAGATTGAAAGGCCTTCTGGAGAACGAATAAATACAGCGGATCACAGCTGTACAAAAAATCTGGAAACCGAAAACATGACCCTGTAATGGCAAGCGTCCAGTATCCAGGCGGGCAAACCTTTACATTTGAGTCCGGTGTTTCAACGGCGCGAAGCTTCAAAAGATAGGGAGACTTTACGGGCTATCCCAAGTGGGGAAATCGTGCCTGTTGTGGATTTGAGAACATGCTGGCAAAGGACGAGAATCTGGAGTAACGGCACCAGAGGCGAACAGGAAAACCGAAAAAAACAAAAAGAGCAGACACCTGACTCGTACAGCGCCCGAAACGCGAAGGAGGACGAAACGGATGAGTATCGAAAAAAGACTTGAACGGCTCGAGCGGGAACTCGGAAAGCAGAAAAGGCGCAACAAAAGCCTTCTGGCGGCAGTGGCCGCCCTTTCTGCGGCCATGATCTTAACTGTTGTACTCATGGGCCCCCTCGGTAGCGCCCAGGCGCAAAACGACGGCCAGCTGGTTGCGCGGGAGATCCTTCTTGTTGACGAGGACGGTGACGCCCGGGTCCGTCTGGGGGCGTCCCAGGACCAGCCGGGTTTGGCCCTCATGGGCAAGGACGGAAAGGCAAAAGCTATCCTTGCCGCCTACGGCGACGGGTCTTTTTTGGTCCTCAACAACGCCCGGGGACAGACACGACTTCTCCTGTCCGTAGACAGCGACGGTTCGGGCATCAACGTTTTCGATGACAACGACGTGGTTCGCGCCGCCATGGCGTTCATGAACCAGGATCCTGTTCCGGATCTTGCCCTTTATGACAAAAACCGGGAACTCATCTGGTCGGCGCTGGAGTAATGCGGCAAAACCCTACAGACAGCCCATTTCCCGCATTTTTTCGCGAAGCACGTCCAGTTCTTTCTGCGTGGCCTCAAGCTCCCTGTCTCCCAGGTCATCTACATCTTTGGTCGGCCCCTTGACGACATAATCCCTGACGTGGATCCGTTCATGCTCCAGTTTGCTTTCAAAACGCGCATCACCGACTTCCTTGCTGCCGGAAGCTTCTTCCCAGCATTCCATGACGGTCTGCAGGTCGCCAAGCGTGGCCACTCCGTTTCCGTCAGTCGTCTGGACCGTCACACCTCCCGTGCAAAAATCGGTGATTTTCGTCCCACCGAGCGGCTGTCCGAAATTGTTGAGCGTCCCGTTTTCAGAATCCCATGGCGTTGTTTTCATGTCCGCCTTTGCCGTTTGCTTGTCGAGGCTTTCGCTTGGACAGAGGGGCTCATCGGGATCCTCCGGTTGCTCCGTCCAGTCCGGCTCCCATTCGGGAGCCGCGTTCTCTCCCTTGGCGTCCACAACGTCCCGCAACTGGTCCATGTAGTTGTCCTTGTTGTTGTTGATCGCGTCCATCACTGCTTTTTCCACGGAATCCTGGTAAATATTTTTTTGGGTACTCGCGTCACAATCAAGGCTCTTGCAGTATTCCCGTAACGACTTGTTCGAGTAGGCCGCCATCTTGAGGGATATGAACGCCAGGTCCCCCTTCAGCTTTTCGCAGTCCTCATCTTTTTCCTCTTCCTCAGGACCTGTCGTGACCGGTGCGGGGGCAACGCCCAGGTACCAGCTCATGGTATAGGTGACGTTTTTCTTTCCGCCTTCGGGCGGGTCCAGGGGCTTTTCGCCCCCGAATTCCGTCATGTCCGAGACGGACAGACCGAAGGAGGGCGGAAAACACCCGTCGCAGTCGGCCTGCCACCTGCGGTAGCCTGTCATCGTTCCCCCCGGGGGAAGCTGCATCTGCATTCCCAGCAAGAACCCGGGAAAGCTTTTTTCCGTGTCCTCGAAGTCACAGTCAGGCGGTCCCTTGGCGCGGATCCCTTTCAGTTTGACTTCCCTGGGAAGAGCCCCTGGTGTTCCCCCTCCGACGGCGAACTGGTACCAGTCGAACATCTGATTTCCCAGCTGGGCCTGGAGCTGGGCCGCAAACTGCTTTTCCTGTTCGGAAAGGTTCTCCATGAAAGGGGCCGCCGCCGATGAGAAACTGGCGATCACCAGGCGGGGGCCGTCGGTAATGGTCCCGCCGTCGCTGCCGTGGTATCGGGCCAGAAGGTTGTCGGGGCACTTGTCGGTGTAATCCTTGCGGAGATCGTAGACTTCCTCGTTGTAGACGCACCAGAAAGAAAGATTGTCTGGAATGTAGCTTTCCGCCGGCATGACCATGGTTCCCTGGCGGCTGACGACGGGGCTGCCTTCGCGGTCAAGCGTCATGGTCCCGTTGACGAACATCAAAAAAGACCCGGTGTATTGCTTGAGTTCTTCACCGTCATCGCTTTTGACGATTTCGTCCCAATAGGCGGTGGCGGCGATGGAAACGGGGATGGTTTCCGGCGGTTCTGTGGCGAAGGAGCTTTGAACCGGGTAAATCCAAAAGGCCAGCAAAAGCAGCAGGGAGCCTTTCGGGACCAGAGGATTACAAGACCTTCCCTTCATGACAATCGCCTTCTTTCAGCCCCATACTATGAAAAGGACGGAATGCGAGGTCGAGGAAATAGAAGAAAACACAAAAACGTTATATCACAACAACGAGATGAATAGCCATATATGTGTCGAAGTATATAGCGGCACACAAAAAAGACGGCGGTTTTTCCGCCGTCTTTTTTGTGCCGGTCGCTGGTTTCAGATCCTCTACGCGAAGACCTCGCGGATCACCTTGAGGGCCTGGTCGATTTCTTCCTTCGTGATCACCAGGGGCGGGGCGAAGCGGATGATCCAGTCGTGGGTCTCCTTGCAGAGGAGCCCCTTCTCCTTCAGGGCGGTGGTGTATTTACGGGCCTTTCCGGCGGACTCCTTCATGACCACGCCGATCAGAAGCCCCTTGCCGCGGACCTTCTCGATCTTGGGTGAATTGATGGCCCTGATTCCGTCCATGAAGTACTGTCCCAGCTCGGCGGCACGCTCGGCGAGGTTTTCCTCCACGAGGACATCGATGGCCGCCGTGCCCACGGCGCAGGCCAGGGGGTTGCCCCCGAAGGTGGATCCGTGGCTTCCGGGTTCGAAGACGCCCAGAATGTCCTTGTCCGCCGCGATGGCCGAAACGGGCATGATGCCGCCGCCCAGTGCCTTGCCCATAATGATGATGTCGGGGTCGACATCTTCATGCTGGAAGGCGAAGGTCTTGCCGGTGCGGCAGAAGCCCGTCTGGATTTCGTCCATGGCAAGCAGGATGTTGTTTTTTCTCGCGATTTTTTCAAGCCCCTTCAGGAAGCCCTCGCTGGGGACGACCACGCCGGCCTCGCCCTGGATGGGTTCCACCAGGATGCCCATGGTGTTCTTGGTGACGGCCTTCTCGACGGCCTCGAGGTCGTCATAGGGGACGATCTTGAAACCCGGCGTATAGGGCCCGTAATAGTCGTGGGCGACGGGGTCGACGGAGAAGGAGACGATGGTGATGGTGCGTCCGTGGAAGTTCTCCTCGAAGACGATGATCTCCGCCTTGTCTTTTTCGACGCCTTTTTTGAGATACCCCCACTTCCGCATGGTCTTGAGGGCCACTTCGACGGCTTCCGCTCCCGTGTTCATGGGAAGGACCATTTCCTTGCCCGTGAAGCCGGCGAGCTTTTTGGCGAACCGGGGCCACTGGTCGTTGAAAAAGGCCCGGGACGTCAGGGTGAGCACGTCGGCCTGGTCCTTCATGGCCTTGACGATTTTTGGGTGCCGGTGCCCCTGGTTCACGGCCGAATAGGCCGACAGCATGTCCATGTACCGGCGGCCTTCGGGGTCTTCCACCCAGATGCCCTCGGCCTTCGAGATCACCACTTCCAGGGGGTGATAGTTGTGCGCCCCGTACTCGTGCTCCATATCCATGAGTTCCTGTGACGAAAACTTTGCCATGTTCCCACCTCTTTCAAAATTTTTAAACATCTGCCCGGTTGAGGTTTATTATAATTGTGAAGGTGTATCATAGTTCATTCCTTGCTATTTTTGTTCACTGTCAGCAATAATACATTGCTTTGACGGCAAAGTCAAAGCCCCCGGGTAAAAAAGGTGATTTCCCCGGGGGCTTCTGTCGGAAAGGAACGATGTAATAAATATACCATGTAATCAATAGAGTTTATTTTCAGTGTGTCAGGCCACGGTCACCTCGTCACACAGATAGACGTCCTGGATGGCATTGAGGATTTCGACGCCTTCTTTCATGGGTTTCTGGAAGGCCTTGCGGCCCGAGATGAGCCCCATGCCGCCGGCTCGCTTGTTGATGACCGCCGTGGCCACCGCCTCGGCCATGTCCGTTTTTCCCGAAGAAGCACCGCCTGAGTTGATGAGCCCGGCGCGGCCCATGTAGCAGTTGATGACCTGGTATCGCGTCAGGTCGATGGGATGGTCCGTGGTCAGCTCCGAATACATCTTGTCGTGGGTCTTTCCGAACTTCAGGGCCGTGAACCCTCCGTTCGTGACGGGCTGCTTCTGCTTCACGATATCCGCCTCGATGGTGGCCGCAAGGTGGTTTGCCTGGCCGGTGAGGTCCGCCGCCAGGTGGTAATCGGCCTCCTTTGTCTTGAAGGCGGAGTTCCTGAGGTAGGCCCACAGGACCGTGGCGAGTCCCAGCTCGTGGGCATAGCGGAAGGCTTCAGAGATCTCCTGGATCTGGCGCGAGCTCTCTTGCGAACCGTAGTAAACCGTCGCGCCCACGGCGACGGCACCCATGTCGAAGGCCTGCTGAACGTCGGCGAAAAGGATCTGGTCATGGGTGTTGGGGTAGGACAGAAGCTCGTTGTGGTTGATCTTCATGATGAAGGGGATCTTGTGGGCGTATTTTCGGGCCACGGCCCCGAGAACGCCCAAAGTCGACGCCACGCCGTTGCAGCCGCCCTCGATGGCGAGTTTCACGATGTTTTCCGGGTCGAAGTAGACCGGGTTGGGCGCGAAAGACGCCCCCGCGCTGTGCTCGATCCCCTGGTCCACGGGCAGGATGGAAAGGTATCCCGTTCCGCCGAGACGGCCGGTGTCAAACAAAAGCTGCAGGTTCCGCATCACCGCCGGAGACCGGTCCGAAGGGGCCACGACACGGTCCACGAAATCCGGTCCCGGAAGGTGCAGATCATCGGCGGGGAACTTTGCCTTGTACCCGAGCAGGTTTTCCGCCTCGCTTCCAAGAAGTTCCTCGATTCTTTCAATCATTCCCGAACGCCTCCTTTATACCGAAGCAGTTTTTACAGGATGGTGTGAATCACTCACTCGTCTTGAGAGAAACAGCTTCATTATAAGGGTACCGCCGAGCGGCATCCCGTACAAGTCACCGCGCAAAGGGAGGTTTCGCCGGGAGCATGGGTGCTGGCATTTTCCCGCAGAGGCTTTCGCGGTTTTTGGCTTGCGGCTGCACGGGAAGGGGAAAGTTGGGTACAATGGCTGAAAAAGAATCGGCAAGGGCCTGTCTGTTTTTCAAACATGACCGGCAGCAGACGCACCTGGCGGGGAAAACCCCTGCATCCCCATGAAAGCGAGGTCAACGCCATGGCGAAAAGGAAAGTGGTCTTTCTGCTTTTTGACGGCGTGGAACTCCTGGACTTTGCGGGGCCCTGCGAAGTCTTTTCGGTGGCCAACGAACTGCGCGGATGGAGCCTTTTCGAGATCGAGACGGCTTCCGCCACGGGGGGAAGGATCCGGACGGTCCACGGCATCGTCATCCAGCCCGACGGGGCGCTTCCGGGGGTTCATGAAACGGATATCCTCGTCATTCCGGGCGGCCGCGGCACCAGGGAGGTCCTGAAGGATTCCGAGACCATCGCCTGGGTGCAGGCCATGGCCGAAAAGGCCGAGATCGTGCTCTCCGTGTGTACCGGCTCCATGGTGCTGGCAAAGGCCGGCCTGCTTGACGGCCTTGAGGCAACCACCCATCACACCGTTTTCGACGAATTCAAGGCCCTGGCGCCGAAGACGAAGCTCGTCCAAGGCGAGCGGTTCGTGGACAACGGCAAGGTCATCACCTCTGCCGGGATCAGCGCCGGTATCGACATGGGCCTTCACGTTATCGAACGGCTTTTCGGCAGAGGGGTTGCAGACGCCACGGCGGCGTACATGGAGTATCGCCGGGAGGGCCTTTAGGAAAACGGAAGAAGCCCGCATCGGATCGCGAAGGGCGGCCTTTCGGCCGCCCTTCGTATCTGCTTTTGCCCGAACCGGGAATGACCCTTCGGCCTAATTCTGGAAATTTTCCACCATCGTCCAGGGGTTCGGTGTTTCGGCGTCGAAAATCCGCAACCCCATCACAGCAAAATCGTCATGTTCGGCGACCCATTCCGGATGGGTGGCCATGAAAAGCTCTGCATTGAAGGGCTGTCCGCAGGGATGCCCCCAGCGGGCCCACATGGCCATGCCGTCCATAACCATGTCCGAGGTGGTGACCTTCCCGTCATAGGCGCCGCTCGGGATCATCTGATCCGGGTCCTCCCTTTCGGTTTCCTTGTGACCGCAGATGGTCCTGGCGCTGGGCTGTTCGATCCCGAGATAGGTGTCATAATGGTCTGAAAGCATCATCTTTCCTGCTTCCGCGTCGACCTTCCCGTACCATTTCTCCTTCAGCTGCCCCCAGCGGACATACCGCGCATAACGGTAGTCCATCGGGTCGGGCTCGGGGCTTTTTGCCTCGCTGCGAAACTTTTGCCCCGACGGGTGGTTTGACGAGAAATAGAACCCGTCGAAAGTCCGGTGCAGGTCGTACGCCTTCAGGCCCAGCTGCAGGGAGGCGATCTCTCCGGTCTTGGCGTCGCCGATGAGCCACTGGTTGGGGTAGGCGCCGTTGTTGCCCTCCAGCATGATCTCGAGGAACCCGTCGATGCTGTCGGCGTACTGGACGGCCTTCCGGATCCGGACGAAAACGGGGATCCCTTCAGGGTCCCTGGCGTCGTTTGAAAGGGACGTTTCAGTGACCATCAGCCCCGTTTCGTTGACGTACCAGTCCTGTCCGCTCCAGATGGTTCCGCCGGCTCCCTGGTACCGGAAAGCATGTCCTTCGGAGGGAACCACGTGATAGATGATGGGGTACATGAAATCCTCGTTGTAGGGGCACCAGGTGTTATGCCCTATGACGATCTTCCCGTCAGCCGTCGCATCGCCAGTGGCGATGAAGGCGCTGCAGCGGCTTCCCTTTTCCTCCTCGTAGATCTCCTCGTACATGCCCTGGTCGGCCCATGCGTTGACGGCGACCACGTCCCAGATGTCCCAGGTGTAGCCCCTTGCCCTGAGACCTGCCGCGATGCCTTCGAGTTCACGCTGGTATTCCCTGGGGATCCGGTTCCAGAGGTACTTCTTGGCGATGATCCGCGAGAGGTTGTGATAGTCGTCGCCCGCCGGTCCCAGGTAGCTTTTGATCAGGTAATCCGCCGACTCGGCCGTGTAGTACCCTCTCTGGAACCCTACCTGGTAGGGAACCCCTTCGAGGTGGACCAGCGACCATCCGTTCTGCTTGATGACATGGGAGTCCTTCAACAGGTACTCTTGCGCCGGGGAAAGTGCCGAGGCAGATGCAGAGAGGGCGAAAAGAATAATGCACAGGATTACCAAAACTCTGAGAGGCCGTGCAAAGTTTCGCATTTCCTATCACCCCTTAATGATGTGTCGTGCTAATTCGTATTCTACGCCTCTTGCCGAAGGAGCGCCAACACAACCGAAAATCGTTATGAAAGTGGTAGACTTGTTTCTGTTTGCATATTCGCTGTTTTTACAGGACAAGGGGTTGCACCATGACGGCTTTCCTGGCATCGGCGGCGGTGATGATCGCCGCTTTCCTGGTACTTGGCACCCTGGGGTCCAGGAAAATCCACGGCAATTCGGAATATTCCATGGCGGGCAAAAGGGCGGATGTCTCCCAGGTGGCGGGCGTTTTCCTCGGATCCCTCGCCGGCGGGGCCACCACGGTAGGCACCGTCCAGATGGCCTATGAGTGGGGCCTCTCGGCTTTCTGGTTCACTTTCGGGGGAGGAGTGGGCTGCGTCATTATGGGCATCTGGCTCGCCAGGCCCCTGCGCCGGTCGGGCCTGTCCACCATTCCCCAGTTCCTTGACCGAAGCTACGGCCGCCCGGTGAGCATGCTGTCCCTCCTGTCCACCGCCGGCGGGACCTTCCTTTCCGTGGTGGCACAGTTTTTGGCCGGCATGGCCCTTTTGAGGAGCCTGTACCCCTTCACGCCCCTGGGATCGGCCGCCGTCTTCGGGCTGTTGATCCTGGGTTTCATCTTCCTTGGCGGAATCAAAAGCTACAGCGCCATCGGCGCGGCGAAGACGGTGCTTTTGTACGTGATCATGCTCGCCTGCGTCGGCCTCGCCTGGAGCCAAGGCCACACGATTCCCGCACTGTTGAGGGACCTTCCCTTCGAGCCTTTCTTTAACCCCTTTGCCGGGGGGGTCGCCTTCAACATGTCCGCCCTGGCGTCCATTGTGGTGGGGATCATTTGTACCCAGATCTTCGTCCAGGGAGTATTCGCCGCCTCCGACGAGGAGACGGCCCGGAAAGGGGTGCTTTTCACGTCCTTTGTGCTTCCCACGATGGGTTTTCTCGGCGTGGTTATCGGCCTTTCCTTGCGGCACTCCGGTGTCCAGATCGAGGGGGCCCAGGCATTGCCCTATATCATCAGGAACCTGTTTCACCCAATTATCGGGGGCATCTTCTGGGCCGGGATCCTGGTGGCCATCGTCGGCACCGCGGCGGGCCTCATTTTGGGGATTTCCACCAACCTGATTTCCGACCTCGCCGTCCGGGCCTTTCCTGACATGGGGGAAAAACCCTTGCTCTGGCTCTCGAGGTTATCCGTGGGGGTTCTCGTGGCCCTTGGAATCCTGATTGCGGCCAAAACGGCAGGCAGCCTCATCCTGGAGTGGTCCTTCCTCAGCATGGGACTGAGGGGCGCGGCCACGTTTTTCCCCTTTCTTTTTGCCATCGTCGCCCCCGGGCGGCTTCCCCGAACGTGGGGTCTTGCCTCTTCGGCGGGCGGACTGGTGACCCTGGCGGCGGTTCCCCTGACGCACATGCCTTTTGATCCCATGCTTTCTGCAATCGCGGTGTCCGGAACTCTCGCAGCAGTGGGGATCCGATGCACACCGAGGGCCGGATCCCTACAGCGCTGAAAAACCTGTCGAAGCGGCGGACACTTCGGCTAATTTTTTGCGTATCGAGCACATTTCTCTTTTCTCTCAAACTGCAGGAAGAGCGCACGGGCCCCGAAGCCGGTTTTGCATCGGGGGAACATGCCTTCAGCAGAATTATGCTAGATTAGGAATTGTCGTGAGGCGTGTTTCTGCGGCAAGGGCCTCTTGGCGGTGTCTTCAGGAGCACGGGTGGAAGGGGGGCGGAACGTGAATATCGATGACGGCTTCATAAAGGACGTGCTGGAGGAATTGCACGACGGGCTTTATATCACCGACAGGCAAAGGGTCATCCGTTACTGGAACAGGGCCGCGGAGAAGATCACCGGCTTTGCGGCTTCAGAGGTTGTGGGGAAACCCTGCTCGGCCGACATCCTTACCCATGTGGACGCCGAGGGCCGCAACCTGTGCCAGGGTGATTGCCCTCTCAGCGAGGTCCTCAAGACAGGCCGCAACACTGACGCTGAGGTCTATCTCCACCACAAGGAAGGGCACAGGAAACCCGTCTCGGTACGGGTCAGCCCCATGCGGGACGAACAAGGGCAAATCGTGGGGGCCGTTGAGCTCTTTACGGACCTTACAGGGAAGGAAGCCTTAATGCTCAGGGTAAAAGAACTCGAGGACCTGGCGATGATGGACTCCCTCACGGAGCTCCCCAACCGGCGTTACATGGAAAAGGAGCTTGACATCCGTGTCGCCGAGAGGAAGCGTTTCGGCGTGCCCTTCGGCGTCCTGTTCATTGACATCGACCATTTCAAGACATTCAACGACACCTGGGGCCATGATGTTGGGGACCGTGTGCTCAAATACGTTGCAAGAACCTTCACCAGCAACAGCAGGCCCTTCGATGTTTACGGCCGCTGGGGCGGGGAGGAATTCATCGGTCTCGTGCGGAACGTTCACGCCGACGGGCTGGCGGAAATCGGGGAAAGGCTCCGCATGCTGGTGGCCGGTTCGTACATCCTGGAGCAGGGCGAGAAACTTGCCGTCACCGTTTCCATGGGCGCCACGGTATTCAAGGACGGCGACACCGTCCGGAGCGTAATGGAAAGGGCCGACGCCCTGCTTTATGAAAGCAAGGGTGCCGGACGGAACCGGCTCACCCTGGGGTAGCCGGGAAATTTTCGGTGGACCGGACACCAAAGAGGAGGCGCAACCCCATGGCCAAAAGCTTCATTTCCGCGATAGAGATGCTCATGAGCATGCAGCGGTGGAACTTCCTGCCCCGCATCGAGACCTGGACGGAGGCCGAAAACGCCGCCTACGTCGCCCACCTGGGCTACGCCGTTGCCCGCGAAATGGGCGAAGACGACGGCTTCATCCGGCACCTCATCCTCCGGACGCTGCTTCAGTCTTTCACCAAGTACGAACTCTCGGACATCCCCAGGCACACCGTGGAAACCCTGGAGGAAATCCCCGTAAAGGGGCCGGGAACCGGCCGAAACTACTACGACATCCTGCGGGACGACGCCACCCGGAAAATCACGCCCCTGTTCCCCCGACCCATCGGCGACGTGCTTGCGCCCTACATGAAGGCCCGGGAAGAATTCTCACGAGAGGACCCGGAAACCACCGGGCGGATCGAAAACCTTTTCAACTACTGCAAGAGAAGGGCCGCACTGGAGGAATGCCTGACCAACAAAAAGATCTACGAAAGGGCCTACAAGGAAAGGGAAGCCGAGATAAAGCGCAGCATAAGCGAAATCCCCGGTCATGAGGAATATGAACAGGTTGTCTCGAATTACGAAGAGTACTTCCTCACCGTGCGCAACCTCAAGTACCTCATCCGCTGGAACCGCATCAAGCGGAGCCTCGAAAGCAGCGTCCTGGCCCACACCTACGCCGTGGCGCTTCTGGCGACGGTCTACTCCCTCTACGAGGAGAAGATGTTCGCCGGCATCTACGAACCCCACGTCTTCGACAGCGAAAAGCTCCAGCTCGACGCCGTTCTGCTTTCCCTCTTTCATGACATTCTCGAAAGCCTCACCGGTGACGTGATCACCCCGGTGAAACACAAGATTAACGACCTGACGGCCTCCACGGAGCGGCGCCCCCTCTGGGACCAGGTGGAGGACAAGCACAGGGAGATTATCAAGAAGACCATGCCGCCCAGTGTGAAAAAGGATGCCGAATCCCGGGGCTTGCTCGACGAGCTGGGCATGGACAGCGCTTTTTCGGTGAGCTCCTTCACCAAGCAGTGCGACATGCTGGCTCTGGTCATCGAGTGCGTTTCGGAGCTGCGGAACAACCCCGCCATCCCCGAAATGCGTACCACCGCCAATGACTACATCGAGCGCCTCAGGAACTCCGAATGGTTCTCCCTCCGCCAGCTCGCCCAGGAGATCGGCATGGAATACCCGGAGGTATTGCGGGGGTAGGGGAGGCAGTTCTTCCGAAGGGATAAATATTCAATCTGAAGTGTTGTAAATGATTGAATATAGTTTGTCGTGCGAACAAAATCCTGGGCTTCTTGGCATCACCCCTGAGGAACTTGTCCAACCTCACGAGTCCAAGCCATGGAATCCGATTATTGCCAACGTTTTTTACCGGGCAGGCATTATCGAGCGATGGAGTTCAGGCGCCCTGAAAATTCTCGACTGGTGCAAGGAGAACGGGAACCCCCAGCCCACCTGGGAGGAGCAGTCGGGGTCGGTCTACATGGCATTCTGGCCTCCTGTCTTGCCTGATAAGGTACCAGCCCCCGAGGAACGAGATCCCAAGTCTGTCCCAAGTCCGTCCCAAGTTTGTCCTATGTCTGTTCCAAGGGACATTTTTATTCCCCTGCTTGAAATCGCAAGTGAACCCAGATCGATAGAGATTTTGGTGAAGGTCGCGGGACAGACAAACAGGACCTGGTTCCGCAAAACCATCTTGCGCCCACTCCTGGAGGCCGGGCTAATCGAAATGACAATTCCGGATAAACCTCAAAGTAGCAAACAGAAATACCGACTTACAAAAACAGGCCGCGAATTGCTGGAGAATCGGATCACGCCCCTAAACTGCTGTAAAAGGTCGTCTGAAAAAGTCGTCAATCGACGGTAAAGGGTCTCATGGAGCATGTGCTGGAAGCAAAGACGAAAGAGGAGCAGAAGGAAAGGCCTAAGTGAAGCAGGCAATCAACATGGCTTACATTGATGCCGTGGCGGGGATGATGTAGCCGGGTCCGAATTTGCAACATTGTTGGAACTTGACACCAAACGTCACTAACTATAAATTAAACTATGATAATATTAATTCTAACTCATGACACTGATGGCATTTTCCCAAGGAAGCTAATTATCTCTGGTGGCAAAAGCCGCGTTGCGAAGCGTCCGAAAGGCGGAAGAACGAGGTAATGGCGGAACCCTTGATGGATCAAGTCCTGCGAAAGATCGGCGAAGCTCGCAAGCCTTATCACCGCCTCATTTTAATGGTGGGCCCGCCGGGCAGCGATCTCCGTTATATACAACATAGCGGTAGGATTTGAACGTCGGACGGATACAGAGTTTGCACTATTTCATGTCATGGTAAAGGCCTAGGCAAGTGAAATCAAGGCGCAGCTCTATAATGCTTTGGACCAGCTTCGCAAAATTCGAAAACATCTATTGGCCCCGCCGTTGTATGGAGGCACATAAGTAGCGAAGAAAGCAAAATGGTATTGCGCTATTATTGCACAATTGGCCAAGCGGCTGAAATAAACCGGACAATAAGTGGAAACGGCCAACTTAACGGTAAATTCGGCAGCATGAGCTCGAAATGACTGGAGCACAAAGCCGCAAGAATTATTCGATGATGGTGTTGTTAGCTGCGAGGTACAAAGGAGAAGGAAACCAATGGAAGTATCCCAACTGACCTGGATCGCCAACTTCATTTGGAGCATCGCCGACGATGTGCTGCGCGATCTTTACGTGCGCGGCAAGTACCGTGACGTCATCCTCCCCATGACCGTGATCCGCCGACTGGATGCGGTGCTAGAGCTCACCAAGCAGGCGGTCCTTGACATGAAGGCCTCGCTCGACAAGGCAGGCATCGTGCATCAGGATGCCGCGCTCCGTCAGGCGGCCGCACAGGCGTTCTACAACACTTCGCCGTTCACCCTGCGCGACCTCAAAGCTCGCGCCAGTCGCCAGCAACTGGAGGCGGATTTTCGCGCCTACCTCGATGGATTCTCGCCCAACGTCCAAGAGATCCTCGACAACTTCGAGTTCCGCAACCAGATCCCACGCCTGGCCAAAGCCGACGCTCTGGGCACCCTCATCGAGAAGTTCCTCGACCCCTCGATCAACTTGAGCCCGCATCCTGTCCTGGGTAGCGACGGCACCGTCCGGCTGCCGGGCCTCGATAACCACGCCATGGGCACCATCTTCGAGGAGTTGGTGCGCCGCTTCAACGAGGAGAACAACGAAGAGGCCGGTGAACACTGGACGCCGCGCGATGCGGTCAAACTGATGGCCCGCCTGATCTTTGAGCCCATCGCTGACCGGATCGAATCCGGCACCTACCTGCTCTACGACGGCGCCTGCGGCACGGGCGGCATGCTGACGGTAGCCGAAGAGACCTTGCTCGAGCTGGCGCGCCAACGAGGCAAGGAGGTCTCGGTGCACCTCTTCGGCCAGGAGATCAACGCCGAAACCTACGCCATCTGCAAGGCCGACCTGCTGCTCAAGGGCGAAGGCGACGCCGCCGACAACATCGTGGGCGGCCCCGAGCACTCGACGCTCTCCAACGACGCCTTCCCGGGGCGCGAGTTCGACTTCATGCTCTCCAATCCGCCCTACGGCAAGAGCTGGAAGAGCGACCTCGAACGCATGGGTGGCAAAAGTGGCGTCAAAGATCCGCGCTTTGTCGTGCAGCACCGGGGCGAGGAGTTGTCGCTGATCACTCGCACCAGCGACGGCCAGATGTTGTTCCTGGTGAACATGCTCTCCAAGATGAAGCACGACACCCCGCTTGGCAGTCGCATCGCCGAGGTGCACAACGGCTCATCGCTTTTCACGGGGGACGCCGGCCAGGGCGAGAGCAACATCCGCCGCTGGATCATTGAGAACGACTGGCTCGAGGCCGTCGCCGCCCTGCCGCTCAACATGTTCTACAACACCGGCATCGCCACCTATATCTGGGTGCTCACCAACCGCAAGCCCGACCATCGCAAAGGACGCGTGCAGCTCATCGATGCCACGCAGTGGTACAAGCCGCTCCGCAAGAATCTGGGCAAGAAGAACTGCGAGCTCTCCGAAGAGGACATCCGCCGCATCGTGGATACCTTCCTCAAATTCGAGGAGACCGAGCAGTCGAAGATCTTCTCCAACGCGGCGTTCGGGTACTGGAAGATCACGGTAGAGCGACCGCTGCGGATCAAGGGGATCGATGCGGAACGCGCTTACAAACCCGCCGAGATCAAGCGCCTCAAAGAAGAGGGTGAACACAGCGAAGACGCCCCGCCGGTGATCAAAAAGATCCACAAACCCGGCACCGCACCCGATCCGTTGCGCGGCCTGTTCGAGGTTACCATTCGCGGCAGGCGGCAGGTCGTGGAGTACGAGCCTGACACGGAGCTGCGCGACATCGAGCAAATCCCGTTTCTCGAGTGCGTCGCCTGTCATCAGCCTGGCTACCTGCCAAGCCCAGAGGATGCGCGCACAGCCATCGAAACCTTCCTGCGCCGCGAAGTCCTGCCCTATGCGCCGGATGCCTGGTACGACCCGGCAAGCGTCAAGGTGGGCTACGAGATCAGCTTCAACCGGTACTTCTACAAGCCCAAGGCCTTGCGGTCGCTGGAGGCGATCCGCGCCGACCTGCTGGCAGTAGAGAAGGAGGCCGAGGGGTTGTTGAACGAGATTTTGGGAGGAACGAACCATGAATAAGCCGCTCTGGCCCTATCCCGGCTCGCGCTGGTGGAAGTTCGACTTCCACACCCATACGCCAGCGTCGGAGGACTACGGCAAGGGGCCACAGCAAGCGCAACTCGAGCACCGGACGCCGCAAGAATGGCTGCTCGACTATATGCGGGCTGGGATCGATTGCATCGCGGTCACAGATCACAACTCCGGCGCTTGGATCGACTGCCTCAAGAGTGCGCTTGAAGAACTTGAATCCGAGAAGCCTGAAGGCTTCCGCCCCATCTACTTGTTCCCCGGCGTGGAGATTTCGGTGTACGGAGGCGTCCACCTCCTCGCGATCCTCGATCCATCGTGCACTACCTCCGATGTGGATTCTCTCCTCGGAGCTGTTGGATTCAACGGGACCAAGGGGAGGAGCGACGATGTAACTACGAAGTCGTTTAACGAAGTCGTGGAGGCGATCAATCGAATTGGTGGCATTGCCATCCCGGCGCACGTTGATGCACGAAACGGGCTTTTCACCGAGTTCCGGGGAACCACGCTGGCCCAGGCACTCGAATGTGGCACTGTCTTTGCCATGGAAGTCGTGGACCCGTCGTCGCAGAAGCCGCAGGTCTATCAGGTTAAGGGACTACGTTGGACAGAGGTGCTCGGTTCAGACGCGCATCATCCGGTCGGTACCATCGGACAGCGTTTCCCCGGAAGCCACTTCACGTGGGTCAAGATGGGAACGCCCAGCCTGGATGGACTGCGTCTCGCGCTTCTCGATGGGCCGCTCTCGGTCCGCCGGTCGGACCAGCAGTCTGAGGATCCCAACAGGCACGCGGACTTTGTCATAGAAGCGATCGAGGTCAGCCATGCGCGTTACATGGGACGATCCAGTACTTTCAAGGTAGAGTTGAACCCGTGGCTCAACGCGATCATCGGCGGCCGGGGGACCGGCAAATCCACCCTGGTCGAATTCCTCAGGATCGCGCTCCGCCGCGATGGCGAACTGCCTGAGACCCTGGCCAACGACTTCGAGAAGTACTGGAAGGTTTTCCAGAGCCGTAACGATGACGGGCTACTCACTGACAACTCGAGATTCACTGTAACCTATCGCAAGGATCGAACCCGCTTTCGCATCCAGTGGAGCCACCAAGGGGATGTCGAGGCCCTCGAGGTACAAGACGAGAACGGAGGCTGGAGGAGCGAACAGGGGGAGGTGGCCGAACGTTTCCCGGTGCGAATCTACAGCCAGAAGCAGATCTTTGAACTGGCCAAGGCCCCTCTGGCACTCCTCCGGATCGTGGACGAGGCCCGCGAAGTCGATCGGCGCTCTTGGGATGATCGCTGGAAAGAGGAGCAAGCGCGTTTTCACTCGCTTCGGGCCAATGCAAGGGAGATCGAAGCTGGCCTTGCGGACGAGCCTCGCTTGCGAGGAGAGCTCGAGGACGTCAAGCGCCGGCTCGCCATCTTCGAGGAGGCGGGCCACGCGGACGTGCTCAAGGAGTATCAGAAGCGTTTGCGTCAGCAGCGTTTAGTGGAGACATGGGAGAAAGCGTGGTCTGGATCGGGCGATCGCTTGCGAGAAGTAGCGCGCGATCTTCTCCCCGATCCGCTCTACGATTCACTCTTCGAGGCAGACAGAGTCGAGGATCAAGACATTCAGGAGAAGGCTGCGAACGCCTTGCAACGCCTCAAGGCGGTGCAAGAACGGCTCGAAAAGCTTGCCACGGGAGCCGACGACGCACTTACACAGTGGCGACAGGCCCGAGACGTGTCAGCATGGAAACAGGCGGTTGACCGTGCGATCCAGGAGTATGACAACCTCCGCCAGCGCTTGAAGGACGCAGCGGCAGGTGACCCATCGGCTTATGGGGAACTTGTACAGCGCCGCCAAACTCTGGAGGGGCGACTCAAGGAACTCGAATCCCGGCTAGCTGAACTCCACAAGGTGCGCCAGCAGGCCGATGAAAGCCTCGCGCGGCTGAAAGAACTGCGCCGGGATCTTACACGGAAGCGAAACGACTTCCTGAGGAACATCCTCAAAGATACCCCCTATGTCAGGATCGAGGTCGTTCCGTATGGTGCTCGCGAGACGGTCGAAGCCGAATTCCGGCTTATTCTGCAACGCGAGGCCGGAGGCTTCGAGAAGGATATCGGTGCTCCCGGAAGGGGCGGTCTCCTGGGAGACCTCTATAACGACGGCGGTGATTCAACGGCGGTGGAGCAGCGTCTCCAAGAAGTCAAGAATCGGGTCCGGCAGATTACTGCCGGTAGACACAACGAAGACGAGCTGGCTGACCGGCGCTTCGCCGCCCACATTGCCAAGCTCCCGCCCGAGGCACTGGATCGGCTAGACTCGTGGTTTCCCGAGGATTCGCTCCAAGTTACGTACAGCACCACAGGGGACGGCTCGGGCTTTCGGCCCATTCAAGAAGGATCGCCCGGGCAGAAGACGGCGGCACTCTTGGCTTTCCTCTTCTCATATGGCGAAGAGCCGATCATCCTGGACCAGCCGGAAGACGATCTCGACAACTACCTAATCTACGACCTGATCGTCGGACAGCTTCGCCGCATCAAGCAGAGACGGCAGGTGATCGTGGTCACTCACAACGCCAACATTGTTGTAAATGGCGACGCTGAGCTTGTGGTTGCACTAGTGGCACGCGGCGGCGAAACGCAAAAGGATTGTTTCGGCTGCCTGCAGGAACAGCCAGTGCGAAACACGATCTGTACGGTCATGGAAGGTGGCCGCGAAGCCTTTGAACAGCGCTGGAAGCGCCTGGGGAGGAGGGTGTGAAATGTTTTCCACGCGCGGAGAATTGGTCGACAAAAACTCCTCTCGGGAAGGACTACGCATAATCACTGTCCTGAAGCCCTACGCCGCATACAAGGACTCCGGCGTGGAGTGGCTCGGGAAGGTGCCCGCGCATTGGGAGGTGCGGCGAGGCAAGGCTCTTTTTCGCTGCATAGACGTGCGATCCCAGACCGGACAGGAAGAGTTGCTAACGGTTTCATCTGGGCGTGGGGTTGTTCCCAGGCGCTCAGCCAATGTGACGATGTTTAAAGCGGAATCCTACGTAGGCTACAAGCTCTGCTGGCCAGATGATCTTGTTATTAATAGCCTGTGGGCTTGGGCTCGCGGCCTTGGCGTGTCGCCCTATCACGGCATAGTTAGTTCCGCTTACGGTGTATTCCGCTTGCAAAACAGGCAGCAGGACAACCCCCGGTTCATTCATCATCTTGTACGTTCGACACCATTTCAATGGGAATTGCAAGTTCGCTCAAAGGGAATATGGGTCTCACGCTTGCAACTTGTGGACGATGCGTTTCTGGACGCTCCCTTCCCCATGCCTCCTTCGAATGAACAAAATGCCATCGTCCGGTTCCTGGATTACATGGACCGGCGGATTCGGCGGTACATCCGCGCCAAGCAGAAACTGATCAAGCTGCTGGAGGAGTACAAGCAGGCCCTCGTCCACCAGGCCGTCACCGGGAGAATCGACGCCCGCACGGGTCGGCCCTACCCGGCCTACAAGGACTCCGGCGTCGAGTGGCTGGGGGAGGTGCCGGCGCATTGGGAGATGGTGCCGCTCTGCAGACTTGGCCGCCCTAAAAAGGTGACCAATTGCGTTGATCGCGAACTGCTCTCGGTCTATCTTCATCGCGGAGTGATTCGATTCTCGGACGTACCGGATAAGCGTACGAATCCAACTAGCGAGGACTTGTCCAAATACCAAGCAGTTGACTACGGAGACTTTGTTCTCAACAACCAACAGGCTTGGCGCGGTTCGGTTGGCGTTTCGAAATACTCGGGTATTGTCAGCCCGGCGTACCTTGTGATGACCTTAAACGGGATGCTTGATACGACCTATGCAGATCGTCTCCTACAAGATCGATCAATGGTCGATCAGTACCTCGTCTGCTCAAAGGGCGTCGGTTCCATTCAGAGGAATCTGTACTGGCCTCACTTGAGACGAGCTTCGGTCCCCGTCCCACCTCAACCCGAACAAACCGCCATCGTCGAGTACCTCGACACCCAAACCGCCAAGATCGACACCGCCATCACCGCCGCCCGCCGCGAAATCGATCTCCTGCGCGAATACCGCACCCGCCTCATCGCCGACGTGGTCACCGGCAAGGTGGATGTGCGCGAGGTCGCGGCACGGCTGCCGCAGGAGCCGCCCGAGGAGGTTGAACCATGAAACCTACCGACACCAGCGAAGCCGGGCTCGAAACCCTGATCTGCCGGTCGCTGACTGGCAGCGACTGCGCACCCCGGCCCGCCGGTACCCCCGCGTTCGTTGCCGAGACGCCGGCGCTCTATGGAGGCTCGGGGTGGCTCCCCGGCGACCCGGCCGACTACGACCGGGAGTATTGCGTGGATCTGGTTCAGCTTGCAGCCTTTCTGCGCGCCACACAGCCCGAGGTCGCTGAGGCGCTCGATCTCGACAACGACAGTCCCACGCGGCGCAAATTTCTGGCGCGTCTTCAGGGTGAGGTGAGCAAGCGCGGAGTAGTGGACGTGCTGAGAGGCGGCATCCAGCACGGGCCGCACCGCATCGAGCTTTTCTACGGCACGCCTTCCCCCGGAAACGAGCAAGCGCGGGCGCTCTACGAGCAGAATCGCTTCACCGTCACACGCCAACTCCGCTACAGCCGCGACGAGACGCAGCGGGCACTGGATCTTGTGCTCTTTATCAACGGCCTGCCGGTCTTCACCTTCGAGCTCAAAAACCGCCTGACCAAACAGACCGTGCATGACGCCATCGAGCAGTACAGGCGCGACCGCAACCCGCGCGAAAAGCTCTTCGAGCTGGGCCGGTGCGTGGCGCATTTTGCGGTGGACGACAGCGAGGTGTGGTTCTGCACCCACCTTCAGGGCAAGGCGTCGTGGTTTCTGCCTTTCAACAAAGGGTGGAACGACGGCGCGGGCAATCCCCCCAATGCGCAGGGGCTCAAGACCGACTACCTGTGGCGGGAGATACTCACCCGCGAGAGCCTGACCGACATCCTCGAAAACTACGCTCAACTCGTTGAGGTAAAAGACCCCAAGACCGGCAAGAAACGGCGACGGCAGATCTTTCCCCGGTATCACCAGCTCGACGTGGTGCGCAAGTTGCTCGCAGATGCACGGGAGCACGGCGCGGGGCGGCGCTATCTTATCCAACATTCCGCCGGCAGCGGCAAGTCCAACTCCATCGCCTGGCTGGCCCATCAGTTGATTGGCCTGACGAAAGACGGCAAGCCGGCTTTCGATTCCATTATCGTGGTGACCGACCGGCGCATCCTGGACCGGCAGATCCGGGACACGGTCAAGCAGTTTGCTCAGGTGAGCGCTACGGTGGGGCACGCCGAACATTCCGGCGATCTGCGGCGCTTCATCGAGAGCGGCAAAAAGATCATCATCACGACGCTGCAGAAGTTCCCGTTCATCCTCGACGAAATCGGCAACGAGCACCGCAGGCAACGTTTTGCCATCATTATCGACGAGGCCCATTCGAGCCAGGGCGGCCGCACCTCCGCCAAGATGAGCATGGTCCTGTCGGAGGCCGGTGCCGAGGGCGAAGACGAGACCTTTGAAGACCAGATCAACCGGCTAATGGAGTCCCGGAAGCTTTTGCCGAACGCCAGCTACTTCGCCTTCACCGCTACCCCTAAGAACAAAACTTTGGAAATCTTCGGCGAACCTGATCCGCAGCCCGACGGCACGGTTAAACACAGGTCGTTTCATAGCTACACCATGAAACAGGCCATCCAGGAAGGGTTCATCCTGGATGTGTTGGCCAACTACACGCCGGTTAAGAGCTTCTATAGGCTCGTCAAGACCATCGAAGACGACCCTGAATTTGACGTCAAGAAGGCGCAAAAGAAGCTGCGCCGCTTCGTGGAGGGGCATGAGCACGCCATTCGGCTCAAGGCCGAGATCATGGTGGACCACTTCCACGAGCAGGTGATTGCCAAGGGCAAGATAGGTGGACAGGCGCGGGCCATGGTGGTGACCAGCGGGATTGAGCGAGCCATCCAGTACTACTACGCGATCCAGGACTATCTTAGGGAGCGCAAAAGCCCCTATCAGGCGATTGTGGCTTTCTCAGGCGAACACTATTACGGCGGAAGGAAGGTCTCAGAAGCCTCATTAAACGGCTTCCCCTCCAGCCAGATAGCAGACAGAATCCGCGAGGCTCCATATCGCTTCCTTGTTTGCGCCGACAAGTTCCAGACCGGCTACGACGAGCCGCTTCTGCACACCATGTACGTGGACAAAGTGCTATCTGGAGTCAAGGCGGTACAGACCCTTTCGCGCCTCAATCGTGCTCACCCGAAGAAGCAAGACACTTTCGTCCTCGATTTCGTAAACGACCCGGAGATGATCCAGAAGGCCTTCGAGCCCTATTACCGGACGACCATCCTCGCCGACGAGACCGACCCGAACAAGCTACATGACCTCAAAGCGGACCTCGACGCTTATCAGGTATACGCTCTCAAGCAGGTAGACGAGCTCGTTAAGTTTTATCTGGACGGGGCCGACCGCGACCAGCTCGACCCGATCCTCGACGCCTGTGTTGCTAACTATGTGGAGCATCTCGACGAGGGCGATCAGGTCGATTTCAAGGGCAAAGCCAAGGCGTTTCTGCGAACTTATGGGTTTCTGTCCTCGATTCTCCCGTATACCAATGCGGAATGGGAGAAGCTATCAATCTTCCTAAACTTTTTGGTGCCCAAGCTGCCGGCGCCGAAGGAGAAAGACCTTTCAAAAGGCATCCTTGAGACGATCGACATGGACAGCTACCGGGTCGAAAAGCGGGAGATCATGAGGGTCGCGCTTCCCGATGCGGATGCCGAGATCGAACCTGTACCCGCTGCAGGCGGTGGACATAACCCCGAACCTGAGCTCGATCACCTCTCGAATATTATCAAGACTTTTAACGATCAGTTCGGCAACATTCCCTGGACGGACACCGACCGGGTGCGCAAGCTGATCACCGAGGAGATTCCGGCACGGGTCGCAGCCGACACCGCCTACCAGAATGCACGCAAGTACTCTGACAAACAGAACGCACGCATCGAACACGACAAGGCGCTGGCCCGCGTAATGACGGGGTTGCTTCAGGATGATACGGAGCTCTTTAAGCAGTTCAGCGATAACGAAGGTTTCCGGCGCTGGCTAACCGATACGGTGTTTACTTTGACCTTTGAATAAAACGATACCGACTGCCTGGTACATCTTGAGCCCTATTCCTCCGGTTCATCTGGTTTCGGTTTCTGGTCGGCTCGATGTGCTGCGACACGGCCTTGACCAGGACTTGATCATGCTCTGTAAGGGAAGCCGGCCAGGTGCGAAAGAAGGCGAATCATGAAGCTCGTGGCGACAGTAGACCTGTTGTACGGTGGATCGTACTTCTCCATTTGGAGTTCCTGATGGTGGTTGAAAAATGAGAGTAAAAGTGACGGCTGCGGTCATTTCAAAAGATACAAAGATCTTGGTTGCGCAAAAGGGAGGAACAGGTCCTCTTGCGGGGAAATGGGAGTTTCCTGGCGGGAAGATAGAAGATGGAGAAACGCCAGAAATGTGTCTGAAAAGAGAACTTGAAGAAGAGTTAGGCATATCCGTTGAGGTGAATGAATTTTTGTGTTCCTCATCCTATGACTACGAACACATTTCTATCGAGCTTCTGGCCTTTTCCTGCCGTTGGCTTTCCGGAGATTTGAAACAGAATGAGCACTTGGCTTTTCGCTGGTGTGATCCTGAAGAGCTGCTGGAACTGGATTTGATGCCTGCTGACAAGCCCATCGTAGTGCACCTTCAAAATAGGCGGTGAATACAAATGTTTGTAGAAGGCGCAGTGTATAACCGGAGAAAGGATATCCATGAGCAATTTGGAGGACAACAACAAGGTGGGATCAGCACTCCGGCGGAACACCCATACGTTTTTCTTTTCACCGCCGAAAGAGGACAAGATTATGGTTATAAAGACGGATGGACCCCAGAAGGAATCTTTCTTTATACAGGTGAAGGCCAGGTTGGAGACCAGGAATTTAAAAGGGGAAATAGGGCAATCCGTGACCACCAGAAAAATGGCAAGAGGCTTTTGCTTTTTTCGAACGTCACGAAAGGCTCTTGCCGTTTTGAAGGCGAAATGACCTGTGAAAATTTCGAATTTAGGGACGCCCCTGACAAAGACGGGAATTTACGAAAAGTGATTGTATTTGAGCTTCAGCGGGTAAAATAAAGAGTCCGTTTGGCACCGGGATTTTCCCCCTTTGAGGCTGTGCAATCGCTGAGGCCTACCGTTGCCCGTAGATTTTCCCTGAACAGTGGTATCCGTAGGAAGCACCGGGATTTCCTGCCAAGGGGACATCCACTTTCCCGCACAAAGAAGACACTCCCGCCCTCCCGGTGCGTCCCTCGGGGCTTTCCAGAACTGAAGTATTTTTGCGGCGGTCAATTTGCTATTGACACAGATTGAAAAAGTTCGTAGACTACCTTGCAATACAACATCGGTTTGGTTCGTACCAAACAGCGCCAAAGGCGATGAACCGGGGCGCTCCTTTGGGCATTGCGTACCGACAGAGAGGGATCCTCACCGGCTGAGAGGGATTCCAGGACGGCCGAAAGGGGAACAAAACCCGGCGAGCCGGGTCGGAAAGGGACTTGGTCCCGGAGTACGATTCCCGGATTGGGACGCCGTTACAGTCCCGAGAGGGGCGCCGAAAAGTCATGAGGCGTCCAAGAAGGGTGGTACCGCGGGTTCAAAGGCCCGTCCCTTTAGGGGGACGGGCCTTTTTGTATTTGTCAGGCACCGGAAAGGAGAAGATTAGCAATGGAAAACGTCGTGGTCTGTCCCGTTTGTGATTGCAGCATGCCTCTGCCGGAAGGCGCCATGGAAGGGGAGATCCTTTTGTGCCCCGACTGCGGCACGGAAATCGAAGTGGTGAGCCTCGAACCGCTTCGTGTGGAAGAGGCCCCTGAAGTGGAGGAAGACTGGGGTGAGTAGTGGAAGGATACGTCTGTTGTACACCCGCCTCCGCAAGGAGGAGAAACTCCTTGTCGAAGCAGGGGGGCGGAAGAACCTGCCTTGCGTTGCCGAGAACATACGGGATCGGGTGTTCCCGGCCGTTTCGGACCGCAGCGACGTCTTCCTGTGCCGTTGCATCGGCCATCACCAGAACCTGGCTGCAGCAAGGCTTCTGGAGGGGCGGGGGAACAGGATTGTGAACGCGTCGCGTGTCATTGAACTGTGCGGGGACAAGGTAGCGACCAGCAGCCTGCTCGAGAAAGCCGGTATCCCGCAACCCCGGTTCCGCGTAGCATTTTCGCGCGAAGGGGCGATCGAAGCAGCTGAAGAGCTTGGTTACCCCGTCGTCTTCAAGCCCGCCGTCGGCAGCTGGGGGAGGCTCCTTGCGAAAGTGCCCGACCGTGAAACCGCGGAGTCGATCACGGAACACAAGGAGCACCTCGGTCCGCATCACCAGGTGTTCTATCTGCAGGAGTGGATAGAAAAGCCGGGCTTTGACATACGGGCCTTCATCGTCGGCGGGGTCCCCCTTTGTGCCATCAGGCGCCATTCAGCCCACTGGATCACAAACACGGCCCGTGGGGGAGCGGCGGGAAACCACCCCGTAGACACAGAGCTGGAAAGCCTCCTCCTGAAGATTCAGGAAGCGGTGCAGGGCGACTTCCTTGCCGTCGATTGTTTCCTCACCAAAGATGGCTACCTGGTGAATGAAATCAACGATGGGGCCGAGTTCCGCAATTCCATCGAACCGACGAAAACGGACATTGCAGGTGCTGTCATGGACCTGTGCAAGGAACTGCTCAAGGGCAAAACTTCGGCCGGCATCAGGAAGCCGGAAAAGAAAGACTTTGCACTGCAGGGCCCGGAGGTTCCTTGTCTTCCATAGAAGTGGAATCGAGACAAAGACAGGAAGCTTCCGGGCCCGGGGAAAAAGCCGGGCCCTTTTCTTTTGAAAACGAAAGGATGTGTTACAGGTGAATCACGGCAGGCGATTTTCGGCACTCATATATGGCGCGGGGGGGATGGCCGGGGGTGAACTGCTCCGGATCCTGTCATGCCATCCCCAAATCGGGATAGCCGCTGCTGTTTCCAAAAGCAAGGCGGGGTCGGCCGTGGGGTCCGTTCACCCCCATATCAGGCACCTGCTCCCCGGGGTCGCCTTCGCATCCGTTGAAGAAGTCTCAACCCTTTCCGCCGATGTGGCCTTCACTGCGCTCCCCCACGGGACTTCGTCGGAAATCGTCGTCTCCCTCGTGAAACGGGGGATCCGCGTCGTCGACCTGTCTGCAGATTTCAGGCTCAGGGATCCATCCGCCTATCTTCAATGGTACGGCCAGCCCCCCCGTGAGGAGGAACTTCTGAAAAAGGCCGTTTACGGGCTTCCGGAACTGCACCGCCTGGAACTGGATGGGGCGGGCCTTGCCTCCGGTGTGGGGTGCAACGCAACAGCCTCCATAATGGCACTTTACCCGCTGGCAAAGCTGGGGCTCGTGCAGGAAGCTTCCATAGACATACGGGCCGGCTCTTCAGAAGGTGGAGCCAGGCCCAGCCACGGCAGCCATCACCCTTTTCGGAGCAGGGCGCTCCGCATCGTGGAACCCTTCAGCCACCGGCACCTGGCCGAAGTCTCCCAGGAGCTTGCAATACCCGGGGAAAATCTCTCCATGCGCCTGAGTGCCGTCGAAACGGTCCGGGGCGTTCAGGCTTGTGCCGAGGTCCTTCTGAAGAGCCCCCTGAAAGAACGGGACCTGTGGAGAATCTACCGTGAGGCGTACGAGAACGAACCCTTCGTCCATGTTTGCCCCGCCAGGCCGTCTCACTCGAGGTTCCCCGATCCCCGGCTGGCTACGGGAAGCAACAACGTGTACGTGGGGTTTGCATTGCACCACGACGAAAAACGCTGCCTTGTTGTTGCGGCCCTCGACAACCTGATGAAGGGTGCCTCGGGGACCGCCGTCCAGGCGGCAAATGTCATGCTCGGGCTCCCCGAGACGGAAGGGCTGACGATGCAGCCCGTTTACCCTGTCTAGACGAAAGGACGTGAACGAAGATGGAAACGGTGGGAGTCGTTAAGATTGGCGGCGCCTGCGGCAACGATCCGGGACCCGTTCTGGAGGACCTGGCCGAACGTTTTCGCCGCGGACAAAGGTGGGTGCTGGTTCACGGTGTCAGTGGACCCATGGATAGCCTGTGCCGGAAGGTCGGTTTGACGCCGAGGTATGTCACCAGTCCTTCCGGCTTCAGGAGCCGGTTCGTGGGGGACGTGGAGATGGCCCTTTTCGAAGCGGCCTGCCTGTCTGAAACGAGCAGGATCTGTTTCAGCCTGGCCGGTCTGGGCGTGCCCGCAGTGCCCGTGGATCCTGTCAGGGGGCAGGTGGTTTTCGCCAGGACGAAGGATTGCATCCGTGAAAAGACCCCTGAAAGGACCAGGGTCATCCGGGGCAACAGAAGCGGGACCGTCAGCCGGGTTCAACGGCAGAAAATCGAGTCGATCATGGCCGGGGGTTTCATGCCTGTATTCCCTCCCCTGGCCTTTGACCCTCAAAAGGCCTCCCCGGTGAACATCGACGGCGACAGGGCCGCTGCGGCCATCTCGGCTTCGCTCCGGGCGGAAGTGCTGGTTCTGCTGACGAATGTCCCGGGACTCCTGAGCGACCCGTCCGACCCGGATTCGCTGATAGAACGCCTCGGCCTGGACGAAATCGAGACCGCCTCGAAAGCCGCCCGGGGGAACATGAAAAGGAAGGTGCTGGCATGCCGCGAAGCCCTCGAAGCCGGAGTTTCGACGGCAATCATTGCCGACAGCAGGGTGGAAACCCCGTTGACGTCGGCCCTTGTGGGGGGAGGTACCCGGCTGTGCAGAGCGGAATCTACGGGAATCGCGGTCTGAGGGTTTCGGGCGGTGAAGGTGCGTTGCTTTTCGACGAGAAGGGCAAAAAGTATATAGACTTTTTTGCCGGTCACGGGGCCTGCCTTTTCGGTCACGCCCATCCGGTGCTGGTATCGGCTTTGAAGGAAGCCTCGTGCAAGCCCTGGTCGACGGGTGCGGGCATGATTTCGGAAGCACGGGACAAGGCTTCATCCGCCCTTGGCGACTTCCTGCCCGGATTCAGGATCTACTGGGCCAACAGTGGCACCGAGGCTGTCGAAGCAGCCCTGAAACTGTGCGCCATAAACAGGCCGGGCCGGTCAAGGTTCCTTTGTCTTCGCCGCGGTTTCCACGGTCGGTCCTTGGGGTCTCTCAGCCTGACGTTCAACCCCCGCTACCGCGGGCCCTTCAAGCCCATGCTCTTTGAAGCGGAGCACTTGGGCATCGAAGAGCTGGCGGGGGCAATCGATGAAGACACCGCGGCGGTTTTCGTTGAACCGCTCCAGGGTGAAGGCGGTGTCCATGTCATTCCCCAAGACGCGGGTCGCGCCGTCACCACCCGCTGCACGGAGTCGGGAGCCCTCCTGGTGGCCGACGAAATCCAAACCGGATTCGGCCGTTGCGGCGCCTTCCTCGGAAGCACCAAAACAGGGCTCGACCCAGATATCGTGTGCCTTTCAAAGGGAGTGGCTGGAGGCCTTCCCGTGGGGGTCACCTTGTGGCGGGAAAGCCTGGCTGATTTTGCCCCCATGACCCATGGATCCACCACGGGCGGCAACGCCCTTGTCTGTGGGGTGGCCCATGCCGCGGCGGGCCTTTTGAAGGACGAGGACTACCCTTCCCGTGCGTCCTCGAAGGGCGCTTTCTTCCGCGGGCTTCTTGAGGCCATAGACAGCCCTCTGGTCAAGGAAGTCAGGGGAATGGGGCTTTTGATCGGCATGGAGCTGAACGGGAAATCCGCGCCGGTCGTCAAAACGCTCCAGGAAAAAGGGCTGCTGGCCCTCCCGGCCGGGCCGAGCGTCGTAAGGTTTCTTCCCCCTTTTACGACGTCGGACGATCAGTTCGCGAGGGCGGCGGAAATCGTCTCGGAGGTGATCAGGAGCCTTGAAAAGAGAACGAGAACTGCCTGAGGTCGAGCTTTTGGCCAGGTTGGTGGGGACACCAAGCCCCAGCGGTGAGGAAGCAGAGGCGGCCGAAGCCCTTGCCTCGATGCTTCCGGGCTTTGGTTGGGAGTTCGCAGACATGGACGAAGTGGGCAACGTGATCGCCCGCCGCGGAACGGGAGCGAAAGAGCTTGTCCTGTTGGGGCATATTGATACCGTCGAAGGTGGCCCCGCTTTTTCGCTCGAGGGGCCTGTCCTGAGGGGAAGGGGATCGGTGGACGCCAAGGGCCCCTTGTGCGCCCTTGCCGTGGCCGGGGCGGGAGTCCCCCTTCATCCGGAGTGGACCATCACCTTTGTTGCAGCCGTCGGGGAAGAAACCGATTCCAGGGGCGCCCGGCACAGGATCGGGAAACACAAGCCGGCGGCCTGCATAATCGGGGAACCCACAGGGGGCGATGGCATAGCCCTGGCCTACAGGGGCAGGATCCTGGCACGCCTTTACGCAAAAGACGGGGGCGCCCACCGGTCCTGGAGCTCCGGACCCCTGACGGCTGTGGTTCTGGCGGCGTCGGACATACTGGAAGTCTTCGGGACGGCGGAACATTCTCGGGGACTTTCTTCAAGAACCTCCGGCACGGTCATCTCCATGGACGGGTCCGAAAGGTCCGGGCGTTCGGCACGACTTGACCTCGACATACGCATACCCCTTGGGGAAAGTTACGAATCGGTTTCCAACACTCTGACCGAACGCTGCGCCCTGCGTGGCGTCGACCTTGAAATCCTGGATTCCGTTCAGGCTCACTGTGTAAAGCCGACTGACCCGGTTGCCGGTTCCCTCAGGAAGGCCTTGAGGCGCTCGGGCATCAGGCCCCGTCTCCTGTCCAAAAGCGGGACCTCGGATTTCAACACCCTTTCCCCCTGGGGTTGTCCCATGGCCGTTTACGGCCCCGGGAATCCGGAATTGGAGCACACCGAAGAGGAACAGATAGAGGTCGACGGCTATCTGAGGTCCATCGAAATAATCAGGAAAGCCCTTGAAAACATCTTTACCCCAGGATCAAGCGGTTCCGGCCGGTAGCCTTGCTTTCAGAAAGCAGGGCGTCGGCCCTTTCCACCACGCTCCGGGTGGTGCCGCCATCCTTGAAGAGGATGACCCCGATGAAAACGGGAACTGAAAGCTCCTGGCCCTGTTCGGGGATGTATGAATAGGCCACCAGCATGCGGATGACTCTTTCCCTGTCAAGGATTTGAGGCCCTTCGTGCACTTTCCCGAGCACGTTCTCCATGAAGCCATCATCGAGATTGACTTTCCGTGCCCCCGAAATTGTGCAGTTTGCGTAATGACTACAATGAAGGATGTTCCGATAATATAATGTAACTCAGGGCATCCAGAAAGTCTGCCCCAAAATGTTTCCGGTTCAGCGCAGGCGATGAAGGAGGGGTAAGGGTATGCGCATTGCCCAGGTTGCTCCGCTTTATGAAAGCGTCCCTCCCAAATATTACGGAGGGACCGAAAGGGTTGTTTCCTATCTCACCGAAGAGCTGGTACGGCAAGGTCAGGATGTTACCCTTTTCGCGAGCGGCGACTCCGTCACCAAAGCAAATTTGGTGGCCGTCTGCCGTCGATCACTACGCCTGGACAAACATTGCGTCGACCAGTTGGCGCATCACATCTTGATGCTGGAAAAGGTGATAAGTCGCAGCGACGAATTCGACATTGTCCACTACCACGTGGACTATCTGCATTTTCCCTATAGCCGGCGTCAGAGGTCCGCCCATGTAACGACGCTTCATGGAAGGCTTGACATCCCGGACCTGGTCCCGCTCTACAAAGAATTCCGGGAAATCCCGGTAGTGTCCATTTCGAACGCACAACGCAGCCCACTGCCATGGCTCAACTGGCAGGGCACGGTATACCATGGGCTGCCCGAAGATCTCTACGAATTTCGCCCGGAGCCGGGGGAATATCTCGCCTTTCTCGGACGCGTCTCTCCCGAAAAGCGGGTTGACAGGGCCATAGAGATCGCAAAGAGAGTTGGCATGCCACTAAAAATAGCGGCAAAAGTGGATCGTGTTGACAAGGATTATTTCGAGAATGTTGTGACGCCCCTCCTTCGCGATCCGCTCATAGAGTTTATCGGTGAAATCGGTGAGGGGGAAAAGGACGAATTTCTTGGGAAAGCCTATGCCTTGCTTTTCCCGATTGACTGGCCGGAGCCTTTCGGACTTGTCATGATAGAAGCCATGGCGTGCGGTACACCGGTGATCGCATACCGGTACGGATCCGTTGAAGAGGTCATGGAGGAAGGGTCTACCGGTTTTATTGTCAACCAGATAGAAAGTGCCGTGGATGCCGTTGAACGGGTTACGGAGCTCAGCAGGAAACGGTGTCGTGAGATTTTCGAAAAACACTTTTCCGCAAAAAGGATGGCTTCGGACTATATGAAGGTTTACGAGAGGCTTGTCGGGCAAGCCCGGGAAGAGAGGATGGTTCCGCAGGCACCATGAGCAAGGAGATAATCCGTGTAAGGAACAGTTTTTACATTCTTTCCACATCTTCGCGGATTGATGACCGCGTCAAGGTCCTCAAGAGCGGTGACACCTTCGCCGTTTTTGACCGATTCGGCGATATCGACACCATTGGTTCCGGAGAGCTGGGCATTTACCACCGAGACACGCGGTTTCTCTCCCGCCTGATGCTGCGGCTGAAAGAAAGCCGTCCCCTTCTTTTGAGTTCAAACGTTGACGATGACAATGGGATTCTTTGGGTGGATCTCATGAATCCTGATATCCGGACAAAAAACGGGACATGGATCCCTCGAGGGACAATTTACCTTTCGCGTTCGAAAGTAATCTGGAATGGTGCATGTTGCGAAAAACTGGTGCTACACAATTATGGTGACGAAATCGTTCAGGTGCCCTTGTCATTGAACCTTGGCGCGGATTTCGCCGACATCTTTGAAGTGCGTGGAATCGAACGCAAGAGCAGGGGACGCCCCGTTTCGGCGGAGGGAAATGACAACAGGCTGGATTTTTCCTATGAGGGGCTGGACGGTCTCCTGCGACGGAGCGAGGTCACCTTTGAGCCTCTGCCCGACGACCTTTCTACGGAAGAAGTAATTTACCGGGTGAATCTGGGCCCGAGGGAGGACAAAGCGTTCTTTTGGGCCTTCAATTTTGAAGTGGGGCAAAAGGCCGCGATCGCTTCTTCTGCTGAAAGGCAACCGGAAAGGAGCGAAGTGTCGAAATTCTTCCTGGTTCTGACGGAAAAGGCCAAAGCGAAAGTTGCCTCTCTTAAGGAAAAGGAACCTTCGATCTTCACTGATAACGAACAATTCAATGACTGGATAAACCGAAGCCTGGAAGATCTTCGGATGATGCAGACGGAAACTCCCTGGGGTCCTTACCCTTATGCGGGAGTCCCATGGTACAGCACCGTTTTCGGCAGGGACGGAATCATCACTGCACTGGAATGCCTCTGGTTTAACCCGGAAATAGCCAAAGGCGTGCTTGCTTGCCTTGCAGGCACCCAGGGAGAAGCCGAAGAGCCAGAGTCGGAATGTCAGCCGGGGAAAATCCTTCATGAAATGCGTAATGGGGAAATGGCCAATACGGGGGAGATCCCCTTCAAAAGATACTACGGCACTGTCGACGCAACGCCTCTTTTCGTTCTCCTTTCTGGGAAGTACTTTGAGCGGACGGGGGACAGGGACTTTGCCCTTTCCCTCTGGCCTCACGTGGAACGGGCGCTCAGTTGGATAAAATGTTCGGGTGATGTCGACGGTGACGGGTTCGTTGAATACGACAGCAAGGCTGCGCAGGGTCTTGTCAACCAAGGATGGAAAGACTCCCATGATTCGGTTTTTCATCAAGACGGTTCTGATGCGAAGCCGCCTGTCGCGCTCTGTGAGGTCCAGGGGTACGTCTATGCCGCAAAGGTTGCAGCGTCTGACATGGCCATGTCACTGGGAATGAACGAGCGGGCTTTTGAACTGAGGACAGAGGCCGATACCCTGAGAAGGGAATTCGAGCATGTTTTTTGGGATGAAGGCCTCGGGACCTACGGCCTCGCCCTTGACGGGGACAAAAGACTTTGCAAAGTCAGAGCGTCAAATGCCGGCCATTGTCTGTACACAGGCATTGTTGACCCAGGCAGGGCCAGGATCCTTGCCGGAGACCTTATGGGAAATCCTTTCTTTTCCGGTTGGGGAATCCGTACTTTGGCAGAAACCGAATCCCGGTACAACCCGATGTCATATCACAACGGCTCTGTCTGGCCGCATGACAACGCACTGATTGCCGAAGGACTTTCCCGTTACGGTTTCAAGAAGGAAACTCTCCGCATCATTACCGGCCTCTTCGACGCCTCGCTGTTTTTCGATCTCCACAGGCTTCCGGAACTTTTCTGCGGTTTCAGGCGACGCGGCGGTGCGGGACCGACGTTGTACCCCGTTTCATGTTCCCCGCAATCATGGGCTTCCGGTGCGGTACTTCTTCTTCTCAAGGCCTGTCTCGGTCTTGACATTCAAGCTGCCAAGGGGAAAGTGATCTTTTCCAATCCCGTCCTTCCCGAATATCTCCAGGAAGTGAAAATAACAGCCCTTTCGGTAGGCGATGGTTCTATTGACCTGCTCCTGAGACGTTATGGGAAAGACGTGACCGTCAATGTACTGGGACGGAAAGGTCAGATCATCCTGGAACTCATCAAGTGACGGCGAAAAACGGCAGAAACCTAAAAATTCTTGAAACCTTCAAGGCGCAAAATCACCGGGGCACGCCGGCCACCGAAGCCGGGACCGATTCTATCCTGTCTATGCTTCGCTCTGTGCCGTCGGTTTCCAGGACGAAGAGCTGCACGACCCATTTCCTTTCCTCACGGCCGAGGGAATCATGGTTTTCTCCCCGGCCGATGCAGGAAAAACCCAGCCGGGTGAGCATGAGTTCGAGCCTGTCGGGCGAGAGGCCGTTGAAAAAACGGCCCTTTTCGTCCCGTCCCCGGAGGGGTTTGCCGCCTGCGTCTACGGGAAGCGACACCAGAAGCCGCCCGCCGGGCTTGAGGACACGCCTCAGCCCGAAGGCGGCGTCGAAGAGGGTTTCTTCCGGAAGGTGCATCAAAACGGCGGAGCAGAGGGCCCCGTCGAAGCCGTGGTCGGCGATGGTCTCAAGGCCGGGGAGGGCGTCGCAGGTGAGGCGGTCCTTGAGGGCGGGGTCCCTTTTGAGCCCTTCGGCGACGAGCTCCCGGCAGGGGTCTACGCCCCAAGCGTCGTACCCGGCTTCAAGAAGAAGGAGCACGTCCCGGCCGGCGGCGGCCCCGACGTCGAGGATCTTTGATCCCTTGGGAAAGGCCGGGGAGAACCAGAGCTCGATCCCGCCTTTGGCACGTGCATATCTTTGGGCCAGGGTTCTGGCGTTGTTTTTGTAATATTGCTGGGTCTTGTGGTCCGTGAAAGGATCTTGTTTCACCATGGAAGTCCCTCTTTTCTCGAGACGCTTCCCCATGCTCTTCCATTTTACTCATTTGTGCAAATCGATGGATGGGGCTTTCCCGGCTCCGTAAGTTTAAAGAAGAAAACGGTCCACATGTCAGGGAATTCCGGTCCGGAAAGTCGTTACTCCTGGTATGTATTCTGGAAAACATGGGGGTCGACAAAGTCGGCACGGACGGCTCGTTGAAGGAACCCGAATCGAAGACCAGGCCGAAAAAAGGGGAATTCCCCGGCATTGACGGGTTTGGCCCGACCAGGACAAAAGGATGTAAAACCTTTGCGCAGACTTCCCCCCGGGGCGGCGGGATTCTGCATTAATCCGGGCTCATGGAAGGCTCCTGCGGCAAGCGATGGCGCCTTTTGACCAATACAGGGGAGGGAATAAAGAACCGGGTATAATGAATGCCGGGTTGTCGCCGAAGGATGGTGTTAACCGTGAAAAGAGAAAGAACTGACTGACGCGTATGGAAATCGTCGCGTGCATTTTCATCGTCGGAGGATGCATCATTGGCCTTGCCTTTGTGTTCTGGCATACAGGATCACGCCGATTCGAACTGCCTTGCCCCGTATGGTTGCGGTGGATGGTCGAACTTGACAATCCTTTCGTCAAGACCTTGAGGGCGCAAACGATTGTTGAGCAATTGGGCCTTGAACCGGGTATGGCTGTATTAGATGCCGGGTGCGGGCCCGGGCGCCTCACGATCCCGATTGCCAGGAAAGTGGGCGGGAGCGGTCGTGTGGTCGCCATGGACCTCCAGGAGGGCATGCTCGCACGAACCAGGCAGAAGGCCCTTTCTGAATCCTTGTCGAACATTGGTTATCTGCATGCCGGTCTGGGGCAGGGGATGTTGTGCGGAAGCCGTTTTGACGCGGCAGTGCTCGTCACCGTTCTTGGCGAGATTCCGGACAGGGTCGCGGCCCTTGGCGAGATATATGGAGCCTTGAAGCCGGGGGGTGTTTTGTCCGTGACCGAGACGTTGTTTGATCCGCATTTCCAGCGTCGTGGCACAGTATCCCGCCTGGCTCGCGAAGCAGGCTTTGTGCCGACAAGATTCTTTGGAAGCAGGATGTCCTTTACGATTCATTTCCAAAAACCTTGCGGAGAAGAGGAAAGACATGTCACCAACCACTGCAGCGCCTGAAGCATATCGAGTACCCTTTCGTTCACTCATCCCGTTTCTGTTGATATCCTTCGGCCTTGCCTGGGGGATCCTTGGTTTGTACATTTTCCTTCCGGGGGGAATGGCATCAGTCTTTGGCCGACTCACCGGCAACCACCCTCTTTTTTTCCTGGCCGTATATGCGCCTGCAATCGCGGCATTCATTCTTGTCGCCCGCAACGGCGGCTTCGCGGGGTTGCGGGGTTTCCTTGGACGGGCATTGATATGGCGCTGCACCCCGGCCTGGTATGCCTTTCTGGTCATTGGCATTCCGTTCCTTTTCATTGGCGGTTCCGCGCTTCGAGGGAACCTTTTCACCGAAACTTTCCCGTTTACGTCCTTTCAGGCCCTGATTGTGGCGTTAGCCCTTGCCGCTATCAAGGGCCCGATTGAGGAGTTCGGCTGGCGCGGTCTTGCACTTCCTCTTTTGCAGAGGAGGGTTTCCCCGATCTGGGCCGGTCTGGTTCTCGGTGTCATATGGGGGCTGTGGCATTTCCCCGCCTTCATGCTGAGCGGAACCCAACAGAGCGATTGGACCTTCACGGCGTTCTTTGCCGGTTGCCTGGCCATAAGCGTTATCGCAACGGCACTGTTCAACAGGTCGCACGGGAGCATTCTGCTATCGGCGTTTTTTCACTTCCAGTTAATGAACCCGATCTTTCCGGATGCGCAACCCTATGACACGTACCTGTTAATTGTCGTTGCCGGCGTAATCCTGTGGTGTCACCGAAAGGATATGTTCAAAAAGGAAGGGGCAGTAACGGAAGTCATTCCAAGCCAGAGAAATGGGGCCGAGAACCAGGCATGTCAGGCACCTGGACCCGAGGGCCATGGATCCGGCAAGGGAATAGAGCACACCGGATTCGAGGGCAATGGCTGGGGGAGTCGGCCTGCGATGGATCTGCCAGAGACCAGAGGAGATTCTCCAGGGCCAGCATGATGGCGGCCAGGACGGCAGCCAGGATCCGGTAACGGCGGATGATCTTTGCCTCGGTTCACTCCGCTTCACGCCTGTTTTTGGCGAAAAAGAGAATGGAATGTCACGCCAAAAACCCGATGCTTTCAAGGGGCCTGTACATGCCTTCGGTTTTGGCCGAAGGAGACAGGATCAGTTTCTCGAAAGCCCTGATTCCCTTGAACCGGCTCCGGCCTTTTCCCTTGCCTCCGATTTCGATCACAAGGTTACCTTCGCTTTTTGGCAACAGGTAGTCCGGTGTTTTCGCGCCCCGTGTCGTCTTGAGATAGCTGAAGGCAAGCCCCGCGGCTTTCATCATGGATACGAAGAAATCCTCTCTCAGCGGCTCCGGGCAATCGTCCATGTTCCTGTACAAAAGCCTGTAGGGAAGGGCCATCAGGATTTTGGGTTCTTTCAGGACGTTGGTCCCTTCCGGGAAGACCTGGTTGATGATGAAGGCCTTTTCGAGCAGTTCGACATATTGGGCGGCCTTGTATTTTGTAATGCCCAGGTTCCTGGAAATGCTCGAATAATTGATCCCGTCCACTTCGCTTTTCCCGATAAATTCAAGAGTCTTCCTGAGAAGTTCCACTTCGTCGATGGTTATTTTGGCGACCCTGGGAATGTCATCGGACACCACTTTCCCGACTATGTTTTCAAGGAGCGGGAGCGGGTCAGGCTCGTCCAGGGCGAAGGGCAGCACCCCACCGCCGAGGTACTCTTTGAAGAGTCCGGAATATCGAAGCGGCATGTACAGGCCGCGGTTGTGACGTATGTCTTCCAGTGGTATCTGTGGAAGCGCTTCGCCGGTTTTGAAAAAGATGTACTCCCTGAAAGAGAAAGGGAAAAGCCGCCGGAGCAGCACTCTTCTTGAAAGGTCGTAAGATGAGTGGTAGATGGACAGGGAAACGGAACTGGTAAAAATCACCCTGATGTCGAGAAAGTCGTAGATTTTCTTGAGCATCTCGTCATAGCCGCGGCAATAGTGGATTTCGTCGATGAGCAAATGAGAGAAACCAAGGTCGGTTTTCAGCTGTTTTGCCAGTTCGAAAAGGTCCCCGTCCCTCCAGGTATCGGCGGACAGGTAAAAAGCGTTCTCATTGTTTTGAGCGAACTGCCTGAGCAGCACCGTTTTGCCGACGCCTCTCGGACCGGCGATGCCGATGAAATGCCTGCCTTCGGTTTCCAGCAGTTCTGCCAGAAGGCTTCTTGGTTTTTCGTATCGGCCCCCTTCGGCCCGGGCCATCCGGTGCATTTCAAGAAGGTCACTGAAGGATGCCATTCGATCACGCTCCATATCAATATGTAAAATAATTTTACGAAATGATATGCATTTTGTAAAATGGGTGTGCGATATGCCATCGAACATCTTCGCCATATCTTTTAAAAGGCAGGCTGTCCATGAACAAAGAGCTTTACACCATCGGGCATTCGACACACCCCTTCCGGGTTTTTCTCGAGCTTCTCTGGATGCACGACGTAACCGCCGTCGCCGACGTGCGATCTGTGCCCTACAGCAGGTTCAACCCCCAGTACAACAGGGAGATCCTCAAAACATCGCTGGAGGATGCCGGGATTGCCTGCGTGTGGCTGGGAAGGGATCTCGGGCCCATGGGGCACGAGCCGTCCTGTTACGTGGAAGGCAAATCGCCCTACCCTTTTATCACGCAGACGGAGCTTTTCAGGGAGGGGCTCGAAAGGCTCCGAAGGGGGATGGCGAATCACCGGGTCGCCGTGATGTGCGCCGAGAAGGACCCCGTCAACTGCCATCGCATGATTTTGATCTGCAGGGCGCTCCGCCGGGAACACATAACGATAGGGCACATCCTCGAGGACGGGCGGCTTGAACGCCTTGCCGAGTCGGAAAAAAGGCTTGTCGAAACACTCAAGCTAAAGCAGATGGATCTTTTCGAAACCGAAGAAGACCTCGTCGAGCGGGCCTATGACCTGCAGGGGCAGAAGTTTGCTTCACGTGGGAAAAGGGGGTCCTTTGGGGAGGGCGAATTCCAGGATCGGTGGAAAAAGGAACGATGAGACGTTGATGAGCCGGTACCGGGATAGATATGGCCGTCCTCGGCTACCAATCAGTTCGGGTCGGTTCGCCAGGGAGTGCAACTGAAGCCAAAAAGAAAGCCCGGGCATTGACGCCCGGGCTTTCAGGCCATTCTGTAGACGGTTTTTACGATTGAATTTTTTCGACAGTGATTTTTACCTGCCCGGGTACCTCATACAACTGGAAGGGGTATTTTTCCGAAACCTCCGCACCAGGAGCAAGGGGGTCACCGGTTCTGGGCATGACACCTCCTGCAGATTTGTTTTCCCCAGGCAGGGTGACGTAGACTTGATACCTGCCATCAGAATCAGAGGTGTTCTTTATGGAAAGGACGATATACAGGCAGGGTTTTTCCGGGGAAAGTTTCTCGTGGACCTCGAACTCGGTGTCAACGGCGGTGACTTCCACCCCTGCGGGAAGATCATAGGCCACTTCCATTTTGCTTTCGCCGGCAAGAGCCGGGGTAACCAAGAAAGTACCCAATATCAGAACCACGAGGGTGAACATGAATTTTTTACCGCTCATTTACAAAACCTCCTTTGGGTAGGTCTAAGCCTGAATTCTCAAACATTGCTTTTGCCGATTGATGCCGCAGCTTCCCGTGTCAGCTTTTCGTCGATCTCGCCTTTCCCAAGTCGCGTCACGGCAAGGATCAACTCATACAGGTCTGCGCCGGTTTCTTCTGAAACCTTCCTTACTGTTGTGACGTCTCTGGAATGAAAGCCTGCAATTCCGAAGACCAGGTCCAAAGGAGGAACACCTTTGGTTTCCGGTACGATGCCTGAGAACCCGGTGTCGATAAAGCGCAGCAATTCGGAAAGATCAGCCTTGACCGGGATTCCCAGCCTCCCCAGGACCGCGCAGAGCATTTCGGTGGGTGCATTTCCGGCACTTCTTGCAAGTCCCGTTAAGGAACCATCGAGTGATGTCGCCCCTACGTCAAGAGCAGCCAGTGCGTTGGCGATAGCGAGACCGAGATTGTTATGGCCGTGGAAGCCGACGGGGATGTCTACGGCATCAACAAGAGCAGAAACGTAAAACTTTACCTGTTCAGGAAGGAAAGTTCCTGTGGAGTCCATTATGGTGACCACCTGGGCTCCGTAGGATTCGGCTTTTTTGGCCTCTTCAGCCAGTGCGGAAGGCGAAAGGGTATGGGCTTTCATCAGGCTGAAACGGACCTTGATGCCCTTTTGCCTGATTTTCGGTATGACCGATTCGGAGCTTGATGCCCTGCCGGCGTCGGTTCCGACCCTGAGGAATCCGATCCCCTTTTCTGCCGCCATATCAAGTTTTTCCGCTTCGTAAAATTCGGGACGGTAGAACATGCCGATTTCAGCTTTTTCCCTAAAAGGGGTTACCGCATCGAGAAAGTCTTCGTCGGGAACATTTCCCTTGTTTGACCCGAGACCTGAAGATTTCCCGATCTCAATGACCTGGATCCCCGCCTTGACAAGTCCGGCGACTATCAGGCGCGTGTCCCTTGCTGTGAAAGAGTGCCCGACTGCGTGGCTGCCGTCTCTCAATGTGCAATCCAGTATCTCTGGAGCGCTTCCTGCAGAGTTATGCATCTTGGCCTCCGGACAGTATCTGTGCGAATTTTTCGATTTCCATGTTCCCTCCACTGAGAACGATGCAGATTTTGCGGCCTTTTTCCAATGGAATCCCCTCGAGCAGGGCTGCCGCCACTACAGCTCCTGAGGGCTCGACGACCAGTTTGTCATCCATCGCAAGGAGCCGCACCCCTTCCTTGATGGTGTCTTCCTTGACGGAGATTATCCCGTCGACGTTCTTCTGCGCAATGTGGAAGGGCAGTTCCCCGGGGATGGTTCCACGGAGTCCATCGGCTATGGTAGGCGGGGTTTCGGTCAACTCCACTCTTTCGTTTTTTTCGAGGGACATTTTCATGCAGCAGCCGATTTCAGGTTCCACCCCGTAGACCGAGATGTCCGGGTTATGCTCTTTGGCAGCAATGGAAATCCCCGCGATCAGTCCTCCACCACCGACGGGGACAAGGATGGCATCGATGTCCCCGAGATCTTCCAAAATTTCCGTCCCGACGGTTCCCTGGCCGCAGATCACAAGAGGGTCATCATGGGAATGGACGAACACCTTGTCTTCGGCTTCCGCCTTTGACCTGGCAAAATGCCTTCTTTCGTGGGAACTCTGCCCGAAGGGGGTTACCGAAGCCCCGTAGCGCCTGATTCCTTGGACCTTTGCCCTGGAGGCGCTTTCCGGCACCACCACCTCGACGGAACACCCGAGGAAAGAGCCTGCGCAGGCCACCCCAAGTCCGTGGTTCCCGGAAGAGGCCGTGATTACACCTTTTGACAGTGACTCCAACGGCAAGGACGCGAGCAGGTTCGAAGCCCCCCGAATCTTGAAGGATCCAGTCCTCTGAAGGTTTTCTGGTTTAAGGTATACGGAGAACCCTGTGAGGTTCGACAACCTTTCAGAATAGAGAAGAGGCGTCCGAAATATGAATGGGGCTATTCTCTTTCCGGCATCCAGAATCATGCGCAAATCCAAGACATTCCCTCCCCGTGCGGCCGGTCGATGCCATATGTTGACGGTACCGGTACCAATGAAGCGACTGTTATTTCAGGACGCCGATCTCTTTGTAGTATTTCACTGCCCCGGGATGCAGGTCGGCAGGAACCCCGCCGAGGATGTTTTCCGGAGCCAGATCCTTGAAGTAGTGGTGCCTCTTTGCAAGTTCCTCGGTATTGGCGAAAAGGTTTTTTGTGATCTCATAGACCAGATCATCAGGCATGTCGTCCCTTACGACGATTACTGTCCAGTTTGCCACGGTCTGAACATCTTTGTCCTGTCCGAAATAGCTTCCTGCCGGGATAACTGCTCTTGAAAATTCGCCGTATTTCGAGTTGATGGCCTCGATCTCTTCGTCAGAGAGGGAAAGAAGTTTAAATCTGCCTTTGCCGATGACGTCTACCAGCCATGCGGCCCCGACTCCTGTCCCGTCTATCATGGCGTCCACCTGACCGGTCTTGAGCCGGGATGCCGCCTGCTGCCGGTTTCCGCTATGCTCCGCCCGAACTTCTTCAATGGAAACGCCGACCGCTTCGAGCATTTTCCTCGTAGCGACTTCAATTCCGTCCCCGGGAGCAATCATTTCGATCTTTTTCCCCTTGAGGTCTGCCAGGGAATTCACCTCAAGATCCGATTTGTAGATGACATGCTGGGGAGTCGCATGGTATTGAGCGATGGCCCTGACGCCTTTCGTCGGGTTCCCTTCGAAGGAACCTGTGCCCTTGATGGCCGCTGCCACCGCCGTTCCCTGGGATATGCCCATCTCAAGCTCCCGCCTGTCGATGGCGCCCATGTTGTAAGCCGACCCCCCGGTTGCCATGGGTGTGAACTGGTGTCCTTCCATGATGGGGGAAAGGACTTCGGCGATTGCGGCTCCCATGGGGAAGAAGTTGCCGCCCAGACTGGCTGTACCGATTCTCAGGAACTCAAAATCCTCCGCTGAAGCCGTTTTCGGGGCGGATGCCAGAGAAAACATCAACACCAGAGCCAAAAACAAGACACACAACCTTTTCATGAATCTGCACCTCCAAAGTAAATGATAGGTATTACCCATATATGCACTTACAAATTCTCTTCAACCGGTGCGGTACCTCGAGAATCCATCTCCTTCCCTGATTTCCGGTTGAAGAAAAGAACAGCCAGAAGAATCGCCCAGCCTGCGAGGTCTGTCGCAAGGCCAAGGGTCAGAAGCAGGACCACGGCAAGAAGCAGCATAATCCTGGAAAGCGAGGAAAGCTTGTTGAAGAAATATCCTTCAAAGGCTGCTGCAACGGCTATAAGGCCCGTCACCGAGCTCAGGACCGTGGCAGCCAGATCCAAAACCGAAAACCCCTCAACAAGGAGGATTCCATGGTAAGAAACGAAAAGGAAGGGTACGATAAATCCGCCCAGCGCCAACCTGAGCGATGTGAAGCCTACCTTGTTGGGGTTGGCCCCCGCCAGTCCCGCAGCGGTGTAGGCGCCCGTGCAGACTGGAGGGGTAAGGGCCGACATGACGGCAAAGTAGAATACGAACATGTGGGCGACAATATCGGGAAGCCCCATCCTGAGGAGAACGGGGGCGGCGCTGATGCTGGCAAGGACATATGCAGGTGTGGTGGGGACGCCCATCCCAAGAATTATGGCCACCACCATGGTCAGCACGAGTCCCATGATCATGGATCCACCGGTTATCTGGAAAATCTTGTCCGAGATGGTCATGGTGATGCCTGTGATAGAGGCGACACCGACAAGGATTCCGACAACCGCCATGGCCACGGCAAGGCTCATTGCAGTTTTCGCTGCCCTTTCCATCAGTCGCACGATTTTTTCCGTGTTCAGCCTGGTGTCCCTGTTGAAACTGGTGAGTATCACCGAGAGGACGATACCGCCCCAGAAGGCGGCAACGGTGGGGGTGTAATTTTTTACCAGCAGGAAAATGATGCCCATGATCGGAAGGAGCATGAATCCTCTGTTTTTCATCACGGTGAAAAAACGAGGCATCTCTTCGCCGGATGTTTCCCGAAGCCCCAGCTTTACCGCCCGGAAGTGAACGGTGGCGAAGACACCGACATAATAGAGCACGGCGGGAATGATGGCTGCCGTAACAATCCTGATGTAGGGGACACCCAAAGCATCTGCGATGACGAAGGCCGTGGCCCCCATGATCGGGGGCATGATCTGGCCACCGGCGGATGCAGCTGTTTCCACAGCCCCCGCGAAAAAGGGTTTGTACCCCATACGCTTCATGAGCGGGATTGTGAAGGCCCCGGTTGTTGCCACGTTTGCGGAAGTCTCTCCACTCACCATGCCCATGAGGCTGCTGAAAATGACGGCCACTTTGGCCGGCCCGCCAACGGCCTTTCCAGCAAGGCTTCTTGAAAGGTCATAGAAAAAGTCGGCTATCTTGACTTCCTGGAGGACGGACCCAAACACGATGAACACAATAATGATTTCCGCCGAAACGCCGAGCACGAAACCGAAGACCCCCTCCCCTGTGAGCATGAGATGCCTGGTAAGGGCTGTGATATCAAATCCCACATGCCTGAAAGGCGAGGGGAAGGACCTCCCGAAAAATGCATAAACCAGGGCGAATACGGCCAACACAAACAAACCGGGACTGATAGCCCTCCGGGCGGCTTCGAGAAGAACGAGCAAGGCGATGGCCCCCATTATTATGTCAACAGGGGCATATCTTCCTGCCATCCTTACGAGGCTTTCGTAGCGGAAAAAAAGGTACCCCAGTGAAAGCACCGCCAGGGCGATCATCGTGTAGTCGACAACCAGGGGGGGTCTGTCGGCAAACTTCTTAAAGGGAGGGACGAAAAGGAAGCACAGGATCAGGGCGAAGCCGAGATGCAGGATTTTCACCTGCATGGGGAACATCAGAAACAATCCGGAAGACAACGCCACATGGAAAGACACCCAGATCACAGAGATCAAGGATGCCGATGCTGCCAGGGATCCGCTCAGGGTTCTTCTTTTAGGACCATAATCAAGGACTTTATCCTTCAAAAACGCCATATTCATTGATCGAGACCCTCCAAGTCATTGTTGTGCAGAGGTTGTGGCAATGGTGTCTTTCCCTTCATTCCGGGAAATCCCTGTTTTCCCTCAGGTATTTGATAAGCCCTCCATGACGGACCATAGAGTTGAGAAAAGGGGGGAATTTCCCGCCGGGGTGGTCTTCGTTTTTTGTATGGTTTCTGATTGTCAGGACATCGTCCTCGATGATGACAGACAGCAGGTCGCCCTCGCGAATCTTTTCCGTGTCAGTTTGGACAGGCAGAAGTCCCCCATTGATGCAGTTTCTGAAAAAGGTTCTCGAAAATGATTTTGCCAATACGGCCTGGATTCCTGCGCCGATAATAACAACAGTTGCAATCTCCATGGCCGATCCGCAACCGAAATTTTTCCCACCCACAAGAAAATCCCCTTCCTGAACGAGGGGTCCAAAGCCCGGCCTGATATCTTCCATGAGAAATTGCGAGAGTATCTTCGGGTCCAGGGTATCTCTTTTCCTTTTTGAGGAAATGATGTAGTCCGTATTGATATCGTCACCGAACACCCATGCCCGTCCTTTTTTTGTTTCAGTCATTGCAGGAACCTCCTCGGGTCGGTTATCTCCCCCGTTATGGCCGAAGCGGTTACCGTGGCCGGTGAAGCAAGGAAAACTTCAGAATTTACGTTTCCCATCCTTCCCTTGAAGTTTCTGTTGGCCGTCGAAACAACCACTTCGCCGTCACCGGGTATTCCGTTCAGGGCCCCGCAGCAAGGCCCGCATCCCGGGGGGACTATGACGGCGCCTTTCTCTACAAGAACCTGGATCAGGCCTTCCGACATCGCCTCGGTCAATATCTTTTTCGAAGGCGGCACCACGAGGAAGGTCATATCCTCGGCCAAGTTTTTGCCCTTCAGCATTTCGACGGCGATCCGCAAGTCTTCAAGGCTTCCGTTGGTACAGGTACCGAGAACCGCCATATGGACATCTTTACCGTGATATTCTGAAACAGGGGCGACGTTATCCACCCTGTGGGGTGCGGACAACAGCGGCCCCAGCCCGTTGAGATCAACGTTGAGAACACTCACGTAATCGGAATCCGGGTCGGGGGACACCGCACCATTTTTGTCCGCTTCACAAAGATGTTCGTTACTCGACACCCAGCTTGAAGTTGTTTCGTCGAAGGGCATGATGGCTGCCTTTGCTCCGGTTTCTATGCCCATGTTGCATATGGTGAACCGGCCTTCCATGTCGAAATGCCGCAATCCCTCCCCGGTGAACTCAAGTGCACAATAGGTTGCACCATCGGCGGAAAGGGATCCTGCAATGTGCAGGGCTGTGTCTTTGGCAAAAACGCCTTTTTTTAGTGATCCGGTAAATTTGACCTTGATGGAGGGGGGGACCTTGAGCCAGAGTTTCCCGGTAAACATGGCGCCCGCGAAATCGGAGGACCCTATACCTGTGGCAAACGCATTCAAAGCCCCGTAGGTTGTCGTGTGGGAATCTGCTCCGGCGATGAGGCTTCCGGGTGTCACGTATCCTTGTTCCGGAAGGAGCCGGTGGCAGATCCCTTCTCCCGGTTTGAACAATTTGCAGCCCTGGGAGCGGGCAAAATGGTTCATCTTCCGGTGGAGAGCAGCCACTTTTTCGTTTGGGCAGGGGACGTAATGGTCTTCGACGAATATGATTTTTTCCGGGTAGCGGACCGCTTCAGGCTCAATCAACTCAAACATGTCTATGGCCATGGGGGCGGAGCCGTCTGTTGCCATAACGTAATCCAGCGACACGACAAGAATGTCCCCTGCTTGCACGTTTTCTTTGCCGGCGTGTTTTGCGAGAATTTTCTGAGCCATGGTCATGCCCATGAAGAACCACCTCCCAGAGACTCCGCGAGAGAGCCCAAACCCAGGCCCGTTTTCCGCCTTTCACCAAGCATGTATAAAACAGCCTCAATTGATGAAATCAGGAGGAGGCTGTCTCTTTCATGGAAATTGCCCATATGGCCCAACCTGATAACCTGTTCCCTGTAAGGGCCAAGGCCTCCCGTAACCACTATCCCAAATTTTTCCGACATGAGGGTTTTCACGGCACCCGAGGTGATTCCCGCCGGAACACGGAAGGCGGTTACTGTATCAGACCTTTTGGCAACAACACCGGGGAAAAGGTCCAGTCCCATTGCTTCCAGGGCTTTTTTGATAATGGTGGAAAGCCTGTGGTGCCGGGCCCAGACATTTTCAAGCCCTTCTTCAAGGATCAATCTGGAGCTTTCCTCCAGTGCGGCGACCATGGCTACCGGCGTTGACCCCGGGGTTTCAGGGTTGGGGGCACTGACTTTTGTATGTATGCTCGAAAGGTCAAAATAAGATTTTGGAAGGCTGGATTTTTCGTGCATCCTCCAGGCTTTATCACTCAGCACGACAAAGGAGAGGCCCGTAGGCGCCATCAATGCTTTCTGCGAAGCGCATACGGCGACATCGATCCCCCATTCGTCGAAACAAAACTCCATCCCCCCAAGGGAACTTACTGTGTCTACCATAACGATTGCACCATGTTCGTGAGCCATGCGGGCTACAGACTTGATATCGTTTTCAACGGCCGTGGATGTTTCATTGTGGGCTACTGTAATGGCCTTGATTCGAGGGTTCCTCTCCAGTGAAGCCCGTAAAGTTTCCGGCTCCAAGTCTCTTTCCCAATCTGTACAGATTCGATGAACTTTCATGCCAAAGGTTTCAGCTATGCCCGCATACATTTCGCCGAATCTTCCGTTACAGATGCTCGCAATTTCATCTCCGGGGGAGAACAGGTTGATTATTGTCGCCTCAAGCGCCCCTCTGCCTGTTGCATGAACAGGCAGAACCCTTTTTTCGGTCCTGAAAATCTTCTCCATGTTTTCGAGAAGTCGTTTCAGAATGCTCGAAAATTCTGAAGTCCTGTGATGTATCGAAGGATGGTGCATGGCCTTGAGGACGCTTTCAGGAACGTTGACCGGTCCCGGGGACAAAAGGTAGGAATAGTCTTCCAAGGGATCACCTTCTTTTTGTTGGTCTAAATAAAGACATCATTGTCCAGGAGCATATGCAGCCGCTTTTCAACAGCTTCCGAAATTTCTTCTTTTTTCCTTTTGGCAAAAGACCAGATCAGCCCGTTAAGGATGACCATGGCGGGAACATACGAGTAGAAGGGGGCGTTGTTGGGAGCCGAAAGAACTACCTGAGAAAAAGGACGGAGCGGGGAATTTTGACCGTCCGTAAGAGCGATGATCTTTGCCCCTTTTTTGGAGGCGAAACTGGTGAGGTTTACGGTTTTTCGGGCGTAACGATGGAAACAAATCGAAATGAGTACGTCCTCATCCGAAATGCCCTCGAGGTCTTCATAAATTGATTCCGACCCTGATGGGGAATAAAAGACGTTTTGCACCAGTTCCCTGAGCAGGAACCCGCCGTAATACACCAGAGAATAAGCAGAACGTGAACCAATCAGAAATATTTTCCTTGCCTCGGCCATTAAATTTGCTGCCTTTTCAAAAGATTCGTTTTGCTGAGTCTCAAGCAGGTGGAATATGTTTTCCGTTTCATATCGGCAGGTCAACGGAAGGTTGCCTGATTCCCTGCTGTCGCTTTCCATTGATTCCTTCAGTTTTGACATCGGCGTGAAGCCCTTGAGCATCAATGCCTGGAGATCTCTCGTGAAATCGCCGAAACTCTGGTAACCCAAAAACTGTGTAAATCTGACTACCGTTGCAGCAGACGAACCGGTTTCTTCCGCTAACTCGACCGAGGTCATGAAAGACGCCTCCGGGCCTTTCGCCAGGACGAAGTCCGCTATGGCCCTCTGCTGCTTCGAAAAAGAGGGATAGTTTTTCCGGAGTTTATCGAGTACGTTCAAATTCCCACTCAACGCGGAGTCCTCCTTCTAAGAAGTCAAACAATTTCGAAATTACAAAGGTAATTGCAATTTTCTGCGTAAGTGAAAAATATTTCTCACGTTATACCCTATCTGTCCATTCAGGTCAAGGACAATCCGATTACCTGCAAGTCCTCTTTTGTCAGGGAGAACAACGGTTTTGGGGAAGAAAGTTTCCTCACTGATGCGGAGAATAACGTACTGGCTTTTGTCCGTTCAGGTCAGTTTTTAAAAATTCGGGGGCCTTGGTGGGGGCGCTCACGACAGCCGGGTGATTGAGTCGAGGCTCTGCTTTTTCTTTTAAGCTCGACGAAGGCCTTGCAGGGCCTGGTGGTGTCGGGGTCCCCGGTTTGCGGGAGGTGGTCAATTGACAGACAGAAGGTTGAACCCGCCGCAGTATCTTTTGCGGATTGGAAAACCCGGTTTTCCGGCAAGCCTTGATTCAGCTCCCTGAAGATTTCACAAGCGGCAGCGGCACAGGTAGAATAAGACTGAATGGAAAATGAAACGGGCAGCTGGATGATTTCAGGGAGGGATCTGGATGGAGGCTTTGTCCAAGTACCAGTGGTACCAGAAGATTTACGAGAAAACCGCCGACATCGTCAGGGAGGCCCGGGAGTTCGGGGAGAAGCTCGGCCTCGACAAGCTGAAGGATGACATCGGGATGTACGCGGGGAGCTCCTCGCGGCCGGGGAACCTGCCGAAATACGTGCTGGACGAGATCGTCAGGGCGAATACCGCCGGCAAGGTGGTGCCTCTCCGGAACCTGGAGGACCAGCTCCGGGACGTGGTGAAAAGCGTTTACGGCGACGAGTATGACGCGGCGGCGGCCAATACCTGCGAGGCGTGCATCCGGATAGCCCTTTCCACCCTGTTTCAGCCGCCCACGATGCGGCTCGGCGACGCCTACCGGAGCAGGGTGATCATGCCCTATGCCGAGGATATCGAGTGGATCGGGGGGTACGGGCGGTTCTTCCCGCCGAAGTACAAGAACCTTCTCGTGGACCGGACCGTCGCCGCCGGGGAACTCGGGGTGGAAGGCAAGAGCCTCTTCAACCTGGACATCGTGCTGGTGAAGCTCGCAGGCGCCACCTATGACTGTCATGGAGTGCGATGGAACCCCACGCCGCTTCTGACGCAGGTCGACGCCGGGAAGTCGCTGGACAGGCTCGCCAAGGCCGCCGACCGGCAGGCCAGGGATCTTGCGGGTTTCGCCGCCGTGGGGTACGACACGCCGAGTTACGGCCATGGCGAGCTCGACGAAGAAGGGACCCCTGTTCTCCTGAAAGGCATGGCCTCCCTCGCCGCGGAGTACGATGTCCCCTTCATGGTCGACGTGGGGAGTTCCATCCCCTTTGTGGGGGCCGATCCCCGGAAGATGGGCTGTGACGTGATCACCTACAGCATGGACAAGGCCGGCAGGGCCCCATGCTCTGGCCTCATGATCGGCAAGGAGGAGGCCATGTCCCAGATCCGCAAGGGCATGGGGCTCGGAGGCCAGAGATTCGGCGAACTTTCGTCCCACGGGAAGGCCGTTTACACCTTCGCCGATCCGGGCCGCGACACCGTGGCGGGACTGGTGGCCTACCTGCGGACCTTGCGAGACCATTCCCGCCTGGTCACCGATCCCATCGACAGGTACCATGAGATCCTCGTGGAGGAATTCGAGGCAGTCGAGCCCGAATGGGTCCGCGAGAAGCTTCTTTTCATCAAGACTTACCAGCTGGGCGGCACGGAGATCAATTACGAGAGGACCTGGGACGGCCGCCGTGGCATGCCCATCTACACCCTGGAAGACCTCTGGGCTGACACCAACCCCGTTGTGCTGGCGCAGCTTGCCATGGGTGTGGAGCCCGCGACGGTCTATGCGGGGAAAATGTTCATCGGACCGGGGCTGGGGACCCTCGACAACGACGGGAATCTCATCGAGGAATACGCCCGGCTCAGCGCCAAAAGCCTGGTGGCCGCCGTCAACATCGTCAACAGGCACGCCGGGCTGATGGAAGGGTAAAACAGGCTGCGGTTTTGATGTCCCCCCGTTCCAAAAGACCCGGGACGAGGGGCTTTTTTGTTTCAAAAGCGGTGCCTTTGTTGCGATTTATTCGTCAGGCCGCCCAGAAGGCCGGTTCTCCTGCCTGATGGCCTGCTCTTGTTCGGTTCCGGGTGCCCGGGCCAGACCACGCCACGGGATTCGGAAAAAAGGATCGTTGGTTTTTTTGATTTGTCAAAGTGAAACGTTGCCTTGACACCTGAAGTTGCAAGGGTTTATGCTTTATTTGTCGATTATTGCAGAACGCTGTTACGCGATGTGGAACAGCTTGGTTCTTGCTTTAACGTTTTCGGAAACCCCGGCCGAGAAAGTCAAGACACGCGGCCTTTTGCCTCCATACACGCTGTGTATGAAACAATCCGGAATGCGGGTGGGAGCTTGGCCAATCGGGAATATGTCGTCAAGTCGGTATTGAAGGCTCTCGATATCCTGGAGCTTCTGGACAGCGAGCCAGGCCTGGGAGTCACGGAGATCTCCGGGAGGCTTGAAATGGAAAAAAGCACGGCCTTCAGGTTGCTCAATTCCCTCATGCTCCGTGGCTATGTCCGAAAGGATCCTGAAAGTCACAGGTACTCCAACGGGTTCCGGCTTTTTGAAATGGGAAACAACGTGGTGAGAAACATGGGGCTGAAGGAACAGGCCTTTCCTTTCCTGCAGGAATTGTCGCGGAGAACGGGTGAGGCGGTGAACCTGGCCATAAGGGACGGCAAGGACGTGGTGTACCTTGACAAGATAGAGAGCCAGGCCACGATCAAGGTGGACCTTCATGTCGGGAAAAGAATGCCCATGTATTGCACGGGCCTGGGGAAAGCCCTTCTCGCCTTTATGGACCCCGAAGAGGTGAAGGGCCTTTACCCGGACGAAACCTTCGAACGGTTTACTCAGAACACCCACAGGAATCTCTCCTCCCTGATGAAAGAACTCAAGCGGATACGGAAGCAGGGCTTTGCCTGGGATAACGAGGAATACGTCCGGGACATCCTCTGTATCGCGGCCCCCGTTTTTGGAACCGGAGGCGATGTGGTGGCCGCCTTGAGCGTTGCCCTGCCCAAGTTCCGTTATGACAGCGATCACGGCAAATTCGAAGAAACAAGGGACCACGTCATTGAAGTCGCCGGAAAGCTCAGCCTGGCGCTGAAAGGTCTTGCCCGGAACACGGTGTGACCCGGCGGGGCTTTTTTTCTTCCGTAAAGGTGAAACGAAAAAAGGAGAGGATAGCGATATGGCCAAGGTTACGATCCAGGCACTGAAGAAAATGAAGGAAGACGGACGCAAAATCACCATGGTCACTGCCTACGACTATACCCAGGCTTCGCTCGTGGAAAAGGCGGGCCTCGACATCATCCTTGTCGGGGATTCCCTTGCGATGACCCTGCTTGGTCATGAAGGGACCATTGCCCTGACCACGGAGGAGATGATCGCCCACATCAAACCCGTGGTGAAGGGGGCCCCGACACCCCATATCGTCGGGGACATGGTCTTCGGCTCCTATAACGAAAGTCTCCCCCAGGCCGTCCACAACGCCAGCCGCCTGATGAAGGAGGGCGGCTGCGACAGCATCAAGCTGGAAGGCGGGAGACCCGACGTGGTGAAGGCCATCGTGGAGGCGGGGATCCCGGTCCAGGGGCACATCGGCCTGACCCCCCAGACGGCGTCCATGCTCGGCGGGTTCAAGGTCCAGGGGAAGAGCCTTGACGCCGCGAAGAAGCTCGTTGACGATGCCGTAGCCATCGAAGAGGCCGGGGCTTACTCCATCGTGGTGGAATGCGTTCCCGAAGAAGTGGGCCGTGCCATCACCGAGGCGGTGACGATCCCGACCATTGGTATCGGGGCAGGCCGGTACTGCGACGGACAGGTTCTCGTCTATCACGACATGCTCGGCATGTTCGACAGGTTCGTGCCGAAGTTCGTCAAACAATACGCCAAAATCGGCGATGAAATCGTGAAAGCCCTGGAGCAATACAGGGATGAGGTCATAGCCGGAAAATTCCCCGAAGAGGGTCATGTCTTCGGGGGGGTTACCAGAGAGGACATGGAAACCCTGAAGGAGAAAAAAAGGATGGATGATGCCCGATGAAAATTGCTGTGCTCGGTTCGGGTGCAATGGGGTGCCTCTACGGCGGTTCCCTTGCGGAAGCGGGGTTTGATGTGACCCTGATCGACGTGTGGAAGGAGCATGTGGAGGCGATCAACGCCGGGGGGCTTCATATCGAGGGTGTTACGGGGGACCGGGTTATCAAGGGCATTTCCGCCGTGACCGACTTTTCATCCCTCGGCACGGTGGACCTGCTCATCGTTTTCGTCAAGGCGACCATAACGGAAGAGGCCATGAAAGAGGCCAGGACCCTCGTGGGAGACAAGACGGTGGTGTTGACCCTTCAGAACGGTCTCGGGAATATCGAGAAGATTGGTGCCGTCGTGGGGAAGGATAAGGTGATCGCCGGCACCACTGGGCATGGCTCGACGATGCTGGGACCGGGGCACATCCGGCACGCGGGCTTGGGCGACACGACGCTTGGGGAGCTTGACGGCTCCAAAACGAAAAGGCTCGAGGAGATCGCGGACATCTTCCGGAAGGCCGGGTTCAGCGTCAACCTGTCGTCCAACGTGGTCGGTTTGATCTGGGACAAGCTTCTGGTCAATATCGGGATCAACCCGCTCACGGCCCTTACGGGGCTTCGAAACGGCCAGCTCCTTGATTTCGCCGAAACGGAGGAGCTCCTCGAGTCCCTGATCAACGAGGCCCGGGAAGTTGCCAAACGGAAGGGGATCCAGCTGAGCTGCGACCCCGTGGAGCACACGAAGGATGTCTGCAGGCGGACGAGAGAAAACATGTCCTCCATGCTCCAGGATGTGACGAAAAAGCGAAAGACCGAAATAGACGTGATCAACGGCGCTATCGTCGAAGAAGGAAAGAAACTGGGCGTCGCCACGCCTGTCAACAGGGTGATTACGAACCTGGTAAAAGTCAGGGAGAAGACCTACTGACCCGGCCCGTTTTTCGCCCTCGAGGGCTTCAAAAGGGATATTCATACCCCCCCTACGGGGAAAGACGTGTAGGATATACGGGAAAGGATGTGTGATTGAATGAACAGCGACAATATCAAAAAAGGGTATGAGCGGGTGCCCCACCGATCGCTTTTGAAAGCGGGCGGCTTCACCGACTGGGAGATCGAGCGGCCCTGGATCGGTCTGGTCAACGCCTACAACTCCATTATTCCCGGACACGCCCATTTGAACAGGATCGCCGAAGCCGCGAAAAACGGCATCTATGCAGCCGGCGGATTCCCCCTCGAGTTTCCCGTGATCGGAGTTTGCGACGGCATCGCCATGAACCACCCAGGCATGAAGTTTTCCCTTCCGAGCCGTGAGCTGATCATGGATTCCATCGAGGTCATGGCGAAAGCCCACGGCCTGGACGGGCTCGTTCTGGTGACCAACTGCGACAAGATCATCCCGGGCATGGCCATGGCGGCGGCGAAGCTCAACATCCCGGCCATCGTCATCAGCGGTGGCCCGATGCTGGCCGGAAAGATCAAAAGTGGTGCCATCGACCTCAGCAACGCCTTTGAGGCCGTCGGGAAATACGCGTCGAAAAAGATGACCGACGAACAGCTCAGGGAATTTGAGGATTTTGCCTGCCCGACCTGCGGGTCCTGTGCGGGCATGTTTACGGCCAATACCATGAACTGCATGATGGAGGCCCTGGGTTTTGCCCTTCCCGGCAACGGCACCATTCCCGCGGTCTATGCCGCCAGGGAGCGGCTTGCCAAGGACGCGGGACGGGCTGTCATGGCCCTTGTGGAAAAGGACATCAAACCCCGGGACATCCTGACCCGCAAGGCCTTTGAAAACGCCGTGGCCGTGGACATGGCCCTGGGGGGATCCACCAATACGGCCCTGCACCTTCCCGCCATCGCCCATTCCGCCGGAGTCAAGCTTTCACTCGACGACATGGACGAGATCAGCCGGAAGACACCGCACCTTTGCAGCATGAGTCCGGCAGGCTCTCACCACATTGAGGACCTCTATGCGGCAGGCGGCATCCAGGCAGTCATGGCCAGGCTGGCGGAAGGCGGGCTGATCCATGGGGACGTTCTGACGGTGACGACCCTTTCAGCAGAGGACAACTTCAAAAACGCCGCCGTCACCGATGAGTCGGTCATCCGTTCCCTGAAGGACCCATACCATGCCCAGGGAGGCATTGCCGTCCTCAAGGGGAGCCTGGCACCCGAGGGCAGCGTGGTGAAACAGACGGCCGTGGCGGCCGAAATGCTGCAGCACAAGGGACCGGCAAGAGTCTTCGACTGCGAGGAGGACGCCTCGGCAGCCATCAGGTCCGGAAAGATCGAACCGGGCGATGTCGTCGTAATCCGCTACGAAGGTCCCAAAGGAGGGCCGGGAATGCGGGAAATGCTTGGCCCCACATCCAGCATCGCCGGCATGGGGCTCGGTGAATCGGTTGCCCTCATCACCGACGGGAGGTTTTCGGGAGCCACGAGAGGCGCATCCATCGGGCATGTCTCCCCTGAGGCCGCTGCCGGAGGCCCCATTGGCCTGGTGAAAGAGGGGGACCTCATCGAGATCGACATCCCGGCCAGGAAGCTCAACCTTCTCGTCGACGAGAAGGAACTCGAGGCAAGAAAGAGCGCCTTCAGGCCCAATGTCCAGGCGACGGACAGCCCCTTCCTGGAGCGCTACCGCCAGTTTGTGACCTCCGGAACCTCGGGGGCGGTCCTCGAGAGAGAGCCGGAATGAAAGGTGGGGACCGCCGGGGTACCCTTTTGCGGCGGTCCCCTCCCATAGTGCCCCTTCGGGGCCTGTACCGTGCAAGGCCTTCTATCAGGAACAAGGCCGACGCAAGAGGTGAAACAATAGGGAAGATTTGAGTCACAAAAGCAGGATTTCCCGCGGCATGGCTGAACTTCGGTGCCAGAATGCGAAAGGGACGTGATATGCCATGAGGAAAGTGCTCAAACTTGTCGACAGCATCAACGAATTCGTGGGTCTGCAGACCCGCTGGCTTGCCGTGATCCTGATGCTGATCGGCGTGGTCGGCGTGGTCAGGAGATACGCCCTGCATCAATCCACCGTCTGGGAATACGAACTCATCATCATGACCGGAGCCGCCATGTACGCCCTCTCCTGGGGGTACGTCCACCTTCACCAGTCTCATACGCGCGTGGATATTTTTTACTATCGCCTGTCCGACCGGGGGAAGGCCACGGTGGACGCCATATGTGCCCTCGCATTTTTCTTTCCCCTCATCGGCTCCCTGGTCAAGATTTCCTACGACTGGATGCTTTTTTCCATTTCCATCAACGAAAAGTCCGCCGCCACCTACGTCTATCCGCCACTGTATCCCTTGCGGATCATCGTTTTCATCGGTTTTCTGCTTTTCTTCCTCCAGGGGACGGCGGTTTTTATCCGTGACGTCTATTTTGCCGTAAAGGGTGAGCCTTATGACAATAACGCCTGAACTCGCAACGGTCTTAATGCTCGGCGGTGTCTTTGTGGCCGTTTTGACCGGTTTCCCCTTTGCGCTGGGAATCGGGACCATGGGGCTTGTCATAGGATCTTTGATCTTCGGTTTTTCCAGCACCCTGGAACTCTATTACGGGCGCATATTCGCCCAGCTGACGAACTACACTCTCCTGGCCGTGCCCCTGTTCGCTTTCATGGGAAACATGCTTGAACGGTCGGGGATCACGGAAAACCTTTTCGAGGCCCTTTACGTCTGGCTCGGAAGGCTTAGGGGCGGGCTCGCCATCGCCACGATCCTTATCGGGACGATCCTTGCGGCCTGCGTGGGCGTCATAGCGGCGTCGGTCACCTGCCTGAGCCTCCTGGCCCTGGGCCCCATGATTACCCGTGGATACGACAAGTCGCTGGCCTGCGGTTCCGTCTGCGCCGGCGGGACGCTCGGGATCCTGATCCCGCCCAGCATCATGCTGGTGGTCTACGGTCCCGCCGCCGGGGTTTCGGTGGGACGGCTCTTCTTCGGGGCCTTTATGCCGGGATTCTTCCTGTCCTTCCTGTATTGCGCCTATATCATCATCTACTGCCTCATCAAAAAGGATGCCGGACCGGCCGTGCCGCCCGGGGAAATCCAGGACATCCCCCTTTCCCGGAAGCTCTCCATGCTGTTCGTCTCCCTGCTTCCGCCGGTGATCCTCATCGTGGCGGTCCTGGGGAGCATTTTCTTCGGCATCGCCGCCCCGACGGAAGCCGCGGCCGTGGGTGCTTTCGCCGCCACGGCCCTGGCGGTTTTCTACCGAAAGTTCAGCTGGGACGTCCTGAAGGGGGCGGCCATAGACACCATCAGGCTCAGCGGTATGGTGTACCTGATCCTCGCCATGGCCACGGCTTATGTCGGCGTGTTTCTCAGGGCCGGGTGCGGCGGTGTCGTAGGAGACATCATTCTGGCCGCACCGGGCGGACGGTGGGGGGCTTTCGCCATCATCATGATCATCGCCTTCTTCCTGGGGATGTTTATCGACTGGATCGGCATCGTCCTGCTTTTCGTGCCGATCGTGACCCCCCTGGCGGTAAAGATGGGGTTCAACCCCATATGGTTTGCCCTGATGATCTGTATCAACCTGCAGATGTCCTTTTTGACGCCTCCCTTTGCCTATGCCATTTTCTTCCTCAAAGGCACGGCCCCGAAAGAACTGGGTATCGAGACGACGGACATTATCCGCGGGGTCATACCCTTCATCATCCTGATCATCATCTGCCTTGTATCCTGCATCGTTTTCCCGCAGATCATCCTTTGGCTGCCCTCTAAAATGGCGCTGTAGCCTGAGGGTGTGTCATTTGAAAGAAAGCGGAGGTGGTGCCATTAGAATCACGCAGGGATCCTGATCGAAGGAAGTTTGAGAGATCAAACAGGGGAGGTAGGCGAAAATGAGAAAGAGATTCTGGTTGCTGTTGCCTGTTGCGTTCCTGATGGTGCTGATGCTGGCTGTGGGTGTGGCCGGTGCACAGGAAAAGGTCTATGAGCTCACCGGGCAGTCGCGTATGCCGGCAGGAAACGTGATGTACGAGTCTCTGGTGAGAGCCTGTGACAGAGCCGAGGCCGCCAGCGGCGGAAGGCTGAAATTCAACGTGCAGCCGGCAGGCGCCATCTACCCGGCAACCAAGGAACTGGATGGTGTGCACCGTGGCGTTCTGGACTTTGCCGACACCTGTTACATGTACTACAAGGACAGGTGGCCCGCAGCGGGGATCCTGACGGCCAAACCCGGAGGAATGTCGCCCAGCGAGGTCATGGTCTGGATGCTTGAAGGCGGAGGCCATGAGCTCGTCGAGAAGATGCTGGCCGATTACAACGTGAAAATCATCAACGGTGCGGGACAGCTGGCACCGCCTGAGGTCTTTCTGGTCACCAACAAGCCCCTGGAAACCCCGGCCGACCTGGAGGGCCTGAGAATCCGCTCCGCCGGTGACGGTGCGGCGATCCTTGACAGGCTGGGAGCAGCCTGTTCGCTCATGCCGGTGGGCGAGGTTTTCGAGGCCATGCACCGTGGCGTCATCGACGCCTACGAAGTGGCGAGCCCGGCCGTCAACTGGACAATGGGGATGCAGGAAGCGGGCAAGTATATTTATCTTTCGCCCGTGCGTCATCCCTACGAGTGGAACCCCTACTTCTTCAACAAGAAGGTATGGGAAGAGCTCCCCGAAGACCTGCAGAACATCATCGAGGCGGCATGGAAGGAAGAGGCCTACACCTATTACGCCAAGGCCATAAAGGCAGACCTGGAGGCCCTGGAGAAATTCCGTGAAACCGGCCTGGAGATCCACCCCCTTCCGAAGGCCATCGAAGATGCATTTTTGGCCGAAGCCGATGAATACTACGCCGAGGAAGCCGAAAGGGATGCCTTTACCGCAGAGGTGATCGAGTCCTACAACAACTTCAAGGAGAGCACAAGGGCCGTCTGGCCGCGGCTGTAAGGTCCGGCAGGGTACAGCAAAACAGCAGCACAGGTTGAAGGAACGGGGTGGGTTTACTCTCCCACCCCGGTTTTTCCCCGCCTGCCAGAAGGAAAATCGGGTGAACACGCAATGGGACAGGAAAATACGGCTTTTACGGTTTTTTGCGACGACCTCACCGGCTCTTCGGTGCAGTCCATCCTGTTGAAGGCCAGGGGATGTTCACCGACGCTGCAGGTGAACTGGAAGTGCGGCGGCGGTACCGACAAACATGGACTGTCCCGGGTCCTGGTAGTGAACCTCAACACGCGATGCCTTGATGCCGAAAGGGCACGGACCCGGGTGGACTCCCTCGCCGGGCGGGCCGGTTCCGCCCGGCGGCTTGCGAAGCGCATCGACACCACCCTCAGGGGCCATCTCCTGGCGGAGACGGCCTGCCTCCTCGAGCACCGCCCCGGGGCCGTCGCCCTGGTTGTCCCGGCCTATCCCGCGTCGGGCAGGACCACCATCGGGGGCTACCAACTGCTCAACGGTTCGCTTCTCGAACGGACAGAGGTGGCGAAGGACCCAGTCTGGCCGATCTCGACGAGCTTTGTCCCGAAATATTTCGAGGGCCCCTTCGCGGTGGCCCGATTGCCCATGGAAACGGTGAAAGGCGGGGTAAGGGAGATCGCCGGGGATCTTGGACGCAAGGCGTCGAAAAACCGGATCATCATCGCCGACGCGCAAAGCGACAGCGATATCGAGGCCATCGCCGAGGCCGCTGCATCCCTTGCCGTTTCGTTCATCCCCGTGGACCCCGGCCCCTTCACGGCCGCGTATGTCTACCACACCCTGGCTCCGGGGAAGAGAAAAACGGCCCTGGCAGTTATCGGCAGCACCTCCGGTGTGACCGGCGACCAGCTCGAGTATCTTGGCGGGAAGCTCAATGTTTCCACATTCCGCTTTGCCCCCGGACAGGATACGGGAGAGGTCATCACCGGCGCCGCTGCCTTTGTCACCCGGCTGCAGAGGGAAAAGACGGACTGCCTGGTCCTCCAGCCGGAGGGCCCCGTTCTCCGCGGCAGGGAGGACGAAGTGGTGAACCGGCTTGCCGAGGTGGGGCTCTCCGTCATGCAGGAGCTGGGAAGCGACCTGTGCGGCCTCATCCTCTCCGGCGGGGACACGGCGATGAGTTTTCTTGACCGGCTGGGGGCGGATTTCCTTGAACCTGTCGCGGAGCTCGCCCCCCTGATGATGGGGGGCCGGGTCAGGGGGACCTCCCGTGACGGGTTGAAAGTGGTTACAAAGGGCGGACTCGTCGGCGGCCGGGACGGCCTGTACAAGGCGCTACAATGGTTGCGACAGGAGGAATCGGAATGAGCCAGCTGCCAATTGCCATAACCATGGGTGATCCCGCCGGGGTGGGGCCCGAGATCGTCCTCCGGAGCCTGGAAACAGAAAGTGCCGCCGGATGTCGGAAATACCTGCTCGTGGGCGACCTGAGGGTTCTGGAAGCCGTCAAGAGGAGCCTGGGGCTGTCTCTTTCCCTCGAACCCGTGGAACCGTGCGGCGGAAAAATCGGAGGGAGCCCTTCGTCCATCCCCGTGGTGGACCTCGGGATCGTGAAAGACATCGCGGATCTCCCCGTCGGTAAGGTTTCCGGACTCGGCGGACGCTGTGCCGGAGCCTGCATTGAAAAAAGCGTCGATCTCGCACTCAATGGCCTTGTCAGGGGAATTGCCACGGCGCCCATCAACAAGGAGGCCCTCAAGAAGGCGGGGTATCATTACATCGGGCACACGGAGATGCTTGCGGAACTTTCCGAAAGCCGGGACAGCGTCACCATGTTCCTCGTGGATACCATGCGGATATTTTTCCACAGCAGGCATGAATCCCTCAAATCCATGATCGAGGGACTCTCCGTGGAGGGGATCGTCCGCTCCATAAGGCTTGCCGACCGCTGCCTGGCGTCTTTGGGCATTGAAGACCGCAGGCTCGCGCTGGCGGCCCTCAATCCGCACGCCTCTGACGGGGGCCTCTTCGGCGACGAGGAGGCGCGGTTTTTGATACCCGGTGTCGAGCAGGCGAAAAAGGCCGGAATAGACGTGACCGGACCCGTTCCGGCGGACAGCGTCTTTCACATGGCTCTCGACGGGAAATTTGACGGTGTGATCTCCCTCTATCACGACCAGGGGCACATAGCCGCCAAAACCTACGATTTTTACCGAACCGTCAGCGTGACCCTGGGCCTTCCCTTTATCCGCACTTCAGTGGATCACGGCACGGCTTTCGACATCGCCTGGAAGGGTATCGCCAACCCCGTCAGCATGCAGGAGGCCCTCGTTGCCTGCGACTCACTGGCCGAGCGCTACGACCCCGGGGTCCTGCGCAAAAATCAGCTTTAGCCCATTATTGGAGGTGTCAGACCGGAATGAAGCGGATAGCCTTTTACTCACCGCCGGCCCTGTTGCTGGGAGAGGGAATACATCTGGAACTGCCCGGGCAGATCGCAGACCTGGGGTGCACCCGTCCCTTTGTCATCACCGACCCGGGCATTGCCAAGGCGGGCATTCTGCAACAGGTTCTCGATGTCCTCGGGCAAGCCGGAATGGAGCCGGGCTTTTTCGACGCCGTGGAGCCGGAACCGCCCCTTGAACTGACGGAGCAGGTGGCCTCCCGGATCAAGGACGGCCCCTGGGATGTCCTGATAGGGCTTGGTGGCGGGAGCTCCATGGATGTCACGAAGGTGGCGGCCCTTCTGGTAAAAAACGACGTGCCGGCAAAAAGTTTCGTGGGCGTCAACAAGGTCCCGAAACCGGGTCTGCCCACGGTCATGCTCCCGACGACGGCCGGGACGGGTTCGGAAGTCACCCGCATCGGGGTCTTCGGAATCGGTGACGAGGAGGGCGTGAAAAAGGGCATCGTCAGCCCCTACATGCTGGCTTCCCTCGCCCTGGTCGACCCGTCCTTCACCTGTTCCATGCCGCCGAAGGTCACGGCGATAACAGGCATGGACGCCCTGGTCCACGCCATCGAATCCTACGTGTCCCGGGGTGCCAACGCTTTTACGGAAGAGCTGTCGATTTCCGCTGTCAGGCGGATCGCGCGATACCTGAGAAAAGCAGTGGCAGACGGCGAAAACCCCGAGAGCCGGTATTATATGTCTTTGGCCAGCCTCGAGGCGGGCCTGGCCTTCGCCAACGCCGGCCTCGGGGCGGTCCACGGCCTGAGCCTGACGTTGGGAGGGCGGTACCATCTCCCCCATGGGCTCGTCAACAGCCTCATGCTTCCCTACGTCATGGAAGCCAACGTGATGAGCGAGCTCGAAAAGTACGCCGACATCGCTGAAGCGATGGGCGAACCGACGGAGCACCTGTCCCTCCGCGAGGCCGCCTTGATCTCCATCCAGGCGGTTCTTGAACTGATCGAGGACCTCGGGCTTCCCGCAAAGCTCAGGGATGTGGATGTCCCCGAAGACGCGCCGTCCTCGATGGCAAAATCCGCCGTCAACGAAACGCGGCTTCTCTCCAAAAACCCGAGGCAGCTCAGCCTGGAAGAAATCGAAGCCATCTACAGAAATGCCTGGTAGCTGAAGGGTCGCAATTGAAACACCGCCGGGGGCGTCAATTACTGGAAGGTGCAAAGGGCGGGCACAGGACGGCTGGGACGTTTTTTCAACCCCGCGCTCGACATGGAAGACAAAGAAGAGTTCATTCACTCCCTGATCAGCGAGTGGTGCCTGCACCGTGTTGCCGGGATGCCCGCCGGGGAAATAACCGGGTATAGTACCGCGGGATATACGAAGCGCTGACAGGCCCGGGGCGCCCCATGGCCCCAGGTTTCTGGAGGGTTGCCTGATGAAACAACAGGGACGGTATTTCCTGAAAGACTCGATCCGTAAAGAGGTGGATTTTTCCAAGACGGACCAGTACCTTGGGGTGAAACCGCCGCCGGTCCAGAAGCCCTGCCCGGAGGAATGGGAACGCAAGGTTCTTCCCCGGCCGAAAAGACACGGCGGAATCCTGCTGAAGGACGCCATCGAAAACCGTGTTTCCAGGAGGAACTACAGCTGGGACCCTCTCTCGATGGAAGATCTGTCCTTTCTTCTGTGGGCGACCCAGGGGATTAAGGAAAAGCCCGCCGGCGGCCACGCCAAACGCGTGGTTCCCTCAGCGGGTTGCCGTCACGCCCTTGAAACCTATCTTGCCGTCTTCAGGGTGTCGGGCCTCCCGAAAGGCATTTACCGGTATCTTCCCCTCGAGCACGCCCTCGTGGAGGTGTCCAGGCCTGAAGCGGTGGAAGCCCTGGCGGCCCGGGCGGCCCTTGGTCAGGCCTTTGCCGGGGCGGGAGCGGTGACCTTTCTGTGGACCGCTGTCCCCTATCGAATGGAGTGGCGCTACGGTGACGCCTCTTACAAGGTGATTGCCCTCGACGCGGGCCACGTCTGCCAGAACCTTTACCTGGCATGTGAGGCCGTGTCAGCCGGGGCATGCGCCATAGGGGCCTACGACCAGGAGCGTGCCGACCAACTGGTGGGAGTCGACGGCGAAGAAGAGTTCGTCGTTTACATGGCGGCTGTGGGGAAGGTCAAACACGCCGGATGACACCGGAATATTTTGACAGGAACAACCTGGATTTCGTCCTCCTCCCGGTGGAGACGGGCCCCATCTCGGTTGGCATAGTGGCCACCCTCATCATGAAAGCCATCCTGGTCGGCTGCCCCTCTGGGCGACGTAATCAACAAGTTCGTCATGGACCTGGCATTTGGCATCCTGTTCCATGAAGCGGACCACCCGATTTCTTCCCGAGTTCTTCGCCGTGTAGAGTGCCTTGTCAGCTTCGGCGATGAGCCTGTTCAGGTCCTTGTCTGTCGTTTCATCCCTTGAGCTGACCCCCATGCTCACAGTGTACCTGACGGATTTGCCTTCCCAGGGAATTTCGGTTTTTTCCACCTCATGACGCAGCCTTTCGGCAACGCGAAATGCCGTATCTCCGCCCAATTGAGGCAAAAGGATCAAAAACTCTTCTCCACCAAAACGTCCAAGGATGTCCCATGGCCGAAGGCCTTTCCCGAGAGTGTGGGTGAATTCTTTCAGGACACGATCGCCTGCGACGTGGCCGTAGGTGTCGTTGAGATTCTTGAAATGGTCGAGGTCGGCGATGATGATGGAAAGGGGTGTCCGTCCCATTGCTTCGCCCAATTGGATGAACCCCCGACGGTTGTAGATGCCTGTCAGGAAATCTGTGTCGGCCTTTTTCTTGAGCCGTAATGACAGGAGGTCCGTGATAAGGAGAATATAGGTAAAATTGACGGCCAGAGCCGCAAAAATGCATTCAATGACGATGATTTTGAGAATCACAGGGTTCTGTCCCAATGGGCCTTGTCCTGCAAGGGCCAGCATCAAGCCACCCCGGGCGAAGCCCAAAAGAAAGAGTCCGTGCAGGAAAAAAACGCCGGCGACGACCCACCGCACCGGGCTTTTCCCCCTGAAGCCGTCGCAGGCTTCCCAGGCTGTCAAAAAACAGATAACCGCCAAAACGAAAATCCCCGCCACGGTCCTGAAAGCCCAGGGGAGGAGTGTCACAAGAAGCGCGAAAGTTCCGGAGAATACTGCCATGGTCAGAAAAAGGTGTTTCCCGTTCTTTGCTCCTCTTCCCGCATATTCTCTTATTCCCAGATATATCAGCAGAAAGCCCGATGTCATCAGGGTGTTGAAGACGACAGAAAAGACCTGAAGAGAATCGGGTGGAAGGACGAGAAGTCCTGACATGGGTGATGCGACAAGGAAATTCCCCAAAGCGGACAGCCTGACCCCGGGGATATCGGGGTAGCTCGCGAAGATAATGATATGGGTCCCCACGAGCATGAAAATGACCGCCATGAGCACAAAAAGAAGCGTCTGAAGGTCCAATTGCCCAAAAAATGACATGGAATTTGTATTTTTCCTCCAAAACGAGGGTCGAGATCATGAAACATCCAAGGCAGGAAGCAAACCCAAAGGATTATCTCACTTTGCTGCAATGGATACAATGACGGAAATGGCGATTTTGCCAAAATATCCCAAGACACATGCCCAAGAGCCAGCCACCCTTGAAGGAAGAATCTTTTTTGTAATGCTGAAGTTAACACATTATCATTATATATATCTGTCAGACGGAAAATTTATCCGGATTGATATTATGCGAAAGGGGCGGGATGGTATGGAAGACAGGACGAGATTTTTGGGGTTTTTGTCGGCCCTGGTGAGTTTTGCCCTGTGTCTTGGTGCAGGGGCGTGGATCCTTTCGAAGGTCGGCCTTGATACGGGGGATCAGGCCCTGACGACGGGGATCGGGCTTTATTTCGTGGGCAAGGCCTTTTTCGTCGGGCCCATGCTTTTTCTGAAGACTCTCGAAAGAGGCCGTAAATAAATTGGACCCTCCCCTTCTTTCGCTGTAGTCTGCTCAAGAAGTTGACCGGTTCTTCGCGGTATGTGTCAGCGTCGCCATTCTGCGGGTTCGAGGTCTGGGGTGATTCACTGTGAAGACAAAGCGATCCGGTTTTCCTGGGAAATCGAGGGGATGAACCTGGAACCCGATCCAATGTTTGGGACGGTATCCTTCATCGTTTCACCCGGCGGAGATGTCTCGGCGTTCGACATTACGGAGGAAGAAGGGGCCCCGCTAAGCCGTTTCGTGCGGAAAACGAATAAAACGCCCTGACGGTTTTGTCGATCAGAACGTCTCCTCTATGCCGGACCTGGGGGAAATGGCCGAAAAATAAACAGGGAGACTTTCTTCCTTTCCCGGGACGATCCCGGACCTTTGATGTCGCCTTCCTTATTTTCGGCCCCCAGGAGGGGATAACGTGCAGATTATCCTTGTCGTTTTCGGTTTTGGCAGCCTTTTCACGGGTCTGATCCTGTCGGTCTTCGGACAGGCCGTGGCCTCCCTTGCCCCCTTCGTGGCCGGGTTTATCTGCTTTACCTTTGCGCGGCTCGGGGAGTCTGAATACAGCGAGGCCGCCTGGGCAAAGCCTCCATGGGGGCACTGGAACGGATACAGATCATGGAAAGATTCGTGGAGTCCCTCTCAAGGATGGGAGCCAGCTATTCAGAGATCGACAAGGCGCTGGCCTTTTTCGACAGGAAAATCGAGGATGACCTGCTCTGGGGTATCGCCCGCGTGGTGGAGCAGGCCTACAAGGAGATCCGGGAGCATACCGTCAAGGATGATACGGTGAAGGTCATATCCGAGCAGCGCGATTTTTCGAACATCCTCAGGGACCCGCAAAAGCACACGGTGGAAGAAAAGGTCTCACTGGTTGAAGATTTTGTAAAAGCCAGCGAGGTCTTCGAGGAAAGCAAGAAAGAACAGTTGATGAAAGCAATAAGGGAACTGAAAGAGGAAATACGCCACTACCGGGAAAACAGAAGGCCCGGAAAACCTTCCATCTGGGAAAAGTGGGTCACCTAGGCGTTGTCGGTAACATGTGGGTCCGCCTTTTTGCGCTGTTTCTGCCGGTACATGGCGGCGTCGGCCGAGTCAAAGACGTCTTCGAGGTTCTCTTTCGGGCTGTGAGCAACGGTGAATCCGAGTGAAAGTGAAAGGGGAACCTGGAAATTCCTTCTTTCATTTTCTTTTCTGACGGTTCTTATGATGCGTTTTTCCAGCTTTTTCGCCGTCTCTTCATCTGCTTGAGGCAGGATGACGGCGAATTCATCCCCGCCGATCCGGGCCAGCGTATCTTCCCTGCGGACGCATTTTTTCAAAAGATAGCCGGCGAGTTCCAGGTACTCGTCACCCTGGGTGTGGCCGAAAGAGTCGTTGATCTCCTTGAGGTTGTCCATGTCCATGACCATGAGGACCATGGGGAAAGCCCCGGTATCCGCCTGCAGCCGTTCCATGATCCTTTCGAAATAGGTGCGGTTGTTGAGCCCCGTCAGGGAATCCACGTAGCTTTCCCGCTTGAGATAGTTTTCGTAGGCCTTTTGCTTCGTGATGTCCAGGTACATGACAATGGCGCCTGCAAAGTCCTTTCCGGAAAAAACCGGCGATGCCTTTACGAGGACGTTGATTTGTCTGCCTTCTTTCGAATACCTGACGGCTTCCTTGGTGATGACTTCCCCTTTGAGAACCTTCGATGTCGAGTCCCTGTCGGCGCTCCCTTTCTTGCCGACATCCAGAATGTCGTCGAGATTTTTCCCGAGGGATTCCTCCGGGGTGAACCCGAAAAGCCGGGTAAAGGCCTCGTTGATTTCCACGATGTGATGTTGTTTATCGACAACGACAATGGCCTCGGGGACCATGCGGAAGAGGCTCTCGAAAAAGACCCGTTGCCGGGATTTTTCGAGCTCGGCCTTCTTTCTTTCGTCGATATCGGAGAAAAACCCGAGAACACCCTGAAACCGGCCCTCCGCGTCAAAGATCGGCGAAGCTGACACGCGGATCCACACCGGGCGGCGGCCGTCCTTGTGCAGAAACCGCACCTCGTAGACGCTGCTTTTGCCGTCTTTTCTCCGGCGAAATTCCTCAACGAGCTTCCGGTAGTCTTCTTCGTACACAATGTCGGGGAGTGTGCGGCCTTCAAGGTCCTCCATGGAGTATCCGAGAATTTCTTCGAATCGCTTCGAGACCTGAACCAGTCCCAAATCCTCGCCGGTCACCACGATGGCCTCGTAAGCGGTTTGGAAGATCTGCCTGTACCATTGCTCACTTTGTTCCAACCGGGTGTGGGCTCTTTTGAGTTCCAGGCTTTTTCCGAGGATCGGCAGGGTCATGGAGTAGAAGATCCGGTCTTTCTGGGTCAGGCAGCGGGAGTGTTCCACGTACAGAAAGCCGAGGTCGCCGCCCTCAAAGGGTGCGAAGAAGGTCTTTTCATCCTGTTTTTTGACCAGACTGTCCTGGTCCGGGACACCTCTGAAACCCCAGGTGCGGAAAAAATCTTTTCCGTCATTTTTGACGAGCATGGCGATCCGGTTGGCGCCGAACACCCTGGCGAAACGGTCCACCATGTTCCGGAAAAAACTTTCCTGGTCCTGGATCAGGGGGAGAGTGAACATCTCGTAGAGGGGGAAGCTGGTCATGTCAGTTCCCATCGGTTATCCTCCAAACCCGACAGTGAGGGCCTTGTTCAGGTACTTCGGACTTCCCCAGGCATCGCAGATTTCGCCCCAGGAGAACATGCCCCAGAGGGTCTCGCAGGAACCGAGGCTTTCCTGAAGAATGGCGAGTTCGTCATGGATCCTCTCCTGAAGAAGAGACTTCCGTGTGACGCAATCGAAGGCCAGTGCAAATTGTGGTTTTTTCTCCCGGGCTTTCAGATTCTTGCACATTTTCTCCGTCTCGCTGAGAAGTTTGGTTTTCGTGCCGCTCATGACGGACAAGGGGGAAAGTTCCGGAATATGTGAAACGCATTCGATGCTGCCGTCTTTATTGATCCCTGCCAGGTCCCTGACAAGGAAATTCCCTTCACAGCCGGAGACTCCGAGGGGATACAGGGTTGTATCTTCGATGTTTTCCCCCGTGGCTTCCAGAGTGATGCTCTTGTATCGTCTTGCCGCGGGCATGTAATCCAGTTCCATGATCCGGGTCCCTTTCGCCCGGGTGAGGATTACGGGAGGTCCGACGGGTGAAAACCCGTGAACCGACGCTGTCTCAAGTGTCATCCCTTCCAGCAGGGCTATGACGCCACCGGTTTTCCCTTCTCCGGCTTCGGTAAAGTGGCACGTCCCGCAGGCAGCTTTTGAACTTATGACACCCCCGATGTGACGGAAACCTGGCCCGGTCAGGCCGTAAAAGCCGTGGAGAAAAAAAGGGAAGTCGTAGGAATCTGCTTCGGGAAAATGGATGAATACGCCATTTTCCGGGTTCTCCTCCAGGAAACTGCAGGCGGCTTGTTCCCCGCTGGTCCACGAGTCAGCCGTCAGGTCATCCAGCAGCAGGGTCCTGGCCGTGATGTTTTCGCCGCTGACAGCCCAGATGCTGAGGCCACCGGTCATGAGGCCCTTTTTGGTGAAAAAAGCAGGCGTGTGCACGCCGACGAAGGGACAGGGGAAAATTTTCCGGGAGTATCTCTGGAGACTCAGCCGATCAATGGCCCCGCTCCACGCCATGAGGACAAAGGATGGCTCGCCGAGGCCTGCAAAAATCCTCCGGCAGGATTCTTCAAGAGATTTCCAAAAATCGGGACCGTCAAAAAAGATACTTTCAGAAGCCGTCTTCAAGGCCGCCGCCCCCAGAAAATATTCGATTTTCAAGCCTCAGAGTGTGGCATACATGAATTGAGAGCGCCGCGCAACTGAGGATTATAGCAAAAAATTTTCTCGGATTCCATATTTCCCCAGTCCGGGAATTTTGCGAATTTTCCGGAACCCGTGGGGTAGTTCGGAAACCGCTGTTTCGAAAAAAACAGTCGGGACGGGCCGACGTCTGGCCTGGAAGCTGCCAAACCTGTTTCGAGGACCCATCCCGAGGGTTTGCGGTGCTATTTCTCAAAGGCAAAAAAAAGCAGGGGCTTGGGGGCGTATCCTTCACGGTATTCCATTTCCACCTGCCCCATGGCCTTTGGCATGGCGAAAACGATGGTGCCCTCGAAGGTTTCCCCTGGCTGGATGTCGGCGGAATAAAACACTTTGGGGTCGGCCTTGACGCCCGTTGTTCTGGAATAGCCGTCCTTGTGGCCGAGGTCTTCGTTGAAGAACTGGAAATCCCCGGCACTGATGCTTTGTTCTTCACCGGTGGTGTTGGTCACGCGGACTGCCACGAGGACGTATTCGTAGCCGTCCTTGGGGGTCTTTGTCCATTCCGTGGCTTTCGTCACCCCCGTTATGGTTATTTCCAGAGTGTCGGTCTTTCCCGTTTCTCCGATTCCAAGAGGGTCATCCTGTGCTGAGGTGGTTCCGGCAAAAACGACAAGTATGAATGCCGCACATATGCCGGCAAGAAGATGCTTTTTCCCCGTTTTCATGGTTTCCTCCCTTTGTTTTTCAAAGATGCACCAACACATGGTCGCGCAAGAGTGGGTTTAAAAAATCATGTCCGCCTTCTCCCACCTCCCGGGTTTGTGCAAAAGGGTCAGGGTGCATTGTGGATTCTTTCGACCCCCGCATTGCGGAGCGCTTCGTATATCGCACTGTATCCAGGCAGGGCGGTCCCCCAGATGGTTCTGGCCCGGCCGTCTTCCATACGGATGAAAACGCCCGGGTCGTGACGTCCGGATTGGACCAGGAGCGGTCCCGTGGCGCGCCAGTTTACGAAAACGGCAACAGCAGCGAGCCATCGCATCCACCCCGGCATGGTGTACCTGACCTGCCCGGCTTCTGTCATTTCTTCAAAGCGGAGCACTTCTTTCCCGAAAAGGGTGTGTCGCAAAATACCCTCAGGCAAAACGGAAATTTCGTAAGCCTCATACCAGGCGGCGATGGCGTTGAGGGAAAGGCAGAACACCCCCATCATCCCCAGGGCGATGAATGCCCCCATCGGGCCCCCCTGGGCGAAAAGGCCTGTGCCCAGGGAAAAGAAAAAGGCTGTCATTCCGTATCCGAGAAGATCAGGAAGGATGACGCCACGAAAACGGCTGTAGCGGATGGAGTCGGGATGTTTTTTCGGCCAGGGAAGGAAGGCATAGGCCAAAAACCCCAAGACGAGAAGGATCCAGGGCAGCAACGACGTCCCGGTCCCCTGGGAACTGAAAAACAAGGCAAGGGCCGAAAAAAAACCGGCAAAAAGAAGCACCCTTCTCGTCAGCTGGATCATAAGTGGAAGTCTCCCTTTTTGCTGTCTGGATGATCTGATTGTACCAGAGCCTGCGAGGTTGGAAGCTGTTTTCCCATGACTTTGATATGATGGGTTTACGTTTCTTTTGGTCGATCCATTTTCAAAGGAGGAAAGCAGAATGCTCGACGGGGAAGAGGTGCTGGGAGTTCTTGGGGGAAAAATCAAGCTCGGTCTGTTCAAGTCTGCGACCATGGCCATGATCGTGACAAACCGTCGTTTTGTCTTTGCGGAGATTACCAACGATATGTTGGCTGCCGAAGCGGAAAAAATCCGGAAAAGGTCTTCGGAAGAGAAACCGGGGTTCTTTGGTCGCATAGCCATGGCGCTGAACGCCAACAAGGAACTGCTTGCCGACCTGGGAAAGGGTGATCCCGACGAGGTCTCCGCGGGGAGCCCGAAAAATTTCGTCGTCCCCATCGAAGGCGTTGTCCAGGGAAAGGTCAATAATGAAACGAAATATGACTGTGACGGGGATTTCAAGGGAAGCAACACGGTGGTATTGCTGAAGACAGCCGACAAAAAGTATGAACTGACACTCGAGGGAGCGACATCACAACCGGCCGAAATCCTTGGACAGGCCCTGGGGTCTCGTTTCAAAAAGGGTTTGTTCAGGTAGGTGGAAGGGAGAAATACATAATGGATCACAAAAAACGTTCGAGCCTTGTCATCTTTATTCTCGTACTCCTTGTGGCGTGTTTTACTTTCGCCGCGGCGGGAGAATTACGCGCATTCACTCCGCCCCCCTTGCCGGGCGAAGATGGTGCGGGAGACAGTGAAGAGGCGCCTGCCCCGCCGCCCCCGCCGAAGATGGATGAAGAGCCCGAAGAGGTAAAACCTGAACCGGCACCTGCACCGGCACCTGCACCGGCACCCAAGCCCGCACCAAAGCCGAAACCGAAGCCGGCTCCCAAGCCGCAACCGAAAAAGCCGAAGATCTCGGCCGAAGATGCTTTCAAAAAGGGCGTCGCTGATTACCAGGCGGGGAACTACCCGGAAGCGTTGAAGTGGTTTACCCTTTCGGCCGAACAGGGGCATATGCACGGGGCCTACAATCTTGGTGTCTTGTATGAACGGGGCGAAGGAACGGAAGCGAACCCCGAAAAGGCTTTCGAATGGTACAGTCGGGCCGCCCAGGCCGGTTACGCGAAAGCCCAGGCGGAAGTCGGGTATGCCTATCTTACAGGTACGGGGACGGACCAAAACTACGTCCAGGCCAGGTTCTGGTTTCAACGGGCTGCGGATCAGGACCACGCAACGTCGGAATATAATCTTGGGACCATGTACCGAAAGGGGCTCGGCGTGGAAGTGGATCCCCTGAAATCCTTCTATTGGTTTGAACGGGCTGCCCAACACGGCCACGTGGAGTCCATGCTCAACGTGGGAGTTTTCTACGAGCGAGCCTGGGGAACGGTCTACAGTCCGGCCAAGGCCGCCCAGTGGTATGAGAAGGCGGCGAAAAACGGCGTGGCCAGAGCCGTTGCCTACCTTGGAGAATGCTACGTCACCGGAAAAGGCGTGGACAAGGACATGAAAAAGGGCGTCCAGCTTTTGGAAGAGGCGGCGAAGCAGGATGTGGATTACGCCAAGAAGCTTCTGTACGAGATCGACAAACGGAAATATTACAAGTACAAAAAATACGCCCAATAAACAGACAGGAGAAAGAGGGGCCGTCGTTTCGGGCGGCCCCTCTTTTTTGGACCCGATACCGGATCAGAACCTGAAGGTGGCGAGCATTTTCTCGACAGTGCCTTTTGCAGCATCCCAGTTGCTGAAGGGAACCATTATTGCCAGTCCTTGACCGCTGGATACGGTCCCGCAGTTGATAACCATTGCCATGACGCCGTATTGTTCTGCAGTGATCTGCTCGCAGGTTTTGTTGCCCACCTTGATGGACCCGACCTTCCCTTTTGATTTCATCTTCTGAAAATCGCCAAAGACGTCGTCGGGATCCCCGAGTCCGACGGAAACCCCGATTTCCGGGTTGTTCATGTCACCTTTCCAGCCTGCAAAAAATTGCCCGTCTTCGTTGTTTCTCTCGTCGGTCTTCCAGTCCGGTGGAATCTGGAAGGAGACCGGCCCCAGGGTAACCTGCCGCCAGCCCGAGACCTGCGCCGCCCCGCCCAGGGATGCAGGCGCCTCTTTCTTCTCTGCATGGACCGGCGTGGAGTTGATGCGGATATCAGCGGCATCGAACCAGCCGTGCCCCTCGAACTCGAGCCGGAAAGCCCTGGCCTTTTGCGGGTGCTCCAGGGTATAGGTTTGTGAGGGTATGGACAGCCCCGTTTTTCCGTATGACAGCTTTTTCCTGTTGATGTTGGCCCCCTTGTAGATCACGATGGGGACCCATTTGCCGGCTTCATTCTTGAACTTCACGGTCAGGACGAAGCCCTCGGTGGTGATGTCCGTGCTGGCCCTGCCGATGTAGAAGGAGTGGATCAGCTGCAGGGAGTCGAAATCCTTCTGGATCCAGTCCCTGCCGTTTGTGGCTCCGGTCCAGAACCCGCCTGCGAAGGGGTCTCCCTTGCTGTTGCGTTTGTATTGGGAACTGAACGTCACCTTCCCCTTGGGTTCATCCTGCGGGGCCTGTGTTCCCGTTGCCGGTTTCTTCTGAGTGGCCTCGGCCTGCGCAGGCTGTGTTTCTTCTTCCTGTTTTGCAGGTGCCTTTTTGGTTTTCTTCAGGCTTCCGATATATTGCTCGAGTTTTTTCACGTGGTCCCTGACTGTGGCGTTTTCATGCAATGCGAGGCCTTCCCTGTATTTTTCCAGGGCCTTTTCGTATTTTTTCGCGTTCTGGAGCTCAGCCGCCTCGGTCCAGATCCTTTCCGCCTCGGCTTCGGCGTCGGCTTCTGCCCGTTCCTTTTCAGCTTCAGCCTGTTTCGCCTCGTATTCCCGGATGAACTTTTCCAGTTTCTTGATGTGGTCGCGGATTGCCTGGCTGTCGTGGATCCTCAGTCCTTCGTAGTATTTTCCGAGGGCTTCGCGGTATTTTTCGGCTTTCTGGAGTTCGGCGGCTTCGGCCCAGAGCTTCTCCGCCCGGGCCTTTCCCGAGGCTTGCTTTTGTCTTTCCTCTTCCTGTTTCCGAAGGTCTTCGATGTATTTCTCAAGCTTTTTCACGTGCTCCCGCACGCCGGCGTCATCCTGTATGGCAAGGCCCTCCTTGTACTTGTCCAGGGCCTTTTCATATTTCTTGGACTTCTGGAGCTCGGCAGCCTCGGTCCATATGGCTTCGGCACGGGCTTTCCTGTCGTCTTCAGCCTTTTTCTTTTCGATGAATTCTTCGAGTTTCCCGACGTGATCCCGGACGGCCCTGTCCTCTTTGATCTTCAGGCCTTCCTTGTACTTGTCCAGGGCCTCTTCGTATTTCCCGGCGTTCTGGAGCCCTGCCGCCTCGGTCCAGATTTTCTCGGCCTCGGCGGTCTTCTCGGCTTTGTCGGTGTCTTTTGACGGGGTGACCCCAATGACCCTTTCCAGCTCGGCCAGCGCCATGCCGGAATCCCTGTGGGTTACCCGCACCGAGACCTTTATGGGGTCTGTGGCCTTGCGGGGTTTGATGGTGATGGAACGGGATTGGCTGCCCTCCGGAAGGGTAACGGAACCGGAGCATTTCCATTCGTAACGGAACAGCGATCCGTCGATGCCGTCAGGGAGAAGCACCTCCACGGCACCTTCGTCATTTTCTACGATGGATTCGGGCGTACTCAGGGTGAATTCGGGAGCCACCACGCGCACAGTGTGTTTCTGTGACGTTCCGAGAACGTCACCGTGCCTGTTTCGGGCCTCCACCCATATAGACAAGTCGCCGGGGCTGGTTGCGGTGATGCGGTTTGCGGCTTCCTCCCCCAGGGTGCGGGACATTTGCGCCCCCGGTTCGGCCAGCCAGCGGAATCTTGGCGGGGGCTTTCTGTTGATGCCCGAAGACGGGGGGCTCAGGGGGTATTCCACCCTGGGGGAAAAGGACCCGCCGAAGAGGATTTTCTCGGGGACATTCCGGAGGGTGACCTCGAAGGGTTCTACGGTGACGGTCCGGGTGACCGAGGCTTTTTTCTTCGCCGAATCTTTCACGGTGACGCTGACTTTAACCTCCCCGGGGGTTGCAGCAACGAAAGATGCTTCCGGTCCACTGGCGGTCACGTTTTTGCTCCAGGTGAAGGTATAGGGCGGCTTCCCTCCCGAGACGGAGGCCGCCAACGTCGCCGTTCCATTGACGGCCACGGCGTCGTCACCATTCAAAGAAACTTCAAGGGGTTTCTCCTGCAGTTCCGCTGGAAGGGCGAGGACGGGAAATGATGCAGAACCCCTCGCGAGGACAAGGTTCTCCTTGTTCCGGGCCTCCACGGTTGCCGTGGCCGATCCGGGCTCGTGACGCGACAGCGTTGCCTCATCACCGGTTCCTGTAGAGCTCATGGAAGTCCCTTCGCCCGGAATCCATTTCCAGCGGAGATCCTTCGGCGCTGCCGGATCTGTGATTTCCGCCTTGACCCGGACCTGTTCGTCGGTCAAGAAGGTGTTCTCAGGGATATCCTTCAGGCCTTTCCCCTCGACCCATTCCTGGGGTCGCGGGCCGGCTGCGCCCAGGACGGTGACCTTCATGTCGAAGCCCGCCACATCAATGGTTGCCGTTCCCTCGGCGAGGGGCTCCCCCTTGGGACTTCTGGCCTCGGCCTGGATGGTGTAGCTGCCCGCTTCCTCTGCCAGGAAACTGAATTCGGTAGAGTCTGCGGCTTTCGCCCCCTGCCGACCCGATTTTCCTTCAAGGTCCCAGGCGATGAAGGCGCCTTCCGGAAGGGCCGTATCGGTTTCAGCTTTTACGATGACTTCCTGTCCGACCTTGGGGGTGTCGGGGGTGACGGTGAAGAAAAGCTCCGGCCCGGTGACTTCGATGGTGATGGATTCCGATTCGCCGATGGTATCACCCTTGCCGTCTATGGCGACGACCCAGACGTCGACCGTTCCGGGCTCGGCAAAAACAGCGGAGGTGGACCCTTTTTTCGTTTCGTAAGGGGCGAAGGCTACTTCGGGATGGGGCTGAAACTGGAAGAGGACGTCCCCTTCTGGTTTTTCCCCTTCCAGTGAGGCCTCGAAGGCCACGGGGCTTCCCGCCGGGACAGGGCCCGAGGCGGGAGAGAGGCGCTTGAGCACCACGCCCGAATCCTTTTTCTTTTCAGCTGATTTTGGGTCATAGGCTCCCGTCGTCCGTTTCGGGTCGGGGACGATACGGATGCTCGCCAGGATGGCCTCGAGCTCGGCGAGACCTTTTTCGACATACTCCTGGAGTTCTTCTTCTGTGTACTCCGCAACAGAACCGCTGTACTTTATGAATCCCTCGAAATCAAGGCCGACCTGCCCTTTTACCGCCAGCCCGTCCACGACAGCGCGCGCTTCGTATACACCGGCGGATACGCGCAGGTCCGAGACGGTAAGACTGGTTGCCACATACCCCTTGTAGTCATCCACGGTGACGGGTTTGACGTCGCGGTGGGAGTTGTTCTGTCGCACCTGTTTCTCCGCGGCCTCCAGGCTCCCCTTCGGCCAGGGGGTGATATTGAGGATGAATTCCCCGCGGGCCGTAAGGGGCGCCCCGTCGTCGGTTGCCCTTTTCATTTCGATCCCCATCTCGGTGGGGCCGCCTTCCCATGCCGACGATGCCGTGACGGAACACCCCATGGGAAGCACCTCGATGCCCCGAAACCCCGAGGCAAGGGAGGCCGTGGGTGTTCCCTTCTGGTTGGCTTTCAGTTTTTTGTAGACGAACACGCCGATGTTGCCGGGGTTTCCGCGGAATTCGGGTCTCGGCAGAAACTGGACCTGCGCCTCCGGGACGGGTGTTCTGTCCCGGTCTGCGTCAGGCCCGAGAACCACCATGGGCCGTATCCCCCTGGAGGCGTCGGCCCCCCAACGGTAGGATGGTGCGGCCTTCTTTGCGAGATCCGGGGGGATGACGGCCTTGACGTTGATGATGTCACCTTCAATGACGCTGGCGGGAGCGGAGAGTTTTACCTCGCCCCAGGTTTCGGCATCGTCAAGCCCCGCTCCGGCTGCGGTGTCCTGCTTCGTGCCTTCGTCATCTTCCGCTGCCGTTGCCTCCGCTTCTTCTGCAGAGTCCTCTGCCGTTTCAGGCTCTTCTTTCTCGTCTTCAGTGGGCCATTGGGGCTCCGTGACTTCGATGGGGCCCGTCTCGGCGGAGGCCGTATTTTTGCCGTCGGTGGCGACAATCTTGTACCGGACGGTTTGTCCCGAAAGGCCCCGCATGGAAGCGGCCATTTCGGGGCCGGTGGCGATGGGGTTGGTACTCCAGAAACGACCCCGCCACTCGTGCCATTGGTAGGTAAGATTGCGGTCAGGGTCGGCCACTTCAAGGCGGAGGTTCTCGGCGTCGGTCACCCTGTCAGGCCAGGGGGCCAGACGGACCGTTACGGGCGTTTCCTTCACGAAGGAAATCTTCCGGGTGACCTGCCCCTCGTAGAGGACACGGTCTTCCTCGATCTGCTGGACATAGAGGCCGAGGGTGACCTTTTCCCCTTCGTAGGCCGAAGGGTCGAGGATGATCCTCTCGTCGTTGCCCAGGACATTCCCGTCCAGGCTCCATTGATACCGGTAATCCTTGCCGGCGGTCCGGCCGAGGACAACGGCCCTGAATGCCGCCGGCCTGGACGCGTCGAATTTCGTCCCCTCGGGATCGATCAGAACGCGAAGGTCGTCTCCTGCGAGGTCGTCGGCGACCGTGACGGTCATGGACGCCCCAGCCACATACCCTGTTGCGGTCCGGCCCTTCACGGAGATCTCAATGGTCCGGCCTTCGTGTCCCCTGGCGTCGAATTCAAAGGTATTTTCGGCCGAAGTGCCCACGCGAATGCCGTTGACATCCCAGAAATATCGTTCGAAGCCCTCGCCGTTGAGGCCGAATGCGGTGGTCACCGCCGTTACGGGAAGGATCTCCCCGGGCGAGACTTCGCGTACCGGAGCACGAAGCTCCAGGACCGGTCTGGGGCATTCGTCGGCCGCGATGACGGTAACTTTTTTCTTGTGCCAGACCCAGTCGCTTTTGGGTTCCTGAAGCTGGGCGAAAAGGACCAGCGTATAGGTCCCTGGCTCGACTGGTCTCCACTCCATACGGGCGCCTTTGCGGTTTTTGAGGGTTTCCGACGGGGCCTCGGGTTCAAAGCGCCAGTCGTATTTCACCCACCTGGCCTCGCGGTCCAGCTGCGCCAAGAAGGTGCTCTTTTCCCCCTGGCAGACCTGGTCGGGCCCGATAATGCGCACGCCCAGGGGAACCACATCGGTTCTGAGGGAGTCCAGGTAGTCCCTGTAAGTCTGCATGTGCTTCCGGCGCTCGTCGCTCCCGGATGGAGCCCTGACGGCCTTGATGCGGGCCTCCACGGCAGGTTGTTTTTTTGCGTGGTTTGCGCCGGACTTCCCGAGGATTTCCTCCACGGCCGTGCTGGCGTCCCTTACGGCCTGGCGGACGTTTTCGAGATCCTTTCGTGCTTCCTCCAGGGACCGCTTGATCGAGGCCGGATGACAGGCCGCCCGGTGGGGCCTCAGGGAGACCACGTTCCATTCTTCGCGGATCCTGGCGATTTCGGCGTTGACCTGTTCCAGTTGTTCGTAGTCGGAAATCACATCCTCGATGACCTTGCGGTCTGTCGCGGGGTCACCCGTCAATTCCACCAGGGGGCCGGTGCAGGAAAGTTCCTTCTCTATTTCCTTTATCCTCCGGAGGCCTTCTCCTTCGGTGAAGGCCTTGCGCTTTTCGAGCTCCTCGATGACGCCGGCGAAAAACCGCCGCGTTGTGCGCCAGACGGCGTCGGAGTATTCCTGCCAGAGTTTCCCGCCGTAACGGCTCAGGTTCAGATATTTGCGGGGCCACACGGGTATGCCGCTTTGGCCGTCGGAGATGGCGGGGTTCACCAGAAGCTCGTGGTAGAGCACGATAGACGGGTCGTTTTTGACCTGGGGGACGAGGATATTCGAGATGTCCGGGCAGAGTTCAGGCAGACTGAAGGCTTCGTCCCTCGTGACGGTGACTGTACCCTTCCCCGGGCAGTCGTATGAGATGCTTTTGACTTTCCAGGCATCCCCCGACTTTTCAAAAGTCGTGCCTTCGTAAAGGGCATTCACCATCTCGTCGTATCGCCACTGTTCCCACTCTCCCACGCCCCATTCGGCGGCGGCGATACTCATGCCATAGAGACCTTCCGGCACGGCGGTGACGGGAAAGAGCAGGTAAACCACACCAATAGCGGCCCTGGCGTAATTTTCCATCACCACGGCCTCGACAATGTCCCCTCCCGGGACGTGATTGCGGAACAATTCCGTTGAAAGGTTGCCGAAAGATTCGTTCCAGTCTTTTGCCTTCATGACGGCGTCAAGGTAGGCCTTCCCCTCCTGGTAGAGGTTGAAGGCCTTGAAAGGCATGGAGTTTCCGACGGCCCCGAGAACGGAGGAATTCAGTCGTTCGTTGATTTGCCCGATGGGGATGGGGAGGGAAAGCCTGGTTTGGCCGTCGGTGCTGGTCCATGAGAGCTCCAGGTCAAGGGCGCGGATTTTTTCCACGGTGCCCTTGTCGAGGACGTCCATGAAATCGTTGAAGGCATCGATCTGGTCATTGACGGTGTCATAGTACTGGCCCGTTTTCTCCCATATGAGGGCCAGCATCATTTCCGACATGTTGGGGTTGTCGGCGGCCTTTTCCAGAAGTTCCGCCAGCCGCCGCTGTTCGGCGATGGGGATGTGGATGGCACGCTTTTTGAAGTGTTTCGCCAGGTCCACCATGGTTTCGTAAGCCCTTGGGGGGTAATCGACACCATTTTTTCTGTAAGCGTCATAGGTTTCCTCCAGGACGTCGAGGAGTTTTTTCCTCTCGGCATCCTTTTCGGAGGGGGTCTTGGCGTCGTCGATGACCTTCAGTCGCGCGTCGATGCCCTCTCCGATGTTGTGGCGGATGAGGGCCGCCGACCGTTCGGCCAGGGAGTTGAGGGACCTTTCGAGGGCACCGGCGCTTCCTGCATCGCCCAACATGTCGCGGCTGGCCTCGAGAATGGCCTTGAGCTTCGCCCTGGCCGTCATGTTTTTGTCCTGCTTGATATCGGTGACACGTTTTGCCCATGAAGCAAGTCCGGGATCCCCCGGCGTGGTGGAAAAGCCCTTGAGCATGGCCTGGTGATCGATGGAACTGCGGTTGACGAATTTGGCGATCTTGACGAGGCGTTCGTGGGGGGCGAGGTTGCTCCTGATGGCGTCCACGGTGAGATGTCGAAGGAATTCGAGGCTAACCGCCGGTTCCATCTCGTAGGAGAGTTTCGGGGCGTCTTCTTCCATGAGTCTTGCAAGTTGATCCGGGGCTCCCCGTTTCATTTCGACGTTGTTTTTCAGGTTGGCGAAAATAAAGAGCCGTTCCATGGGGTCGGTGACGGGCCGGTAGGTAACTTCCCCGTTTTGTATGACCACTTCCTGGAGTTTTCCCCGGTTCAGCGCATCCATTTCCGCCCAGTCGGCACCGGGCTGGGTGATGTAAACGTCGAGGGTCGCCCGGCGATGGGCCGTGGCGTGGGCGTCAAGGTCGGCCATGTTCATCCTGAAGTCGCCCCGGATTTCCTCATTGTAATAATTTCTGAGCTCCACGGCGTTTTCGACCATGGACATGATGGCCGTAATGTCGATGTCACCCTCGAAGCGGAGGTCGTTCCAGCTTTCCGTGGGCCAGCTGCCCACATCCATTTTGATGATGTAGGGGAAGTCGGGGTGTGTTTCGATGTACTTTTTTACGGCACGGTCCCAGGCGGCCTGTACGCCCTTGCGTCGTGCGTCCATGAGGGTTCGTTCCGCCCGGCCCCATTCCCGCTGCCAGGCGTCGAAGGCCCCAGGCACGGCCTCGGCTGCCGAGAGTCCTTGAGATTTTGCTATTTCATCGGCCTTTTCGCGAATATAGTCGGCCTTGAAACCGTAGAGGTCCCTGACGGAAATCCCGTCCTCCCCGAAGCGGCGGAAAACCGCCATGGGGTCCCCTCCGCCCCCTGCAAGGCTTTTCAGCCTGGATTCAATGAGAAGCCGCCTGTCCGATGGAACGGGGGGCGGCGGCGAAATGCGGTTGATCTTCAGCCAGTAGTCTTCTTCAGTTTCGGCGATGACAAGGGGTTCCGGAGGTTTCTGGGCGCCCCATGCGTGAGATCCCAGGGCAAAACCGGAAACGAGAAGGCACAGGAGAAAAATAATCGACCTCGGTGGTTTCGGGAAATCTCTGCGCATGAGAACACCATCCCTGCATTATGAAGTTTTGAAGCTTTTGGAAGGAAAAGCTTTATCTCAATATTATTTTTACTGGTATTTCCCTCCACTGGCAACTATTTATGTCACAACGAAAGCGATCCGGGATAGAAAAAAGCCGTTTGACGCTTTCCTTGTTCTCCCTTACCCTCCTTTGTATGTCAGGGGGAAATGCAAGATTTCATAATCTCGCAATCGAAGAAGTCCTGAAGAGGCTCGAAACGTCCAATGAAGGTCTGATGGCTTCAGATGCGAAGGACCGCCTGGAACGGTTCGGCCCAAACCGCCTTGAACAGGGGAAGAAGGACAACCCCCTGCTAAGATTCCTGTCCCAGTTCAACGACATTTTGATCTACGTCCTTCTGGCCTCGGCAATTGGAACGGCCTACCTGGGACAGTGGATCGACACGGCTGTCATCCTTGGAGTGGTGGTTATCAACGCCTTCATCGGGTTCATCCAGGAAGGGCGGGCGGAAAAGGCCCTCGAGGCCGTGAAGGGCATGCTCTCGGTGGAATCAAAAGTTCTCCGGGATGGCCGCAAGGTGACCATCCCTTCCGAAAGGCTTGTTCCCGGGGATGTGGTGCTGCTTTCAGCCGGCGACAGGGTCCCGGCCGACCTGAGACTTTTCGAGGAGCGCCGGCTCGAAGTCAATGAGTCATCCCTGACCGGCGAGTCCGAGACGGTCAGGAAGAAAACCGTACCCGTCGAAGAGGATGCACCCATCGGGGACCGGACCTGCATGGCCTATTCGGGGACCATCGTGGCCTCAGGGACGGGCCGCGGAGTTGTGATTGCCACGGGAGAAAACACCGAAATCGGTCACATCAACCGGATGCTGGCCGACGTGGAATCCACGACAACCCCTCTTTTGAAGCAGATCAACCGTTTCGGTTTTTTCCTGAGCGCCATTATCCTTGTCCTGGCGGGGACCGTTTTTACCTTAGGAACACTCCTGACGGGCATGTCTTTGCGAGACCTGTTCCTGTCGGTGGTTGCCATGTCGGTGGCGGCCATCCCTGAAGGCCTTCCGGCGGTTTTGAGCATCATTCTGGCCATAGGCGTGCGACGCATGGCGGGCAGAAATGCCATCATCCGGCGCCTTCCGAGCGTCGAAACCCTGGGTTCGGTGGCAGTGATCTGTACGGACAAGACGGGGACCCTGACAAAGGGAGAAATGACCGTCGGCCGCATTTTGCTTGCCGAAAGATCCGTTGAAGTGACAGGAGCCGGCTATGCACCGGAAGGAGATTTGATCTTCGCCGGAAACAAAAAGAATGCCGTTTCAAAGGACAATAACGCCCTTGTCCAGCTCCTTACGGCTGGCGTAACTTGCAACGATGCCAGGCTCTACGAGGAGGAGGGTGCCTGGAAGATCGACGGCGAGCCCACGGAGGGAGCCCTGCTGACACTGGCTGCCAAGGCCGGAAGAGATCCCGAAAAGATTGCGGCCCGCTGGAGGAGGCTGGATGCTATCCCCTTTGATTCGGATTACAAGTTCATGGCGACCTTGAACCAGTCCGAGGAGGGCCGGAAGATCTTTGTGAAGGGCGCGCCTGAGGCGGTTATTCAAAGATGCAGCCACCAGACGCGAGGTGACGGTAACGCGGAGAAGGTGAACGAAACCTTTTGGGATCAAAAGGCTCAGGACCTTGCGGACGAGGGGTTCCGGCTTCTTGCCCTGGCTGTTTCCGAGGCTTCAAAGAAACAGGAGTCCCTTGGATTTGACGACGTGGAGGGCGGGCTCTCTCTGCTGGGTTTCGTGGCGATCATGGACCCGCCTCGACCCGAGGCGGCAGAGGCCGTCGAAGAATGCCACCAGGCGGGAATCCGGGTCAAGATGATCACCGGGGATCACGCGAGGACGGCTGCGGCCATCGCGAAACAGATGGGAATCGGCCGCGGTGGCAGGGTTGTTTCGGGACCGGAAATCGAAAATGCAAGCGACGAGGATCTTCATGCCCTCGTGGAGGGAGTGGATGTCTTCGCCCGCGTCTCTCCGGAGCACAAGCTGCGGCTTGTCGGTGCCCTGCAGTCTTGGGGGCACGTCACCGCCATGACGGGTGACGGAGTCAACGACGCACCGGCACTGAAAAAGGCGGACATCGGCATCGCCATGGGGGAAAAGGGGACGGAAGCCGCCAGGGAAGCCGCAGACATGGTCCTTGCCGACGACAACTTCGCCTCCATTGTCCACGCCGTGGAAGAGGGGCGCACCGTCTACGACAACCTGAAAAAGACCCTCCAGTTCTTGCTTCCAACCAACGGAGGCATGGGGCTTGTGATTATGACGGCCATCGTGTCGGGCTTTTTCGTTCCTGAGGCCTTCGTCCTGCCCATCACCCCGGTGCAGGTCCTGTGGGTGAATATGGTTTCCGCCGTAACCCTTGCGCTGGCGCTGGCCTTTGAACCCATGGAAGAGGGTGTCATGGAAAAGTCGCCGAGACCTCCGGGGGAGCCTCTGGTTTCGACTTTCATGTTTCTGCGAATTGTCTATGTATCGGTGCTCCTCATGGCGGCGGCCTTCGGTGTCTTCCATTGGTACAGTGCGCAGGGATCGTCGCAGGAACTTGCGAGGACCATGGCGGTGAACACGCTGATCGTCGGGGAAATCGCCTACCTTTTCAACAGCCGGTACAAGAAAAAGCCCGCCTTTTCCAGGGAGGGGCTGCGGGCGACACCGCAGGTATGGGGAGCCGTCGTTGCAGTGATCTTGTTTCAGATACCCTTTACCTATCTGCCGTTCATGCAAGGGATTTTCAAAACGGCTTCAATCGGTGTGGCAGATTGGTTTCGCATGCTCGGATCAGGGGTAGCCGTCTTTCTTGTCGTAGAGGCTGAAAAGGCCCTGGTCCGCAGAATGATCCCCAGCAAGGGTGGGCAGGCGAGCAACAGGTAAAAAGCAGGTACCCTGAAGTCTCTTCACACAAAAGCGGGGCCCGCCTTCCAGCCGGTCCCGCTTTGTATGCCCGGGTATGGCCGGTCAGATTCTGACGATTGAATTGGCGAAGGGATGTCCCGCCTCGAGAATCTTCATGGCGACTTCTGCGGCAAACCTTGCGGCCTCGCCACAGACGTCGGGGCAGCCTTCCTCTGCGCTCATCATGATTTCGTGGAGCTCGTCCCTTTCGTCCTCGTTCGTAAGGTCAAATACCCTGCCATAAAGCTTTTGCTGGATGTCCTTGCAGATCACCGACCCGTAGCGGTTCTCGAAATTTTTGAACAGGTCGTCCATGTATTCCATGCCCCGTATCGCCTGGTCTTTCATTTCCAGATCGTCACGGCCGGCAAGAAGCCCGAGTAACATGAGCGCCCCGGAAAGGGCGCCGCAGATGTTTCCCCTCCTGACGCACCCTCCGGCAAAAGCGGTCGATGAACGGAGCACATCGGGGTTATGGATGCCGAAGGCGTTCATGAGGGCTGCCAAAGTTCCTTGGCTGCAGAGGTGGTATTCCGCCTCGTTGTCTTTTGCCATCTCCGCCGCGGCATCGATGATCTCTCTGAAATATTCGTCCATGGTTTTCCCTCCTGGTGAGGCAAGAGTGTTTGCTTCTGATCATTGTACCAGCCAGTACAAAGGGGAGCGAAAGTCTCTTCAAGGCTTTCTGGTAGAATTATCAAAAATGCATGCATGGAATTGTGCTGAATTTTGAGCGATGAAAGGATCTGTGATGAATCGGTCGAATATGCTCAAGCCTGCTGTCCTCTCGCTTTCTCTCCTGACGATTGTCTCGACGGGTGCAGTGGCCCCCGCATTGGGGGAAATAGGAGAGTTTTTCGCCTCTTCGGACCGTACTCTGGTCCAGCTGGTGGCGGTGATGCATGCCGTCGCGCTTGTCCCGTCATTGTTTCTGGCGGGTCGGGCCGCCGAGCGGTTTTCAGCGAAAAAGGTCATTCTGTGCGGGCTGGCGCTTTTTTCCGTCAGCGGCATCGCCGGAGGCTTCGTGAGCAATATCTGGCTTCTTTTATTTTCCAGACTTGCGATGGGTGTCGGTCTGGGCATGGTCATCCCCTTCTCGACGTCGCTCATTTCCGACCTGTACGATGGAGTGGAGCGGACCAGGATGATGGGGCTTTCGAGTTCCTTCAACATGCTGGGCGGCATGTTCGCCCTGATCCTATCGGGACAGTTGGCATTTTTCTCATGGCGCCTTCCCTTTTTACTCTATGCCTCAGGGATACCGGTGATGATGATGGTCGCTTTCTTTCTGCCCGGCGGGGTTGCAGGTGTGAAGGATCTCCGGCCAACAGGCGGGAATCTCCCGCGAAACGTCTATTTCGTCGCGTTGGGGATGTTCCTTTTTTGCGTGCTCTTTTTCATCCTGACGCCGACTTTGGCCTTACACATGAAAAACAACGCGCTGGGCGGTGCCAGGGTGGCGGGCGTGGCTCTCTCATGTTCCACAATCGGGGGGTTTGCATCAGGATTTGCCCTGCCGGTGACGAAGAGGGTATTCAAAGGATATCTCGTTCCCGTCATGCTGACTGCCATGAGTGCTGGTTTTCTCGTCTTGTCCTGGTTTCCGACATCCATGGCTGTCTTTGCGGCATCTCTTCTCATCGGTTTTGCGAACCGGTCCGTGTATCCGCTCTTTTTCCTCAAGGCCACGGAGCGCACCAACCCGGGCGAGTCCGTGAAGGCAACGGCACTTCTGAGCGCCACGATCTACTTGGGCCAGTTCACGGCACCGCCCTTCCAGCGTTTTGTCGGTGTCCTTTCCGGGCGGCCCGGGACGGGTTTTCTGTATCTTTTCGTCGCACTTGTGACCCTGACGGTGGCTTTGGCCCTGTTCGCCCGTGTTATCCTCAGGGCGGAGGAACAGTCTGCAGCCGGTGAAAGATAGCCTGATCGAGGGAGGAATTTTTCCGTGAGTACCGTATCAATCATCCGGGTTCGAAAAGATGCCGAAAGGGAAATTACCGAGGCCGTCAAAAGGGCCGTGGAACAGGTTGGAGGGCTTGAAGACATTGTGTCCCCCGGGGATCTTGTACTGGTGAAGCCGAACCTCGTGAGGATCCCGCCGTCCGACAACGGCACGGCCACGCGCTGGGAAGTGTCGAAAGCCGTGGCGGATCTCGTCGCCGAGCGCGGCGCCAGGCCGGTTATCGCGGAGTCGGCCGCCGCGGGGGTGGATACCGAAGAAGTCATGAAGGCAACGGGATATAGCCCTTTGCGTGAACTCGGCTACGAGGTGGTGGATCTCAAATCATGTCCCCGGGAGGTTATCCCCGTCCCCGAGGGGTATGTCGTCTTCGGCGAACTGCCTTCATGGGATCTCGTCCGGCGGGCCGACGTGATCATCAGCGTCCCGGTACTGAAGACCCACGACCAGACGGAAGTGACCCTCAGCATGAAGAACCTGAAGGGCCTGATAGACGATGCCACGAAAAAGGCCTTTCACCGGGAGGGGCTTCTTGAGGGCGTGGTGGATCTCATGACGGCCCTGAAACCGCGCCTGACGGTGATGGACGGGACCATTTGCCAGGAGGGGATGGGCCCCATATTCGGGACGCCGAAGCGGATGGACCTGATCCTGGCTTCGAAGGACCTGGTTGCCGCCGACGCCGTGGCGGGGAAAATCATGGGATATGACCCCACGGAAGTGATGATTACCGCCAGGGCTGCCGCCCGGGGTGTCGGGGAGATGGATCTGGGTCGGATACACATTGTGGGCGATGCGCGGATCGACGAAGTGGCACAGCGGTTCAAACGCTCCAGCGAGACGAGCCTGGAAGGGCTGCCGCCTTTTGAGCTCCTTTTTGACGAAGGGGCCTGCACGGGTTGCCGCAACAGCGTCATCAGCGCCCTGCTGGACATGAAAAAGCACGGCACCGAAATGGCCCTCGAGGGCAAGATCATCGTCGCCGGTCCCCTGAAAAAGAAGGCCCTCCCGGAGGGTGCGACGAAGGAAAACACCGTTCTCGTCGGAATCTGCACCCGCCATCTCAGTGACAGGGGCACCTACGTCCAGGGCTGCCCGCCTCTCAACAATCCCATCATCGAGGGCATCACCGCTGACGGCGAAAAGGCTGCAAGCCGTTATGACAAGGGGAAGGGGTAAACCTTCGGGGGACTGAAACAGCTTCAAAGATATAAGCCTGGAAGAAACTCGACAAGAGCCCTGCCGGTGTGAAGCCGACAGGGCTCTTGTCGATAGAAAACACAATATACAGTGTATTTAGCAACTTGAGTCCTCCATATATAGTGCTACAATGAGGGCATCATATGGTCACAGTCCGGGCATGCATTTTCATTATGGAGGGTGTCTTCATGGTCATCAGGTTTATCCAAAAACGAGATGGCACACGGGTCGCCTTTGACAAGGAAAAGATCCGCCTGGCCATCGCCAAGGCTTCAAGGGCAGTAGGGCACGGGGACGCAGACGGCATTGCCTCTGAGATTACCGGTGAGGTCTTGTCCTTCCTCGAGATTTTCTATGGGGAGAAAGGTCACCCCACGGTGGAGCAGGTGCAGGATTTGATCGAGAAGGTCCTCATCGAGAAGGGCTACGCTGAAATCGCCAAGGCCTATATCCTGTACCGGGAGCAGCACGCCAAGCTCAGGGAGACGGGAAAGCTTCTGGCCAACGCCACCCGGATGGTGGACTCCTACCTCCAGAAAATGGACTGGAAGGTCAACGAAAACAGCAACATGAGCTTTTCTCTCCAGGGACTCAACAACTACATCGCCTCGGAGGTAACGGCCCAGTATTGGTTGAACGAGATCTATTCCCCGGCGGTCCGGGAACGCCACGTTTCGGGGGATTTTCACATCCACGATCTGAACAACCTCTCGGTTTACTGCTGCGGCTGGGATCTCCAGGACCTGCTCATGCAGGGGTTCACCGGGGTGGCCACCAAGATCGGAAGCGGTCCCGCACGGCATTTCAGGACCGCCCTGGGCCAGATGGCGAATTTTTTCTACACCATGCAGGGCGAGGCCGCCGGGGCGCAGGCTTTTGCCAACTTCGACACCTGCCTGGCCCCCTTCGTATACTACGACGGCCTCTCGTACAGGGAGGTCAAGCAGGCCCTGCAGGAATTCATTTTCAACCTGAACGTCCCGACGAGAGTGGGTTTTCAGACACCCTTCACGAACATCACCATGGACCTGGTCCCGCCCCGGGTGATGGCCGGCCAGCCGGCAATCGTCGGCGGAAAGCTTCAGGAGAAAACCTACGGCGAGTTCCAGGAAGAAATGGACATGATCAACAGGGCCTTCGCGGAAGTCATGCTCGAAGGCGACGTGTCGGGCAAGGTCTTTCCCTTCCCCATCCCGACCTATAACATCACCTCCGATTTCGACTGGGAGAAAAAGCACCTGGAGCCTCTGTGGGAGATGACGGCCAAGTACGGCATCCCCTATTTCTCCAATTTCATCAACTCCGACATGGATCCCGGCGACGCCAGGAGCATGTGCTGCAGGCTCAGGCTGGACAACAGGGAACTGCGCAAGCGCGGCGGAGGACTTTTCGGCTCGAACCCCATGACGGGCTCCATCGGCGTCGTGACGCTGAACATGGCCCGGATCGGCTTTCTGGCACAGGGCGAAGAGGAGTTTCTCGACAGGGTTTTTGTCCTCATGGAACTGGCGAAAGAAAGCCTCGAGACGAAACGCAAGGTGCTCGAGCGGTTCACCGACCACGGCCTGTATCCCTATTCCCGTTTTTACCTGCGGAACGTAAAAGAAGCCTCGGGCCGGTACTGGAACAATCATTTCAACACCATCGGCCTGAACGGGATGAACGAAGCGGTCCTCAATTTCCTTGGCAGGGATCTTGCCGATCCCGAGGGGGTTGCCTTCGCGGAGCGCCTTATGACGGCCATGCGGGAAAAGATGGCCGATTTCCAGGAGGAGACGGGAAACCTCTACAACCTGGAAGCCACGCCGGCGGAGGGCACGACCTATCGTTTCGCGAAATCCGACAAGGACCTTTTCGGCGACAGGATCGTCTGCGCCAACGAGCAGGCCGTCCGGGAGAGAGGGGCCGACCCCTACTACACAAACTCTTCCCAGCTCCCGGTAGGAAGCACCGATGACCTCTTCGAGGCGCTCAAACTCCAGAATGGCCTGCAGACGCTTTACACGGGCGGAACAGTTTTTCACTGCTTCCTTGGTGAAAGGATGCCTTCGGGGGAAAGCACCAAAAGGCTGGTGAGGCGGATCGCCGAGCGCTTTGAGCTGCCGTATTACACCATAACCCCGACATTCAGTATCTGCCCCATCCATGGCTACCTTCCCGGGGAGCACGAATTTTGTCCGATCTGCGACCGGGAAGCCGCCTGGAAAGAGGAAGCCGAACAGGAGCGGGTCTCGTCGTGACACTTGCGGGGCTGCAAAAGACAACGCTGATCGACTTTCCCGAAAAAATTGCCTGCACCGTCTTCACCCGGGGGTGCAATCTCCGCTGCCCCTATTGCCACAACCCGGAACTGGTGGAGCGTGATACGCAAGGGGACGGGCCGCTTCAGGGAGATGATTTCCTGTCCTTCCTGGAAACGCGGCGGGGGCTGCTGGACGGTGTCTGCATCACCGGAGGCGAACCCACCATACAGCCCGATCTGGCGGATTTCGCAGGGCGAATCCATGACCTGGGGTTTCTCGTCAAGCTCGACACGAACGGGACACGACCGCAGGTTCTCCGAAGGCTGCTCGGAGATGGCCTTGTTGATTTCATCGCCATGGATGTCAAGACATCGCCGGAAAGCTACGGTCGTGATCTCGGATACAGGGAAGATACGGGGCTGATTGCTGAAAGCATCGGCATCATCAAAAATTCCGGTGTCGACCATGAATTCAGGACGACGGTGGTTCCCGGACTCGTCGGAGAAGAGGAGCTTTACGCGATCGGAAGAATGATAGCGGAGGATGGGCCGGCGGCGCGGTATGCCTTGCAGAATTTCAGACCCGGGAAGGTCCTTTCCGAAAGAATGAAAGGCCGAAAGGGGTATCCGCCGCAGGAACTTGAGAAATTCCGCAAGATCATGGAATCCTCTGCAAAAACTGTTGTGATCCGTGACTGAAGCGGTCAGGAACTTTTCAAGGGAGGTTCGGGCAATGCAGGATGAAAAGGACAACGGACGCACCAGGTGCGAGGTCTATTCCAGGGTGGTGGGCTTTTTGTCGCCCCTTTCACAGTGGAACCGCGGGAAAAAAGAGGAGTACAGGGACAGGGTAACCTTTGACAAAGTCTTGAAAGAAGAGAAATAAGTCCGTTTCATTTCATCAGAAGCAAGCTCAGGGCCATGACGGCCATTCCTCCGATAAGGCCGAGGAGGCTGTCATGGCCTTTCCCGTATGCCTGGCTGGTGGGAATGAGTTCGTCGATGCTGATATAGACCATGATCCCGGCGACACCTGCGAACATGACGCCCATCAGATGGGGTGGTACAGCGAGCCCTTTCCCGAGGAAAATCACGATAAACCCGTAGGCGATCAAGGCTCCGACGGGTTCAGCAAGCCCGCTCAGGCAGGAATAGACAAAGGCCTTGAACCGGCTCCCCGTGGCGTAATAGATGGGCACCGAGACGCTGATCCCCTCCGGGATGTTGTGAAGGGCGATGGCGACGGCGATGGCGATGCCGAGTCCGGGGTCCTGGAGTGCGGCGAGGAAGGTGGCAAGCCCCTCGGGGAAGTTGTGGATCCCGATGGCCAGTGCGGTGAAAAGGCCCATCCGGAGCAGCTTCCCGTGATCGTCCTTCATCAGGTCCTCCGACTTTGGCAGGTTTTCCTCTTCTTCTTTTCCAGGAGGAGCGCATCCGTACCTGGCGGCGATGGAATCGTCGTGAAGAGGCGCCGTCACTTTCTCGGGGAACACGGTGTGCGGGTTTTTCGCCTTGGGGACAAAATTGTCGATGAGTCCGATCAAAAGCATCCCCCCAAAAAAGGATGCCGTGTTAACCCAATGCCCCCAGTAGTTGCCATAGGCGTCGATAAAGGCATCCAGCCCCTTGTAGAAGATCTCCACGAAGGACACGTAGAGCATGACCCCGGCGGAAAAACCCGTCGAAATGGAAAGAAAACGGTAATTCGTCCGTTTTGCGAAAAAGGCGATGGTGCTTCCGATGCCCGTGGCCAGGCCGGCCAGGGCGGTAATGCCCAAAGCAAAAATTACCGGTGACAACCTTCCGGCCCCTTCCCGTGGAAACTCCGGCGCTCATTCAGGCAAGCCGCCAGAGGTTTGAACCAAACTCCAGCCTATTGTAACAGTCCCTTTGGTAAACCGGGACTTGTTGTCTCGCGTGAATATGCAGAGGTTCTCGAAATCCGTGTCGTCCTTGAGGAAATCGGACTTTTCCTCGTCGGTGGTCCGTCGGTAGCACAGGTCGCAATGGGGATCACCGTCGGGCCTGCAGGTTTTTGTGAACCAGCGCCCAGTCCGGGTTATAGGCCATGGACTTTGCCACTTGTTCCTTTGCCTTTTCCAGTAAAACAGGTTTCCTGTCATCGTGACGTCATGATTTCCCCCTCCCGGGTAAAAAACTACACATTGAAAGGGGTTTTACTGTCTTCCCGTGGGGCTGGAGCCTTGCAGCGGGGGTCTTGAGAAATGTACGGGGAATCGTCAAAAAAGGGTCATGCAAAGATACGTGGAATCCGTTCCGCCTCGACACAGGTGTTTTTCTTTCTGGGGCCTGGCCATACAATGACAGGGGCGGAACTTCCGGGATCCGGCACGGGAAGTTGTCCTTTCCATGGAAACGGGGTGTGAGAATGCAGGACAAGACAAAACGTCTCAAGAAAGGGATATTCAAAGCCATTGATGAGCTTGCACCAGAGGCGATCGCCCTGAGCGACCATCTCGCGGCGAACCCGGAAAGGGGAGGCGAAGAATTCGACTCCAGCAGGAAACACGTGGATCTTTTGGAAAAGGCCGGTTTCGAGGTGGAGTACCCTTTCGCCGGTATCCGGACGGCCTTCCGTGCCAAAAAGGGAGAGGGAGCGGCCAAAGTGGCCCTGCTGGCGGAATATGACGCGCTGCCGGGGGTCGGCCATGCCTGCGGGCACAACCTCTCGGGCGCCATGTCGACTTTGGCCGGGATGGCCCTTGCTTCGGTGTCCGATGAGCTTGATGGACAAATACAAGTCATTGGTACGCCTGCCGAAGAGACCGACGGGGCAAAGGTCGTCATGTCGGAAAAGGGTGTTTTCGACGACCTGGACCTGGCTCTTATGCTTCACTGCGCAGGAGGTGTTTCCTTTGTCCCATACGAAAGCCTGGCAGTGGACGCACTGGAATTTGTCTTTACCGGGCAGACCGCTCACGCCTCGGCTTCGCCCTGGAAGGGGAAAAACGCCCTCAACGGTGTTCAGCTTTTCTTCCACGCCGTTGACATGCTCCGGCAGCATGTCCCGCCCGAAGTCAGGATGCACGGGATCATCACGACGGGGGGTGAGGCCCCCAATATTGTCCCGGACCGGGCGGCGGCGAAGTTCTATTTCCGCGCCCCGAAACGGACCACGGTGGATGAGGTCGTGGGGAAGGCGAAAAATTGCGCCAGGGGGGCGGCCCTCGCCACGGAAACAAAAGTCAGGTGGGAAACGGCGGAAACCGGTTTTGAGGCCATGAAGAGGAACAAAGCGGCAGAAGGGGCGATGGAAAAGATCATGGAAGAACTGGGTATCGGGCTGTCGGAAGCGCCGGGACCCCAGGGGTCCTCGGACATGGGAAACGTCAGCAGGCGCTGTCCCGCATTGCAGCCCCACGTTTCGATCACAAGTGAGTCCCGTGATCTCCATACCCGTGAATTCGCCCGGGCGACCACCGCATCGGAGGCGCACAGGGCAATGATTACCGGAGCAAAAGCCCTCGCCGCCATGGCGTTATCGGTAATATCGGACAAAAAGCTGCGCGAGACGGTGAAGGCGGAATACAGAAGGAGTTGTCCCGCCGGGGGAACGCAGTAGGTGGTGTCCCAGCGACGGGAAACAGACCTGGTGGCGGATTGAAGTTGTTTGAAAAATATTTTAGAAAAATCTTGTCGCGGTTTCTGCGATCTGATAAAGTGACATAAAACATGAAAGAGGCTCGTTTGTGACGGAAATGGGGAATCGTCATGGCGGGAGAAGGCAAAAAAGGGCGCGTGGACCGGGAAAAGGTCCCCGGCATTTTTTACGAGGATTTTTTCGAGCAATCCCCTGAAGCAATCGTGATAGAGGATCTCGACGGCCGTGTCCTGAAAGCGAATGCGCGGTTTTGTGAAATGTTCGGGTATGAGCGCGAAGAGGTCGCAGGCCGAATACTGGAGAAACTTGTCTCAGCCGACTCCGGGACCTTCGAACACGCCGCCGGCGTCCTGAAAGGCGCCGCGGGGGGCAAGCGTTTCGCCATGGAGACGGTCCGCCACAGAAAGGACGGAACTCCGCTGGAGGTCCTTCTTTTCGGCATCCCCATCATCGCCGACGGGAATGTCACGGCGGTGTATGCCGTCTATCACGATATCTCCACCCGCAAACAGGCCGAAGAAGCCCTGAGAAAGAGCGAGTCCCTGTTGCGGCTTGCGGGCCATTTGGCCCACCTCGGAGGCTGGAACGTGGACCTTCGAAAAAATCGTGTCTACTGGTCTGAAGAAGTGGCGGCAATTCACGACATGCCGCCGGACTATTCCCCCACCGTGGAAGAAGGCATTGACTTCTATGCCCCGGAATACAAGCAGAAAATAGCCCGGGTCTTTCAACAGTGTGCCAATGATGGAATCCCTTATGATGAGGAAATGCAGATCATCACGGGAAAGGGCAGAAGGGTCTGGGTGAGGACTGCCGGCGTCCCCGAGGGGGATTCCTCGGGCCGGATCGTCCGGGTTTTGGGATGTTTTCAGGACATCACTACGAGAAAAAATTCTGAACAGGAGCTTCGTCAGGCCCTTGAAAAAATGATCGGCGTTCTCGCGGAACTTGTCGAACGGCGGGATCCTTACACGGCGGGGCACCAGAGGAAAGTGGCGAGACTCTCCAGGGCGGTTGCCCTTGAAATGGGGCTTGACGACGAAAGGGCCGACCGGATCGCCATGGCGGGAGCGATTCACGATATCGGCAAGATATCCATCCCCGCCGAGGTGCTGAGCCGCCCCGGAAAGCTTTCTCCCATAGAAATGGAACTGGTCAGGCAGCACCCCCGGCAGGGGTATGAGATCCTCAAGGATGTGCAGACCCGCTGGCCTCTGGCCGAAATGGTTCACCAGCACCACGAGCGGCTTGACGGGTCGGGCTACCCGCGGGGACTGAAAAACGGGGACATCCTTCTCGAGGCGCATATCCTCGGTGTGGCCGACGTGGTCGAGGCCATGGAATCCTACCGTCCCTACCGGCCGTCACTGGGTATTGACGCCGCCCTGGAGGAGATCGAAAGCAAAAAGGGCCTTCTTTATGATCCGGAGGTTGTGGATGCCTGTTCGAGGCTCTTCAGGGAAAAAGGGTTTGTCTTCGAGGGGTAAAATTCATTCGGGAGTCTTTTAGAAAGCAGATGAAGAAAGAGGGGTATCCATGGCGAACAGGATGAAGGAAAAGCTTGCCCGGGGAGAGGTCGTCGTTGGACCCTTCGTGGGACTGAACTGCCCGGACCTGGTGGAGATCATGGGGCTTTCGGGCTTTGATTTTTGCGTGATCGACACGGAACACGGGCCCATGAACCCCGAGTCGATCCAGCACATGATCCGTGCTGCGGAACTTTCGGGCATGACGCCCGTTGTCCGCGTTACCGAGGCGAAACCCACGGACATCCTTCGTGTGCTGGACGTGGGCGCTCGGGCGGTCCACGTGCCCCAGGTGAATGACCGGCAAACAGCTGAGATGGTCGCAAAGGCTGCCAGGTATCATCCCGAGGGCATGCGTGGCGTCGCCGTACCCCGGGCCCTGGAATACGGGCTCAGGCCCCTCGGAGAAGCCCTCGAGGCGGCGAACCGGGACAACATGGTGATCGTCCACTGTGAAAATGTGGAAGGGCTCGGCCGGCTCGAGGAGATCTCCGCGGTGGAAGGCATCGACATGATTTTCGTGGGGCCTTACGATCTGTCGCAGTCACTGGGGATTCCTGGACAGATCATGCATCCTGACATGAAGGAAGCCGTGGCCAGGGCCCTTTCCATCACGACGAAGGCGGGAAAACCCGCCGGAGTCTTCGTGACCTCCGTTGAAGAAGCCCTGCAGCGCATCGAGGAAGGTTTCCGCTATATCGCCTACAGCCTGGACAGCCTGATTTTCGGCCTGGCCTGCAAAGACCAGCTGGGACGCATAAGGGACGTACTCGGGAACAGGTAGAGCTGCCTGAAAACGTGCTGGATAACACAGGGGACCCTTTCCATGCGGGCCCCCTGTTTCGTTTGTTATTTGGCGCTTTGAACATTTCCCCGGGAAGTCCGTCAGTCCGTCAGCACTTCGAGAACCCGCAGGCGGTGCAGGTGATGCAGCCTTCCATTCGGGTCATGGAGGCGCCGCAGACGGGGCACATGTCGGTTTCCTCCATGCTTTCCATGACTTCCTTCTCTTCCATGTCGAGGTAGCCCAGGTGCTGCAACCCGAAGGCAATGGCGTCCGGCACGGACATGATGACGCTGTCCTCGTGCCAGACGGGCTGCGAGCCGCCGATGCCTTTCATCTGCTTGATGATGTGGTGGATCCGCACACCGCTTCTGAGGGCCAGGGAGATCATCCGGCCGATGGCTTCCGTGAAGGCCATGGTCTCGTGCCCGGACTTGCCCATGGTGGTAAAGACCTCGATGGGTCTGCCGTTGGCCTCGTTGACGGTGAGGTAGAGGTTCCCGTAACTTGTGGGGATCTTGGCCGTTTTCCCCGTCAGGACAAAGGGGCGCTCAATGGGCTTGGGTCCTCCCGCACCCTGGGGGATGGGGAGCTTTTGCTGCACCGGGCGTTCCGTGTAAAGCACCTGCTCGGACCGGCAGCCGTCCCGGAAGACGGTGATGCCCTTGCATCCCGTTTCCCAGGCGAGGAGGTAGGCCTTCCTCACGTCATCCACGGTGGCCTTGTTGGGCAGGTTGATGGTCTTGCTGACGGCGTTGTCCACGGCTTTCTGGAAAGCCGCCTGCATGCGGACATGCCATTCGGGCGCGATGTCGTGGGCCGTCTTGAAGACCCTGTCGAGGGTTTCCTGGTCGAGACCGTCTTCCAGGGCCTGCTGGTAATAAGGGTTGACGTAGGTGAAGCGTTTCCCCTCAAGGACCTCCTTGGTAAATTCCAGGGCGAAGACGGGTTCGATGCCCGAGGAACAGTCGGCGATCATCGAGATGGACCCCGTCGGGGCGATGGTGGTGATGGTGGCGTTCCGCATTCCTGTTCCCCGATCCGCAGGGAAGGGACCCCTGACTTTCGCCAATTCCCGGCTTTCCCCGCGTCCCGTTTCGGAGATGAAGGACATGACTTTTTCGGCGAGTTCCAGGGCTTCTTCCGAATCGTATGGAATCCTCAGCTGAAAAAGCATGTCCGCCCACCCCATGATACCGAGGCCGATCTTTCGGGTTTTCATGACCGTCTCCTTGATCTGGGGAAGGGGGTATTCGTTCACGTCGATGACGTTGTCCAGAAACCGGACCGCGAGCCTGGTGGTTTCCGCGAGTTTTTCCCAGTTTATTGCGTCTTCAGCGACCATGTTCGAGAGGTTGATACTTCCGAGGTTGCACGCCTCAAAGGGGAGCAGGGGCTGTTCGCCGCAGTTGTGAACCACGACGCCGTTGGCGTCGAAAGCGTTTACGCCCGGAACCTGCACGTCGTAAACCTCTTCGGTCCCCGCCGGTGTCACGGACTTCACCGTGGCCGTGAAGCGTTCACGGTTGGGCGTCCTGTTGTATGCCGCCAGAAGCGAAAGGAGCCTGGCGTTCTTGGCAGAGTCATAGAAGCCGACCCGTTCGGCGAAGATGCCGACGTTGTCCCTGGATATGACAAGTTCGTGCTGCGGTCGGGTTTTGTAGAATCGGGTTCCATTCTTGCCGTCGGGAAATTGTGTGGCTTTGGAGGGTCTCCTGTTTTCATAGATGACGCCGGCGATACCGAAACGGGCGAGCATCCGCTGAACAGCCTGCAACCTGTCGAGGTCACTTTGGGCAAGACGGATGGAAACGCCCTTTTGCTGGGAACCCTGGACGGAGCCGTCAGCGTCGAAGAGTCCCTGCAGGAAACCGCGCGCAAACTCCGAGGATGTCCTGGTTTCCAGATAGGGCGTGATGGCCTTGTCGCCGGGCTTCATGCCCATGGAAAAGGCGAGTTCCCGAAGGGATGCCAGGCTCATGCGGTATTCCTTTCTTCCCGAAACCTTGCACCAGCCCAGGAAATCGCTTCTGTGGGGCATGGAACCGGCGGCCTCAAGGGCCCGTTCCATGATGCCTGCCGTCCCGTCTCCGCAGGCTTTTTCATGAGGCCAAACGGAAAGGACGGCCTTGTCGGGCTTGAGTGTTCCGTCGCCTGCCAACAGTCCCGTCAGGTAGCCCTCTTTTTCCCCGTACAGGCCGTCCCAGCCGGCGAAATTCCTGTGGTTGTGCAGCAGAATCTCGTCCCCGGGCTTGAGGTCACAGGCATTGGTCCATTCTTTTTCCAGGGTGTGCCGCGTCTTTTTGGTGACCCGCAATACGGGGTGGTCCCCCGTGGCCCGAAAGGAATAGCCTTCCCTGGTTGTGACGGTAAGTAGCGGTTTTTCTCCTGTCTTGAAAAATCCCTCTTCGGTGGTTTCGAAAGGTCTTCCATCGATAACAAGGGTGGATTTCCTGCCGACGAGATCTTTGACCTGGCGTGGACCGGAGTCGGTCATGACAAAGGTGTCGGCCGGGACACAGGGGTTGGTCGCTTCGATTCGGCCGAGGTGGGGTGTCGGGTTCGTCTCTTCGATCTTGTCGAGGAAGATCATGCCTGGGTCACCCGTTTTCCAGGCCATTTCGCAGATGAGGTCAAAGAGGTCTTTCGCCCTTACCGTCTTGATGATCTCCCCGTCCCTGGGATTTACCAGGTCCCAGTCCTCATCGTTTTTCACGGCCTTCATGAAAGCTTCCGTCGCGCCGATGGAGATGTTGAAGTTCTTGAGTTTCCCTTCCTCGGTCTTGGCCCTGATGAAATTGAAGACGTCGGGGTGGTCGGCGTTGAGGATCCCCATGTTGGCTCCCCGCCGCATGCCGCCCTGCATGACCACTTCCGTTGCCTGGTCGAACATGCTCATGAAGGAGATGGGTCCCGACGCCACTCCGTTGGTGCTCGAGACGATGTCCCCGCCGGGGCGCAGCTTGCTGAAGTTGTACCCCGTGCCCCCGCCTGACTTGTGAATGAGGGCCATGTATTTGAGGGCATCGAAGATGCCCTCCATGCTGTCTTCCACGGGAAGGACGAAGCAGGCGGCGAGCTGTCCGCCCGTGCGCCCCGCGTTCATGAGGGTGGGGCTGTTGGGCAGAAAGTCCAGACGCTCCATCAGGCCCAGAAAGGCCTCCGCCAGGGAGTCGCCGGCCCCGGTCCCTTCGGCGGCGGCAACGGTATTGGCGACGCGCCGGAACATTTCTTCCGGAGTTTCGATGACTTTCCCGCTTTTGTCCTTGACGAGGTACCGTTCCCGCAGAACTCTCAGGGAGTTTTCCGAAAGAGCTTTCGCGGTGTTTCCGGTTCGCCCGGTGTTTTGCATGATGAAACCGCTCCTTTTCTCAGGCATTTTCACTATATATGTGGTATCAAATTCAACAATAATACTAGATATGTGGTATGTCGAGGGCTATAAGACCCGGAAGCCCAGTTTTTCGGAGAGATCCTCGAGAACGTGCATTCCGCCGATGGAATTCCCCTTGGGATCCAGGGAGGGGCCGACGGTCCCAAGTCCCATCTTTCCGGGTGCGGACGCCATGATCCCTCCGCCGACGCCGCTTTTAGCCGGAATTCCCACCCTGAGGGCGAATTCTCCCGAGCCGTCGTAAAGACCGCAGGTCGCCATGAGGGACCGCAGGACAAGGGATATTCGTCGTGGGAGGACCTTCTCGCGGCTCACGGGGTTGACGCCGTCGTTGGCAAGGGTGGCCCCCATGACGGCCAGGTCGCTGACTGTGCATGCGATCGCGCACTGGTGAAAATAGGTGTCCAGGATGTCTTCGATGTCTCCTTTCAGCGAACCGGTGCTCCTGAGAAAATACGCCAGGGAACGGTTCCTGTCGCTGGTGGCCTTTTCGGAAAGGTAAACCGCCTCGTTGGGCATAAGAGACATATTGGCGCACATTTTCCGTGCCAGCTTGAGGACCGCCTCAAACCGTGAGCGGCTTTCTTTGTATGGCAGAAGGGACAGCACAACGATGGCGCCCGAATTGATCAGCGGGTTTTGAGGTCTGTGGGGCGCCCGCATTTCCAGTCGCATGATGGAATTGAAGGGATCCGCCGTTGGTTCCACTCCCACGGCGGAGAAGACCTTGTCTTCACCGCATTCGAGGAGGGCCGCCGCCAGCGAAACGACCTTTGATATGGACTGGATGGAAATAAACGTGTCCGAATCCCCTGCAGCAATGACGGCGCCGTCCATGTCGCAGCAGGCCACGGCAAGGGCTTTCGGATCCGCCTTGCCCAGTTCGGGGATGTAGTCAGCCACCTTGCCTGCGGCGGTGACGCTTCGTCCCTTTGCGATTGCGGCTTCAAGCCGTATCTTCAAGAAATGTCGCCCCCTTGCGTTTTCCGGCGCCTGGTTCCCGCCCTTGGAAGGGGCCATGGAAGAAGGCGGCAGGTAGTGATAATATGTTCATCGTCTGCGGGTTTGCGAGGAAACGGCCCGGATTTATTTCAAAGGCTATAACACAATGTCAAATCCATTGAACTTCGTCAAGGGAGAGTGAAAGTGATGCTGTCGGACATTGAGATAGCG
>NPIE01001289.1_pt1 | contig 116097 bp, 92 predicted proteins | sample 8637661 | NCBI WGS metagenome assembly NPIE01 (sample SAMN07420842, study PRJNA396082) | bioreactor metagenome | isolation source: sample BA12 brine-fed electro-methanogenic bioreactor BA | place: Japan: Kochi | collected 2016-12-09
AAAAAATATCGAAAAACAATAAAATAATCTTGACAAATGATAATTGTGCATTTATCTTTGCTGAAAAATAGTAAAATATGGAAGCACAAAAAAAAGCATTAAGTATCCGTATCATATTTTGGTTCGTGAATATTGTATTCTGGATTTTTTCTGCCTTATCAATATTGATGCTCGTTATAGGGGTCGTCTTATTATTCAATATACTGGATGAAGGCTTGAATCTTAATGTTGGATTGCCAGTGGCTCTGGATCTTCTTAAACAGGGCACACTCGATCTTGGGCATATACAAACAAAAGTTGAATTCACAGAAGCCTATGGTGTAATTGGATTTCCTGAAACACCCGGCTACATCGCAAGAATTTACGGCTTATTCATTTTGGTGCTGGTACCTATCATGTATTTCCTGATATTTACTTTCAGGAAATTCGTTAGAAATGTATACAGAGGTATATTTTTCGAGCTTTACAACATCAGATTGCTTAAAAGAATATCGTATGGTTTCTTTGTCCTTTGGTTTTTTATTCTAGTTTATTCAATATTTCAGTATTTCTTTATTGCAAGCAATTTGGAATTTGAAGATGTCTCTGTGACTGCCAATATAAAGTTCCACCTGGTAATCCTATTTATTTCAGTTTTCCTGTGGATGCTATCTCACATCTTCATCCACGGAGCAAAACTTCAAGAAGATAATAACTTAACGATCTAAAACATGGCAATTATTGTAAATCTTGACGTAATGCTGGCCAAAAGAAAAATGAGCCTTACGGAGTTAAGTAAGCGGGTTGGGATTACCATGGCCAATCTTTCCATTTTAAAAAAGGGAAAAGCCAAGGCGATCCGTTTTTCCACCCTGGAGGCTATTTGTCAAAGCCTGGACTGTCAGCCCGGGGATATTCTGGAGTTTCAAGATGAAGAACAAGCCAAAAATTAATCAAATATGAGCAAAGATAATTCACCCCGGCAGGTCAGTGTGAAAGGGCATAAACTAGCATGCCCGGTATGCAGTGGCACCTATTTTACCTATCGCAAAAGCATGTTGAACACCCGCACACTATCCTTTCTCAATCTCGATTGGGCCAATAAGAATGCGGATAATTATATCTGTGAATTTACGGATTTAAAGATAGATGATAGACAGTAATATCTATTATCCGTATATTTGCCTCAAAATTAAAGCAACGAAATGATGAAAAAATTACTCAGTACCACTATGGTGGCTCTTTCGCTGGTATTGCTGATGGGCGTTAATGCATATGCCCAGATCAGCCAGGGCGGAACCCCACCAAGTTTTATCGAAAGAACAATTTCACAGGATGTTGAAGTCAGGTCCTTCCCTGCACCTGATGTAGAGGCTTTGCTGGCCGAGGATGAAGAAAATATGAATATGGGCCTTCCCCTGCGTGTGGGAGCCAGTATTGAAGTTAATCTGGGAATAGAGGATGCAGGAAGCTGGACTTACCTGCCGGACGGAGGAAGGATATGGCGCCTTGCACTGGAAAGTGAAGGTTCCCTGGCCACCGGTGCTTATTTTGATGATTTTTATCTGCCGGAAGGAAGTGAATTGTATGCATATAACGAATCCCATGAAGAAGTGATCGGTGCATTTACTTCTTTCAACAATGATGAATCTGGATTGTTTGCCACACAGTTGGTAAGCGGTGATCAGATCATCCTGGAATACTATGAGCCGGGATTTGTTGAGGAAGAAGCCAGGATACAGGTTTCCGATATCGCTTACAATTATAAAACAGCAGCTTTCCCGAATCTTGACAACCCCAGAGGAATGGCATCATGGCCCTGTATGATCAATGTGAATTGTGAAGAAGGAGATGACTGGCAAACCGAAAAGAAGGGGGTTGTAAAACAATACATGAAAATAGGGTTTTACTATTATCTCTGTTCAGGAACCTTGATTAACAATACAGAGTGGGACAGGACACCTTATGTGCTGACTGCTTCGCATTGTGGTTATGGCGCATCAGCCAGTGACCTGAACCAGTGGATCTTTTATTTTAATTACGAAGCCTCAAGTTGTAATGGCACATACGGACCATCTAACCAGACGGTTACCGGTGCTTCGGTGAAGGCCTACGACCACCTGGCAGGACCTGATCCTGAAGATATCCTGGGGTCGGACTTTTACCTTGTGGAGCTGAACAGTTCTGTCCCCACCAGTTACGATCCCTATTTTAACGGCTGGGACCGCAGGAACATTCCTGCCGACAGTGCAGTAAGCATTCACCATCCCGATGGGGATATCAAGAAGATTTCAACAACTTATAACCCGGTCTATTCTTCTGCATGGGTATCCACCCCCGGAACGCACTGGCGTTTATTCTGGTCTTATACACCCAACGGCCGTTCTATTATGCAGGCTGGTTCCTCGGGTTCGCCATTGTTTAATCAGGATCATCGCGTTGTGGGCGACCTGACCGGAGGATATGCAAGCAATTCCTGTAGTTCACCTTCGCCTGCTTTTTATGGTAAATTCTCTTACAGTTGGGATCAGAATGGATCAACAGCGGCATACCGCCTGAAAGACTGGCTGGACCCGAACGATCTGGGATGGGAAACCTGCGATGGGGTTTCCTGGGAAGACAGTCCACCGATTGTTGATTTTAAAACAGATACTACGATCGTGACTATGGGCGATTCAGTGCAGTTCTATGATATGTCGGAGAATTACCCCAACGAATGGGAATGGACCATCGACGGAACGGATTCTGTCAATTATTATGTTGAAAATCCAAAAGTGGTGTTTGCGGATTCCGGCTGGTACAACGTCCAGTTGTTTGCATCCAATCCGGATGGCAGCGGTGATCTCCTGAAAGAAAACTATATCTATGTGAATTTTGTTGAACTTCCGGTGGCCGATTTTACTTCGGATACCACCATGCTGGCGCCTTTTGAAACGGTTGACTTTTTTGATATGTCGGCAGGGGATCCCTTCGAATGGGAGTGGTCTTTTGAAGGTGGAACACCAAACAGTTCCACGAACCAGAACCCGGAAGGCATTAAATACTTTGCTTCGGGCTTGTATGACGTAAGTCTCACAGCAACAAATGGCGGCGGTTCCAATACCATGTTGAAAGAAGATTATATCAATGTGGTCTGGGTTGGTATTGATGAGAACGAGGAAGTGCAGAACATCAAGTTATTCCCGAATCCTACCAATGGCAAATTCACCCTGGAGTTCCTGAACCTGGAATACAGGAATGCCGAAATACAGGTTTTTGACCTGGGTGGGAACCTGGTTGATGTACTGAAGAGTAAAAACAGCAATACTACCCTCAGTATTGATATTGAGGATCAGCCCGAAGGGATTTATTACCTGAATATCAAGGTAGATGATAAGATCTATATTGATAAGGTTTCGCTGGTTAAGTAAGAAAAGATTTAAAACTTTTAAAACCCCTGGATGATTTCAGGGGTTTTTTTATGCCTGGGGGGGGTGATTTTTCGAGGTTTCACGCTTAGAGGTTTCACCCCTGGTATTATGTCAAGCTTAATTTGACGGATTATTCACCCGGTGACTTTGAGCTATGCCGGTTTGTCTTTAGTCACCGGGTGAATTGCACCGGAAAAACTATATTTTGAGGTTTCACCCGTAGAGGTGAAACTCCTGAAGTAAAACCTCACATCCCACAATAACTAGCATTCTCACAATTCCCTTCACCCCCAAGCCATAATTTCTTACTTTTGTTTTATCACATACCTTAAATAATGAAAAGAATACTGCTGATAACAGGAATCATCCTGCTGTCCTCCCTGATGGGTAAAGCCCAGATCAGTGAGGGAGGAGAGCCCGCTGGTTTCCGAGATATGTCCTGGCAAACTGAAGTCAGGGAGATTGTGCTTCAAAAGCCAGAGTTTCCAGAACCTGATGCCTCAGAAGCATACCTGAAACCGGAAAGGATCGGGATATCAATACCTGTAGAAATTGATTTTTTCAGGGAAGCAAATCAATATATAGAAAGCGGAAAAACGATTTACCGGCTTGCCATCCGCAGTGAAGGTGCAAAGGCTCTGGGTGTTTATTATGATGCTTTTGTCCTTCCAGGCGGAACCCGGCTTTTCCTGTATAACAAAGACCGCAGCAAGTTGATCGGTGCTTTCACAAACAGGAACAACCGACACGAGAAGGCTTTTGCCACAGAGCCATTAGCCGGTGATTTATTCTATATTGAACTTGAGGTTCCTGCAGGAAAGGAGAATGAGGTCCGTTTGAATATCAGCGAAATTTCCTGGTATTACAAAGATATTAATGGTTTCGGGGATTCCGGACCATGCGAGGTGAATGTGAATTGTCCTGAAGGGGACAACTGGCGTGACCAGATCAACGGCATCGCCCGAATCATTGTTAAGGCAAATGGCGGTCAGTTCTGGTGCACTGGAAGTCTGATCAACAATACCCGCCTCGACAACAAACCCTATTTCTTTACGGCCGATCACTGCGGCAAAAATGCCAGCCAGATGGATTACCTTCAATGGATTTTTTATTTCAATTATGAATCTGAAGATTGCACAAATCCGACCCAGCAACCCGAGTCCAAAACCATGGTCGGAGCTGTTGTCAGGGCCAGGAGTGAATATGGAACCAGCCTGGGATCTGATTTTAAGTTGCTCGAACTGGATGAGCAGGTGCCCATTACCTACAATCCATTTTTCAATGGCTGGAGCCGGTCCAACGCACCCTCGGGTTCCGGTGTCACCATCCATCACCCGCAGGGGGATATCAAAAAAATATCTACCTATAAGGATCAATTGCTTTCAACACCTTATGCTTCTGGAAGTGAGGACCCGAATGAAAAATACTGGCGGGTTGTCTGGTCAGAAACACAAAGCAACCATGGAGTCACCGAAGGTGGTTCTTCGGGTGCCCCCATTTTCAATACGGAGAAAAAGATAATCGGGGCACTTACCGGAGGCACAGCATCCTGTGATAATCTCCTGGGACCGGATTATTATGGAAAATTCTGGTATTCATGGGAATCCAATGGGGGGGACGATGCCCATCAACTGGCTCCATGGCTGGATCCTGACAATACCGGTGTGGAGTCGATACCCGGCATCACTTATGATCAGGATGTAGTGGTTGCCGATTTTCAGGCACATAGAGATACAGTAGCTGTAGGAAGTTTTGCTGCCTTTAAGGATATCTCGATCGGAGAACCCACTAAGTGGGAGTGGCGTTTCGAAGGGGGCGAGCCTTCCACCTCAAATGAACAGAACCCTGCCGGTATTACCTATGCAAGTGTTGGCCAATATAATGTAGAGCTCATTGCCAGCAATGATGTTTACTCTGATACCCTGCTGCGCAAGAAAATGATCACCGTGAAACCCCTGATCAGTCCCAATCCGGTTGTAAAAGATGTCCCGGTGGAGATATTCCTGGGATCAAGCGACGTCAACCGCCTGCAGGTTTTTGTTTACAATAAGCTTGGCCGGCTGATGACAAATTATGAATTCTCGAATGTCTCTGGTAAGGTAGAACTTGATCTTTTTCATTTTGCTGCAGACCTTTACCTCATACAACTAATTGCAGATGGGGCCGTAAGCACCCATAAACTTGTGCTGGCTTATTGAGGTTCGTCTTTTTTATTAGAGAAAATCTGTCGTTTCTTATTCTTCCTTGGCCATCCGGTCACGTGTATAGATTTCCCATTTACTGATCACTTCCTGCATATCAGCAGGAAGCTCAGATTCAAAATGCATTTCCTTGCCTGTGCCAGGATGAATGAATCCCAGTGATTTAGCATGCAGGGCCTGCCTTGGAAGGATACGGAAACAGTTATCTATGAACTGCTTGTATTTTGTGAAAGTCGTTCCCTTCAGAATAATATTTCCACCATAAGTGGCATCGTTAAACAGAGGATGCCTGATATGTTTGAAATGAGCCCTGATCTGATGGGTCCTGCCTGTTTCAAGCTGGCATTCCACCAGACTCACGTAGCCGAACCGCCGGATTACTTTATAATGTGTAACTGCTTCCTTGCCATAACTGCCGTCTTCATACACATACATCCTTCGACGATCTTTCAGATCACGACCGATATGCCCCTCAATCCTTCCTTCATCTTCCTCAAAATCGCCCCACACAATTGCATGGTATTTTCGCTTTACGGTGTGATGAAAAAACTGGGAACCCAGTTTGGATTGAGCCAGTTCGTTTTTTGCAGCCAGGATGAGGCCGGAGGTATCTTTATCAATCCGGTGAACAAGATAAGCCCGTTTTTCTTTATTGGGTGTTTTGGAATGATGCTCCAGGTGAAAGGCAATGGCGTTCAGCAGGGTTCCTTCATAATTGGCATGTCCCGGATGCACGACCATGTCAGGCTCTTTGTTGATCAACAACAGGTCTTTGTCCTCGTAAACCACCTCAATGGGTATATCCTGCGGAAAGATCTCCACCTCACGCCGGGGATGTTCCATAACAATTGAGATAATATCCGCCGGCCTGACCTTGTAATTGGATTTGATCTCCTTGTCATTCACCAGTACATTGCCGGCTTTTATCGCATTCTGGATCTTGTTCCTGGAAGCATTCTCGATGCGCAGCATCAGGAATTTATCAAGCCTTAGCGGGCTTTGCCCGGGATCGACTTCAAAACGGTAATGCTCAAAAAGCTCTGAAGACTCCTCGTCTTTGTTGGGATTCGTGTTCATTGATTGATTTGTTGGTGTAAAGATAGGAAGAAGCTGCTTGATAGAACGCGGATGAGGCTGAAAAAGCTGCTTTATTCTGCCATCAAGTTTTTCTGCTTGCAACAGACAGAAGACGGAAGACGGGGGACAGAAGTGGGTGAGTGGGGTTTTTCTGGAGTTTAAATGCCTGTTTAACTTTATAAACTAGAGAATATTACATCTTTTTATAAATGTGTGAACTGAAATTTAAGGTCATGCTGTGGACTTTTTACGTTTTAATAGTATTAATTATAAAGGTCTTGCATGAAATTTAAGTTTGAAAAGTTATTGATCTGGCAAAGTGCTATGAGGTTTGGGGAAGATATTAATAAAATATCAGAAAACTTTCCAGCGAATGAAGCTTATAACCTGTCATTACAAATTCGCCGAGCAGCTGATTCAATTGCTTTGAATATTTCAGAAGGAGCAATCGGGCAATCAAATGCAGAAAACAGAAAGTTTACCGGATATGCAATCCGTTCACTTGCTGAAACTATTACTTGCCTTTATAAAGCAAAAGCCAGGAAATATTTGCCAGTCGATGAGTTTATTAAACTGTATGAATCTGCTTTTAATTTAATGAATATGATGATAGCCTATAAAAGAAGCTTAAGATAGATGTTCGACACCCTTTGCGGATGTTCCAATGTGTTTTAATAAGCGATATCCCGTCTCCTGTCTTCCGTCTCCCGTCTCCTGTCTCCCGTCCTCAAGTATGCAGCGCTATCCGCGTCCTATCTCGCGATCATGATTTTCTTAGTCACAACTTGACCATTATCAATCCTGAGCTGCAGAACGTACATGCCACTGGCTAGATTGGTTGTTTGTATCTTATTGTCATCTTTGCCACTCCTCATCAGCTGACCAAAAGAATTAAACAATTTGTAAGTGAAAGAGGTATTCATTCCCTTGATCCTGATATTCAGCATGCCGTCTTTGACCGGGTTGGGATAAATGCTGAACTGTATCCGTTCCTCTTTCTGCTCATCCACTCCGGTAATGAACTGGTCGCTCATCACAGGCCGGATCATAAGAGCCCCCTCGTAAGTAGATTCATACCAGCCTGCACCGGGAACAAAATAGTGTATGTTTTCGCGGGCATTGTTGAAGCGATCGAAGCCAACATTCAAATAAGTATTTACATGCTGTATCCATCCCACATGAAAGACATTGTTAACGGGTACTGCTTCGTCAAATTCATAATATCGGATCTGGTTGAGGGATTGGGGTAACTGGGGTTTGAGATTCTCCTGTAAATAGATCAGTTCGCCGGGTTCCCCGTTGTTGTCGCGCCAAACTGCCAGGTCGAAATACATATCATTTGCATTGTTCTGGGTCCTGTTAACAAACATTTGTATTCCGTGCATGGTGTCGGGTCGATTCAGGTTAAAACGGTATCCCACTTTTGCACCATTACCAAAAACGCCATAACCGGATTCGGGTACGCCATCATCATAGGCATAGAAATTATAAAAGCGCTGGTAATAGGTCATGGTATCCCGGATGGTATCCTGGGAAGTAACATCCCCCAAGATAATATGCTGGATTTTAAAAACCTCGAATTCTTTTGAATAATCCAGGGGGAAAAGGAACTTCCAGGGCGGGCAGGCATGCTGACTGCAATCCTCACAATTCTGGTAGCTGTAGGAATCTGTATATGGTGCCAGGTTGCAAACACCGCCGTTGTAATTCCTTTCAAATGAGCCATCCGCATTTGTCAGCTTGTATTCATATACTGTATTAAATGTGTTGTCATCAAGGTTGGTGATATACAACTTAAAGGTATCTTTCAAAGAATTGGTTGGGTTTGTAAGATACTGGTCGTAGGGCATCATTTCATAATTCATCAGCATTGAAGGGGATTTCTGAACGAAACCAATGTCCCGGTAAAAGGTATCCGCAATGGAACGACCGATGTTGAGATAAACATAATCGATATTCCACATATCGGAATTGCTTCTAAGTGAAGCCGTTTCATCAAGGCTTGCATAATTAAAGAACCGGAAAAAGAAATCGGGACGGTAATATTTCAGGCTGTCCTGTATGGGGATGATCACCTGTTTTGAATAAGTGCCCATGTATTTCTGAAAGGTATCAAGTTTCATACCCGCAGCAGCCCATACATCGTTCCAGACGATTTCCGGGTAATAAACGGAATCGCAAGGGATCATGAACTCGGTATCATAGTAAAGTGTATCGAAGACCGGCATCCCAAGGTTTGCATCGCAAGGGCTATAGAGTGTATCGCCAGGGAAAATGGTGTCGCCGGGTCCAATGTATTCGCTGGTGTTAATGAGAATGGAATCAATACTTTGAAAAACCGAGTCCGCACCGTAGTGCCCGAACTGGAGCACCAGGCTGTCTTGTTCCTGAGGATTGTCGCCATAGCCCTGCGGCTGGTAGAAAAAGCTGAAATATACAGAATCCTGGCGGGTAATGGCAGCCGGCACAGGTTCGAAAACGGAATCCAGGCGGATGGGCCGGGAAGTCAGGCGGTCGGCCAGGAAAGGAAAAACGCTTGCATTGGAATAAATATATCCATTTGCATCAATGGCATCCAGTGTGGCTACGCCAAGATTGGCTGAGAATTTTCCGAAATCCCTGTTTATAAAAGCTTCATTGTCGAGCCAGAGGCTTGTATCAGGATAAGGTCCCTGTTTTTTAAAGTCATCAAAGAAAGGAAGCAGAACAGGTGCCCAGGTTTCCAGCTTGCTGGACTTCAAAGTGGTTTCGGCATGTTCCTGAACGTATTCCCTGATCACCGGGTTTTCACCCAGCCCGGTCACATATTCCTGTGCCAGGGATATTTGTACGGATATTAACAAGAAAGTATAAAAAAATATTTTCTTCATATCATTCGTTTTCTCGTAATTCTCTTAATTCCAGCGGGTCAAGCATGCTGCTGTCCTGGGCAATTGTATCAGGCTTCAGGCTTTCCAGGTATTCGTCAAAATCAAAGTTCAATTCTGATCTGTACCAGATATTTATGTAATCACCGTGGGGCAATAGGGTGTCAGAATCCCAGTCGGGATATTGTTTGTAAACCCTGATCGCGGAGGTGTCTTCGACATCAAGGTAATATTCTTTACCAATGTTAAAAGTCCCTTTGTGGATCAGCTGGTAAGCCTCGTTTTTATTTTTGCCGATAAGAAAAGGAACAGGAACCTTGTTGTTGGCGAGTCCGCGGCCGATCACCAGGTCAATTCTTGAACCCACTTCAACAAGAGTTCCAGGTTGAATGGTATCCCCCAGGTACATCTGTGCAAGAATGGCGTTTTCAGCAAAATGCGAAACATAATCCAGATAATTGACTCTCAGGTCTGCTGTCCTCAGCTCAACCAGGGCCTGGCGCAAACTCAGGTCCAGAAGGTTGGGCATGGACACCATTTCGGGAAGCTTAGCCACAATCGTGATGTAGATTTTCCGCCCGCTTTTCACCTTTGCATAGGGCAAGGGGTCCTGCTGGATAATACTGCCTTTTTCTTCCCCAGGATCATAGACCGAATCCATAACAATGAACTCAAACTCATTTTGCAGGTTTTCGTTCCGGAGATCTTCCAGGGTAGACCCTGTGAGGTCAGGAACCAGTATGGTATGACCATGCCGGGTATACATCGACAGGAACCAGAAAACCAGCAAAAATAAAATGGAAGTAATGACCACAGCGATCCCGAGGTTGATGTAAAATATCTTTTTTGTAAGGAAACGAAAAAAGCGCATTTTTTGTAATTTTACTTTGGCTTATGCAGCAGCATTCCGGAATTACGGTGAATTTTCATAATAACTGTGTTTCCGTGCCTTTATTGTTTTGCTGAAAGCAAAGATAATCAAAACCCGACTTAATCGTTATAAATTGACACACGCGAAAACTTATGAGCCGAAAAAAAATTGCCATCCTTGCGGGTGGAGATTCCGGGGAATACGAAGTATCCATTAACAGTGGCAATGTTGTTCTGAATTCCCTCGATAAGAATCTGTACGAAGGCTATCTCATTATTTTTAAAGGACGGAGCTGGTATTACCAGTATGGCGAAAAGAAACAAGAAATCGATAAGAATGATTTTTCACTGAATCTTAACGGAAACAAGATTCTGTTTGATTGTGTGTTCATTGCCATTCATGGAACTCCCGGTGAGGATGGCAAAATGCAGGGCTACCTGGAAATGATGAATATTCCCTATACTACTTCTGACTGGATCGTTTCAGCCATCACTTTTGATAAGAGGTATAGCAAGGCAGTTGTTGAACAATTTGGTATTTTGCAGGCTGATACTCTCTATTTTCAAAAAGGAGATCTGAACATCCGGGAAAAGATATTGCAAGAAATGGGAACCCCCTGTTTTGTCAAACCCAATAAAGGTGGTTCCAGCGTTGGTATCAGCAGGGTGATGCGGGAGGCGGAACTGGATGCAGCCATCCAACTGGCTTTCAATGAGGATGATGAGATCCTGGTTGAAGAGTACATACAGGGTACCGAGATTACCTGCGGGGTTATTCGTCATAAGAAAGAACTCATTGTGATGCCGCTTACCGAGATTGTGAGCAAGAATGAGTTTTTTGATTATGAAGCAAAATATACTCAGGGGATGGCCGATGAGATCACGCCAGCAAGGGTATCACCTGAAATTGAAAAGGAATGCAAAATGCTGTCATCATTTCTTTATAACAATTTGAATTGCAAAGGCATTGTCCGCTTTGATTATATTTTTAATGATGCTGGCATGTATTTCCTGGAGGCCAATACAGTGCCCGGACTTTCGGAGGCCAGCATTGTACCCCAGGAAGCTGAAGATATGGGGATATCCCGCCAGGAACTTTTCGGTATGGCGATTGAAGATGCCCTTTACCGCTGGCAGGAGCGGTAATTCTCAGCATGAATTTGTTTGGTCCATCAGATACTATACATGCCGGCTCAGAAAAATGGCCAGCTTGCTTGTGGCAACAGCGCGGTGACTGATCCGGTTCTTTTCCTTTAATGGCATCTCAGCAAAGGTCCTTTCATAGCCCATGGGTTTGAACACCGGGTCGTATCCGAAACCGTCCGATCCGCTTTGCTCGTGAGCGATCCTACCCTCAATACAGCCTTCAAACGAATAATAGTTATCATTCAGGTAGAGGGCAATGACGGTTTTGAACCTGGCTGTACGAAGTTCCTTCCCACTCAATTCTTCCAGCAGTTTTTGTATATTTTTCTGAGCGACCTGTTCAGGACCGGCATAACGGGCAGAATAAACACCCGGCCTTCCATTAAGGGCATCTACTTCCAGGCCGGTATCATCTGCAAAACAATTTATTTTATATTTCTTGTAAATGTATTCGGCTTTTTGGCGTGCATTGCCTTCAAGGGTGTCATGCTCTTCAGGGATATCCTCAGAGCAACCGATGTCCTCAAGGCCGAGGATGTTGACCGAATTGCCGAGAAAGTCCCGGATTTCTTTTAACTTATGCTTGTTGTTCGTTGCAAAAACTAAATCCATCATGGTGCAATTTTAATAAAAAAAAACGGGCATTCCCAAGAAGTGCCCGTTTTATTGCGCTTTGAGTTTAGCTTATGGGAATTCAATTCCGCTGTAACCTGTAACTACTACCTCCGGAATATTGGCATCATATTGATCGTTGATTGTGCTGATCAGGTAGTTTGTAAGAACTGCACAACCCAGGGGATTTAGATGTACGCCGTCCAGTGAGAACAAACCTCCTTCAACAAAAGTCGTGCTCAAGGTAATCCCATCGATGGTCATGCCGCTTTCAAAGTCCTGCATGATGTTGTGGGCATCCAGGACCGCAATATCATACTGTACAGCAAGTGTTTCAATGGTATTGTTGTATGCTGAAATCGCAGCTTCAATGCCTGCCTGTTCATCAATGTTCAGTACAAAGCTGCCGGGGATGGGGTTTAATGTAGTATCCTGGGGATTGGCTGATCCAAGGCCCTCGCAAAGTATTTTTTGCGTTGGCAGGGTCAGCAGGAAGAGATCTCCTTCCTCTGTTCTGCTGAAAGAACCGTCAGCTTCCTTTACCACAAATGGATTCGGCCCCGTTTGGAAGGTAATCTCCGGATGGCCGTAGAGGGCATAAAGCTGTGACAGACCGGCAGCCTGCATTTCATCAAGCACCAGTCCGTTCCAGGGCAATGCTTTCGATATTGTTGTAAAGAACGGAATACTATGGATCTCAGGGATATTGATCAAAACGCCTTCCAGGTTTTCATTGGCACCGAACATGCTTTGAAGGATTATATCATAGGCGCCTGCAAATACTTCCGGTGGAGTTATGGCAGCATCTGTTCCAGACAGTGCTGATCCCAGAATATCATTGCTACCGATCCAAAGGGTGAAGAAAGTCGGGTTCTTTGCTATGGCATCTGCAATGACCGTTGTGGACGTACTGGAGGCAAAACGTACAAAATATGGATTGAACAACGGTGCCCCGGTATTCGGGTCAAATGCTGTGGGGTCGCCATATTTGTCAAATAATAAATGCTGGATCTGTGCCCCTGGAACGCCCACATTGTTGTATGGTCCCTGAACCAGCTCGTTACCGAACAAATAAGCAAGTTGCTCTGCCTGGTTGGGATTTGGATTCTCATAAACCGGTTTCAGACTGTATTGTCCTGTGCCCTGTCCCTGGCAATCTGTGTTTTCCACCAGTCCCAGTTTGAGTTTGGTAGGGTAAAAAGGCATTCCCTCTTTAATCGTGATTCCGACACCCTCTTCTGTGGCGATCAGGGGTTGTTTGAATTCGCCCCCACCTACCAGCACTAATTGTTGTGCAAGGATGTTCGGGTAAGAATTTTCCTGTCCCGATTTGTAGAGGGCTGAATTGGCATAACCTGCCGTTAGTGAGTTTCCGATCGCGACATAGGTTGTGAAATCTGCATTTCCTTTGGAGTAATTAAAATCCTCGCTGAGGTCAGGCTCGCAGGAAACCAGAAAGATCAAAGTGATTAAGTATAATATTCCTTTATATTTCATGATTCAAAATATTTTTAATTAAAAACTGTAGCTGACTCCGATTCCCGGGATCATTGTAAGTGTTTTATAAGTTCCTGCGAAGCCACCCGGTTCATATTGTTTGTCGGCTTCCATTCCGTGAAGTTGAAGATACGAAAGGTCTATGTCCAGGCCCTTTAACGGTGTATAGGTCATGCCCAGTGTGAAAGCCAGGGTGTTCAGACTAACCGTTTCAGGTGTGAAGTAGTCTTCGTTTGTTGGACTCGGATCATAATAGACCCCGGCCCTGAAAGTGAACTTATCATTCAGCATGTATTCAGCGCCTATCCTGGTGATCCAGCTGTCTTTATACTCTCTCGGATTGGATGAGTTAAGACTCTCGGGATTTTTTGTGAATGTAAATTTGAGTGAATCATAAATGTTCCACATCACCCAGTTAACTTCTGCTGCCAGAGTGAGTTTCTCATTCAGCTTGTATGCAAGCCCGAAATCGAGGTTAGCCGGTAAAGGCAGTTCTGCTCCGAATTTGTTATCGGTTGGAATTGAATTCTGCAGGGATGCCGGTACATCACTGAAAGTGGCATCTCCGTCTTCAACTTCCATAATAACCTTTGAACGGTAATCTATACCAAAATTGAGTTTTTCATTGGGTGTAAAATACATGCCTATATTAAATCCAATACTGCCTGTGTTTCCATCCAGTTCTGCTGTGGCATTGTTCACCTTTGGAACGGAACGGCTGAGCTTAACATTTCCTGTAGCATAAATAAAACCTGCACCGATCCCGATCTTATCTGTGATCTGGTATGAAATGGTAGGTTGGATAAAGATGGCCATGAGGGATATGTCCTGAACGAGGTATTTGCCTGCCCAGCCATCAGGCCATTTTGCCGAGCTACCAAAAGGCGTGTAAACACCGAGCCCAAGGCTAAGTTTGTCGTTGATCTTCCCGGATCCGTATACCGCAAAGGGTGTACTTAAAGGATTGTCTGTTCTTTCTTCATAATCCGATCCCTGCATCCTGAAAACATGATTCGACATAATTCCACTTACGCCCNNTTATATTTGTTTTTTAGAAAGGGTAAACTACCCGGGTTGTAGAATATACTGCTGGCATCATAACTGAATGGCGAACCGATCAGCCCGATACCGGTTTGTTTTTGCCCCTGTAATCTGACCTGGTAGCCACCAGCGGTAGCTGTCAGAGAAGCCAGGAAAAACAAACAAATGGAAATAGTAATGATCCTCCTCATAAAAGTTGTTTTTGATTAATAAGGGCGCAAGATAATAAAAATTTCAAATAAAGAAATTTATATATCTTCAATACTTTATGGGAATCGCTTGGCTTTATCTGCCTGTAAATGAGGTGCTGATGCTTTCGATCAATTTTACCCAGTAATTTAAGAGATGAAGCAGACCCGCAAGTATTACAAAACCGATAAAAAAGGCAAAAATTGCTTCAACAAAAGAGTCAGTCTGGTAAAGATTGAAAATTTGAATATAACCAAATATTGCAGTAACAGGGGTATAGATCATGAGTAAGGCCAGAATAGCGATCATTCCCAGCAAGCTAATAGAAATAATACCCAGAATGGGTTGTAACAGAAAATAGAGTAAACGCTTCCAATCGCGTTTATGCCCTGCAAAGTACCTGAATGCCTGTAGGGGCGTAGAGCGGGGTGGTGGTAGGGGGCTTTCAATCCTGGGAATTTCATAACGCAATATCTTTCTGAATATGGTATTGTTGAACTTTACCAGGGAACGTGCATAAATGAAACCAAGGTTCAGCAGAGAAGCCCCCAGGTAGAATGGCAGCAAAATGATGCCCGGCAGGCTGAGGATCAGCAGTGGAAGAGCGAGGAGAATATATAAGGGTGCCTGGATCAAGGAATAAAAAAGGTTCAGGTAGGTTTGAAGACTTACGATGGGATCGAAAAGCTTGTGCTTCTGATAATTGGGGTCGTCCATTGAAAAAATATTCTTCATATGCTGCTGATTAAATCTCTCCCTTCAGGCTCCAGTCAATTTCCTTTCTGCCGATCTTCCTGAGTATTTCGTTTGTTTTAGAAAAGTGTTTGCATCCGAAAAACCCCCTGTTCGCCGAAAAAGGAGAGGGGTGTGGTGCTTTCAGTATGTAATGCCGGCCGGTGTCAATCAGTTCCTCTTTATCCTGCGCGTATTTGCCCCAGAGCAGAAAAACAATGCCAAACCTTTCTTTGGATAATTTAATTATTGCCTGGTTTGTGAATTCTTCCCAGCCTTTACCCTGGTGCGAACCGGCCTGGTTTGCCCTTACCGTTAAGGTGGCATTTAGCAACAAGACACCCTGCTTTGCCCAGCTTTCCAAATTCCCATGAGAAGCGGGTTTGATGCCCAGGTCTGATTCGATTTCCTTGAAGATGTTAAGTAAGGAGGGAGGCGGTTTAATCCCTTCAGGCACCGAGAAACACAAACCATGCGCCTGCCCAATACCATGATAAGGGTCCTGCCCTAGAATTACTACTTTAACCTCATCGAAGGGCGTGTGGTTGAAGGCTGAAAATATTTGACCACCAGGAGGGTAAATTTGATGCTGTTTGCGTTCTTCCAGCAGGAACTCCTTGAGCTGAAGGAAATAATCAGTGTCGAACTCTTGTTGAAGTGTATTACCCCAACTTTCCTCTATTTCTGGTTTTACATTGCTCATTTATTCCTGCTGTTTTGCATGTATGGCGTACAATAACTTAATTTTTTTTTTGTTATATTACTACAAATAGATTTTCTTTGTACCCGAGAATTAAAAGCAAAGTAAAGTTATGAAAAAACTATTAATTGTAGTGGCTGCGGTTTTTCTTTTGGCTGTTATTGCATCCTCCTGTAAATCAGTTGATAAATGCCCTGCTTACGGAGAACATTATAAATACCAGATCGATAATAAATATTAAGAAAATTGCTGGCCATGTAATGCGCTTACCGATATTCATACTGATCATTCTGTCTGGTCTGGCATTATTTGGCCAGGAACTGAAAGCCCAGATTAATTTCCAGGAAGAATACAGTGCTGACAGCGTTATATACAAGCACACCCTTGATGGTGGTATCATGTTCCATAGCCGTGGTTTCGGTCTGCAGATCAGTAAAGGTAAAAACCTCACTTCCAGGAAGAATTTCTTTTATGAAGCCAGCCTGGTAAATGTAAAATCGCCCAAACAGATACGATCCATCAATCCTTATTACCCCAATTCTAAAAGTTTTGTATATGGAAAACTCAATGAGTTATTCATCTTACGCGGAGGTTTTGGCTACTCAAAAGTGCTGAACCGGAAGCCATATTGGGGCGGAGTGGAACTTAGGTATCATTATTCAGGTGGAGTGACCCTTGGTCTGGCCAAGCCTGTGTATTTTTATGTAAACAAAAGTGCAACATCAAATACTTACGAAACGCAGAGGTTTGAAGATGGCTTATATATTTATGAGGTTGTTGGTCGTGCTCCATTTACCAAAGGCTTCGGTGAGATGGGACTCCACCCCGGAATCTATCTGAAGGGCGGGGTTTCTTTTGAGTTCGGTCCGGTGAAATCAAGGATCAATGCCCTGGAAATGGGTACATTGATCGATATCTTTATCAATCAGGTGCAACTGATGGCCGACAACAATCCAAAAAACATTTTCTTTGGCTTTTACTTGAGTTATAAATTTGGAAAGCGTTATAACATTTATTAGGTGATCAAGGAAAGTAATTCCGTGAACCTCTGAATATTCCTTTATTACATCCTTTTCTAGTTTAATAAGCTGATTATTGGTTGTTTACTGTTTATGTTGCCCTGGCTGAATACACAAAAATGGGGGCTTGTGGTCAAAAAAAAAGGCCGGATCTACCGGCCTTTTCGAATATTTTTTGATTATCTCTTATTTATCAATCACAAGTTTTTGTGTCTTGGTAGCATCTCCACTCTTCAACATGATGATATATATGCCTTGTACGAGATTTGATACGTCTACCTTCTGCTCCTGCATGCCCGGACCAAAATCAAGTGTACGCACAATATGTGATTTACCAACCAGGTCCATGATGCTGATCTCTACCTTATCTGTGAGCATGTTTTCCAGCTTAACAAATACTTCCTCTTTGGCCGGGTTGGGATAAATCTCAAGGCTTGATTGAAAGAGATCTTCATCAATGCCAATCCCGCCCTCGGTAGTGAACTTATATACCTCGCTCCAGGCACTGGTATCGGGTGTAAGCGACTTGGTAGTCATGGCCCTGACCCGCCAGTAATAATCTGATTCTTCCTGGAGCTTAAACAGGATCTGGTATTCATGGTTGGAAGCCATCAGAATTTCGTCATACATAATCTCAGAAAAACCAGGATTATCGGCAAATTGCATCTGGTATGAAGTAGCTCCCGCAATGCTGTCCCAGTCAAGAATGGGAAGTACCGACACGTCCGCCTGATTATTGCCCGGTGAGTTGAGATAAACTGCGCCAATGGTGACAAAGTTTTCAGGTGCAGACCAATCAGACATATCTGTTTCGTGAACGGCTCTTACCCTCCAGTAAACTGTGGTTCCAAAAGTAAGTCCATTCTGGAAGATGGATGTTGAGTCAACGAAATAGGTTTCGGGATCCGGGAAGCTCTCGTCCATATCAACCTGAATACGATAACCGGTTAATCCAAGTATCTCTTTCCATTTGAGCTTTACGATTAAGCTGGTCTCATCACCTCCAATAGGACTGTTTAGAACTACTGTGTTTAAGGTATAGAAATTTCTTGGCAAGGACCAAGCTGAAGTATCCAGGGAATGGCGTGCCCGGACTCTCCAGAAGATATTGGATCCAAAGGGCAGTTCATGAAGGTTGTAAGCCTCGGTGGAATCGTTGGAGGCAACACTGAATATATGTGCGTACGGACTGTTAAATGCTGCGTTTGAGAAATCAAGCACAAGCCCTTCTTCTCCAACTGCATAACCCATGTCAGCGTTGATGTTCAGATCATTTACAACGAAGTCAACACCACTGGTAGTTTCCATCCACTTAGATCCATCATACATCAGCAGATATCCTTCTTCTCCAAGTGCATAACCACTATTGGGTCCCAGCATGGCAATGGCGAAAAGATCATCATTGCCATCCACTTCGGCCTGCATCCATTCAGCGCCGTCCCAGTGGAACAAAGCACTTTTTTCACCCGCCACCCAAACATCGTCTTCAGCGTTAATGGCAAGAGCGAAAAGATCATCACCACCGGGAGAAGCATCCGTCCATGCGCCCTCTGCGTATACGAAAATGGTTCCGCTAAAACCTGCGGCAACACCAAAATCAGCGTTCAGAAATGCAATGTCCTGCATTGCATCACCGAATTCAGTAGCACTCTGGGTCCAGGCACTTCCGTCATAAGTATATAGAAAACCATCGGCCCCTGTGGCATAGCCCATATTTTCGTCAATCATGTATATTGCATTTAAAGCATCATTGGCAGCTTCCGGACTTTGATCGGTCCAGCTGCTTCCATCAAACATAAAGATGCTTCCTTCACCACCTGCAACCCAGCCCATGTTCTCATTCAAAAAATAAATATCGAAGAGATCAGCTGAAATCCCTGCATCAAGGGTGTTCCATGAAGTACCATCAAAATGCAGGATGAGTCCGCCATTACCAACAACATATGCATTGTTTTCATCAAGGCTGAAAATAGCGTTCAAATCATCGCTTGTGCCTGCATCTATCTGGTTGAAATAGAAACTGGTGTCAACCTGAATGTCAAAATAGCTGACTCCGCTTATAAGTTCCCATTTAACTTCCTGGTTCGGCGGTGAATCTTCCTTATTATTGTTTGGCCCGGATAACTCAATCAAGTCCAGTATCTGGAAGGAACGTTTTTCTGACCAGAATGATGTATCCGCTTCATCCCATGCCCTGACCTGCCAGTAATAGGTTTCTCCAAAATACAATTCACTTGTTGTGAAGGAAGAAAACTCTGTTACGGTCATAAATGGATCTGAAAAATTCGGATCGCGGTCAAGCTTTAATTGATAATACACAGTAGATACCCCTGCAACTGCATTCCAATCAAGGGTAACATCAGGTGTCTGATGCATTTCGGCATTTTCAGGTGCAACCAGTTCAGGAGTATATATTCTTGACTGGGCGAAAATAAAACCACTGATTAATAATAAAATGAAAGCTGTAAAAATCCTTTTCATTGTATTTATTTTTTTTTGATTACAATAATTATTTAACAACCATGAATTTAGCCGATGAAAGCGCATTGCCGGCGTGAACCCGGATGATATACATTCCTTCGCGCAGGTTGCCTGTGTAATAAGAAATCTCATGTTTTCCCTTTGTTTGATGACCCAGGTTGATCTGGTCAATCAATTTTCCTTTTAGGTTATAAACCGAGATATGTGTAGCAGAAGCCTGAGCCAATTCAATTGAAATATTCGCATTGCTCTTCACAGGATTGGGATAAATGCCAATGGAAACCTCACCGGCCAAGGGAGAAGCATTTTCTTCTTCAATGCCCACGGGTTTCTGGTATTTATCTGACCTGAACAATCCCCTGCCATAAGTTGCAGCATAAACTACACCATAGTTGTTTGTGCCTGCGTATTCTATCCACATGGTATCAGTACCAATGATATTGGGTAAATAAACCGGAAGTTTTTTGATGGTTTGCTGCACCAGCATCATAACAGGAACATTCCCCATATCCATGGATTCTGCTGTCCAGTTCGGATTGCCTGAAGATGTATTTTCTGAAGTAAAAACGCCATGTTCGGTTCCAATGATCACCAAGTCATTATCTTCTGACATTTCGATCAATGATGAATAAACCGGCATCTTTGGAAGATCACCCTGTATGGAGGCGAAATCCGGAATTGAATCCAGTGCATTGTCGGTACGATAAATATAATTCTGGTTGCCATAATTACCCATAGTAACCACAACTTTATTAGGATTATTGGGGTCCACACTGATGGAGGTGATTGCCTGCGAATTCAGCTCGCCTGTAGACGGATCCGTAATCGGCACCTCCTTTGTGGAAATGATGCATTTATCACTTGTGCAATTAGCGGTTTCTTCACTAAATGCAGTAGCGATATTGGAGATCCTGAATAAACGTCCACTCTGGGTACCAACATATAATTGATTGGCATCATCTGAAACCGCCAGACAGGAGGGTACTCCTGTAAAATCTGTATAATCATCGTTGGCAATGTCGAACCATTGAACATTCATGCCAAAGTCGAGTACTGTGAGGCTCATGAAAATATGATCCCTGACACCGATGAAAAATTTGGATTGAACAATGTCCTGCAAAAGGATTGAGTCCCCGGGCATCATGGCATAAGGCAGGGTTTTATCGAAAGGATAATCCCTGTTCTTACTTCTTACCTGTACCACATCGCCTTCGTTGTATTCTTTCTCGGCAAAGAAAAATACGGAATCCCTGCTGTTTTCATCATCGAAGCTTTCCCAAAGTAGGGAAGGTACGAGAAAAGTATTCTGCAAGAGGGAAGTATCATTGCCAAGGAAAGTTGAAATTGAGAAGCTTTCAAAATAATCATCTGATCTTTTAAACCTGGCGCCGATGGCATTTCTACTGATGATAGCAACACCTGGGTCGATCTTGGAAATTTGTGAGTAACCGCCGTTCCCGTTGTAAAGCATGGAAACATCTTCAACAAGTTCGTATACCTGCCGGCCGGTCTTGGGGGTATTGCCTTTCCCATCAATACTTATTACTCCATTGTCCTGGGCTCCACCAATCACATAATTTTTTAGGCCCGAAGGACTGATTGTATAGAACTGCGATGTCATCAAGCCTTTTTTAATGGCTTCGAATTCGTAAGTTGATCCGGAAATCAGTCCGTAATATAATCCACCGTTAGTGGCAATAACAAATTCTTTATTGTTTGCCGGGTGGAAGATATAATCATTGTGTCCGGCATGTACAAAGGTATTAAATGTCGGCGGGACTGTTTGACTGGATCTTTGCTCCCACTGGTAATAACCTGTAGCCTGGAATTTTTCACCTTCCCAGACCTGGTTGGCACCAACGAGGATTTTACCCGGGTTTTCCGGATGTACACTCATGGCGTTGTTGTATTGTCCGTACTGACCATATATGTCAATAGAGCCATTTTCTCCAGGAAGGATGACCCTCCAGTTATTTCCCTTGTCTTCAGAAACATAAAGGTTGATCAGACTGCCTTGAAGATCTTTGATAGCGCTTGCATACATCACATTGGGGTCGGAAGGTGCAATAGCATATTTCATTGATCCCAGGTAAACGCCCACTGCACTTGCTTCGGGGTTTGGCAAACTTTGATTACCCCCTTTGTAAGGAGCATAAGGATTCAGAACTTCATAAGAATAGGAAGTATCTGATCCGTTATTGGCCGTTACCGTTACCGAATAATTGATGGCCTCCTCAATAATATAATAGATGTTTTCGGGATAGGACGCTGTATTCTTGAATACAAATTCCGAAGAATTATAAACGAAAGTATAGCCTCCCACATTTGCAATCACAGAGCCATCCGATGCAACCTGCACATCCTGGCACATAGCTTCCTGCATGGGAGTTGTTGTCCGGGATGTAAGTTCGGAGATGGTATCCATGTTCATCTGAATGGTATCCGCATTAAAAAGCTCAATATCTCCACCATTCACTTCAAATGAGTCGCAAACGATGCTCAGATTTGCATTGATTGCAAAAACTGCACTGTCGATGGCGATGGTGGGGTTCATCCAGGTTTCACCGCCATCATCCGAATAACGTAAACCGACATTGGTGGCTGCATAGAGTCTGCCACTATTATGGTCAATACCCAGCTGGTTGATAAAAGCCCATCCGTCTTCAGCATTGTTGGGACTGGGTTTTGTTGATTCCAGCACGGTGAAAGTTTCTCCATCCGTTGATTTATAAACGCCAGAGCCTGGCATGCCTCCAGTATATCCCATTTCTCCAAAATGTGAAAACTCACTAGCATGGAAATATTCACCGGTGCCCACATAGATGGTCCCGTTTTCAGCCTGCACCATGCATGAAACAAAGAGGTTCTGTGTTTCATTGTTTTTATGCCAGGTCAGGCCGGCATTGGTTGACTTCCAGATGCCTCCTGTTACTGCCCCAGTATACAGCGTCTTGTGCTCAGGATCCTGATTGTCAAAAATAAAAGCCCTTGTCCTGCCGGCAAAGTTGTCCGGCCCAATGGCTTTCCATTCCAGATCATAGCTGTTTCTGTCGTTTGAGGTTGCTGTCTGCTGTTGTGCCTTGATCACATCGGCGATTGGTAATTTCCCCGAATGTTGATTGTTCCTGAGGGTGGCAAGATAATTTGCGGCATCGGCCGCTGCGTTTCTTTCACTTTTCCCTTCCCCGTTGTCACTTTTTATCGTGAACGAAACCAAAAGAACAGAAGCAAATAATACTAGCAAATTAAAAGGTAAAACTTTGTTCTTCATATCAATAAAGATTTGTTATTAATATTTTAGAATAATCCATAATTTCCCGCAAAACAAGTCCGCAAGTTACACTTTTTTTTCATCACGGACTGAACAAAAAATCAAAAATATCAACAAAAATACGTTAATTTATTAGTTAGCACAAATATATGATAATAATAAGGAATCCCAAACTAAAACAAGTTAACGGCCTTGCAAAATCAGGTAACGGCAGGGCTTTGAAAGCTTGTTCCTGTTTTGGTCAATTCTTTCATCCGGAGATTTTTACTAGATTTGTTGCCTCAATCTCAAAAGCTTTTATTATGAATTATTTGGTCAGGATATTGCCTCTTATTGCACTGCTCATTTCAAGCTTTACTTCATTTGCTCAGAGAGATGAACAGGATACAGCTTATGTTTTTGAAGCTGTTTACGATGTTGAAACCACAAGCGTAAAAGATCAGCACCGGTCTGGCACCTGTTGGGATTTTGCCAGCCTGTCGTTTATTGAGAGCGAATTGATCCGCGCCGGTAAAGGACATCATGACCTTTCGGAAATGTTCATCATCAACAGAACATATCCACGCAAGGCTGAGTTTTATGTGCGTTATCACGGAAAGTCGAATTTCGGTCCCGGTGGACAGGGACATGATGCGATATATGTGATCGAACATTATGGTATCGTTCCTGAAGAAGTATACAAAGGAATTGAATATGGTGAAGAAAAACACAATCACGGTGAGCTGGATGCTATGCTGCAAGGCATGCTTGATGCCGTTGTGAAGAAACGCGGCGGAAAGATCACACCCAAATGGAATGAGGCAGTCCAGGAAGTGGTTGATGTATATCTTGGAGAGGCTCCCGAAAGTTTTGTTTATGAGGGAGAAGCCTATACTCCAAAGACTTATGCAGAATCCCTTGGACTGGATCCTGAACAATATATCGAACTGACTTCTTACACCCATCACCCTTTTTATGAGCAATTTATTCTTGAAGTCCCGGATAACTGGTCGAATGACCTGTATTATAATGTACTACTGGATGATTTGATTAAAGTCATGGATCATGCACTTGAAGAAGGCTATACGATCATGTGGGACGGGGATGTGAGCGATAAATTCTTTTCACACAAAGACGGTGTGGCCATTGTACCGGAAAAAGCCTGGAAAGATAAAACGGATGAAGAGAAGAAGAATAGTTGTAAAATACCTGAGGACCAGCAAGAGGTCGATCAGCAAATGCGGCAGAAAGCCTTTGACAGCCAGCTGGCAACGGACGACCATTTGATGCATATTGTTGGTCTTTATAAAGATCAGCATGGAGTGAAGTATTACAAAACCAAGAATTCCTGGGATTCCGATTCCAATGATTTCGGTGGTTTTCTGCAAATGTCAGAGCCCTATGTGAGAATGAATACCATTGCGATCATGGTTAATAAAGAGGCCTTACCGAAAGGAATAAAAAAGAAGTTGTTTGGCGGGAAATAGTTCTCATTGGTCATCAGTCATTAATGACCAATGACCAATGACCAGTGACCAGTTCCTCCAAACAAAACTATCAGAGGCCATCCCTTATTATCAATACCTCTTCACAGCTTCTTCGGGCAACCAGCCGACGCTTCCATTGGCAATCCTGATCTCGTACCACTGATCTACTTCATCCGTTATTCTTAATTTGCTGCCTTCATGCAGTACAAAAAGATCCACGGCGTTTTTATTGGGTGAGCTTTTAACGGTAACGCTTGGAGCGAATACAATGGCTTCATCCTGTAATTGCTGCTCGTGGAAATTCTTGTATCCGGCAGTAAATGAAAGTGCCGTTAGAACCAGCAGGAAGAGCCCAGTCCAGAAAGCAGTGCGTTTGGTTCCGGGGGCATGGCTGATGAAAAATACCACTGCCAGGATCAGCACCCCCAGAAAAAGAAAGAGACTGAAGATTCCCCAGGTATGTGCCGGGAAAAGAGAATAGAAGCCTTTCCACCATTTCTTAAGGAAGAATTCCGGCACCGGCTCAATCTTATCTGCTATTCTGTTGTTAGCAATCTTCAGATTGAACTGCACATCCTCGCTTTCCGGGTTTAGTTTCAATGCTTTTTCATAATTATATATGGCGGAGGCAAGCTCCTCTTTTTTAAAATAAGCGTTGCCCAGATTATAGTAAAGCTCCCAGGATGTATAGCCATTTTCAAGTACGCTTTCATAAGCTGAAATTGCATCATTGTATAATCCCTCATTGAAATAGCGGTTTCCTTCTGCAAAAAGACTGTCACTATTAGTTGAGGCAAAAAGGCTTCCACTGCCAAGCAGAAGGATCAGTATTTGGGTCAGTTTTAATATTTTGAAAGCTTTCATCGCAATTCCCTTTCAATTTTACTAATGATCTCAAGGGCCTCATTATATATTTTTTCCCTGTTTTCTTCTTTGCTGCCAGGCGCAAATCTTGCATACTCCGTATGATTCAGGGTTTCTGTGAACTGGTCAATGTTTTCCTTTTTTATTTCCTGGCGGGACAATACCTGATGCACGTTCTCGATGGATAATTTCGCCCGGGGAATATTGAATTTATTACTGAGATACCCCCAGAGAGCCTGGGATATCTCCACAAAGAATGCTTCTTCTTTTCCTTCCTTCATGAACTGACGTGCTTTTTTCAGATTTTTCCGGGCAACCCGGGTGGCACGTTTATAATTCATCAGCCCGATATCTTTTCTTTTTTTCTCCCTTGTTTTCCATCCTATAACGAAAATCAAAGCCAGGGTGAGGGGAATAATGATCATGAGATAAAAATTCAGCGAATCGAAAAAGTGACTGCCGATCTTCTGCAGTTGAATATTCCCGGTTTTTATATGCCGGATGTCGCTTCCTATATACTTGACATCCTGCTGGCTGACACCGCTGTATGAAACATTGGAATAGCTTTCTTCACCTTTGTTGACTTTGATCGTGTATTCCGGGGTGCTGAGGCTTTTATATTTTTCCTCGCTGATATCGAAGTAGCTGAACTTGACCGGATCAATGATAAATTCACCTTCTACCCTGGGGATGATGAGGTATTCAAAGGAAATTGTTCCTGACACACCATTTTCATTTTTCCGGATATTGCTGGTTTTCTTCGGGTCATAAACTTCAAAATCAGGCGGAAAATTTACATCCAGGTTGTCAATAAGTTCCAGGTTGCCATTACCCGAAATGGTGATCTTGTATGTTAAGGGCTCGTTGGTGTTTGTTTCGGTTTTATCCAGATCGTAGCGCAAACTGAAATTACCGATTGCCCCGTCGAAGCTGGCCGGCCTGTTTGAAAGCGGCAGGGGTTTCACATTGATCTTTACCGGTGCTGTGACCAGGTTTTTGTCGACATATTGAATGTTGTTGAAAAAAGGATCGTCAAAAAAGCGGTCGAAGAAGGAATCACCGGTGCGGCTTCTTCTGCTTTGTGTCTGAACCTGTACCTGCACATCCACCTGCATGGGTTCAATGCTCAATTCTCCACTTTTCTGGGGGAAGAGTGCTACCTGGCTAATCACTGCTGTTACATACTGTTCGCCGTTCAGTATCTCCCTGCGTTGCTGCATCTGCTTGCTGGCATCTGTCAGGTCAACTGACCAAAAACCGGGGAATGAGGGATATTCCTTTACTGTTGGTGAACGGGCTGCCACGCGTGTGTATATATTGTATGTGACAAGCACCTGTTCACCCAGGTATGGGTTTTTCTTATCAACAATTGCCCGGAGGAAGATATCATCCCCTCCAAGGATTTCATTGTTCCCACCAGAAGCATTGCCCTGCTGCTGTCCTGCCTGTCTTTGATTGCCTTTAACAACGCGAATGCTGATTGGATTGGATTCATAAACTTTGCCATTGGCAGTGATCCTGGCCGGGGGAATTTTGAAGCTACCTTCTTTGAGTGCCTGGAGGTAATAAGTATAGCTTTGATTAATAGATTGTGAAACCCTCCCGTTGATGTTCTGGGTACTATAACTTGTGGAAGGACTGGGACCAGCAATAAGTCTAAAATTACTAAGATCAGGTGGATTGAAATTGCTCCCGCTGGCATTCAGCGAGAAGACAAGCTGGAAGCGTTCACCTTGCTGCACCACATTTTTTGCTGAGGCTCTGAATTCCACATCCTGGGCCCGGAGTCCCGGGGCAGACAGGCTGAAAATGATCAATATGTATGCTATGATGTATTTCATAGTCCAAAGGTATTATGCTTTTACCAGTCCTTTTCCGATTTTGTGCTTTTGCTTTTCTGTGCTTTTAATTCTAGCAACTTCTTCATGGTTTCTTTTTCATCATTTTTCAGGGCCTGTAACATCCGCTGGGCATCCTCTTTGGATATTTTGAGGGGCCTGGCCTGCTGTTGCTCTTGTTTCTGTTGCTCTTGTTTCTGTTGTTCTTGCTGTTGCTGCTGATTTTTTTGTTGCTGCTCTTTCTTTTGTTGATCCTGTTTTTGCTGATCCTGCTTTTGCTGATCCTGTTTCTGTTGATCTTGTTTCTGTTGATCCTGCTTTTGCTGGTCTTTATTTTGTTGCTGTTGCTGCTGCTGTTGCTCCTTCAATTTTTCCTTTGCATAGGAAAGATTGTACTTTGTATCATAATCACCCGGATTGAGCCGAAGGGCATTTTTGAATGCTTCTATGCTTTCACTGTATTTATTTTTTTTCAACAATGAATTGCCCAGGTTGTGGAATGCTTCGGCCCGTATTTGCTCATCAGCATATTTTTCCGTTATCTCACTAAACACTTTCGCAGATTCGGTGAAGTTTTCCTGCTGATAAATGGCATCTCCCAGGTTAAAGGTTCCGTTGATGGAACTGGCCTCTTTTTCAAGGGCTTTGCGGTAATCCACTTCAGCATCCTGGAATTTCCCTTCTTCATACTTCTTATTGCCTTCCCTGATCAGGCTGTTGCCCGACTGGGCAATTCCTTCCAGTCCGAGTGAAGTTAATAATATTATGAAGATTATATATTTCATCTTTCTTCCTCCGTTCAACAAAAATTTAGCCAAACAATTTAAATTTTTCCGACCATTTGCTTTTGCGATCCAGTATGATCAATTCCAGCACCAGCAGTAAAACTGCCAGACCAATAAAATACTGAAAACGGTCTTCATAGTCTGAGAAAACGCGGCTTTCAAACTCTGTTTTTTCCATTTCCTCTATCTCATCAAATATGTTGTCGAGGCCGGCATTGCTGTTATTTGCGGTAACATAGATCCCGTTACCGGCAGAAGCAATTTGTTTTAGCATGGTCTCGTTCAGTTTCGTGATCACTGTTTTTCCCTCCCGGTCTTTTTTGTATCCGGTTTTATTTCCATACTTGTTTAAAATGGGGATGGGCGCGCCCTCCGGTAAGCCCATGCCAATAGCATATACATCAATATCTTTTTCAGCCGCAAGGCTTGCCTGTTCAACGGCATCTCCCTCATGATTTTCCCCGTCGGTGATCACAATGATGGCTTTGCTGTGATCATTCTCATCAAATGAGTTCATGGCCAGGTCGATTGCCTGCCCGATAGCTGTACCCTGTGTAGGGACAATGTCGGGTGATATCGTTGACAGGAAAAGTTTCGCAGCTGCATAGTCGGTGGTAATGGGTAATTGCAGGTAGGCCCTGCCTGCAAAAATGACGATCCCGATGCGATCTCCTGACAATCCGTCAATCAGGTCGGAAATGGATTTCTTTGCCCTTTCCAGCCGGTTGGGTTGTATGTCTTCAGAAAGCATGCTATTGGAAACATCCAGTGCGATCATGATGTCGATCCCGCTTCTTTCCACTTCCTGTAATTTACTGCCGACCTGTGGATTGGCGATCCCGAAGATTAGGAAAGTGTAAGCCAGTATCAGGATAACGAATTTTGTAATTGCTCTTGTTTTTGAGTAGAAGGGGATCAGCTTCGAAAAGATATCCCAATCACCAAAGCGTTTAAATGCCCGCCTTTTCCAGTTCATCATCCAGAGGAAAAGAATAATGAAAAGCGGAATCAGCAAAAGTGCGTACAAAAACTCTATATGTTCAAATCTTAAAAGATTCATTTAGGGCAAAGTTTTAAAGATGCTGTTTCTTAAAATAAATTCAGTAATAAACAGGGCCAGTGCAATTAATGCCAGGATGAGGAACTCTTCGTGTTTGTGTGTGAACTCCGTTACATCGATCTTGGATTTTTCAAGCTGGTCGATTTCATCATAGATCTCACGCAGTTTTTGGTTGCTGGTAGCCCTGAAATATTTACCATCCGTCATTCCGGCAATTTCCTGCAGGAGTTCTTCGTCGATCTTAACTTCAATCTGTTGCATACGTGTGCCGAATGCAGTAGGTACAGGATAAGGAGCTGTTCCCCTTGAGCCCACACCTATGGTATATATCCTGATCCCGTAAAGTTTTGCAATCTCGGCGGCTGAAACCGGATCAAGTGCTCCTGAATTGTTCTCCCCGTCGGTGAGCAAAATGATCACTTTGCTGATCGCTTTGCTTTCTTTCAGCCGGTTAACTGCCGTGGCCAGCCCGTCGCCTATGGCCGTGCCGTCTTCCAGTATCCCGCTCTGTATATCAGTGAATAGGTTTTTCAGGACGGAATGATCAGTGGTAAGCGGCACCTGTGTAAAGGTCTCCTTGCTGAAAACCACCAGCCCGACCCTGTCGTTCGGCCGGCCGTTGATAAAGTCCTGTGCAACCACTTTGGCAGCTTCCAGGCGGTCGGGTTTAAGGTCCTGTGCCAGCATACTGGATGAAATATCCAGTGCCATCACAATGTCGATGCCCTCCACGGAAACATTTTGTTTGCTGGAACTGCTTTGCGGACGTGCCAGTGCGATGATCAGAAGAGCCAGTGCAAGCATTCTTAAAACAAAAAGGGAATGATAGGCATATTGCCTCAGGCTCTTCCCGCTTGCTTCAAATACCGATGTGGTGGACAATTGAATATCGGCATTCCTGCTGTTGTGCCTGAACCAGTACCATGCAATGAGCAATGGTATTAGCAACAGGAGCCAGAAAAATTCCGGGCTGGCAAATTCTATGCTATTCAACAGGCTACTCATTTTCTTGCTTCTTTTTTATATCCTCTTGTTCTTCCTCTGTTTCCAACTCGCTTTGTTTCCGGAATGTTTCCTCAATAAAAGCCCTGGCATTTTCCCAGCTGGTATCATTATCTGATGGTAAGGGTTTCTCTTTTGCAAATTTTACCATATCGGAAAGTGTGAAGGTAGCTGCGGCTTTCTCTAGTGCCCCGCCTGGCATGTGGTCTTTCTCAAGTTGCTGCATGATCTCGAATGAGGTCATTTCCATCGCATTTATTCCAAATCTTTCTTCCATGTACAACCTGAGTATATCTGTTAAATCTGTGTAATACTCTTTTATTTTTCCGGCCTGCCAGAGTTTTTTCTGTTTCAGTTTTTCCAGCTCATTGAGCGCATGTATATGCGCTGGTAGTCTGGGTTTTTGCCTGACAGGTATCAGCGGCCTGGATCGTTTTCGCATATAAATGTAATACCAGATTCCTCCGATGATCAGCAGGCTTCCGAAGCCGATCAACAGCCAGGGCCAGATCTCTGAAAAAGTCAGGGGAGCTTCTTTTGGCCCTTTGATGGGCTTGATGGCTTTCGTCGTATCAACAGCTACATTTAATACATTCAGGTCAAGGACCTGTGAAATACCCACAAATTTTGTGGTGTCGCCGGGCAATTCGAAAGAAACCCGGAAAGGCCCTATCAGGTGTTTCCCCGAGTCGAATGATGTAATGGTAAAACTGCGGCTCAGTTGTATCTTTCCTTCCTGTCTGTTTGTATCAATAGGGCTTTGCCTGATGATCTCTACATCAGACGACAAAGTATCTGTCAACTCAGGCCAGCTAATCATCGCTTTTTCTGGCCCTTTAAATACAAGCTGCAGATCCACCTGGTCGCCAATCAGAATACTATCCTTTTCCAGTGAAGCTCTCAGGCTGCTTTGCTGTGCCAGGGCAATTCCCGCTATCGACCACAATAAGACGCATAATATGAGTTTAATTTCCCATCTCATTTTATCTTCTTGCCTCCCTCTTTTTGAACATGTTCACCAGGGGCTTAACATAATCCTGGTCGGTTGCTATGCTGGCATGGTCTATGCCGGATTTGAGGAAAACATTTTTCAAATATTGGTCATGCTGTTTCCTTTTCTGATAAAATGCTCTCCTGAGTTTGTTGTCCGAAGTATCTATCCACATGCTTTTGCCGGTTTCGGCATTTCTCACTTTTAGCAGGCCTATCCTGGGAATTTCTGTTTCCCGCTGATCGTATATATGCAGGGCGATCAGGTCATGCTTGCGGTTGGCGATCTGCACTGCATCCTCAAAACCTGTATCGATAAAGTCGGAGATCAGAAATGCGATACAACGTTTCTTGATGGCATTGGTGAGAAAGCGCAGTGCCTCAGCAAGATCAGTTTCCCTCTCTTCAGGTTTGAAGTCGATCAGCTCGCGAATGATCCTTAGGATGTGTTTAGTCCCCTTATTGGGGGGGATGAATTTTTCAATCCGATTACTGAAAAATATCACCCCCACTTTGTCATTATTCTGAATGGCCGAAAATGCCAGTACTGCAGAGAGCTCAGTAATGAGCTCCTCTTTCAGTTGTCTTTTTGTACCGAATTCATTGGAGCCGCTTACATCTACAAGCAACATAACAGTGAGTTCACGTTCCTCTTCAAAGATCTTTACATAAGGGTGGTTGAACCGCGCCGTAACATTCCAGTCGATGTTGCGAATATCATCTCCATACTGGTATTCACGCACTTCACTAAAAGCCATTCCACGGCCCTTGAAAACGCTGTGGTAGTGCCCTGAGAATATCTGGTTCGACAAGCCCCTTGTCTTAATCTCGATCTGCCTTACCTTTTTAAATATTTCTTTTGTTTCCAATGTTTTGTTTGAAGTTTGAATTTTCCAGTTTGACGTTGGATTTTCTCAAATCTTATTTTTGCTTCAATGCCAGAGGATTATGGCACTTCAACGGTATTCAGTATCTCACTGATGATATCTTCGGCGGTGATGTTTTCGGCCTCAGCTTCGTAGGTAAGGCCGATTCTGTGTCGCATAACGTCATAGGCCACAGCCCGAATATCTTCAGGGATCACATAGCCGCGTCGCTTGATAAATGCATAGGCTTTTGCTGCCAGGGCCAGGTTGATGCTGGCACGGGGTGAGCCACCGTAGGAGATCAATCCTTCAAATTTCTTCAGTTTGTTCTCTGCCGGAAAACGGGTTGCAAAAACAATATCGGTAATATAGTTTTCGATTTTCTCATCCAGGTAAACTTCCCTGACGATGCCCCTTGCCTTCATAATATCCTCAGGTTTGATGATGGCTTTGGTTTCTGGGAAAGCCCCGGAGATATTCTCGCGGATGATATGTTTTTCTTCTTCTTTGCTGGGATAATTGATGATGACCTTCAGCATGAAGCGGTCTACCTGTGCTTCGGGCAGGGGATAAGTTCCTTCTTGCTCAAGCGGATTCTGGGTGGCCATTACAAGAAAGGGCTCTTCCAATAAAAAAGTGTTTTCCCCAATGGTAACCTGTTTCTCCTGCATGGCCTCCAGCAGGGCACTCTGTACCTTGGCCGGGGAACGGTTGATCTCATCTGCCAGGATGAAATTGGCGAAAATGGGGCCTTTCTTTACCTGGAATTCTTCCTTCTTCTGACTGTAAACCATGGTTCCCAGCAGGTCGGCAGGAAGCAGATCAGGTGTGAACTGTATTCTGCTGTACCTGGCTTTTATCGTCTTTGCCAGGGACTTGATGGCCAAAGTTTTGGCCAGTCCGGGAACACCTTCCAGCAAGATGTGGCCGTTCGACAGCAATCCGATCAGCATGCTTTCGAGCATGTGCTTTTGTCCGATAATCACCTTGTGCATCTCCAGGTTGAGCATATCAACAAATGCGCTCTCTTTTTGTATCCGTTCGTTTAATTCTTTGATGTCGGTCTCTTTCATTTTTCCTTTGCTGTTTTATTCTGAAACGCAAATTTATTAAATGCTTATGTTTGAGGGGTGTTAAAAAAAGTTAAAGGCTTGAATTGTTGAAATGATGAACAATAGCTTCAACTTTTCTTTCGGTTCTTTGTTATATTTGCTAAAAAATGTAAAACTATGCATGATATTCTTACAACAATACATTCAATTTTGCGCTGGGTCGTTATAATCTTCGCATTAATCGTAATTTTTAGATCTTTTGCCGGTTGGATAGGTAAAAAGTCTTATACGGGTTCCGATAATAAACTCGGTCTGGCACTGAACAGCAGCCTCGACTTGCAGCTGATCATTGGTCTGGTTTTGTATATATTCCTTTCACCACTTACTCAAGCGGCTTTCCAGGATTTTGGCTCTGCCATGTCAAATGCTGTATTGCGTTTTTTTGCTGTGGAGCATTTTCTCCTCATGCTGATTGCCATCATCCTTGTACATATCGGCAGGTCGAAAGTGAAGAAGGCAGATACGGATGTCAAAAAACACAAACGCAGTTTTATCTTTTACCTCATTGCTTTCATCCTTATCCTGGTTTCCATTCCCTGGCCTTTTATGGGATACGGAAAAGGATGGATATAAGGACAAAAAAAACCCGGCAGAATCAAAAACTACCAGGTCTTTTTCTTGTATATGTATAATTGATATTATTCCATAATGGCTGCCTTGATGCTTTTGGAAGCATTGCCGGTACTTGCTTTGATCACATAGAATCCTGGATTGAGCTTGTTGCCCTGCTGGTCTGTACCCTTCCAAAGCAGCTTGTTTTCGCCTGCCGGCAGGCTGCCTTCGAATAGGGTGTTCACAACATTTCCGTTCAGGCTGAAAACCTCAATCATTATCGGGCTTTCTTCATCCAGCCTGATCATGATATTTGTTTCAGATTTGAAGGGATTGGGGCTGGCATCAAAGCTGACTTCCTGTAATTCGGGTCTTGAATTTTGAATGCCAACTGCAGCATTCAGGCCACCCGAGTAGCAGTAGATCTTTCCGTCCCTGCCGCCGACAACCATTTCCATTGATTCATCACCAACAATATCGGGTATTGAGTTGATGGCATCGATGGGGGTCTGGTAGTTGATGGATTCCAGTTCATTTCCGTCCACGCCATCCAGGAAAAGGCAGTAATTGCTCTGGTAGAGGGTGCCGATCTGCACATCATTGATAAAGTCACCGGAGATGTCACGCGTACGTGCCACATTCCATGACTTATCGGGTAATGACACAAACCAGATATTGCTTGCATCCAGACCGCTGATCATGATACCTTCATCTCCACTGTGTGCGATCAGGATATCCCGGTAACCATCGTCATTTACATCGTCCATTTCTTCAAAACGCAGCAATAGTTCATTGGCAACAGATCCCTGTTCGACCACATCCCCGCTGGCAGCATCAAAGAAATAAAAATAACCTGCAAAATCACCTGAGGCGACGTCCTTAATACCATCACCGGTGATATCATCGAGCTGGGCCAGTGCCCATACAGAAGTTCCATTGGCTACATGTGACCATTCGATGACACCGCTTTCACCATTCAATCCATAAGTGCTTCCATCCGTTTCACTTTCATTGGAAGCTCCGGCGATCACATCCGGTATATCGTCACCGGTAAAGTCTTCAACACCTATGATACTGAAAACAGGTCCGTTCAGGTAGCGGTCCCACAGCAGGTCTCCATCCAGGCTATTGATGCATAAAGCACGCTTGGGTCCGGTATCATTGCCATCGTCACCTGCACAGGCGAGCACATCAACAATGTCGTCGCCATTATAATCATAACGGCAATCCACCTGGTAAACCCATCCACCGTCACCAAACAAACTGGTTTCAAATTTCCAGAGCAGCTCACCTGTTTTACCCGAGAGAGCTGTAACAGAACGATCCCCACCGGTTGTACCGATGATGACATCCTGATACCCATCTTCATTAATATCCTGGATGCTCTGGAGAGCGGCCTGCTGGTAAACATTGCCGGAATAGATCGAAACTTCCCACATGAGGTCGGCTGTTCCTGAGGAATTGCCGTTAAAGCATCTTACGTAATTATCTTCTGAGCACACGATCACATCCGCAACATCATCTCCTGTAATGTCCTGTATCGGGGTAATGGCTTTGGGGCTGTTGTCCCATGATTCGTCAATGAAATAGTGCCACAGTGCATCCCCGATGGGATAGCTTGTTTTTACACCAAAACCTTCTAGCTGCATGCTTGAAGTAGGATGCGAAGGATCATTGCTTTCTATTGTCAGCTCATCAGTGAATTCACCTGAATTGTTGGGATTGAACCATATTCTTACCAGCTCTTCTCCCAGGGGGTTGATATTCAGTGGAAGCTCAACAGTTTCATCCACATAAAAGAATTCAGTACCCAGACTGAGTGAGCTTACATCAAGTGTTGCATCGCCGCGATTTTCAATCTTGACAAAGCGTCCTGTATGCGCATTCATTCGAACATCACCATAATCAAACGAAGCAGGAGTAACGTAAATATATGGTCCGCTGTAAACAGCATTCCCACTAAGGCTAACATTTACATCTGGATTGATCGGGTCGCTTGATTCGATTACTACCGTGGTGTTGAGTGGACCGAAGTCGTCTGGTTCATATTTTAGCGGAATAGTTGTAGAACCACCGGGTGCAATGGTGTAAGGCGTATTAAAGGTGGTACTGATCGGTTTGCCTGCAGGGATATTCACTCCAGTAATCGTAAGGGCTGCTGTACCCGTGTTCTGTACCTGCATATTCCAGGTTTCCGAGGAACCGATTGTCACGGTTCCGTAATCGTGGGTTGGTACCGGGATATAGATTGCAGGTGTACCTGCTCCGCCCAGGTCAACCTTATAAAGTGTGCTGGGAGAACTCAACTGGCCATCGACATACCAGAGGTAGGTTCCATCGAAAACAATACCGGAAGGTTTGATGTTTTCACAGGGGTGACTTTCCAGCAGAGTTCCGCTTTGATCTGTTTTGTAGATCATATTGTCGTTGTAATCCACGATCCAGAGATTGTCTCCTTCAAGGCAAATATCCCAGCTTTGCTGTCCCGGAGGTGCAAACTGGCTGATGACGTTGCCGGCATCGTCCACTTTGTAAACGGTTCCCGGATCGGGATAATAAGTGCACACCCAGAAATCACCATCATCATAAGCGATCCCTGACATATAGTGATCGGGGAGAGCAAAACTTGATACAAAGTTGCCGCTGAAGTCAAACTCAGTGGCCAGTGCAGGATTGGAACTGCCTGTGGGCTGGTCAATCGTCCAGAGGTTGGGCGAGTTGTAGGTCATGCCGTAGGCATCGTCGAAGGGACCACTGCAGAGCAGGGAATAAGAACCGTCAGCAGGATCAACCTGGAATACCATATCACCATCGGCACCATAAATCCCATAATACAAGTATGTGCCATCCCATGCCAGGCCGGATGCCTTTCCCGGAACCTGATAGGAAGCAACTATCGACCATTCCCTGCTTCCATGCTGGGCAAAGGAGGTTTGCCATAAGAATGTGGCAAGCAAGAACATTGCTGTAAAAGGATAAAATAGATTTTTCTTCATAGTATAGCTCCTTATTTATTGAATAATGTTGTAAATTTATTAAAAATTATAAGAAAGCAGCGCTTTAGAAATGACCAAAAAAAAGAAAGTCGGAATTGTGTTGAGTGGGGGTGCCGTAAGGTGTTTTGCACACCTGGGAGTATTAAAGGCATTGAATGAAAAAAACATATACCCTGATTGTATATCGGGTGTGAGTGCCGGTTCAATCGTTGGCGCTTTTTATGCTGCAGGGCACAGCCCCGATGAGATTCTGGATTATTTTCTGAATAAAAAGCTGATGAATTTTGTTCAGTTCAGTTTTGCAAAAGGGCTGGCCAATATGGCCAAGCTTTCCAAAAAGCTGGATGAACTCCTGAAAGTGAAAAATTTTGAAGATTTGGATATTCCTCTTATTATAGCAGCTACCAGGCTGAATGATGCCAGGGTTGAATACTTCGATAAGGGCAGCCTTGTAGATAAAATTCTTGCCTCTTCATCGATTCCCGTTTTGTTCAAACCGCAAAAAATCAAAGGGGTCAATTATGTAGACGGTGGGGTTATGAATAATATGCCAGTGGAACCTCTGCTGGATAAATGTGATAGCATCATTGGCGTGAATGTGAATCCTATCGGAAAGCGTGACGAATTTGACGATCTGTCTTCTATCGCAGAGCGTACATTTCACCTTGTGGTTATGGCAAACTTTATCAATAAAAAAGAAAAATTTGATATGTTCATCGAGCCCGAAAAACTGGAATCTTTCGGGCTGTTCAATCTGAAGCAGGGTAAAGAAATATTTGAAACCGGTTATGAATATACCCACGGATTTTTAAAGAATTACAAAACAATAAAGAAGTTTGAAAAAGAAAAATAAAGTACTCAAGAGAATACTGATTGTCGCAGGGAGTCTGCTTCTTATATTCATTTTATCCTGGTTTCTGTTGCAAAAACTTTTGCAGGATGAGATCAAAGCCAAACTTAATGAGGGGCTGATTCCCGGGCATGAAGTAAGACTGGAGCATCTTGAGACAGAGCTTATAGGCGGATCGGTTTCGGCCAGCAATATCTATATTGTACCGGATGACCTGCTTCGGAAAGAGCAACAAGGATTTCGAATCGATACTTGTTACATTTCAAGTTTCAGAATGCGTGGGATCAGTGCAATGCGATACCTGTTTTTTAAAAGCATTAGCATAGAAGAACTGGAAATTGGAAAGGGCTATCTGAAATTGTCGATCTCTCCTCCTGACATTGTTTCGCAAAAGAAAGGTAGCAAATCTAAGTTAAATACAGTATTGCTTAAAAAACTCAAAATTGACGGTTTGCAGTTGCTCTTTTGCGAAATGCAAAGCGGCCAGGAGATCTTTTCTTTAAAGCGCTTTCATCTGAAAACCGATAAAATAAAGCTTGATAATGAAAATGGAAGGGCTGTGCTGTCGAATTATCCAAGCATAGAAGCTTTTGAAATAGATACCCTCAGCAGTAAGTTTTCTGGGGGCTTTTACAGGCTTGAGATCGGGCAGTTTGTAAAAATGCAGGATCAAAATTTTGAGATCACTGACCTGAAGCTCCTGCCTCAGTATCCAAAATACGTTTTTGCCAAAAAGCTGGGCTATCAGACCGATCGCATTAAAGTTTTGCTCGATCAGTTGATGATCAGGGGTTTTAACTTTGAGAAACTAGAAGATAACATTCTGCAATGCCGTTCCATTGAAACACAGGGATTGCTTGCTGATTTCTTTCGCGATAAAAACGTTCCTAGGCAAGCTGGCCACAGACCTCCTTTGCCGCAACAGGCAATTCATACCCTGGGTTTAAAGCTTTGTATCGATAGTCTTGCTTTTAAGCAAAATGAAGTGCATTACACCGAGCATATGCCAGGAGTGCCCCAGGCAGGCTTTGTCTTTTTTCGAGACCTGAATATCCTGGCTTTAAATCTAACCAATGAGCCAGAATACTTTAAAAGGGCTTCAAGTGTTAAGGTATTTGCCACCGGTTCGGTAATGGGGGAGAGTCTTGCGCGCATAATGCTTAGTTTTCCAGCGAATAAGACATCTGATACCCTCTTTTTTTCCGGTGAACTGGAACCCATGAAACTCGACTATTTCAACTCCATGCTTGAGCGGAACCAACAGGTCAGAATCAATGAGGGCAAACTGGATAAGCTCACTTTCAATGCAAGGGCCAACAATGATTTTGCCAATGGAGACCTTGAATTCCTGTATCACGAACTTAATATCACTGTAATGAAACAGGAAAATGAAGGATCAAAAGAACGGAAGTTTTTGTCTTTTCTGATGAATACCCTTTTGCGCAGCAACAACCCGGTAGGCAAGAAGGAGCCATTGGTTGCGGAGATGAGATTCGAAAGAGATAAGGAAAAAAGCTTCCTCAATTACATGTGGAAAACTGTTTTGAGCGGCATCACAGAAACCATTAAACCCGGTAAGAAAAAACTGGAGCGAAAAGAATGAATCTGCAATTAATCTTTTTTATCTGCATTTTCTTCTTCCTCAATGCTTTTTTGTGTTTGTGCATGCATTGATTCCAGGCGCTCAATGGATGACTTGATCCTTTTTTTCTCCTGTTCGTCTTTTTCTTCTTTAAGCTTCTCTTTCAGGGCAAGGATCTTTCCTGCAATTTCTTTCAAAATATCTTTTTTCTTTTCAATTTTTCCCGATTTGATGGCTTCGTCAAATACCAGTTCTTCAGGTGAGATCGTTTCTTCTGTTTTATTTATTGCCGGACTTCCTTTGGGAATGAATTTATCATCATCCACTTTTCTCTGGTTCATAAATGAGGGTGAAACAATCTCGATATTATTCTGGTGTAATGCGTCCATAACATAGGCCTTTAGCCTGGAACTGGTGCTGAAGAATTTATTGCTGTCATCAAGAAAGCCATGGATCCTATATGTTACGGAATAATCTCCAAGTACCGTGATAAACACATAAGGTTCTTTTAAACCTGTTTGCAAAGCCGCCTCTTTTAAAGCCTCTTCTATCTTTTCGCGTGCAACATCATATCCCAGGGATACACTGCTGGATATCACCGAATTGGTTTTTCGCGTTAGCTTTACCGGGTTCGTGGCAATATAGAGATTGGGAATGGTGATGAAGTTGCTGTCTTCCAGCTGGATCTCTGTATGAAACATGCTTCTTTTGGTCACCCTGCCCTGGTATTCATTCACTGTGATAAGGTCACCATTTCGGTAGCGATTCATTGAATTGTTCATAAGCCCGGCGATAAGATTTCCCAGAACAGTAGTTGAACTGAGTGCGATGCCTGCACTGATGATAATCCCCAGGAAGCTGAGGATTTGTCCTTTCAGGCTTTTGTCGATTGGTAATGAAAGGATAAAAATGAGCAAGCCCAGCAGCACCAGGAAAAATGCGATACTTCGTTTTACAACATTGCCGCTGGATACTTTTTTAAGTTTCCCAAAAACCCAGGTGTTCATCAATAAAAGCAGGATTACTGCGAGCACAACCAGGCCAGGCTCAAGCAAAGATCTTATTATGTGATAAATGTGTTCCATGTTGCAAAATCTTTATCGCAATTGAACTGCAAGTTAATAAATTCCCAAGGAAAATAAGGCTTGCAGATCAGTACTTATTTGATCAGGTAATTATACAGGATGTTCCCATTCCCGATAATCAGGTTCAGATCGCGGTTGTTGTTCAGGCTGCCTACAGCAAAATTCGTGCTGCCTGTGAGACCAGCATCGAAGACAATATTACCCATGCCGTCGAAGAGATAAAGTTTGTTTTCTGCAGAGGATACGATTCCCAGCAGATTCTCACGGTTCGAAAGATGAATGATCTCGGGCTTTTGTGTGATCACTTCCGGAAAATGGTAGTCGATCATGGGGTTCTTGTAACGGTCGAACACCCACAGATGGTTTGCGTCAAGGAAAATAAAGTCGTTGCCATTGCTGTTGTCCAGGTCTTCGTAAAGGAAATAATGTTCATCGGAGAATTCTTTGAATTCGGTTCGGTCAAGGCGTCCGTTTGTTTTGATATAGGTCAGGTGACCTGCAATGTCTGTTGTAATAATTATCCCTTTGCTGTTGGTTTCATTCGTGTAAAAATCAGAATTCAATGCATTTTTGAACTCATCCCGTATGCGGATGCGTGTTTCTCCCCTTCGGTCGGTGATCTCTACCGACCCGTCTTCCATGGGAATGATGATATAATCTTTATTGTGGGCAACCAGATGCTGTATGCTTTTGCTTACATCTTCTTTTACTCGTGGTGTTTTCCAGCCTTTCACAGAATTCCCTTCTATGGTATAATTGTAAATGCGGCGGTCCTCCCCGGCAAAAACAAGACGGTAATCTTTGCTTTTTAAATAATCAAATACTGCAAGTCCGTTAGCAGCTTTGGTTCCAAGCTTGATGGGGTAATTGGCCACTTTTCGCCCCAGCAGATCGATCAGGTAGATATATTCATCCGTATTAAACAGATACTGCACCTTGCGGTTTTTATAATAATCCACCGGGTAAACCTCACTCATAAGATTACCGGCATAAGATATCTTCCAGAGGATGTTGCCATGATTGTCGATCAGGTACATCTGATTATCCTCATCAAATACAATGATGTTGTAGGTATTGTCAGTATGATCCCTAAGCAGGAATGGTTTCCTGATTATGGGCGCATCCAGTTCTGTCATCCATACAGCCCGGTTTTCTTCCCTGTATTCTTCATTGTAACGCAGGTAGGCATTGGTGTAATACATGTCATTGATATAACTGAACTGCAAGGCAAAGGCATGGAAATTACTGAGTTTCTCACGGTTTTTATTCAGCAGTTCAGATATTTCAGAATTACAGAATGAAGAAAGCAGTTGGAGTGCATTTCGTGTGTTGAAGTAAAGGTAAAGATTTGAGCTTTCGGATATATTGTCGGAAAACTCCTGGTAGTTCATATTGTCATTCAGAGTTTTGCCGGCAATGTTCAGATTGATGAATTCTTCCAGGGCACCAACATTGTTTGCAAATACGACAAAATCACCCGTAATGGTAAAGTAAGGGTTCTTTAAAGATGAAAAGGCATCCCCGAGGCTTGCAGGGAAGAGTTCAGGAAGATTGATCTTCTTGATCAGGTGATCTTTGAAGTTTTTAATAATCCCGCTTCCTCTTACATTGTGCATGATGTTGGTAAGTTGCTGATTTGCCATGATCGGATTATCGGTCTGTACAAGCACATAAAAATATTCAGAAAAGTCGCTTTGCTCTGTTGCCAGGCTGGCAATGGCCACTTCTTTGCCAAACCAGGAGAGCAGGTTGTTTTCCAGGTTGATCTGGTACTTATTATTTATACGGGCCAGATTTGAGTAATACTGCTGGTACTTCCCGATTGCTTTCAGATGATTTTCATAGGTAGCATAATACGAATGGAAATCTTCGAAACCCATGTGTAGCATAAAGCTGGTATTGTATGGTAATACTGAAGGAATACTCAGATCAGGAGCCGACTGATTTTTAAAGCAGTTCAAGTAACTCATGTTGCTATCGAAAGAAGCCGTATAACCATTCATGAGCAATTCTTCGGATTTCAGGATAAGATCAAGTTCTGTCCAGGAGGAAAAGTGATCAAGTTTGCTGACCGATTTGTGGTAAGCAGGATATGAAAGCAGAGTCAGGAACTCACCGGCTTGGCTGTCACGAAAATACAAATGGGCATCTACATTCTTGCCTTTTGTTTTTTCCACTTTGTTGAAGGAAATTTCAGTGTCAATACCCTTATCATCATTTAATTGTAAAAGAGCGTCTGTTAGGAGTTCTTTGTTTGAACTCAGCAAAACCAGGCCTCTCTTGCTAGTGGCATATATATTAGTGTGTTCGGAGGTTTTAAAGTACAGACTGTTCTGACCGCTGATTTTTACCAGATAGGAAGGTGCAGCTTCCCCAAAAATTATCCCGGTCATTTTTTCCAGGTAATTGCTGGTTCTGTGTTTGTCGAGCTCAAGGATAAATAGGGGGTAGAGGCTGTCATTCAAATAATGAAAGGAAAGATAAGAAGGCGAAGTAAGGAAATCTGTTATTTCTTTTTTTGCATTGGCCATGCTGTCAACATACGCCAGTTCTTTTGAAAATGCATCAAGAACAGACAGGCGGGAGAGGCTATGCCATATCTGGTTACCGCTGTTGATACTTTTAATAAAACTCCTGGTATCTGGAATCTCAAGAAAGAGCATGCTGTTTTTGGGTATGGCATGCAGACCCTGCTCCGTTTTCCTGATCACATTATTGTAAAAGAAATAACCTGCAACCATTACCATGGCAATTATTAGTAAGAAAATCCAAATGGAAGTCTTTTTGAAATAATTCATGAAAGCTGTCATTTTATTGCACGAACTCAAAAGTAAAACATATAAATAAGCTTTGTGTTATGGAAAAGAGGAATCAATCAACAATCGGGTGTTAATTGTTGGATTGACGTTTGAGGTTTGAAACATAAAGTTTCGAAATGCGGAAGCTTCAAAGATCCAGCCGGACCTGGAAGTTAAGGTTGAAACTTTTACGATGATGCAGGCAAACACCATGTTCTATGATAGCTTTTCTGTGTTCCAGAGTGGCATATCCTTTATTCATGAGCCAGTTGTAATGCGGGAACTCCCGGTGCAACTTCGACATATATTCATCCCGGTAGGTTTTGGCCAAAATTGATGCGGCAGCAATTGACAGGTATTTCCCATCGCCTTTAATGATGCATGTGTGCGGGATGTTTCCACAAGCGTGAAAATAATTGCCATCCACGATCAGGAACTCTGGTTTCCTGCTGAGCTCTTGAACAGCATTGTGCATGGCCATTACTGATGCCTGTAATATATTTATCTCATCAATCTTTTCTACTTCAACAAAGGCTACGGACCAGGCCAGGGCTTCCTTTTCAACAAGAAGACGCATTTTTTCGCGGCGCGTACAATTCAGTTGTTTGGAGTCATTCAGTTCTTTGTTGCTAAAATCCGGTGGGAGTATCACAGCTGCAGCAAATACCGGACCTGCTAAACATCCTCGGCCGGCTTCATCACAGCCGGCTTCAATCATTCCTTTGTTGAGACAAGTTTTCAACATGTTTTAAAAATACTGCAGGATTTTATAATTGTCAATAAGGGAAATTATTATAACAAGTAGAATGGCAATTTCGTATTTCAAGATTTTTTTCTTTTCCGATAACCACAGGCTCATAAATGCGGCAAGCGGAGCAAACAAAAGTGAGAACTGCCGGTATGGAAAAACAACGAAAAGAAAAATGAGACTGCTGAAAATCAAAAAATGCATCATTGCAAAGGTTTTTTTCCGCAGGTCGATATTCTTCGATGCAATGTTGTTGAGCACTCCTATAAAGGAAAAAATAAATAAAGGCAGGATAATAACAATCTTGATCCAGTTCAGGATATCAAAATGAAAGTGGAAAATCCGAAAGTATGTAAAATCCTTTATGATGGTGTTCAGGAACATGACTGATTTCCCAATCCAGAAATAATATACGCCCACGTATACAAGCGGAAGGCTAAATGCGATTAGGGGAATGAGCCATTCCCGCCAGCTCAGGTTTCCCATGGTCATGTAGATCAGATAAATTGGGATGATGAGGTAAATTGCAGGAGGATAGACCAGGAATGCAAGTGATGTTATAAAACCTACGGAAAATGCTACCTTATAAGCTTCTCGCAATGTGTACAACTGAAAAAGATAATACATTTCCAGGATAATGAGCAAATTTACTACGATGATTGGATTTAACTGGTGAAAGTGATAGGATGATCCGATCAACAGTATATAAAAAAATCCCGCCAGCAGCGAGTTTTTGGGTATCAGTCCGTGCCCCGTCAGCAGGTTGTTCAAAAGCAATGCACTCATGTAGACGATTAGGCATGAGAGGACCAGGCTCAGAATTGGCAGTTTGGCGAAGGCATCTGCCAGCATGTTCCAAAGTGGTGAAGTCTCTTGGAAACGCATGAGCGGCGGAGGGTTTAAAAATGAAGGAGCCCACAGCAACAGCATGAATACAAAGAGAAAAATGTACTGAGTAACAAAGCTTGATTTAAAAAAGCGTATCAGCATTATTAAATATATTTCAATAGGTCCTGTCCAAGATCCTTGCGGAAGTATTTTTTATCAAAATCAATTTTTGCCGCCATTTGATAAGCTTCTTTCAGTGCTTTTTCCATGCTGTCTGCCAAGGAACAGACTGCAATTACTCGGCCACCGTTTGTGATCACATGACCTTCTTCATCCATTTTTGTCCCGGCGTGGAAAACAATCTGCTGGTCGGTACTTTCAAGTCCGCTGATCTTTTTCCCCTTTTCATAAGCCTCAGGATAGCCACCCGAGACCAGAAATATAGCTGCAGAATGCTTGGGGCTAAATTCTAGGTGGTATTTGTGCAGTTCTTTCCGGTGCAAACTTTTAAATAAATCCAGTAGGTCGGATTTGATCCTGGGAATTACGGATTCGGCTTCAGGATCGCCCATGCGGGCATTGTATTCGATCACATAGGGAGCTTCACCAACTTTGATCAAACCGAAGAAAATAAAACCCCTGTAATCAAGGTTTTCTTTTTTAAGGCCTTCAACGGTAGGCCGGATAATTCGGTCTTCCACTTTTTGCATAAAATCTTTACCAGCAAATGGTACCGGCGAAATAGAACCCATTCCTCCGGTGTTCAGGCCGGTATCTCCCTCTCCAATGGGCTTGTAATCTTTGGCTTCAGGCAGAATCTTATAGGATTCGCCATCGGTCATGACGAAGACTGAAACTTCAGTTCCTGCAAGGAATTCCTCGATCAGTACCCGTGATGAGGCCTTTCCGAATTTGGCATCCTGCAGCATTGCTTTCAGTTCGTTTCTGGCTGTTTCCAGATCGTCAAGGATGAGCACTCCTTTTCCGGCAGCAAGTCCATCAGCCTTTAATACGTAAGGAGGGTTGATCTTTCCAAGGTACTCGAGACCTTCTTCCAGATTCTCTTTTATAAAGCTTTTATAAGCTGCGGTGGGAATGCTGTATTTTTTCATAAAAGCCTTTGCAAAGTCTTTGCTCCCTTCCAGCTTGGCGGCTTGTGCCGACGGACCGATTACAGCAATATCCTTCAGATCAGGATCTTGTTGGAAATAATCACGGATGCCGTCAACAAGCGGGGCTTCGGGTCCTACCACCAACATGTCAATGCTTTTTTCAAGACAAAAGGACCTGATCCCTGCAAAGTCGCCGGGCTCAAGTTCGATATTTTCTCCCAGACGGGAAGTTCCTGCATTACCGGGTGCGATATAGAGTTTGCTTAATTCAGCGCTTTGGACGAGTTTCCAAGCCAGGGCATGTTCACGTCCTCCTGAACCTAAGATCAGTACTTTCATGATATCTGTGTTTTTATTGCATTTTCAATTGTATTCCATAGTCTTTCGGATGATTTTTGCCAGGTAAACTCCTGCATTCTTATGCTGCCTTTTTCTGCCAGGTCTTTCCTGAGCTCATCGCTGGAGGCGATTTGCCGCATGGCATCAGCTATGCTGCTAACTTCAAAGGGGTTCACCAGCAGGGCAGCTTCTCCTGCAACTTCTGGCATGGATGTAACATTGGAGGTGATTACCGGAACATGACACCTGAAGGCTTCCACAATGGGGATTCCGAATCCCTCAAAATAGGAAACATAAGTCAATGCAAGAGCCGTAGCGAGGACTTTGTGCAGTTCCTCTGCCCGAAGCCTGCCCGGGAAGAAAACTTCATCCTTATGGTGCATTTGTTCGAAGGCCTCGCGAATTGAAGGGGTCCACCATTTCCTTTCTCCTGCAACGACCAGCTTGATATCGCTATCCGCGTTTTTCCTGAACTCATCAAAAGCAGCAAACAGGTTGATTAGGTTTTTGCGTGGGTGCAGGGCTCCGATAAAGAAGAAGTAGGGTTTGCCATCTGAATATTGCCTGCGGATATTCTGTGCCATGATCCGGCTTACCGGAGAGAATTTTTCATTGGCGCCATTGTAAACCACATCGATTTTTTCGGCAGGTATTCCGTATTGCCTGATAATGTCCTTTTTTGAAAACTCTGAAACAGTGGCTATCCGGGTGGCATGATGAGCATAACGAGGGAAAAAGTAACGGTAGTATTTGCGTTCAGACCATGGGAGATCTTCGGGATAATGCTCGAAATTCAAATCATGAAACACGTCCACCATGGGTATGTTCTTTACGGTAAGCGGCAGGTAGCCATCAGGAGATAAAAAAACATCCGGTTTGATCTTTTTTAATATCCGCGGAATCGAATATTCAAACCAAAGGTAATATAAAACGGGATGCCTTGCCTGCGGACCACTTACAATGGGCTTTATATTTTCAGAAAAAATAAAATCACGGCTAAAATTCCGGTCGAAAATAAAGTAAAACTGATGTTCGGGATGCTGCTGAGTGATGCGCTTGAGGTTTTCATAAGTGAACCACCCAATTCCTTCCAGCCTGTCCTTTACCAGCAAACGTGTATTGACTGCAATTTTCATCCCGCATTTATATTTTGTACAAAATTATCAATTTTATCATGCGTTAAGAAAAAGAATCATTTTACCTTTGGCAAAGAGGAATCAAGGCCATATGCAAAAGAAATTTCTAACGAACCTGATCCTGCTTTTGTTTCTGAATCTGCTGGTTAAGCCTTTCTGGTTGCTGGGCATTGATGTGGAGGTTCAAAATATTGTCGGACTCGAAGAATATGGCTTTTACTTTGCCATTCTGAATTTCACCTTTCTGTTTAACATCATTCTTGATTTTGGGATTACCAACTTCAATAACCGCAACATTGCCCAAAATAATCAATTGCTGAACAAGCATTTTTCAGGTATCGTGATACTACGCTTATTGCTGGCACTGGTCTACGTCCTGGTCATTTTTTCTGTTGCATTGATCTGGTGGGGTCCAAGTTTCAGGCATTTGTACTTTCTAGGATTTCTCGCTCTCAACCAGTTTTTGTTATCCTCCATATTGTATCTCCGGTCAAACATCTCGGGTTTATTGCATTTCCGCCTCGACAGTTTTTTATCGGTTCTCGACCGCCTGCTCATGATATTGTTTTGTGGTTTGCTTATTTGGAATGAAGCCACTCGCGATCATTTCAGGATCGAATGGTTCGTTTATGCCCAAACAGCAGCTTACTTTCTTACTGCAAGTATTGCTGCCCTTATTGTGATGAAAAAAGCGCGATTCAGAAAGCTAAGTTGGAACTGGCCCTTTTTCATGATGATACTGAAACAAAGCCTGCCATTTGCCACTCTGACTTTCCTGATGGCGATTTACAACCGGGTTGATGCCGTGTTGCTGGCCCGAATACTTCCTGGGGCTCAGGGTGAAGCACAGGCTGGAATTTATGCTCATGCATATCGTATCCTGGATGTTTTTAATCAATTTGCATATCTTTTTGCAGTGCTGCTATTGCCCTTATTTGCTCACATGCTAAAGCGAAAAGAGAATATCGAGAAGCTGGTAAAACTTGCTTTCTCCATGCTATTTACGGTTTCCGTGATTGTGGCATTCCTCTCAAGCTTTTATAGCTTTCATATCATGGACTTGTTTTACGATGAGCAGATCATGGCTTCGGCATCTGCCTTTGGGGTGCTGATTTTTGGGTTTATTGCGATTTCCACAACCTATGTTTTTGGTACCCTGCTTACGGCAAATGGTAGTCTGAAACAGTTGAATGCTGTAGCACTGGCCGGTGTGCTGATCAGCCTGATCATGAATGTGATCCTGATCCCCAAACTGCTTGCAACAGGTTCTGCCATCGCCAGTGTATCGGCCCAGTTCATCACTGCATTTGTACAAATGCTACTTGCTATACATATTCTCAGGTTCCGGATTAATTATCCTTACATTGGTATCCTGGCCATTTTCCTGATGATTGTTCTGGGGGCCTTTTATTATACAAAGGGACTTGGCAACGAATGGTATGTGGGGATGCTTGCAGGGTTTATGATATCAGTTGCGGCTGCATTTGTTTTGAAGCTCTTAAACCTCGGTGAGCTATTCCGCATTATTAAAAGCCGGGAGACAACTTAGCCAACTTTCAATATTAAATTTAATGCTTTGCTTGATTCAATAAATTTTCTAATTTTGGCTTCTTTTTTGACAAAGAACTTATTAGCAACAAGATGATCAAAAATATCAAAGAATCAAAAGATTTTGGATCCACAAACTTCACCATTCTGTTGTATAAATGGAGGAAAGTGCTGCTGATCCTGGCACTTGCCGCAATTGTTCTGTCGTTTATTTTTTCATCTCCAATATTCATAACCCCGCTTTACCGGTCGACAGTTGTTTTATTCCCAACTTCCACCAATTCCATTTCTAAGGCACTCATTGCCGATAATGCAGGGAACAAAAAGGATATTCTTGAATTTGGTGAGGATGAGCAAACCGAAAGATTGCTGCAGGTTTTATATTCGAGCAGGATACGTGACCGCATCATCAATAAGTTCAACTTGCTTGAACATTATGATATTGATCCGGAATCGAAATACAGGATGACAAAGCTTTATAACATGTACGAGAACAATATTAATTTTCGCAGAACGGAATATATGGCTGTGAGGATTTCTGTATACGATAAAGATCCTGCGTTTGCTGCTGATATTGCCAATGATATTGCAGTTTTACTCGACTCAACCATTAATGAGATCCAGCGGGAAAGAGCCCTCAGGGGGCTCGAGATCGTGGAACGGGAATATAAGGAGCTTCAGCAGGATATCAGGCAAATGCAGGATTCGCTGAATCATTTAATGAAACTTGGCGTGCATGATTATGAATCTCAGGCGGAGATGATAAACCGGCAACTGGCAATTGAGCTGGCTAAAGGTAATACAGCTGCTGTTCGCAGGCTGGAGAACAAATTGAAAGACCTTGCCAACTATGGAGGTGCATATGTAACGCTCATCAATTCTATCGAATACAATGTTGAACAGCTTTCGCTGATCAAGGCCAAATACAAAGAGGCCAAAGTTGATGCAGAGCAATTCCTGCCCCAAAAGTTTGTCGTCGATCAGGCCTATAAGGCGGAAAAGAAATCATACCCCATTCGCTGGCTGATCGTTGTTGTAAGCATGCTGTCGACCGTATTGATGGGGGTTTTTGTGATCATCATCATTGAAAATTATAACAATGTGAGAAGAAGATCAAAAGAATTAAATAATTTGAATAGGACCAATCAATAAGATAATGGAACAATATTTTGACAACCGCAGCTTGCTGAGATTATTAATAAAATGGAAGTACCATATTGCGACTATTGCGATACTGGCAGGAGTACTGGCTGTAATATTTTCCAGTCCATGGTTTATTACTCCGCTTTATAAATCCCATACTGTTGTGTATCCCTCGAATATAACACCTTATTCGGAAGAAAGTGAGACCGAACAGATGCTGCAGCTGCTGCAGTCCAGGGAGATCAAAGACAGTGTTATTAAAAGATTCAACCTGGCCGAACATTACGAGATTGACTCAGCCTATGAGTATTTTTATTCAACCCTGCTTTACGAGTACAGCCAGCATATCAGTATCAAAAAAACCCCATATGAATCCGTTGAGATTGAGGTCATGGATAGAGATCCCGTGATTGCGATGGAGATCGTTAATGCTATCCTGGATTTTTACAATAAAAAGGTGAGGAAGGTTCATACGGATAAATGGATCGAAGTGGTAGATTTATACAATGACCAGCTTGTTATGAAAAAGGACTATATTGATTCCCTGCGGAATATCATGAGGGAACTGGGTATGGATTACGGTCTGTATGAATATGAATCCCAGAGTGAAGAGATTACCAAAGGCTTTCTCGGAACCGTTGAAGGATCAGGTAATTCAAGGATTAACAAAAGAGAAGTTGAAAGACTGAATGAAAATATGAAGATGAAATCCGGTGACCTGATCTCAACCGTTGAGTTACTGAGGCAGGAAGCCAGGACTTATGCCGATATCAAACTGGATTATGAACAGGCCAGGAGATTTGTTACCGACAAACTGACTTATGCCAATGTGATTACCCCGCCTTTCCCGGCAGATAAAAAGTCTTACCCCATTCGTTGGCTTATTCTTGTGATCACCATGGTGGCGACCTTCTTCCTGACCGTGATCGTGATCCTGGTGATAGAGAATTATCATGTTTTCATGAATTACAAGCTGAGCGAACCAAGCACAAAAAAGGATACCGAAAACCAGCCCAAAGCATAAATGTTAACGGAAAAGGTAAAAGAAAACTGGGTTTATATTGTTGCAGGTCTGTTCATTGCATTCAATTGCTATTTGTTGACCAAAGATCTGTACTATGGACTGGTATTGCCAATCGCACTTTTTCTCATTCTCTTTTACATTGTCGCGCTCGACAAAGTAATCCTGTTTATTACATTTTTAACCCCCCTGGCCATTAATATCCAGAACATGGACTTTGGAGTAGGTGTTTCCCTTCCCACCGAACCTTTGATGTTTGGTGTGCTGGTTATGTTTATCCTCAAGCTGATGTACGACATGAAGTATGACAGCAGGATCATGCGACATCCCCTCACCCTGGTGATTATTTTCCAGTTGATCTGGATGCTTATTACAAGCATTACTTCTGAATTGCCGGTGGTTTCTTTCAAATTTATGCTTTCGAGGTTATGGTTTGTTGTGCCTTTTTATTTCCTTGGGATTTTGTTGTTCAAGAAATACAGAAATATCCGTAATTTTTTCTGGCTCTATGCGATTCCACTGGTAGTTGTGATTATCTATACAACCTTTAATCATGCGAAATATGGATTCAGCGAGGAATCTGGGCATTGGGTAATGGATCCTTTTTATAACGATCATACGGCTTACGGTGCAATACTGGCAATGTTTATCCCGGTGATGTTCGGGCTTGCCATAAATAAGTTTTCAGCAGGCAAGAATCGCTTCCTGGCTTTTGTAATCCTAATCATCTTGCTGGGAGCCTTTTTTCTTTCCTCCAGCCGTGCTGCCTGGATCAGCCTTGTTGGGGCAATCGGAATACTCGTGCTTATTAAACTGCGGATCAAGTTCTACTGGATATTTATTGTCAGCGTATCCCTGATCGTGATCTTCTTTAGTTTCCAGCATCAGATCGTCGACCGGCTTGAAAAGAATAAACAGGACTCCTCCCAGGATTTCGTGGAACATGTGCAGTCAATAACCAACATCTCTTCTGATGCCTCTAACCTCGAAAGGATCAATCGCTGGCAGTCGGCAATCAGGTTGTTTGAAGAGAGACCCTTTTTCGGTTGGGGACCGGGAACCTATCAGTTTGTATACGCTCCTTACCAGCGTTCCAAAGAAAAAACAATTATTTCAACTAATGCCGGAGATATGGGCAATGCCCACTCCGAATACATTGGACCTCTTTCTGAAATGGGTGTAATTGGCATGCTGAGTATGATTCTGATCGTGGTGATGATGACTATCACCGGCCTCAAGGTTTATAAGAAAGCCAAAAGCAGTGACGTCAAGTTGCTGAGCCTGATCACACTCCTTGGATTGATCACTTATTTCCTGCATGGTATTCTGAATAATTTTTTGGATACGGATAAATTATCAGTCCCTTTCTGGGGTTTTGGTGCCATCCTGGTTGCTCTCGATCTTTATCATACCGGCAAAGCAGATGATGAGGTAGAGAAACTTCTTAAAAGCCGGAATGAGGAGTGAGCCTCAAAAGTAGCTGTCTTATTGAATTGCATTCTGCCATTTAATAATTTAAAACTATAGCGTTTTTTACCTGAGTATTGATGTCTCCATCAATAGCAGTGCAGATTCCAAAAAAATTGGCTAATATTGTATAAGCGAAATCAATACCAAAATAGCAGTATGAAGAAGAAACCCCAATTGAGCTTCTGGCAGATCTGGAACATGAGTTTCGGATTCCTGGGCATTCAGTTTGGCTTTGCCCTGCAAAATGCCAACGTTAGCCGAATTTTCGAAACGTTGGGTGCAAATATTGATAACATTCCGCTACTGTGGATAGCTGCACCAGTTACCGGCCTGATTGTACAACCCATCATCGGCCACATGAGTGATAATACATGGAACCGTCTGGGACGCAGGCGACCCTATTTCCTTACTGGCGCCATACTGGCATCTATTGCCCTGGTGATCATGCCGAACTCACCATTTCTCTGGGTGGCTGCCGGCATGCTCTGGATCATGGATGCCTCTATCAATGTTTCCATGGAACCATTCCGGGCTTTCGTAGGAGATATGCTTCCTTCAAGGCAGCGTACCATTGGCTTTGCCATGCAGAGTTTCTTTATCGGTATAGGTGCTGTGATTGCCTCCGCTTTGCCATACATTCTTACCAATTGGCTGGGTTTTGAAAATACTGCTGCCGAAGGTGAGATCCCTTCCTATGTAAAAACTTCATTTTATATTGGAGCAGTGGTTTTCATCGCTGCCATCCTCTGGACGGTGCTGGGCACCAAAGAATATTCTCCCGATGAACTGGAAGAATTCGATTTGGCCGCAAGTGAGGATGAAAATTCCGAGGCTCAAAAAACCAGTATTCCGGGTGGACCCTTAGCAAAGGACGGAAGCAGGAAGTGTAGTAAAGTAGGAGGCTTTTCTCTCGGGATCGGCATTTTAATCACCATTTTACTTTACTTTATTGATGCAGAAAAGGAAGTTTATATACTCTCAGTTGCCCTGATCGTTTTTGGTTTTGTGCAATTGATTGCTGGGGCAATGCAGCGATCGGGGTATTCCAAAAATGGCCTGGTTGCTGTTATGAATGATTTCAATACCATGCCGCTTACCATGAAACAGTTGGCCTTTGTGCAATTCTTTTCCTGGTTTGCATTATTTGCTATGTGGATATACACAACAGCTGGTATTACCAGTGAAAAATATGATATGAGCCTCAACAGCAATATCATATCCAGCCTGCAAATGAGCATTGAGCAGGTTGACCCGGACATTGGGGAGCAAAAACTGAAGAACCTTCCCGAGATCAGGGATGAGCTCCGGATCTATCGCGAGGGACTCGATGAAGGAGCCAACAAAGTAGTGGCTTCCATGAAACTGGTAAAGTTTTTCCTGAATACAGAGAATGGAAAAAGCCTGCAGCTTCAGGAATCGGCGCACAAAGAGCTTGTAAGAGTGGAGCAGGAATACAACAAAGGAGCTGACTGGGTGGGGGTGTGTTTTGCAGTTTATAACGGGCTGGCAGCGGTATTTGCTTTTTTGCTGATGGGTCTGGCACGCTGGACAAACCGCAAGATCACACACATGATATCCCTGGTGGTTGGTGGCATCAGTTTCATTTCAATTTTCTTTATTAAAGATCCCCAAATGCTGCTGATCTCCTTTGTAGGTATCGGCCTGGTCTGGGCAAGTATCCTGGCCATGCCCTATGCCATTCTCACCGGTTCTCTTCCTTCCAACAAGATGGGAGTCTATATGGGAATATTTAACTTTTTTATCGTGATACCTCAGATCGTTGCGGCCAGTATTTTAGGGTTCTTTGTAAAGGATCTTTTTGGAGGACAGGCCATCTATGCACTGATTCTGGGTGGTGTTTCCCTTTTCCTGGCTGCTATCCTTGTGCTCTTTGTTAATGATGTTGATTATGTAAAATTAAAAAAATCATGAGTAATGTTAAAGCATGCATTTTTGATCTTGATGGTGTGATTGTTGATACTGCCAAATATCATTATCTGGCATGGAAACGTCTTGCCAATGAAATGGGTTTTGATCTTACCGAAGAGCAAAACGAGCAATTAAAGGGCATCAGCCGTATGGCTTCCCTGGATATTTTGCTTGGCATTGGTAATCAGGTTTTTGATAAGAAAGAAAAAGTTGAACTGGCCGACAGGAAGAATACATGGTACCGGGAATGCATCATAAAAATGAAACCGGATGAGATCTTTCCTGGCGTGATCGATTTTCTGAACCAGGTAAAAGCTGCGGGGATGAAATCAGCCATCGGATCGGCCAGTAAAAATGCCATGACCATCCTGGAGCAGCTGGGCATTGTGGATTATTTCGATTCCATCATTGATGGTAACAAAGCCCAAAAGGCCAAACCGAATCCCGAAGTCTTTCTGAAAGCCTCGATTGAACTGGCTGTGGCACCCGAACATTGTGTGGTTTTTGAAGATGCCCAGGCCGGTGTGGAAGCTGCCAAAAATGGTGGGATGTTCTGCGTGGGTGTGGGTTCACCTGAGATCCTGGGACAGGCCAATATGGTCGTGGCAGGTTTACATGAAATGAAAATTGAAATGCTTGATTTTTAATTGAATCGATAAACAGCAGCAATGAAGGATTATATTGAAAAAGATGCCTGGTGTATCATTGAAAAAAACTTTCACCCTGAATATCAGCGCATGAGCGAAAGCCTTTTTAGTCTGGGTAATGGTCGCATGGGACAAAGAGGGAACTTTGAGGAGCAATACAGCGGCGACAGCATGCAGGGTAATTACGTTGCAGGGATCTATTATCCCGACAAAACCCGTGTGGGCTGGTGGAAGAATGGCTACCCTGAGTATTTTGCCAAGGTACTGAATGCCCCCAACTGGATTGGCATTGATGTATTCGTGGAGGATGAAGCCCTCGATCTGGCAAAATGCAAAGTAGCGAATTTTACGCGCATCCTCAATATGCGGAAAGGCTATCTTAAACGTAGTTTCATCGCCAAAATGTCTTCGGGTATCGACCTAAAAGTGCATACAAAAAGATTTCTGAGCATTGTGGATGATGATTGTGGTGTGATCCGTTTTTCAATCACCCCGCTGAATGCCGATGCTAGGATCACCCTGGTACCATACATCGATGCGGATGTGAAGAATGAAGATGCCAATTACGATGAAAAATTCTGGGATGTGGTGGAAAAGAAAGCCCATGAAAAAGAAGCATATATCACCGCCAGAACCAAAAAACTCGATTTCCATGTTTGCTGCGGGATGATGTATGAAGTGTACCGCAATGGGATGAGGTCAGATTTTGTGTCGGAAGGAAGTATGAAAGAAAAATACGTCGCGGGCAAAACCAGCCTTGATGTCAGGCAGGGTGAGCGGATCGATATGCTTAAATATACGGCAGTGCTCTCGTCAATTAATCATCAAAAAGACAGCTTGCCGGACCATGCGAGAGAAGCGCTGGAAAATATAACTGCCAAGGGCTTTGACAAAATGCTTGAGGAGCAGATCGCAGCCTGGAAGAAAAAATGGGAGCGGAGTGATATAGTGATCAAAGGAGACATTGCGGCCCAACAGGGTATACGCTTCAATATCTTCCAGCTCAATCAAACTTATACCGGTGAAGACGAGAGGCTCAATATCGGGCCGAAAGGATTTACCGGGGAGAAATATGGTGGCAGTACTTACTGGGATACCGAAGCCTATTGTCTTCCCTTTTACCTGAGCTCAGCCCCAGAGGAAGTTGCTCGTAAGTTGTTGTTATACAGATACAGACATTTGCAAAAAGCCATTGAGAATGCAGAAAAACTTGGTTTTAAAAATGGAGCCGCACTGTACCCCATGGTGACCATGAACGGGGAGGAATGCCACAATGAGTGGGAGATCACTTTTGAGGAAATCCATCGGAACGGGGCCATAGCTTATGCAATTTATGATTACATCCGTTACACAGGTGACTGGGAGTATTTGACGGATTATGGCCTGGAGGTACTGATCGCGATTTCAAGATTCTGGAGCCAGCGAGTGAACTTCTCTGAAGCCAAACAGCAATTCGTGATGCTGGGTGTTACCGGTCCCAATGAATACGAGAACAATGTGAACAACAACTGGTATACAAGCAGGATCGCCTGCTGGACAATGCGCTATACCATCGAAGCCATAGAGTTTGTAAAAAATGAGCATCCGGAAAAACTTTCCAGTCTCATGGCAAAAACAAATTTTGACGAGTCAGTTGAAACAGATTACTGGAAAGAAATCGTGGAAAATATGTTTTTCCCTGAAGATGACAAAAAAGGGATATTTCTCCAGCAGGAAGCATTCCTGGATAAGGTGATCAAAGCTGTGACTGCCATACCCAGGGAGGAACTGCCCATTAACCAGCACTGGAGCTGGGACCGGATCCTCCGGTCATGTTATATCAAGCAGGCTGATGTTCTGCAAGGATTGTACTTTTTTGAGGATGAATTCAAAGAGGAAGTGATTAGGCGTAATTATGACTTTTACGAACCCCTGACCGTTCATGAATCTTCACTTTCTCCCTGTATTCATGCTATACTGGCGGCCAAGCTGAGTTATGAGGAGAAAGCTTATGATTTATACCTGCGCACGGCCCGCCTTGATCTGGATGATTATAACAATGATACAGAAGATGGTTGTCATATTACCAGCATGGCGGGAACCTGGATGTCGGTGGTTTATGGCTTTGGCGGAATGCGTGTTAAAAAGGATGTTTTGAATTTCAATCCTTTCATCCCGGTACAATGGGAGTCTTACGATTTTAAAATTTTATTCCGGGAAAAACTTATCAGGATTAATGTGGATAGAAAAAATGTGATGATCAGCAATTTTTCCGAACAAACCATCAGTATCTTTGTATTTGGTGACGAATATAAAATCGAGGCCCAGGGAAAGCTGAGTCTTAAAATGAGTCGATCGTAAATGCATACACAATGTACAGGATTTTGTTTTTATTGTTTGCTGGGGTGCTGCTGATTTTATTTTCAGGCTGTATACCTTTTGGGAAATCCTCGCATTTGAAAACAGATTCAGTACCCCCGGAATGGGCCAAAGGGGTCGTCTGGTATCAGATCTTTCCCGAACGATTCAGGAACGGGGATACTACCAACGATCCAAAGCTTTCCGATCAAAAGGGATGCTGGCCCCACGCACAAGTTAAACCCTGGAAAATTCATCCCTGGACAGCAGACTGGTATGTCTTGCAGGAATACGAAAAAGCTAATGGTGAGGATATCTGGTATAATATAACCAGACGAAGATATGGCGGTGACCTGCAGGGAGTAGTTGATCAACTCGACTATTTAAAAAATCTGGGCATTGGGGCCATATACCTGAATCCGGTTTTTGTTTCCCCTTCCCATCATAAATATGATATCGCCAGTTATCACCATATAGATCCCACCTTTGGACCTGATCCGGAAGGTGACCGGGAAATTATGGCAAAGGAAGTTCCGGATGATCCGGCAAGCTGGCATTGGACATCAGCTGACTCACTGATGCTTGAACTGATCGATGAAGCTCATAGGAGAAATATTCGGATCATCCTGGATGGGGTGTTCAACCATTGCGGCTATAACTTTTTTGCCTTCCGTGATCTGATGAAAAATCAACAGGACTCAAAATATAAAGACTGGTTTACGATATATTCGTGGGATACAGATACCAGCCGCTTCGAATATGAGGGATGGTGGGGTGTTAAAGATATGCCCGAATTCAGGGAGGACAGCAACGGCTTGGTGAAAGGTCCCCGTGAATATATATTCAACATTACCCAACGCTGGATGGACCCGCAGGGGAATGGGGATTTTTCCAAAGGAATTGATGGCTGGAGGCTGGATGTGGCTGACCAGGTTGGCCATGCCTTCTGGAAAGAATGGCATGAGTTGGTGAAAAATATCAACCCCTCGGCCTTTATCACCGGGGAAGTTACCGGAAACATTGATCACATCCAACCTTATTTGCGTGGTGATGAATTTGGCTCGGTCATGAACTATAATTTCAGCTTTATCAGCAGTGAATATTTTATCCATCCAGGCAGTTTTTCAACTTCCGCTTTTGATTCTGCCTTGGGTGCACTTCGTAAACCATTTTCAGAAGGGATCAACTTGGGAATGCAAAACCTGCTGGGAAGCCATGACACCGACCGTCCACTTTCCAGGATTAAAAATGATCACTTACCGTCCTTCCTTTCACAGGATAATTTTTTTAATCCGGTTTCTGCTCGCAACCCGGATTACTTGACAGGTAAACCGGACGAGCAAGACTATCGAGTCTTTCGCTTAATGGTCTTTTTCCAGATGACTTATCCGGGAGCTCCCATGGTCTATTACGGGGATGAGCTGGGCATGTGGGGGGCAAAAGATCCCGGCTGTCGCAAGCCCATGATTTGGCCGGACAAAAGATTCGATACCGAATGCTTTCACGCAGACGGAAGTTGGAGCAATGCCTGTGACACCGTAAAAGCAGATACCTCATTGCTGAATTACTACAAAGCTTTAATTGCCTTGAGAAAAAGCTCCATGGCTCTGACAAAAGGAGATTTTGAAAGTATTTACCTGAATGATGAAGACCGGGTCATGGCCTTCAGAAGAACCTGCCAGGGAGATACATTAATTGTGGTGCTCAATAACAGCAACTCTATGCAGAAAGCATTGATTCCCACCGGAACAAATCGTAAATTTGAACTTGTTTTCAATCGGGATGGGAAAATGGAGTATACCGATATGGGGATCCTTGTGGAAATACCCAGGTATTCCGGCCTCTTGTTCGAAAATATTAATAAATAATAATCATATGAAAAGCATGTTGAAAAGATCATTTATCATCTTGTTTCTGAGTTTACTGGTGTTTCCGCTGAGGGCGCAACCAAAAATTGATAAAGTTGAGCCGCCATTCTGGTGGGTTGGAATGAATGAACCCAGTTTGCAATTGATGGTGTATGGAGAGAATATTGCCAACGCCAAAGTGATGTTTGATTATGAACACATTGATCTGGTAGGCGTTAAGAAAACCGAAAATCCAAATTACTGGTTCGTAGACCTTTTTGTTTCACCGGATGCTCAAGCCGGCAAATACAAACTGATCTTTCAGCAAAACGGCGAAGATCTGGAATATGAGTATGAATTCAGGGAACGAAGGCAGGGATCAAGGGAAAGAGCTGGCTTTGACGCTTCCGATGTGATCTATCTTTTGATGCCCGACCGTTTTGCTAATGGAGACCAATCCAATGATAACATGCCCGGCATGAAAGAACAAGCCGACCGAAGCAATCCCGATGGCCGACACGGTGGAGACCTCAAAGGGATTGAAGATAATTTGGAATACCTGCAGGATCTCGGGGTCACAACCCTCTGGGTCAATCCTTTACTGGAAAATAATATGCCGGAATATTCTTATCACGGTTATGCTATCACTGATTTCTATAAGGTCGATCCGCGCTACGGCAGCAATGAGGATTATCTGAATTTTATACAGAAATGTCATTCCGAAGATATCAAGGTGGTTATGGATATGGTGTTCAATCATTGCGGACTGGAACACTGGTGGATGAAAGACATACCATCTGCTGATTGGATTCATCATTATCCGGATTTCGTTCAGACAAATTTCAGGACAGGAACGGTGATTGACCCCCATGCATCTAAATATGATCGAGATAAAACCACCGATGGCTGGTTTGTAGCCACCATGCCTGATCTCAACCAGGATAATGAATACCTGGCGAATTACCTGATACAAAACAGTATTTGGTGGATCGAAAATGCTGACCTCGATGGGATCAGAATGGATACTTACCCATATGCAGATAAGGAGTTTATGGCAGACTGGATGAAGCGCATCAATTATGAATACCCGGATTTCAATGTGGTGGGCGAATCATGGCTGGAGCATGTTGGCATGTTGGCATGGTGGCAGGAAGGCTCCAATGTAAAGAGCCGCTATTATTCCAATTTAAAGAATCTTTTTGATTTCCCCATGTATTATACGCTTGGAAAGGCCTTCAATGAGGAGAATGGCTGGAGCCAGGGAATTGCCCGACTGTATGAGACACTCAGCCAGGATTTTCTTTATTACGACCCGAACAGTCTGGTGATCTTTGCAGATAACCACGATACCGACCGTTTTTTTACAAAAATTGAAGAAGATCCCGAAACCTTTAAACTTGCCATGGCTTTCCTGATGACCACCCGGGGCATCCCCATGATCTATTATGGTACCGAGATTGGCATGACGGGTTTTGAGCATGAAGGCCATGGATTTATCCGGGAGGATTTTCCCGGAGGATGGCCGGATGATGAAAGAAATGCTATGACAGCCTCCGGTAGGACTGAACAGGAAAACGAGCTGTACAATTACCTGCAGAATTTGATGAAGTGGAGAAAAGATGCCGGACTGATGGAGAACGCCAAACTCACACACTTTATCCCGGAAGACGGAACTTATGTTTATTTCAGACATAACAACACAGATTGTCTTATGGTCATCCTCAATAATACGGATGAACAGAGGATCCTTTCAACAGAGAATTATGCAGAATGCATGAAGGATTTTACTTCGGGTAAAGATATTGTATCAGGTGCGAATTTTAAAAAGCTGGATGTTATTCAGGTACCTGCCAAAACTGCCATGATCATTGAGCTGCTTAAAAAAGAATAAAAAATAAATGATCATGAGAAGATTTTATTTCCTGTTTCTGGCCAGCCTGCTTTTCGGGTGCATCCAGGAGAAATACCGCCTGCCATACCAGGATGGTGGTGAGATTATTGGGCTGGCAGGACCTGTAAAATTGCAAAAGGATACCACCACCCTCTACCTGCAGGATTATTTTGTCGATGTCAGCAGGATTGATTCCATTGATATTCAGGAGGCGGCCCAGATTCTTGTTTCAGGAGATCATGAAGTAGTGAAAGTCATTCCGGACCGGGATGCCCCCTGGATGATGAACCTGCAGGCCTGGATCAAAGGAGTTCCCTATTCTATTCCCCTGGAGCGGTCTGCCAGGCAGTGGATTCAGTTTACTTTTGATCCCGTTGACATTAAATATCAGAATGTTCAGCTGGCCGGTGAGATCAACGGGTGGAACCCAAAAGCCACAGAACTTCAACTTGAAGATGGTATCTGGCAAACAAGCCTCTTGCTCAACCCCGGATCATACCAGTACCAGCTTGTGCTGGATGGTGAATGGATGCTGGACCCTTATAATCCTGATTCACTGGATAACAATGCCGGCGGGTACAATTCAATTCTGCAAGTTGGAAATGAGAAGGAAAATGAACTACCTGTACTGATCACTTTGGAGTTTTCTGCCAATGAGATTGAACTTGAAACAAAGCATGCTGACAAGCATTTTGTCTACTGGCAAAATATTTCACTTCCTCCAGAATTGTTTGAGCTTGAAGGCAATGAACTGGAGATTGGGATTCCGGAACAAGCTGCGAATTATGAAAGATCCTATATTCGTGTTTGGGCAGTGAATGAAGCAGGCATTTCCAATGATATACTGATCCCCCTGGCATCAGGAAAGCTCATCCGCAAGGCAGAACAACTCAATCGCTTCGATCATCATGCCATGATACTGTACAACGTTTTTGTCGACCGTTTTTATAATGCCGATACTACAAATGACCGTCCGCTGAATATCCCCGAAGTAAAACCCCAGGCGGATTATCATGGAGGTGATATCAAAGGGGTGACCCAAAAGATCAGAGAGGGATATTTTGATGAGCTGGGTGTGAATACCATCTGGATATCTCCCCTGGTGAAAAATCCCGAAGGTCCATACGGCCAATGGCCGGACCCACCAACCAAGTTCTCTGGTTATCATGGTTACTGGCCCATTTCATTTACTGAAATTGATGACCGCTTTGGTACGGAAGAAGATCTGATGGAAATGGTAGAAACAGCCCACCGGCAAGGGATGAATGTTTTGCTCGATTTTGTGGCAAACCATGTTCATGAACTGCATCCCGTTTACCAGGAGCACCCTGAATGGGCTACCAATCTATGCCTCCCGGACGGTAGGCTAAATACTCAGTTGTGGGATGAGCAAAGATTGACCACATGGTTTGATACTTTTATGCCTTCCCTCGACCTGAGCAATCCAGAGGTGGTGGAAATGCTAACGGATTCGGCTGTGTACTGGGTCAAAAAATACAGGCTGGACGGTTTCAGGCATGATGCCACCAAACATGTTCCCCTGATTTTCTGGCGGACTCTCACGCGCAAATTAAAAGATGAGGTGATGATACCGGAAAATAAGTTTCTTTACCAGATTGGTGAAACCTATGGTAATCCCGAATTAATCGGTAGCTATGTAAGCCCCGGCAAGCTGGATGCACAATTTGATTTTAATGTTTATGATGATGCCATTGCGGTATTCGCAAAGGATGATCAGGGTTTCGGACGCCTGAATGAATCCATTCAAGAAAGCCTTCACTATTATGGCGATCATAACTTAATGGGATACATCACAGGAAATCAGGACCGGCCCCGCTTCATTTCCCTGGCAGGCAGAGCACTTTCTTTCGAAGAAGATGCCAAACTTGCCGGATGGACCCGGGAAATAGAAGTGGGTGACCCATCGGGCTATGATAAGCTCTCAGCCCTTACTGCTTTCATGATGAGCATCCCGGGTATTCCGGTGATCTATTTCGGTGATGAGATCGGCGACCCGGGTGGGAATGACCCGGATAATCGTCGCATGCTCAGATTTGAAAACCTTAAAACCGAAGAGCAGAAAGTAAAACGAATTGTTCAGAAGCTTACGAAACTAAGAAGTGAAAGCCTGGAAATGATCTACGGGGATTTTGAGCCATTGCTGGTAAACCAGGATGAATATGTCTTTATGCGCTCCTACTTTAAAAATGTTAGCGTCATCGTATTTAATAATTCAGCGGAGGAAAGAACGATCGAAGTAAAAATTCCTGAGCGATTTTTAGAAAGTGAACTGATGCCAAATTTTACAGGAAGTTTGCAACAGCAGCAGAACCATCTCACACTGCAACTGCCGGCTTATTCATTTGAGATCATTAACAATGCTGAATAGTTCAGATATTCTGAATAATAAATAGAAATTAAAAATCAAAAAAATGAAACATCCATTAAAAATCAATAGAAGTACTTTAAGGATTTTGCTTTTGCCCTTTGTTGGCACTTTGCTACTGGCAGCCTGCCAACCCGCAAATAATGAGGAAAAAGCGGAATACAGGAGGACATTTCATTACCCCGAATGGAGCAAGGAGGATGTGATCTATGAGGTCAATATCCGGCAATATACTCCGGAGGGCACCTTTAATTCTTTTGAGAAACATCTCCCCAGGTTGAAGGAGATGGGTGTTGACATTCTCTGGCTCATGCCAATCCATCCCATAGGAGAGAAGAACCGTAAGGGAAGCCTGGGATCTTATTATTCGGTGAAAGATTATCTGGCTGTAAATCCTGAGTTTGGGACCATAGAGGATTTCCGCTCCCTGTTGGCCAGTGCCCATGAGCTGGGTATGTATGTTATCCTCGACTGGGTGGCCAATCATACGGCATGGGATAATGTCTGGGTGGAAGAGCATCCCGGCTGGTATGTGAAAGACTCCAGTGGGAATTTTGTTTCCCCCTTCGACTGGACGGATGTGATTAAGCTGGACTATAACAATGAAGAAATGCGCCGTGCCATGAAGGATGCCCTGCTTTACTGGGTGGGAGATGAGAATATTGATGGATATCGTTGTGATGTGGCTGGAGAGGTCCCCACTGAATTCTGGAATGAAGCCAGTGCCGAACTTTATGCATTAAAACCTGTATTTATGCTGGCCGAGGCCGAGCTGCCCGAGCATCATAATCAGGCTTTTAATATGTCTTATGCCTGGGAAATGCATCATGTGATGAATGAAGTGGCAAAAGGCAATGAGGATGTAAACAAGATTCAGGATGTTCTGGAAAAGAATATGGCACGTTTTCCTGAGGGTGCATACCGAATGTTCTTTACTTCCAATCATGATGAGAATTCCTGGAACGGAACAGTTTATGAGCGCATGGGCGAGGCCGCAGAAACATTTGCCGCCCTGACATACATATTGCCCGGTATGCCACTGATCTACAGCGGGCAGGAAGCCGGCCTAAACAAGCGGTTATTGTTTTTTGAAAAAGATAGCATCTCATGGGATGATATGAAACTGCTTGATTTTTATGCCCGTCTGAATGAGATCAAGGAGAATAATCCTGCCCTCTGGAATGGTAATTTCGGAGGTAGCTTTGAACGAATCCCAACTGACCAGGACGAAAGCATATATCTACTCAGAAGGCAGAAGGTAGGAAGCGGGATAACTGCCCTTTTTAATCTGAGTGACCAGGACATTGAATTTAATTACGATGATGAAAACATTTCGTTTGATGATGCCAAAGTTCTTTTGAGCCAGGGAAATTTGGTCGTTCCAGAAAATGGCACAGCAGAAGTTTCTAACTGGGGATTTGCAATACTGAAGAATCAGTAAAGGAATGAAATTTTTTTGGAGTTTTGATCAATTGTTAAAATCCCGCATATTTCTTTTTTTGAATAAAAATAAATTAGCAAAACCTTTATATCGGGTTAAAAAATAGTTAAATTTGAGACTATCAATCATGTATGTTCAACCAATATCCAAATTTGTTATGGAAAGACGTTTACCTTTAAGATTAGCATTGGTACTGATCGGTATACTATTTTCCTTTGCCACAGTTTTTGCACAAACTGGCAAGGTAAAGGGTACGGTCAGGGATGCCAACGACGGGAGTACCCTCCCCGGGGCATCGGTCCTTATAAAGGGGACGACCACGGGAATGATCACGGATATCAATGGTCAGTTCAACCTGGAAGTTGAACCCAATACCACCCTGATCATTTCATTCATGGGTTATGAAACCAGGGAATTAGTTGTGCAACCCGGCTTAACCGTTGAGGTTGAACTTAAACCCGCAGCCCAGGCACTGGAAGAGCTTGTGGTGATCGGTTATGGGGTGCAGAAAAAAGATGATGCCACAGGTTCGGTCAATGCCATCAATGCCGATGAGTTTAACACAGGCTCGATAAATTCACCACAACAACTGATCATGGGAAAAATTCCTGGTGTTCAAGTTACTTCCGGTGGAGGTGCCCCGGGCAGTGAGACCACCATACGCATCAGGGGTGGATCATCACTGGTTGCCAGCAACGATCCCCTGATCGTGATCGACGGGGTCCCCATTGAATCGGATGCCACATCCGGGATGCGTAACCCTCTCAACGTGGTCAATCCAAACGATATTGAAACCATGACCGTGCTCAAGGATGCTTCGGCTACCGCCATTTACGGTTCAAGGGCTTCCAATGGTGTAATCATCATCACCACGAAAAAGTCAAAAAAAGGAGGAAAGAAAGGGCTATTGCCCTTCAGGCTGCAGTACGAAGGAAAGTTCATGATGAGCACACCTACACGCAAAGTGGATGTCTACGGTGCCGATGAATTTCGCTCCCTCATACAAGAAAAACAGCCATCTCATGTTAATATGCTTGGCGATGCAAATACTGACTGGCAGGATGAGATATTCCAAAATGCTATGGGAATGGATCATTACCTGAGTGCTTCCGGAAACTGGAAGTTTTTACCATACCGCTTTTCATTTGGATATACTGACCAGGACGGGATTCTGAAAACGGACAATTTCAACAGGACCACCCTGTCGGCCAACCTTAACCCTAGTTTTTTTGATGATCATCTGAAGGTGACCATCAATACCAAGGGCATGTTTTTGAACAACGACTTTGCCGACCGGGGGGCTATCGGGGGAGCCATACAGTTTGATCCCACCAAGCCGGTGATGGGCGATACTACAGCCTATGGCGGTTATTATGCCTGGCTGCAGGCAAACGGCCAGCCGGTAGGACAGGCCACAACCAACCCCGTTGCCTTGCTCGAACTCAGGGATGATGAGGCCACTGTTAACCGCTTCATCGGAAATGCAGAAATTGATTATCAATTCCATTTCATGCCGGAATTAAGGGCCAACCTGAACCTGGGCTATGATTATTCGAGCAGTGAAGGAAATATTTTTGTTCCTACTTTTGCAGCTTTTGAATATGTTCCCGGTTATCATGTTTATCCCAACGGCGACAGCGCAAGGATGGGCGGTGTGGACAATATGTATGAGCAGACCAAGAAGAACAAATTACTCGACTTTTACCTGAATTATGTGAAGGACTATGAAACCATCGACAGTAAAGTGGACATGATGGTGGGTTATTCCTATCAGAGCAATTACAGGAAGAATTATTCCATCAATTCAAATGTTGCCCGTGTGCCCGCCAATACTGATACTATCGATGATCCCACAGAGTATATTTTATTATCATATTTTGGTCGTTTAAATTATACCTTTAAGAACCGTTACTTGCTGACATTCACCCTGAGGAACGATAATACGTCCAGGTTTTCAGAAGACAACCGCCAGGGATGGTTCCCCTCACTGGCACTGGGCTGGAAGATCCATCAAGAAAATTTCATGAACAGCCTCGATTTTGTTTCAAACCTGAAGCTTAGGGCTAGCTGGGGGATCACCGGACAGCAGAACATCGGGCAGGGTGATTATCCTTACCTGTCGCGATATACAAAGAGCCAGCAGGATGCACGATACCAGCTTGGAAATGCATGGTATTACACCCTGCGGCCCGAAGGCTACGATTCCAAGATCAAGTGGGAAGAAACCACAACATGGAACCTCGGACTTGATTACGGCTTTGCGAGTGATCGTTATTATGGGTCAATCGATTTCTACTACAGGGAAACGAAAGACCTCCTGAATGAGATCCCCTGGCCCGCAGGTACCAATCTTACCAATATTCTGCTTACCAATATCGGAAACCTGGAAAACACTGGGGTGGAATTCTCCATCTTTACCAGGCCGATTGTAACAGAGGATATTTACTGGGAAGTTGGCTTCAATGCAACCTATAATAAAAATGAGATTACCAAGCTTACTGCAACCGAAAATCCTGATTATGCAGGTTATAAGGTTGGTGGGATCTCAGGCGGCGTGGGTAACAACATTCAAATCCACAGTGTAGGTCACCCGGCTTATTCGTTCTATGTATATGAACAGGTTTATGATGAAGCGGGTAAACCCATCGAAGGCCTTTACGTCGACAGAAATGGCGATGGGCAGATCACCGATGACGACCGCTATCATTACAAGGATCCCAATGCAAAATACATTTTTGGGATCTCATCCAACCTGCAATACAAAAACTGGGATTTTGCTTTCTCCGGCAGGGCCAATTTTGGGAACTATGTTTACAATAATGTGGCATCGGAAAATGGTGTGTACGAAAGGCTGTATCGTCCCGAAGGACCTTACCTGAGCAATATTTCAACCTATGTTGAGGATACCGAGTTTGAGAATCCGCGTTATCTCTCGGATTTCTTTATCCAGGATGGCTCATTCTTCAGGATGGACTACATCACCCTGGCATACAACTTCAAGGATATCATCAATGGCAATGCAGACCTTCGCCTGTCATTTACAGTGAACAATGCATTCGTCATTACGGAATACGAAGGACTTGATCCTGAAATTCACCTGGGAATCGATAACAATATCTATCCAAGACCCAGAACTTTTGTTTTCGGAGCAAATCTTCAGTTTTAATCAAAATCTTGAATGATCATGAAAAAATTAATCAACATAACATTAGCAATCGCAGGAATGATCCTTCTGATCACCTCCTGTAGCAAGGATCTGGATACCGTACCACTGGATCCTGATGTAACAACTGCTGCCACTGTATTTGATGATCCTGAGAACTATACCCTGATTTTGGCAAAACTCTATGCCGGACTGGCACTCTCGGGACAGGACGGACCCGCCGGTAATGGCGACATCAGTGGCATTGACGAAGGTTTCGGACAGTATCTCAGGGGTTACTGGTATCACCAGGAACTTCCGACTGACGAAGCCGTGATTGGATGGAATGACCAAACGATCAAGGATTTTCACTGGCAGAGTTGGGGTTCCAGTGATGTTTTCATCGCAGCCATGTATTACAGGATCTTTTACCAAATCGCAGCATGCAATGAATTCATCCGCGAAACAACCGATGCCAAACTGAATGACCGGGGCGTAAGTGGCAATTTGCGCACAAAAATAGAGTTCTACCGTGCCGAAGCCCGCTTCCTCAGAGCACTCAGTTACTGGCATGCTATGGATCTTTTTGCCAATGTACCTTTTGTAACTGAAGAAGATGAAGTGGGATATTTCTTCCCTGAGCAGATCAGCAGGGCTGATCTCTTCGAATATATCGAAAATGAACTGACAGCAGTTGAAGGTTTGTTGCTGGATCCAATCCCTGGAAATGAAATGTATTATGGCAGGGCAACCAAAGCAGCCGCCTGGGCAGTGCTTGCCAAATTATACCTGAATGCGGAAGTGTATATCAACCAGGCAAAATACAACGAATGTATCACTTATTGTAATAAGATCATTGATGCAGGCTATACCCTTGCCACAAATTACAAGGAACTGTTTATGGCTGATAACGGCCAGAATGCCGATGTAAGAAATGAAGTGATCTTCTCTGTGAATTTTGACGGTTTGCGCACAACCACTTATGGAGGAACCGATTTCATCATACATGCAGCGATCGGTGGCGATATGACCCCACTGGATTATGGCGTTGCCGACGGATGGGGCGGCTTACGGACAACCAGTGCTTTGGTCGGTAAATTCCCTGATCCAAGCGGAGATACAGATAAAAGGGCCATGTTCTTTACCGAAGGCCAGGAGTTAGAAATCAATGATATCTCTCTCTTTAATGATGGATACGCAATCACCAAGTTCACCAACATCAAATCGAATGGTGAGCAGGGCAGTGCCACCGATTTCGTGGATACTGATTTCCCCATGTTCAGGCTGGCAGATGTTTACCTTATGTATGCCGAAGCTACCCTCCGGGGCGGCAACGGGAATGCAGGTATGGCGCTGACCTACGTGAATATGATTCGCGAAAGGGCTGAGGCGGGCACAGTTCAGAATATCGACCTGGAATTTATCCTGGATGAGAGAGCACGTGAACTATACTGGGAATGCCACAGGAGGACTGACCTGGTTCGCTTTGATTATTTTACCGGCAGCCAGTACCTCTGGCCCTGGAAGGGCAATGTGCAGGCCGGAATCGGCACGGAAAGTAAATATGATATCTTCCCCATTCCGGCAGATGATCTGGGAGCTAATCCGAACCTGGTTCAAAATCCTAATTATTAAGAATTTAAATATTTTTAGTTATGAAAAAAATAAATAGCTTATTCATATTGATGATTGGGATCGGCCTTTTGTTCAGCTGTGAGAAAAAGGATACCGATCCGGTCCTGAACATGAGTGATACCCAGGCGCCGATCATCACCGAACCTGCTGCCGGTGCAGCTTTTGTGCTTGAAAAAGACAATTCCGACAGTCTGATGGCAACCTTTAAGTGGATGGCTGCACAATACAGCCTGAACGATCTGGAAGATGTTACCTATCAACTCCAGATGGACTTTGCCGACAGCAACTTCAAAAACCTGAAGGATCTTGCAGCTACCCAGAATACAGAGTATCCTGCAAAGGTGAGTAAGATCAATGCAGATCTGGTTGCCATGGGTGCAACTGCCGGAGAAGCATGGGATGTATCTTTCCGCCTGCTGGCTTTTGTGAATAATGAAACCGATTATACGAATATTTATTCCGATGTGTTGACCTACACCATCACGCCTTATGAGGATGTGGTTCAGGATAAATACATCTACCTGCTGGGTAGCGGCACCACGGTAGGCTGGGACAATGCAGCCGCCCTGCAGATGACACCCCTGGGCGACGGAACCTATGCCATCGTGGAGCATCTGACACCTGCATCGGATGCTTATATTAAATTTATTTCGGTACTTGGCAACTGGGCTCCGCAATGGGGTACGGATGCCACGGGTACCTGGGATGCCGGTCCGCTGATTTACAGGCCAACAGAGGAAGAACCGGATCCGGATGCTATCCCGGTCGGTGAAACCGAGGGGAATTACTATATCGTGGCCGATACCGTTGGACTCACATACGAAACCATGCTGACTTCCGGTGAATTGTTCCTGGTTGGAAATGCAACACCTGCTGGCTGGGACGCTGCGCAGGCCATCCCATTTGAACAGGATCCGGAAAACCTGACGAAGTTCAGTCTGACTGTCAGTTTGAATGCCGAAGGCGGAATGAAATTCCTCGAAGTGCTGGGTGAATGGGCTCCGCAATGGGGATCCTATGACGGAACCACATCTGGCGGAACGCTTTCATACAGGCCTAATGAGTCGGTGGAAGATCCTCCGGAAATTCCGGCACCGGGTACAGCAGGTGAATACCTGATCGAAGTGGATCTACAGGCAATGAAATATACACTGACTCAGCAATAGGTGATCATTATAACAGGAAGTTGCCTTTTGCAGGCATCTTCCTGTATGTGTGTTCTTATTGAACTGACATGCTGAATGTTAGTTGTATTGATAAAAAATAGATGTTTTTATTTTGATTTCGATCAAAAATGAAATATTTTTGAATGTTAAACAATAAACATTATAAACCCGATTATTAATTAAAAAAAATGTTATGAGAAAATTTACTTTTTTAATTTCATTATTGTTCATCACATCAATGGCCCTGGCTCAGGAAATGCCTGATGCAATCAGCGTGATGCCTGAAGATGCCACTGCATTTGATGAATTAACGCTTACTCTTGATGTATCCAAATCATGTCCGCAGGATGCATTATTCCATGCAGATTCTGTGATGATCCACTCAGGGGTCAATATTGATGGATCAGCCTGGCAAAATGTTGTGGATTTTGATGCAATGGGTGCCAATGGCCAGCAAGCAAAACTGGTTCGTATAGGTCCCGGATTTCCAGCAGCAATAACTCTTTCCCCCGGTTATGTTACAGCCTGGGACGAAGTTACCATTACACTGGATGTGAGAAAATCATGTCCGGAAGGTGCTTTGTACGATGTTGATTCAGTGATGATGCATTCCGGAGTTAATATTGACGGATCAGCCTGGCAAAATGTTGTAGACTTTGACGGAGAAGGTGCCAACGGACAAAAACCAAAGTTCACTGATAACGGTGACAGCACATGGTCATTTACTTTTGTTCCGGCTGACTTCTACGGTATTGAAGAAGGCGCCATCGTAACGGAAATCAATGGCGTTTTTAACAATGGAACATGGGACGCTGAAGGAAAAGATTTCGACGCGGATGGTAACTGTACAGACTTCAATATTCCAATTGGCCAGCCCGAAGCATTTCAATGGGCAATTACTTATAATCCATCAGAATTCTATGGATTTGATGAAACAGTTACTGTAACTGAGATCAACTGTGTTTTTAATGGCGGTGCATGGGATGCAGGTGAAGCCAAGGATTTTGATGAAGAAATGGCATGTATAGATTTTAATGTTCCTCTGTCATCAACCAATGTGATTGAAAATCCCGTTCGTTCATACAAGATCTATCCCAACCCGGTTAATGAAATATTGAATGTTTCAAATCTTTCAGGTGTTGAAAGAATTGAAGTTTTTAACACAACTGGAGAGCTGATCATGGCTTTTGATGATGTTGCTACAGAAAACTTTAGCATTAATACTTCAGGACTGAAAGCTGGTATCTATTTCATCTCTGTTCAGGATAACAAAGGTGTTAGCACCAGCAGGTTTGTAAAGAAATAATATTTCTTTCATCATAGGAAAACCCGGCTCAGAAAGCCGGGTTTTTTTTTGGAAATCAATTCCTTAAAAATTATTAAATTATTGATACTTTTGTGATTACTGCATGAATTTTGATGCAAACTTATTGTTGGTATAAAAACGAAACGCATGAAATATTCCCGGGCTTTTTTTTCGATTTTGCTTGTTAGCATTTTTTCCATCATTCAACTGCAGGCGCAACTGATCACAACCATACCCCAATTCCCAGTTGAGGACCAAAGCGTGGAGATCATTTTCAATGCCACCCTGGGCAATGGCGGTCTGGAGGGATATGAAGGGGATGTGTATGCCCATACGGGGGTGATAACGGATGAGAGTTCCTCTTCTTCCGATTGGCGCTATGTAAAATCCGACTGGGGACAAAATACGCCGGAAACCAAGCTTACCAGGCCGGAAGATGATCTTTATCAACTGAACATTGGACCTAGTATCCGGGATTATTACGGAGTGCCGCAGGGAGAAGATATATTGCAAATGGCCTTTGTCTTCCGCAGCGAAGACTCCCAGTTGACGGGTCGTGATGAGGGCGGACTTGACATATTTGTGGATGTGTATGAGCAGGAGCTGAATGTTGTGATCATACAACCCTACCAGGATGAACTGGTGGTGCAGGAAGGGGATGAAATCCATTTTGAAGTGGCAGCAAGTTTTGCCAACGATATTAAACTGTTCGTGGATGGAGAACTCTTCGCCCAGACCACGGATGAGGTCCTGATCGACAGCATTGAAGTAAGCGGAAGCGGAAAAGTATGGGTGAAAGCTGTTGCTGCAGATGATAATAGTTCGGTGGCGGATTCTATGTACTATTTCGTCAGGGGGGAAGTGGAAATTGCAGAACTTCCTGAAGGCACCCGCCCGGGTATCAATTACCTGGATGATAATTCGGTCAATTTATGTCTTACAGCACCAGGCAAGGAGTTTGTTTTCGTGATCGCTGATTTTAACAACTGGGAACTGAACAACGATTATTTCATGAAAATGACTCCTGACGGGGAAAACTTCTGGCTCGAAGTTGACGGATTGATTCCCGAGCAGGAATATATTTTCCAGTATTTTGTTGACGGGGAGCTCAGGATCGCGGATCCATATACAGAAAAAACAAGCGATCCCTGGAACGATCAATGGATCAGTGAAGAGACTTATCCCGGCCTGATCGATTATCCGGCAGGCAAAACGATGGGCATCGCTTCTGTGCTGCAAACTGCCCAGGATGCCTACGAATGGCAGGTGGAAAATTTTCAACCTGCAGATGTTGAGCAATTGGTGATCTACGAACTGCTGATCCGGGATTTTACCAGCAAACATACCTACCAGTCTTTGATCGATACTCTGGGATACCTTGAAAGACTTGGAGTTACAGCCATCGAACTGATGCCGGTTAACGAATTTGAAGGCAACAGTAGCTGGGGATACAATCCTTCTTTTTATTTTGCACCCGATAAATATTACGGTCCGAAAAAAGATCTGAAGAAATTCATCGATGAATGCCACAGTCGCGGTATTGCTGTGCTGATCGATGTGGTGCTGAATCATTCCTACGATCAGTCACCCTTTGTACAGTTATATTTTGATGGGGAAAACCCTACAGAAGACAATCCCTGGTACAATACCCACAGCAATTTTATCAATCCGGATGCACAATGGGGAAACGATTTCGACCACGAAAATCCTTACACCCAGCAACTGGTCGACAGCATCAATTCCTTCTGGATCAATGAGTACAAAGTGGATGGTTTCCGCTTTGATTTCACCAAAGGAATCGGGAATAACATCAAAGGTGACAACGATCCCTGGGGCAGCAATTACGATGCCGACCGCATCGCCCTCTTAAAAAGGATGAGCGATGAGATCTGGGAAAGAAATCCAAATACGATTGTGATTTTCGAACACCTGGCCGAGAACAGTGAAGAAAAAGAACTGGCCAATTACGGAATCCTTTTGTGGGGTAATCTAAATCATAGTTACAACGAAGCCACCATGGGATATCATAGCGGCGGAGGCTCCGACTTTTCCTGGATCGATTACCGGGAGCGTGGATGGAACGATCCACATGTGGTAGGCTATATGGAAAGCCACGATGAGGAACGGCTGATGTTTAAGAATTTTGAATATGGTAATGCTTCAGGTGATTACAATACTTCGGATACCACAACAGCCATCGACCGCATGGCAATGGCCTCGGCATTTTTTATCCCGGTGCCGGGACCCAAGATGATCTGGCAATTCGGTGAACTGGGCTATGATTATTCCATCAATTTTAACGGCCGCCTGGGTGAGAAGCCGGTGCGCTGGGATTATTACAACGATTACCGCAGGAATTACCTATATGAGATATATTCCAGCCTGATCCATCTTAAAACATCCTATGATGTTTTCAAAACCACCGACTTTGAAATGGATGTAAACGATGCCATCAAACAAATCCGCCTGAATGGTGAAGATATGAATGTACTTTCGGTAGGAAATTTTGATGTGGAAGAAGGTTCTGTACTTGTTGAGTTCCAGCACAGCGGCATTTGGTATGACTATTTAACCGGAGATTCTTTGCAAGGATCAAACAGTGGAGTGTTCATGACGCTGGCTCCGGGTGAATATCATTTTTACACAGATGTTAAATTAACTACTCCGGAAACAGGAACGGGTATCCAGGAAAATGCAAACCGCAATCTTCAATTTGAATACTATCCCAATCCTGCTCAGGATCAGATCCGCCTTAGTTTTACAAATAATCGTTTGAATCATACCAGGATTGAATTGATCGACTACAGCGGACGGAAGATAGCGGTGTTTTATGAAGGCAATCTCTCAGCCGGTGAATTCAGCAGTGAATTTCTGCTGGATTTTCCAGCAGGCATGTATTTTATCAGGCTGATTTCCGCCCGGGATCAGGAAGTTAAAAAATTACTGATTATAGAGTAATTCAACATGGGGTCACCTCATTTTTAATATAATTGGGCATCGAACCAAATAACCGATTAAAATGCATGACCTGCTGTGCTTACTTCGAAAAGCTTCATTGTTGGCTATCTTCTTTCTGATCTTTATTTATTATGCGATTTATCAGAAAACATTCAGGGATGCCTATGTTCTGAAAACCAAGACCGATACACTATATGGAGAGATCAATAATAAGAATATTATTTGAATTCTAAGTATTGTGACTTTCGTAAGACCGGAACAGATACTGTTGTCAAATATTACCCCGGGGAAATTTATCCTTTTATTGCTTGTCCAGAAAATCAGGTAAGCGTCTTAAAGCGGCCAGTTGTTTCCACTTGATCCTTACCTCTTCCGCAGGAGCGCCGAAATAGGTCTTCCCGCCCTCAAGGCTTTTGCCAACTGCTGAAGTAGCCAGCAGTATGGCCCCTTTACCGATCACCAGGTCTTTATTTACCGCCACACGCCCCCAGAGGATCACATCGTCTTCGATACGTGTTACCCCTGCAATGGCTGCATGGGAGCCGATCAGGCAATGTTTGCCGATGTATGTATCGTGACCTACCTGACAATGATTGTCCATCTTGGTATCTTCATCGATGAAGGTGTCGCCCGACACGCCTTTATCTATGGAGCAGAGAGCACCGATCTCTACATTATCTTTTATAATGACCCGGCCACAGGATTCCATCTTGCGGAATTTTCCTTCTTTTTTCTGGAAATAATAAGCATCTGCACCAAGCACTGTATTGGCGTGAATGATTACATTGTCGCCAATCTGGGTATGATCATAAATGCTCACATTGGAATGAATGAGGCAGTTCTTTCCGATCCTTACATGATTGCCGATAAAAGCACCGGGCTGGATGATTGTCCCTTCACCTATTTCTGCTGAATCGGAAAGTTGTTTATTGCTGCTTTTGAAAGGCCTGTATTTTGTAACCATCGTCACATAATCCCTGAAAGGATCCTCAGAAACAAGCAGGGCTTTTCCCGGGGGACAATCCACCATTTTGTTTATGAGGATGGTTGTGGCCTTGCTATTGAGGGCTTTGCCATAATATTTGGGATGATCCACAAAAGTGAGGTCACCTTTTTCCACCATGTGGATCTCGTTGATCCCGTGAATTTCAAAATCATCCTCACCCACAGCTTCTGCACCCAGTATTTGTGCCGCTTCCCTGAGTGTTAAAGGGCTTTCAAATTTCATAAAGGTAATTTGAGGTTAATCTTTTACACGTTCTGAATACTCCCCTGTGCGGGTATCCACCCTGATTTTTTCGCCATTTTCAATAAAAAGGGGTACTTTCACAATGGCTCCAGTTTCAACAGTGGCCTCTTTGAAGGCATTGGTTGCAGTATTTCCCTTTTCACCCGGTTCCGTATAGGTGATCTGCAGGTCTACGTAGGGAGGCAGTTCGCAGATAAGGGGCGTTTCAGTCTCATCATGCACAAGGATCTCCACTTCCTGTCCTTCTTTCATCAACTGCGGTGCATTGATCAGGTTTTCTTCAATGAATGTTTGTTCGAAGGTATTGGAGTTCATGAAATGATATTGTGAACCATCTTTGTACAGGAACTGGTAAGGTCTTCTTTCAATTCGTTGGATGTTGATCTTAACCCCGGAGGTAAAAGTATTGGGGAGAACCTTTCCGTTTTTGAGGTTTTTGAGCTTTGTCCTGACGAAAGCCGGACCCTTTCCGGGTTTTACATGCTGGAACTCCACGATGGTCCAGAGCTCACCATTGTGTTCAATGCATAATCCGTTTCGAAAATCTGCAGTGGTTGCCATATAATTAAATTTTTACTTTTCAGAAATTTAGGTGCAAAATTAAGCAAAAAAAAGAAAAGCCGGACTCATCTTGTTTGAATCCGGCCTTTCTTTTGTTGATAATTTCTTTAATCCCCTGATTTCTGCACTTTGCCGTATCCTTTCATCAGTCCCCGGGTAGATTTGGCGATGAATGATAGAATATCGTCCCTTTCGGGAGTTGCAGGCACATCAGCTTCCACGATGGAAATACCCTGGGAAACATTGTATCCTTTAACGAAAAGTATCCTGTAAATATCCTGTATCTGGTTGATCTGTTCATTGGAATACCCGCGCCGACGCAGGCCGATGGAGTTAACCCCCACATAGGAAAGGGGCTCACGTGCAGCCTTAACGAAAGGAGGGATATCCTTCCTTGCCAGGGCGCCACCTGAAATGAATGAATGCGCACCAACCTTCACAAACTGGTGAATAGCAGCCATGCCTCCAATAATTGCCCAGTCGTCGATAGTAATATGTCCAGCCAGGGTGGCATTATTGGCCAGGATCACATTGTTACCGATGTAGCAGTCGTGGGCAACATGAACGTAGGCCATCAGCAAGCAGTTGTTGCCTACCACTGTTTTGTAGCTTGCCTTGGTTCCTCGGTTAATGGTTACAAACTCGCGGATGGTTGTATTGTCGCCTATTTTTACAATGGTGTCTTCGTCATCGAATTTTAAATCCTGCGGTATGGCAGCGATCACTGCCCCTGGGAAGATTTTGCAGTTTTTCCCGATCCTGGCACCCTCCATGATGGTTACATTGGACCCGATCCAGGTGCCCTCTTCGATCACAACATTCTTCTCAATGTTTACAAAGGGTTCGATCACTACATTGTTTGCAATTTTAGCCTGGGGATGTACGTATGCTAAGGGTTGATTCATTGCTAGAAATTCTGATTTATTTACCTTCAATTCTTCTGATCGAAGCCATCATCTGGGCTTCCATAACAACATTTTCGCCAACATAAGCTTTTCCGCTCATATGGGCAATGCCTCGCCTCATGGGTGAGATAAGTTCCAGTTCGAAAACAATGGTGTCTCCCGGTACAACCATTTTCCTGAATTTTACGTTCTCAATTTTTAGGAAAAGGGTGGTGTAATTTTCAGGATCCGGGTAAGGATTCAGTACCAGCACACCACCGCACTGTGCCATGGCCTCTATTTGTATTACCCCTGGCATGACGGGATCGTTCGGAAAATGTCCCACGAAAAATGTCTCATTCATGGTCACGTTTTTTAATCCAACCACACGGTTCTCATCCATTTCCAGGATCTTGTCAATGAAAAGGAAGGGTGGGCGATGTGGTAATAATTTCTGTATGCCTTTTACATCCAGAACAGGCTCTTTGTTCACATCGAACTTTGGTGCTGTGCTCATTTTTGAATGATTAATATGATTCTTAATTAATTTGGCGAATTCAACATTTGAATAATGTCCCGGTCTTTTGGCTGTCACCTTTCCTTTGATGGATTTTCCAAGCAAAGACAGGTCCCCGACCACGTCGAGTAATTTATGCCTGGCTGGTTCATTCGCATAATGCAGTTCAAGATTGTTTAAAATACCTTCTTTCAAAACTTTGACCTTGGGCTTATTGAATAATTCTGCAAGCCGGTCGAGTTCTTCCTGAGAAACGAGCCGGTTCACAAAAACAATGGCATTGCTCAGATCGCCTCCCTTGATCAGGTTGTTGTTTAGCAGGAATTCGAGTTCATGCAGGAAAACGAAGGTGCGGCAGTTGGCTACTTCCGTACCAAAGTCCTCAATCTTTTCAAGGTTTGCATTTTGCTTACCCAGAACTTTTGTTTCATAATCAATATCGACTTCCAGGTTGTAGTGTTTGTCAGGGCTTAATTTGAGTTCCACATTGTTTTTGGGATCCCGGTAAACGATCTCTTCTTTGATCTCAATAAATTCCTTGTCTGCTTTTTGTTCAACGATACCTGCTTTTGCAAGTGCTTCCAGGAAATAGCGACTGCTGCCATCCATGATGGGGGTTTCCACCTGGTCGATCTCGATCAGCACATTGTCAATACCCAGGCCAGTGAGAGCAGCAAGTACATGTTCAATGGTATACACCCTGATACCATCCTTCTCAATGGTCGTCCCACGGGAAGTATCCACTACATGATCAACATCAGCCTCAATAAGCGGTTGCTCATTGATGTCAACCCTCTGAAATTTAAAACCATGATTTTCAGGAGCCGGTTTGAAGGTCAGGTTTGCAAACCTGCCTGTGTGCAAGCCTGTTCCTGATACGCTTACTGGCTTTTTTATTGTTTTTTGCTTCAGCGACATATTTGCCGACAAAGATAAAATTATTTAAAAGATATGCAGGCAGATTGGTGAAAATTTGAAAGGGAATTGCTTAAATGTAAGTTAGATATATTGACAAATGTGCTATTCTTTAAGCTTGTTTTCAACTTCTTTGATTCTTTCCACAATGCCCGGGAGATTCCGGAAATGAATAAAGGAACGCTTGAATTTTGAAATGTCGAAAGCCGGGGAACCGATCACGATCTCACCTTCTTTGCGAATGCTGTTGGGAACTCCGGCCTGGGCGGCGATCTTCACCTCATTGGCGATGGTGATGTGCCCCACAATGCCTGCCTGTGCACCGATCATACAATTCCTGCCGATTTTTGTTGAACCGGCAATGCCGACCATGGCAGCGATAACTGTGTTTTCACCGATATCCACATTGTGGGCGATTTGTATTAGATTATCCAGTTTCACACCCTTACGAATAATTGTGGAACCCAGTGTTGCCCGGTCGATGGTGGTATTGGCTCCAACCTCTACATTGTCTTCAAGGATGACATTCCCGATTTGGGGCACCTTTTTGTAATTATTGTCGGCCTGGGGGGCAAAACCAAATCCGTCGCAACCAATCACGACACCTGCGTGCAGGGTGCAATCATTTCCGATCTGCATGCTGTCATAAACCTTGACGCCCATCATCATCTGAGTTCTGTTCCCAATCCTTGCATGATCCCCGATAAAAGAATTCGGGTAGATCTTCACACCATCCCCAATTTCGGTATGTTCACCGATACTTACAAAATCACCAATGTAAACATCTTTGCCAATTTTTGCTGTCGCAGCAACAGATGCTTTGTCGGAAATACCGGATTTATCCTGCATCTTTTGTTTGTATGCATCAAGTACTTTAGCAAAAGCTGTGTACGCATCTTCCACCCGGATCAGTGTACTTTTTACCTCTTTTTCAGCCTTAAAGTCCTTGTTTACAATAACAATGCTGGCTTTTGTATTATAGATGTATGCGGTATATTTGGGGTTTGCAAGAAAGGAGAGTGAACCGGGCTCCCCTTCTTCTATTTTTGATACTTTGCTTACTATTGCCTGCTCGTCTCCTTCAATGCTTCCTTCGAGCAATGCTGCGATTTGTTTTGCTGTGAACTCCATCTCTTCAGTTGCTTATAGATTATTGTGATATTTCACAATTGGGCCGCAAGATAAAAATAATTCCAATTGCTTTGTAAATTTGTTATAATGAGCAAGCTGTTTGAACAATAAAAGATGAAATATAACATTTCAATACTACGTTTTATTCCTTTGTAATTTAAACCTTAACAAATAAATATGGATAAAGTAAAGATTTTGTGGGCCGATGATGAGATTGAAATTTTAAAACCCCATGTACTGTTTTTGGAACAAAAAGGCTATGATGTCGACACAAGCAACAATGGCGACGAAGCCCTTGATATGATCAAATCTCAGGCTTATGACATCATTTTCCTAGATGAGCAAATGCCCGGATTGTCAGGGATTGAAACACTTGAGAAGATCAAAGATATGTATCCAAACCTGCCTGTGGTCATGATCACCAAGAGCGAAGAGGAATCCATCATGGAGGATGCCATTGGATCGAACATTGCCGATTACCTGATCAAACCGGTAAAACCAAACCAGATCCTGCTTTCATTGAAAAAGAATCTGGAGAACAAAAAACTGGTGAGTGAAAAATCCACATTGTCTTACCAGCAGGAATTCAGGAATATTGGCATGGAAATTTCCAATAATCTAGACCATACGGAATGGGTTGATATTTATAAAAAGCTCACCCGATGGGAACTTGAGTTGGAGCGCTCCAAAGATGAGGGTATCAAGGAAGTCCTCAAAATGCAAAAGGAGGAAGCCAACCAGGTTTTTTCCAGGTTTATTGAAAACAATTATCTCGATTGGATTCAAGGTAAAACGGATGAAAAGCCTGTTATGTCCCATACCCTGATGCGTGATGTCGTTTTTCCACGTTTGGATAGCAACGACAAGCCTTTTTTTGTGATCCTGATCGATAATCTGCGCTATGATCAGTGGAAGATCATTCAGCCCTTGCTTGAAGAGAACTTCCGGGTGGAACAGGATGATATATACTACAGCATACTTCCATCCACTACGCAGTATGCAAGAAATTCCATTTTTGCCGGCCTACTTCCCTCCGAAATTGAGAAAAAGTATCCTCAATACTGGACCAATGAGTGGGAAGAAGGCACCAAGAACCAGTTTGAGGGTGAATTGCTCGGACAACAACTCAAGCGTTATGGAAGAAATATCAAGTATTCCTACAATAAGGTGCTCAACATGAATGTTGGTAAGAAGCTGACTGAATCATTGCCTAATCTCATGAGCAACAAGCTGAATGTAATCGTATACAATTTCGTGGACATGCTTTCGCATGCCCGTACCGAGATGGAGATCATTCGCGAGCTGGCAGAGGACGAAGCTGCCTACCGCTCACTTATGCTAAGCTGGTTCGAGCATTCCAGCCTTTTCGACATTTTTAACTTCCTGGCCGAGAACAATGTTGATGTGATCGTAACCACCGATCATGGTTCAGTGCGGGTGCAGGATGCCGTTAAGATAGTGGGTGACCGCGAAACCAATACAAACCTACGTTATAAGTTTGGCCGTAGCCTGAATTTCAATAAGAAAGAAGTTTTTGAAGTGGCACAGCCCGAATCATTATACCTTCCAAGGGCCAATGTGAGCACCTCCTACGTTTTCTGCCGAACCAATAATTTCTTTGCCTATCCAAATAATTATAATTATTACGTTAATTATTATAAGAATACTTTTCAGCATGGTGGTATTTCTATCGAAGAACTACTCGTACCAGTTATCAGTTTGAAAGCTAAATAATGCATGATGAAGAAAGAGTGGTTTTGTAAGTCCGTAAAGGGTTTGGAGCAGGTGTCCAGGGAGTTGATGAAGCAATACCCAGGAAAATATGTTTTTGCCCTGTATGGTGCCATGGGAGCGGGAAAAACTACATTTGTGAAGTCGCTTTGTAAAGAATTGGGGGTTATTGAGAATGTCAGCAGTCCTACCTTTAGCATCATCAACGAGTACAAAACGGAAAAGGGAAACAGCGTTTTTCATTTCGATTTTTACAGGATCAATAAGATAGAGGAAGCTTACGATATTGGTTATGAAGATTATTTTTACAGAGAGGAATATTGCTTTATCGAATGGCCTGAACTGGTAGAGGAACTTTTACCGGAAAATTGCGTATACTTGAAGATTGAGGAAACCGGAAACCAGGATGAAAGACGGTTTCTTGTTTTAAATTAGCAAGATATGAATTTTGGTCGTGCAGATAAACTAATGCCACAAGAAGAAATGCTTGAGGTAAGCAAGTCGCGTGAAAAGCTCAGTATTGGCATACCCAAAGAAATTTCAGCACAGGAAAAGCGCATTGCCCTGGTACCAAATGCTGTTGGTCAGATCGTTCAGCAGGGGCATGAAGTTCTCATCGAAAGTGAGGCTGGCCTCAGTGCCCATTTCAGTGATCACAATTACAGCGAGGAGGGTGGTAGGATCGTTCACAACGCTGAAGAGGTATACAAAGCCGATATCATTTTAAAAGTATCACCACTTTCTGAAAATGAACTGGAACTATTGAGAGACCGGCAATGCATTATCTCATCCCTGCAGCTTACAAGTCAGAACAAAACCTTTTTCAAAAAGCAGATCGAAAAGAAGATCACAGCCCTGGCATTTGAATACATCAAAGACAAGAGTGGTTCATACCCGGTATTGCTTTCCATGAGCGAGATCGTTGGCAAGTCAGTCATGTTGATCGCAGGTGAATACCAGTGCAGCGGCGAATATGGGAAAGGGAATATGCTGGGTGGTTTTCCCGGGATCACACCCAGTGAAGTGGTGGTGATCGGAGCCGGCACAGTTGGCTTGAATGCAGCCCGCACCGCAGCCTGCCTGGGATGCAATGTAAAGGTTTTTGACAATAATATTTATAAACTCCGGCGGGTTCAGAAGGAAGCCGGTACAGCCGTTTACACATCCATCTTGCAACCCAAAATTCTGGCAAAAGCCCTCAAAACTGCAGATGTGGTAATCGGAGCGCTTTATTCTGAGGAAGGAATTACCGATTGCATTGTTACGGAAGACATGGTGCGGCAAATGAAGGGTGGTGCCCTGATCATTGATGTTAGCATTGACCAGGGCGGTTGCATTGAAACTTCGGATCTTACTTCGCATCGGAGCCCGGTATTTAAAAAGTATGATGTCACCCATTATTGTGTTCCGAATATTGCCTCCAAATACCCGCATACTGCTTCATATGCATTGAGTAACTTTTTTACACCGGTCATTATCAACATCGGGGAGGAAGGAGGCATCAGGAATATGCTCAGGAATGATTATGGCATCAGCCGTGGGGTCTACCTCTTTAATGGTACAATTACCAAGAAACACATCAGCCGGATGTATGATCTTCCATTCCAGGATCTGGACCTATTGATGGCAGCCTTTTAATGGAATGCATTATATTATTTCAGATAGTCAATTTAACAATGTTTCTTTTTGTTTGATTAACTTTATTCCCTTAAAACAGCGGTATGCAGCAAGCAATGCATCAACATATTGATTTTGTGGAAACAGCCGGCGATCTGAAAAATCTCCTTGAAAATGAAATAAGGAATTACACCCGCTATGCCTGGCTGACTGACACCAACACCGCTGAGTTATGCCTTCCGCTCTTCGAAAATATTGCATTTAACCGCATCAACATCCCGGCAGGGGAAAGAAACAAAGATGTATCCTCTGCTGATAAGATCTGGCATGATCTGCTTGGTTTTGGTTTTGACCGCAATTCCCTGCTGATCAACCTGGGCGGTGGAATGATCACCGATCTGGGTGGCTTCGCCGCTTCCGTTTTTAAAAGAGGAATACCCTTTATTCATATTCCAACCAGCCTGACTGCACAGGTGGATGCAGCCGTGGGAGGTAAAACAGCCATCAATACAGGGCAAGTAAAAAACCAGATTGGTAGTTTTTCGCAGGCAAGGCGGATAGTGATCTATCCGGGCTTCCTGGAGACTTTGCCAGAGCGGGAACTAAAAAGTGGTTTTGCTGAAGTGGTCAAACATGCCCTGGTCATGGATGCGGATTACTGGGAGACTGTCCGGGAATTTTCCCTGGATGCTGATAGGGTAGCCTGGATGAGTTTGATTAAAAAGTCGGTCATTGGCAAACAGCAAATTGTTGAGAAGGATCCCAGGGAGCAAGGACTTCGTAAAATCCTGAACTTCGGACACAGTATTGGGCATGCTTTCGAGTCTTGCCTTACCCGGAAAGGGATATTACATGGTGAGGCCATTGCAGCCGGTATGATCTGTGAAGCATATTTGTCGGTGAAGTTCATGGGCCTGCCGGAAATAAAGCTTGAAGAGATCATTCAATTGCTTGGCCTGTATTTCGCAAAACTGGAAATCAGGGATGATGCCCTGATTTGTCTGTTGGAAAACATTCGACATGATAAAAAGAACAAAAGTGCTAAAATGATGTTCAGTTTACTGAAAGGGGTTGGAAATTGTGCCTACGATTGTGAAGTGAATGAGAAACAGGTGCTGGAAAGTGTAGAATTTTATAAAAACCTTCCATAAAAATGCTGAAGCTAAAAGCTGTTAAGAAAAAGAAGCAAGCTTCCGTCGATATCCCCTATTCAAAAAGTATGTCTACACGCCTTTTGATGTTGCAAGCATTATCCGATGGGCTGGTAAGCTATGCGGGATTATCAGATGCGGATGATGCTGCTCGCTTGAAGAAGGCTTTGTACTGGATCGACAATTGTAACAAATCCGCTGTGCCCCTAATAATTGATGCTGGTAACAGCGGGGCGGTGATGCGTTTTTTAACAGCCTATCTTACCCTGGTGCCGGGCACATGGATGATCACCGGCAGCGATCGTTTAAAAGAGCGTCCGGTCATGGAACTGGTTGATGCACTGAACAGCCTTGGAGCTGATGTGAAATATGCGGTTGACGAGAATAAGATCCCCCTGATCATCCGGGGTGGAAAATTACCAGGCGGGGAGGTGACACTCGATTTAACACGCAGCAGTCAGTTTGCTTCTGCCCTTTTAATGATTGTTGCTGAAACCATACAGGGTATTCATATCCGCTTTGACTCCGTTCCACCGTCTATGCCTTATATTGATATGACGGTGAATCTGCTTGAACTGGCCGGTCTGAGCATTGAAAAGGGGAAACAAAGTTTACGTATAGAACCTGCTCCTTTCCGCAAGGTGCAAATTCACTGCGAAAAGGACTGGTCGGCAGCTGCTTTCTGGTATGAATGCCTGCTTGTATCCGGTATGGAATTTATCCTCCTCAAAGGATTACAAGCTTCCAAGCTGCAGGGAGATGCTGTATTGCCAGTTTTAATGGAAAAACTGGGTGTTGAAAGTGAATTGTTGAAAGAGGGTATGAAGATCAGCCGCAAGGCTCCAAAAAATGAAAATACTCAGATCGATCTGACGCAGAATATAGACCTTGCCTTACCACTCATTCTTGGCTGCTCCCTTAATAAACAAAAAGTAAGATTTACCGGTTTAGGCAACTTGAAATATAAGGAGTCTGACCGGATGGAAGCTTTGCTTGAATGCCTGGATAAAATGCATATTAATTTTCAAAGCGATCGTAAAAGCTTTGTTGAACTGAAAGTATCAGAAGCCCGGAACCCGGGAGTTCTGGATGGCCGTAGCGATCACCGTCTGATCATGTCACTTGCACCTTTGGCTCTGCATTTCGGGGAGATTGATCTGAAGAACCATGAGGAGGTGGAAAAGTCCTATCCCGGGTTCTGGGAGGAAATAAAAAAATTAGGCATTGATATAGTCCGGGCAGAAGAGCATTAATGCACCATCGTTTAGAATGAGCCTTGCATTTAAATAACTTCAGCCACAGTGAAGGTACTTCCCCCAACAAAAACCAGATCATTATTGCTGGCATTTGATTTTGCTGATTCGAAAGCTTTTTTAACGGAAGGGTAGGCCTTGCCCTGTAATTGATAATCCCTGGCTTTTTGTTTTAGCAGGGTAGCATCAAGCCCTCTTGGAATATCCGCTTTGCAAAAGTAATAGGTAGCTTTTTTGGGCAACATCCGCAGGATATTGCTGATGTCTTTATCATTGACCATGCCCAGTACAAAATGCAGTTGATGATATTGTATCCCCTGGATCTGCATCAAAACATTCCGGATGCCTTCCACATTGTGGCCGGTATCGCAGATGCATAGTGGCTTTTTATTCAGGATCAGCCAGCGGCCCAGAAAACCCGTATTCTCTTTTACCCTTTTGATCCCACTGTGAATGTGCTCAGTACGGATGTTATATTTTTTGCCAGCTAAAACTTCCAGCGACTGCAGGCTGGTAAGTAGGTTCTTGAGCTGGTAAAATCCCGTCAGGGGAAGTTCGATTCCCTGCAAATAAGGACTACCTGCTTTGGCAATATCCAGTACGTAAAAATGCTGGTTGTTCCGGCTGAATTCCTCCACCGATTGTATGGCAAGGTTTTGATCGGCATATGAAATGGGAGCTTCCATCTCCAGGGCCCTGTCAAGAAAAACCTTCTCGGTTTCGGCCTGCATTTCCCCGATCACTACCGGGATATTTTTTTTAATAATTCCCGCTTTCTCAATGGCGATCTTTTCCAGGGTATCTCCCAGGAAAGCCGTGTGATCGTATGAGATATTGGTTATTACCGACAATTCCGGCCGGACCACATTGGTAGAATCCAGCCTGCCACCCATGCCAGTTTCCAGTATGGCAATATGCACCTTTTCTGTTTCAAAAAATTTAAATGCCATGCCCACGGCCATTTCAAAAAATGAGGGCTGTATCTTTTCAAAATCTTTTTTGTAATTCTTTACAAATGATACCACGAAATCTTTCGGGACCATCTCTCCGTTGATCCTGATCCTTTCGCGAAAGTCTTTGAGGTGGGGAGAAGTATAAAGCCCTGTTTTATAGCCTGCTTCCTGCAGCACGGATGCCAGCATATGTGAAACGGAGCCTTTTCCATTGGTGCCCGCAATATGCACAGAGCGAAAATGATCATGTGGCTTGCTGAGTACATCCAGGATTGCATGGGTATTCTTCAGGTCAGCTTTGTATGCTGCCGCGCCCAGGCGCTGGAACATCGGAAGCTGACTGTAAAGATATGAGAGGGTTTGATCGTAATTCATTTTACAAATCTACTAAATGAAACATGATGTAGCCTTCTGTTATTAATGGAGCATCTGGGTTTGGAGCAAACTTTGATTCCTTTGCTTTCTCTTCAGCAAGAATTAAAACTTGATTGTCTTTAATGGTTGATTTATCCGGAAGGGCTGATGCTTTGAATACCTTACCTTTTCTATCGACATAGATTTTTACAATAACCATCCCTGAAGGTAAATCACCACCACTAATAATTGGAATATTGATTAAATCCCTTCCGGGGAGATTGAAATTTGTTGAAGGCTTTTTTCTTCAGTTTTCTTCCTCATTTTCCACTTCAATCCCCCGCGCATAGCCAAACATAAAATTGATTGTATTCAGGTCGATGGCATCCATGATCTCTTCAATCTGGTCTGTGTAATTGGCCTTGTGGCTCAGGATGGCATCTTTGATGAGGAAGGATTGGTAATCGTAATTTGCCGCATCCATATGGGTTGCAAGTACACATCCAACGGAACTCAGTCCACACAGGTATAATGCGTTGATATCATTCGCCTGCAATAAGGAATCCAGTTGGGTTTTGTTGAAGGCACTGCCATATGTTTTTATGACCATCGGGTCTGTGTCAATAACTTTTATCCTGTCGTCAAATTCAAATTCCTCATTTCCCGGAATTGTGGCATGTTCGGGATTTGAGTGGTAGATCCTGATTACAGGAAGCCCGTATTGCCTGAACATCCAGATTGACCAGTTGATCATTTCAACAGCCAGTTCGCTGTCCTCTTCCGACATCATGGGCATGTATTTGTTTTGTACATCAATTACCAGCAATGCCGGTTTTAATTCATTGCTTTCGCTTTCCTGTGCATTCAACACAGCTGCAAACATAATGCAGCAAAGTAAAGCTGTCAGTGTATTTTTCATTGCTTCAAAATTTGGTTTTGGTAAAGATAAATACAAAACACCTGCATTTCTGATGAATTTAACAATCTTTAAGGATAGTGACACAGACTGTTTAAATTAAATAATCAAAGGCAGGGAGGTAATTTATTTCAATTTGATGAAATTATACTTGATGTATCCCTTTTGAATTTCTGCTGCATCCGGTTTGGCTGTGAATTTTGCCCGCAGGGCGGCTTCTTTGGCTCTTCTCCAGAGTACCTGGTCAGAGACTGTGGTGCCCTTTGCTCCGGCTACCGCCTTTGTTACATTGCCCATGCGATCCACCCAGATGGTAACAATAACTGTCCCCTGGTCCTTTGAATTATATTCGGGTTTGGGTAAATGTTTTACTCCACGTCCTTCCAGTCCAGCTACAACTCCGCTACCCTGGCCTCCCTGGCCTTCATAGTTTTCAGAATCCACATCCCCGTTTTCTTTTCCCTGGTTGCCGGCTTCTCCTGTCTGGCCTTCATTTCCACCCTGACCTTCGGATTTTGTAGGGCCTTTGTAAAGTGCTCTTGGGTTCACCTCAGGTTCAGGTTCTTTTTCCTCTACCTGCTCGGGATCCTGCTCAGTTTCATTTTGTGGCTGTTTGGATTCTTCTTTGGCTTCTTCTTCGGGCTCGGGTTTCTTCTCTTCTTCCTTCTTTGTTTCATCAGGAAGCTCTTCGGTTTCCTTTTTTTCTTCGGGATTATCGAGGGCCGGTGCTTCTTCTGTATCTTGGGTGATCAGTTCTTCTTCCTGTACATCTTCAATGATGGGATCTTCCACGGTTTCTTCCGGGGCGCTTTCTTCAACAACTTCTTCTTTTACCACTTCTTCCTGTTGTTTGGGCTGTGGCGGCGAAGTAGAGGGCTGCTGGGTTTCGGGTCGCATCCCCATACCCTGATCAGTATACCCCAGGTTTACTTCCACTCCCTCTTCANNCTTCACCGGGTAGTGGGAGAGGTGTTGAAAGTCCAAAGATGATCAACACCAGCAATAACAACAGGTGAAACAAAATGGTGCCGACTGTGGCTTTTATTTTATCTTTTTCGTTTCGCATATTAGCGGTTTGGACGTGTTGCCAGAATTACCTTGTGTTTGGTATTGTATTTATTGTTGATCTTATTCACTGCATCGATCACATTAACAACATATTGTACAGGCACTGACTGATCGGACCGTAACACGATAGAGCTCTGGATCTCTCCCCTGAGCCGGTTATCGATCTCATTTTGCAATGAATTCAAGCTAACCGGAGTTTCGCCAACAAAATAATCCATCCTTTCATTGATATAAACAGTTACCGTTTGCTTTGCCATGGTACGGCTGCTACTCTGGGGCAACAAAAGCTTGATGGCATTTGGCGCGACCAGTGTGGAGGTGAGCATAAAGAAAATCAATAACAGGAATACCAGGTCCGACATGGATGCCATGTTGAACTCTATGCGTCTTTTATTTCTTGCTTGTATTGCCATAATGCTCCTTATTTTGCGGGCTCGTGCAGGAGATCCATAAATTCAGTTGCCCGCGCCTCCAGTTTGTAAACCAGTTTTTCAACCCTTGCTACCAGGATGTTGTAGAGAACATATGCCAGGATACCAACAATCAGTCCGGCCACCGTAGTTACCATGGCCTGGTAGATGCCGCCGGATAAGAGGGCAATGTCAATGTTGTTCCCGGCCATTGACATATCATAAAATGCCTTGATCATACCAATTACCGTACCAAGGAAACCAAGCATAGGGGATGCTCCGGCAATGGTTGCGAGTCCGGCAATGTTTTTCTCAAGCCTTGATACCTGCAACTTGCCAACGTTCTCAATGGCAGCGTTGATATCTCCCAGCGGACGGCCGATCCTGGAAATCCCCTTTTCGATCATCTTGGCGATGGGGCTTTTGTTGTTCTTGCAAAGTGAAAGCGCTGCATCGATCTGACCGCTGTGGATGAAGTCGTGGATGTTGTTCATAAAATTCCGGTCTTCCTTGGAGGCATGGCTGATCACAAGAAATCTTTCGATGAAAATATACACAGCAATGATGGAAAAAACTGCCAGTATTGCTATGATCCAACCTCCTTTTAAAGCGAGCTCCCATATGGATATCGTAATCTCTCCCTGCTCTGCCTGGACAGCATTGGCTGCCTGTAATAAAACTGTTCCCAACATATCGTTTAATTTTTGGATGTAAAATTAAGGTATATACCAAGTTTCGATAGCAATCAGCTTTCGTTTTACCAACATTATTTTGTTAGTATAGATAACTGCAAAATGTTTTAATTATTACACGAAGGACTGTCATCTTTGACTTCGGTTAAGTTTGTGTCCAATAGGATTTAAAAAAATGATCTACACTGTGTAAATGAATAACAAATGTCAGATAAGATAATCAATAATATAATAAAGTATTTAGATTTAAGACCTCAAATAACTTATGCTTGTGCGAGTGATTTTTAAACTAAATAATAAAAATGACGGAATTATTTATTACGATGCTTGTGGTGTTCATCTTTGGTTATAACGTGGATAGCCCTTGAACACCCGATCAAGGTTGACAAGGTGGCTACTGCTTTGTTGCTGGGAATGGTCCTGTGGGTTATTTATGTTTTTGGCTGTGTGGATATATTAAGCCTGGTTAACGATAGCGGACAATACCTCAGCCAGTGGTGGGCCGAATATTTGCATGAAGATAATATTCACGATCCAAGTGCCAGCGATATGCTCGGATTTATTACTCACCACGAAGTATTGCATCACCTGGCAGAGTTCTCCATTATTTTGTTTTTTTTGCCAGGCGCAATGACCATCGTTGAAACCATTGAGCTGCACCAGGGATTCAAGATCATCACGATAAGTTCAAGACACTGAACAAAGTTAAACTTTTATGGATTCTCAGTTTCCTGACTTTTTTCATGTCGGCTACCCTGGATAAGCTCACAACAACCATTGTGCTGTTTGCATTGGTGAGAAAATTGATCAAGGAGCGTGAATCCAGGTGGTTCTTTGCCAGCATGGTAGTGCTTGCTACCAATGAAGGTGGTGCCTGGTCGCTCATTGGGGGATGTTGCCAAAAGCAGAAGGAGATTTACCATCCTTGGAGTGTTGAGAAGGGTAGACGTTCCAATCTTTTAATTCTTTATAGGGATACTGCATGAATAATAAGAATTAGATTTTTGAAACAAAAAGGGAGTTCGCTTTGCACTCCCTTTTATTATTCTACCGGCAGGTAGATTTCTGTTTTCAGTTTTTCCGCTTTGACCTTTTCGGGATCATTCAGGTATTTTTCAAAACATGGCAAATCACGCAGTTTATATCCGCTTTGCGGAAGCCAGCCCTTATAAATGTTGTCGTATGTTTTGCTCAATGTTTGATAAGGCCCCTTGTGCATGAAAACGGCATATTTGCCGGCTGCGATGTTTTTTACACCCACCTCACCGACTGGCTCAATATCTTTGTTCACTACTATGCAGGCATCATAACGCAGTTTATCGGTCTCGGTGATCGTGGGGTCATCATGCGATATCCCGATCATCTCGGTTTTGAAACCGAAAAGGCGGTTCTTTGCTGCAAAATCACAAACTGCATTCCAGGCTTCTCCGGCACTTTTGTTGTAATCTCCCCTGCGGGAAACATAAATGATCTTTTTACTTTTGATCTCTTTGATTTTGGGTTTTAATTCCATGGTCTTTTCTTTTTGATTCAATGATAATTTATTCAACATAACCACTTGCCTTTTGCCACTTCTGTATTCACCAGGTGAAAGCCCAAACCTTTTTTTGAAGGCTTTGTTGAATGAGGATGGAATTTCATATCCACAGCGAAAAGCGATCTCATGCAGAGGCTCACTGGTATATTCAAGCATGCCTGCTGCTTTATCGATTCGTAACCTGTTGATGAAATTTCCAAGGGGTTCATTCAGGTAGGCACGCATGATCCTGTGAAAATGATAAGCCGAGAAGTTGGACTTGGCTGCAAGTTTTTCCAGTTCCATTTTCTCATCCAGATGCTCGCTAATGTATACAAGCACCTTGTTGATCCTTTCCTGATAATCTTTTTGAGTTTCCGGGCGTCCGGTCATTTTAAGTTGTTTTAAAGCAAAAATAAGCACCCTGCCTTGAGATCGATTTTCCAATCTTGCGGAAAAATAAGAATTCTCGTGCAAGTTTATTAAATTAATGGTGTCAAAATGAAAAGAGCGGAGCTTGACTTATTATTTTTTGAATGGACCAGACAGGATTAATCGAAAGGATCAGATCGGGTGACCAGCAGGCATTCAGGAAGCTGGTCGAACACAATTACCCAATGGTTCTGAGAACCAGCAATGGTTTTGTGCATAATGAGGCGGATGCACAGGATCTCGCTCAGGAGGTTTTTCTTGAAGTGTATCAGTCCCTGCACAAATTCCGGAAGGAAGCTGGTATCTCAACCTGGATCTACCGGATCACCATCAATAAATCATTGAATTTCGTACGCGACCGCAAAAGAAAACAATTTTGGGGTAGCATGGAGATCTTTAGTGGAAAGACCGGCCATTCTGACAAAAACCTGCAAAGCAACCCGGAAGATAATCCGAAGGATCTGGAGGTAAGTGAGCGGAAAAGGATACTGTATAAAAGTATAGAGAAACTCCCTAAAAATCAGCGAATAGCTTTTACATTGAATAAAATTGATGAAATGTCTTATAAGCAGGTTGCGGAAGTGATGGATATATCCCTATCCTCAGTTGAGTCGCTCATCCACCGGGCCAGGAAAAATCTGCAGGAACGCTTGTACAAACATTACAGAAAAGAATAAAAATGTGCAAGTTTTTGAATGAATTGGTGTCAAATAGATAAAAGCGAAAAGATGAACTGCAAGTTTGTTAAATACAATATAATCAATTACCTGAACAGCCAGCTTAAAGGTCTCGAAATACAGGCATTTGAAAGCCATCTAGAGCGGTGTGAAAGCTGTCGAACGGTGTTTGAAGAAATCGCGAAAACCTATAATTTGCTGGAAGAGGATAAGAATGTTCAATCCAATCCTTTTTTTTACACCAGGCTTGAACAGCGTATTAAAAATGAACAGCAGTCTTTGCCGGGTTTTGTTCCGCAAATTATCAACAAAACAATAAGACCGCTTATGGCCGCGCTGCTAATCCTGCTTAGTATACTTAGTGGCGTGCTGATCGGTTCGCACTTCACTGATGGCGTATATGCAGGGTCTTCTTATGATTCCGAACTGGAATATTATACAGAGTCTGTATACTTTAACAATGTTGATGATGAACCCATCGAGTACTATTTGTTAAATCAAAACGAAGAGTGATGAATTATTTTAAAAGCAATAAAACCCTGATTTGGGTGCTGCTTGTTTTACTCCTGATCAATGCTTCGACCATGGGCACACTTATTTACTATCACCTAGTGGATAATTCTGATTTAAACTCGCCAATGCTGCCTGAAGGTCCTCCCGAATTTTTGCGAGACCGCTTACAACTGGATGAAGAGCAGCGCAATGAGTTTGCCCGCATGCACATGGGTTTCAGACAGGCTGTGCAGGATATCCGGAATAAAATGCATGAGAACAGAAATGAAATACTGGAAGAGGTAAGCAGGGAAGATCCGGATTCAGGGATGCTGAATCAGCTTGCGGAAGAATACGGGGAGCTGCATCAGGAACTCAAAGAAGAAACCATCAAGCATTTTTTAGAAATGAAAGAAAACATAAGACCCGATCAACGCGGGTTATACCAGCGCATGATCAGAGGTATGCGGGAATTTGATGAAATGACCCGGCCAGGTGAAATGCATGGACCTGGTCATGAGCGAAGGCACCGCTGGGGAGCGAAACACAACAGGAATTAATCATAGAATAATCATAAAAAATCAGAAAAATGAAAAACGTAAAAATTTTAAAACCACTATCAGCAATTATTCTAACAGTATTCCTTCTGGGATTTATGGGCAATAATATAATGGCCCAGAGGGGCATGGGCAAAATGCACCGTCACGGAATGAAGGATGCTCCCAGGGGCATGTGCGTGAATCTTCCGGATCTGAGTGAAGAACAAATGGATCTTATAGAGAAGATCAAAACGGATTTCATGAAGGAAAGCCTTCCGCTGAAAAATGAAATGGATATTAAAAAGGCTGAACTGAAAGCCCTCAGTACAGGTGATGATGTAGATCTTGGAGCCATTAACAAAAAGATCGACGAGGTTACTGCCCTGCAAGCAAAAATGATGAAAAAACATGCAACCCACAGGCAGGATATTAGAATGTTGCTGAATGACGAGCAGAAACTGATGTTCGATCAGCGAGGCAAACGATTTGGCATGGGCATGGGCTCTCATAGCCCGGCTTCGGGCCGAAAAGCTTTCAGGGGTCAGCATCCGGGTTGTCCATTCAGGGATATGGATGATGATTAAGCAATTTGGTCAATTTTAATGGTTAAATAAGGGGCGGGTTTCCGGCCCTTATTTTTTATGGAAAATACAAAGTACCGCATGAGCTGTCTTGCTTTGCTCCTGTAACTGAAGCCAGACAATTGATCTTATTTTCCCACCTGAGCAATCCCAGAAAAGCAAATATGAGGGCTTCCTTATAATCGATGATCTTTTCTTCTGGCACAATGATCCGTTTATTGCTTAGTTCACAGATTCGCTGGACCAGGAATGAGTTCTTTGCACCCCCTCCTGTTAGTAGCACCTTGCCTTCCTCAATTTGATCCATGGCAAAACGAATCTGCATTGCGAAATGCTCTGTGAGGGTCCGCAATATATCTGTGGAAGAAAGTTCATAATTTTCTGCCACTTTCAGGAAGATATCTTCAAACCACTCCCTGCCAAGTGATTTGGGGGCGGCTTTACGGTAATAATCCAATTTGTTCAGTGCATCCAATAGATTATTATTTATGCTGCCTTGGGAAGCTTTTGCTCCATCCTTGTCATAAGCGAGCCTCAATTCCCTTGCAAAATAGTTCAGTGCGATGTTCACCGGGCAAATATCAAAGGCGATGCGTTGATTGTTCTTTTCATAACTGCAATTTGAGAACCCTCCCAGGTTTATGCAAAGCGCATATTCTTCGAAAAGCAGCCTGTCACCGACTGGGACGAGCGGTGCACCCTGCCCGCCAAGTAAAACATCCCGGCTCCTGAAGTCTGCTGCTACAGGCAATCCTGAAGCCAGTGCAAGTGCTGTTCCTTCTCCCAGTTGAAAGTTGTACCCTGCTTCGGGTTGATGAAAGATCGTGTGTCCATGGGAGGCAATTAGATCTGCCTCCAGTTTGTATTTCCTGATAAAACTCCTTGCCAGTTTTCCAAGATATATACCATAAGCAAAATGCTGCTTGCCCATTTCAGATGCTTGACTATTGGACAACATGGTCAGCATTTTCTTCCATTGATCATCGTAGGGAATAGTTTCGGCAGGGCCGATCTTGAAGATCCATTTTCCATGGTTTACTGTGAATGTACAAAAAGCAATATCTGTTCCGTCAAGAGAAGTCCCCGACATCATTCCGATGATGCGCCAGCTTTTCATAATTCAGGCAATACTTTTTCAAGTTGAATGCCTCGTGAAGCTTTGATCAGTATATTTTGATTTTGCAGGGGGTTTTTGGCAAGGAAGGTCCTCAGTTCTCCAACATTAATAAAGGTCTTAAAACCTTTGTTTCTGTTCGCTTTTGAGAATAACGGCCCAACCAGAAAAACTTCCAGGTTTTGATTTTCTTGTATGATATCCAGCACATTTATGTGTTCTTCTATTGCGAAGTCTCCCAGTTCAAGCATATCACCCAGGATTAGGCATTTATTCTTTCCGGGCTGTTCGAGAAATTCTCTGATAGCCAATGCCATGCTGCTGGGATTGGCGTTATAGGCATCCATGATGATCTTGTTCCTGCCTGTTTGCATGATCTCTGAACGCTGGTTTGCAGGGCGATATGACTCTATGGCATTGACGATCTCTATTGCTTCAATACCAAAGTAATTTCCAATGCAGATGGCAGCCATCACATTTTCGAAATTGTATGCACCATAAAGTTGAGTGTTGATGCTATGTTTTCCTTTTAGCGAGTCCCAACTCAATCTCAGTCTTTCTTTCGAACTGCTGATTAAACCATGACAATCGGCATCGGGCATGGCGCCGTAGGTAATTCTTGGAATACCGAGGCTTAATTTATCCAGTAGCGGATTGTTGTTATTTACAAACAGACTGCCATGAGATTGCAGTATGTATTTGTAAAGTTCTGATTTGGCCTTAACTACCCCTTCCAGCCCACCGAAACCTTCCAGGTGTGCTTTGCCGATATTGGTGATCAGACCGAATCCGGGCCTGGCGATCTGGCAAAGATCATGGATCTCTCCCTGGTGATTGGCACCCATTTCGATCACTGCGATCTCAGTATCTTTCCCGATCCTGAGCAGGCTTAAAGGTACTCCGATATGGTTGTTGAAGTTTCCCTTTGTGGACACAGTGCTGAACTTCTTTTCGAGTACCCTGCTGATCAGCTCTTTGGTAGTGGTTTTTCCATTGGAGCCAGTAATGCCGATAATGGGGATCCGGAGATTATTCCTGTGATATACGGCCAGCTGCTGAAGTGCAAGCAAGGCATCCTCAACCAGAATGCATCTCTCCGAGGTTTTATATTCTTTTTGATCAATTACTGCATAAGCTGCACCTTTTTCAAGGGCAGCAGCTGCAAACTCATTTCCGTTAAAATTTTCTCCTTGCAGAGCAAAAAATAAAGCATTCTTTTCAAGCACCCGGCTATCGGTGTTAATCTGCGGGTACTCCAGGTATATCTCGTACAAATCAAGCGCTTCCATATGCAGCAATAAAAATACAAAAAACCCCGTCTCCAAGAGAAACGGGGTTGCGATAATTCTTTAATGTCTCAATATTATCTTCCTTGCGGGGGTTCGGGGCTGCCCACCCTTGTCATGGCACAGCGGAAGCCAATGGTTGAAGAGGCTTCATTCTGGTCGAGGAACCTCCGTGCACCGGGGCTCAGATAATAAGCTCTGTCTTTCCAGCTACCTCCTTTGTATACTCTGGCCTCATCACTGATCAGTGAGGTTACGCCATATTCATACATCTCTTCGCTGGTGTTTGACTGATCGGGTTCTGAAAGCCAGTCGGTAGTGATCTGTGACTGATGATCACCATCTTTATAATTGACGTTATCGGCTTTCCTGTAATTTCTTCTTGTAAGGCTTTCTTCCGTGGTGATCTCTTCATACTGAACTTTACCAAGGCTGTCTTTTTCCACGAGGAATCCTTCGAAGTCAACTTCTTTCTTTTTAAAAACATTTCCTCTGTAAGGACTGTAATCTGAAAAGTCGAGGAATGACAATGGACGGTAGACATCCAGGGTCCATTCGCTGACATTTCCGGCCATGTTATAAAGGCCATAATCGTTGGGCCAGTAGCTACCCACAGGGGCCGGGATGTCGGCACCATCGTTCAGGTTTCCTGCAACACCCATATAATCGCCGCGGCCACGCTTAAAGTTTGAAATGAAGCTGCCGTAATATTTTCTGTCATCAGTACGCACCACGCTACCGTTCCAGGGGTAAGTCCTTCTTTCAACAACCCTTTCATAGAGGGTATTCCCGATAAGGCCGAGAGCTGCATATTCCCATTCGGCTTCAGTTGGAAGCCTGTAACGGGGCAGAAGGATACCATCTTCTATCCTTACCTGGCGGAGGTCGCCGCCAGTAGGATCAAGGTTTTGTTTGCCTTCTTTTACGAGTCCCTCATATTGTCCGGCCAGGTATGCTTCCGTATTGAAATTGTTTTCGTTCTTCTGGTCAGGATCCCAATCCAGGATACCTTCTTCGATCAGTAGCATTTCGTTTACGCGATCGCTTCTCCATGAACAGAAATTATTTGCCTGTACCCAGGTAACACCCACAACCGGATAATCGTGATAGGCGGGGTGGCGCAAATACATTTCAACAAGCGGCTCATTGTAGGCCAGCCTGTCGCGCCAAACCAATGTATCTGGAAGAGCTTCGCGATATACTTCAGGATAGTCTTCTCCAAACACCCTGTTCAACCAGTAGAGGTATTCCAGGTAAGCCAGGTTGCTGACTTCGGTTTCATCAATGTAAAAGGAAGGGATGGTCACCCTGCGGGGGAAATTATCCCAGTCAAACATAAGGTCTTCCTGGGTAGCTCCCATGACAAATGTGCCGCCTTCAACAAAAACAAGGCCGGGCCCTGCAAATTGTTCCCGGGTTTGGGAAACCTCAAAACCACCGGCTTCTGGATCGTTGAGCGGCCAGCCTGTTGATCTTGAATAATCTTTTTCCTTGCAGGAAAACAAAGAAAAAGCTGCTATCATTACGAGAAGTGATGCGAGAATTCTGTTAATCCTGTTCATTGTCACTGTAATTAAGTATTTGTTTTTGCAAAATTCTTGTTAATAACTAAAATGTTGGTGCTTTTATTGCCCTGATCTTTCTTCTATTTTCACCTTTATAAACACAGAATGTCCAGGCGAATGAAATTTCATGTGCTCCTCCACTCCGGTTACTCAGTTTTGAGAGGCTGAAATCATAACTGTATCCAATCCTGTAATTGTTGTAAGTAATACCGATCAGTGCAATGGCAGCATCTGCATTTTCAAAATTATGTCTTAACCACACACCGCCCACAAAAGGGTATTTTTTAAGGTATGCCCCCACATTGAGCTGGTGAAATTTGTCCTGTTGCTGGTAGAGAATGTTGGGGGAAAGGATAAAATCTTCCCCGAAGCCTTCTCCGGTCCCCCCCTGGGTAAGATTCAGGTTGGTACCGCCGTGTACTGTAATCTTCATTGGGAGAGTGCTTGTGGATTCATTATAAAAGCCGTCATTCGGCTCGGTAAGGTGATGTACTGCCACACCGCCAAAAACCTTATCCATATAGCCCAGCATGAATCCTGCCGAGAAATCCACAAACGAAAGGTCAAGGTTTTCTGGAGGTGTTTCTGAGGAAATCGGGCTGATGTTTCCAGTGCCAGGATCAATCTGGTCGCCGAATACCAACTGGTCCCAATTGAGCTTTTGTTGTACATATGAGCCCTGGAAACCTGCACTGAGCATTACGGATTCACTGATCTTAAGTTTATAAGAGTAGAATGCACTGATATAATTCCGGTTGATTGCACCATCACCCATATTGTCTCCAACAAAAGATATTCCTATGCCACTGTTGATTCCATTGATCACCTGATCATAACTTGCGTTATAGGTTACAAATGCCTTGCTAATGGATGGCCATTGATCCCTGTAGTTCAGAATGATCCTGCCGCACTCCGTTGCTCCGGTCAAAGCGGGGTTCAGGTATACCGGATTGGCATAGAATTGCGAAAAGTTCGGATCCTGTGCAAAACCTCTTCCCATCAAAACCATCAGCGCAGCAGTAATTGTTAGTTTTATCAGTAGCTTAACCATAAGTTAAATTTCCGTAATTTTTTGCGTGTACAATTATACAAACAATTTTTAAATCATCTGCTTTTTTTGCCCGGCATTTTTGTTGAAACTGCAATATTGCTGATTTAGATTCGTTCTAAATCCAATTATCAGGGAATTGTTCGTTATTAAAACCTAACCATAAATAAATGAATTATAGAAAACTTTTAGTAAGCTTCTTTTTGGTTCTGTTTTCCTTTGCATTGTTTGGCCAGGATACCATGAATGTATCCCGCTCAATCAACTGGCATATCGATGACTATGAATTGAAAATGAACAAAAGTCTCTTCCCGGCAATCCATTTCAACAATGCGGTATTGAATGAAGGCATCGCTTCAGTGCCCGAGTTCCAGGATCGCTTTGAGATCCCGGAAGGAAAAGAATTGCTTGTATTGGAGATTTACAACAAAGAATTAATTGCTTTGAACATTGAAGCATTTGATGACGAGCAATTGCAAAGCATCCCCACCGCGATTGAGCCTAATTCCCTGACAGGAAAATCGCGTGGTAAAAGCTTCTTGAATGTTTCTTTCAAACCTCTCTATCTTGATCCTGAAAACGACAGCTTGTACCTTCTGGGTAGTTTCAATATCCGTTTAGTCCTTTCTGAGGGAAGCGGGCATGAAATTACCCAGCATTCCACTTTTGCCGGTAATTCTGTGCTTTCAACAGGAAACTGGTATAAAGTTCGCCTGCTGAGTAATGGCGTTTACCGGATCACATACAATGAACTGAAAGATATGGGAATGAATGTGGATAATATCAATCCCAAAAACCTGGCCATATATGGCAATGTGGCGGGCATGCTACCTGAAGCAAATGATGCGGCCTCATATGATGATGTCTCTCAATTGGCAATTCGTGTTCATGGAGAGGATGACGGGAGTTTTGATGCAGGAGACTATATTTTGTTTTATGGGCAGTCGCCCAATGTCTGGAAATTTAATCCGGCCGAAAATACTTTTCATAATAACTTCAATGTCTACTCCGATTTTACCTATTATTTTATAACGGCTGAAATGGGTCCCGGTAAAAGGATAGAGTCGCAGAACAACAGTGGTTTGCAGGCCAGTAATAATATCAATACCTATAATGATTATTATCTGCATAAAATGGATGAAGTAAATATCCTTGGAACCGGCAGAAAATGGCTGGAGCCGCTTGATGAGGATAAATACGAATTCAATACAAGCATCAGCAATCTATACACGTCCGCACCTGTTTTTGTGAATGCCAATGTTGTGGCCAGGTCGTTTAGTACCAGTTCTTTCAGTTTGCAGGCCTACGGATCAACAATTGCCCAGGTTTCTGTTCAAAAAGTGATTGAAGGCTCACTGAATGACTTTGCCAGGAGCAAAATGCTGAAGTCCAGTTTTAACGCTAATTCTGATCAGGTTGATGTAAGGATCAATTACAACAAAACCCATTCAAGCGGTACTTCCTGGCTGGATTATTTCGAATTGAATTTTATGCGTCAATTGAAAAAGAAAGATGCGCAGTTCGGATTCAGGAGTGTTGAATCGGTCGGAGAAGGCAATATTTCCGAGTTTACAATTTCTGATGTAACTGGCAATCTGGAGATATGGGAGGTGACCGATCCCCTTTCGGTGAAAAAGATCCATGGAAATCAGGCTGGTTCAAAGCTGAAATTTAAATCACCCACTGATGTGCTAAGGGAATTCATTGCTTTTGATGGCTCTTCTTTTTACAGTGTGGATTTTGTGAAGAAACTCCAGAACCAGGATCTGCATGGGATAGAAACGCCGGAAATGCTGGTGATCACTTATCCGGGCTTTATCAATGCTGCCAGGCGCCTGGTTGATTATCATAAAAGTACAGAAGGCATGAAGGTGTATCTTTGCACAACCGATGAGGTTTACAATGAGTTTTCCTCAGGTGCACAGGATGTTACGGCGATCCGTAATTTTGCCAGAATGCTTTACCAGCGTCCCGACGGGGATCAATTCAAGTACCTCATGCTGTTTGGGGATGCATCCTATGATTTTAAAGACCGCATCGAGGACAATACCAATTTTGTGCCCAGCTGGGAGTCGGAAGCCTCTTTTGATATGATCAATTCTTATGTTACCGACGACTATTATGGCTTGCTTGACGACAATGAAGGAAGCAACATACCTAGCGATTTGCTTGACCTGGGTATTGGACGGATTCCAGTACGTTCGGTGCAGGAGGCACAGGCCATTGTGGATAAAATATTGCATTATGCTTCCAATCAACCGGTGGTGATGGAACCCTGGCGTACGTGGGTGAGTTTTATCGCGGATGATGAGGATGGAAATCTGCATGTCAGGCAGGCAGAGGAACTGGCAGAATATGTTGAATTAAATGTTAAGAATCTGAATGTTGAAAAGATCTATCTGGACTCCTATACACAGGAAAGCACTCCCAGCGGGCAGCGCTACCCGGAGGTTACCGAAAAGATAAACAACCGGATGGAGCAGGGAGCCCTGGTGGTGAATTACACCGGCCACGGGGGTGAGTTGGGACTTGCCCACGAGCAGATCCTGTCTATCGGGGACATCAACAAATGGAATAATTATAACAATCTTCCGATCTTTATCACAGCAACCTGTGAGTTTGCCAGGTTTGATGATCCTACACGTACTTCAGCCGGGGAACTGGTTTTTCTGAATCAGCAGGGAGGGGCAATCGCCATGTTTACAACGGCAAGGGCAACTTATGCTGGTTCAAATCTAGCTCTGAACAAGCAATTCTACCGCAAAGCTTTTGAAAAGATCGATGGGGAGTATCCACGCATGGGGGATATCCTGAGGCTGTCGAAAACTGCCGTCTCAACAGGGATCAATAAAAGGAAATATGTTTTGCTGGGCGATCCTGCCCTGCAGATGGCTTATCCACTTGACTCTGTCATCACCACAAAGATCAATGGCCTTGAGATCACTGAGGTGCCGGATACCCTCAAAGCCCTGGCAGAAGTGAATATTCAGGGTTCAGTTTACAGTTGTGATGGATATAAGCTTGATAATTTCAATGGGACTGTCTACACCACTGTGTTCGACAAAGCAACAAGACTTTCAACATTTGGGCAGGACAATGGCAGTACACCCAAGGATTTCTATTTACGGAAAAATATTGTTTATAAAGGCAAAACCCCTGCCCAGAACGGGGACTTTGAACTCACTTTTATCGTGCCAAAAGATATTGCATACAATTTCGGTTTTGGACGCATTAGTATGTATGCCACTGACAATGGCAAGGATGCGGTCGGGTATAATGAAAATGTGATCGTCGGAGGATTCAGCGATATTCTCGTTCCGGATACCCTGGGCCCAGAGATCAGCCTGTTTATGAATGATACGACATTCAGGGCAGGAGGAATTACTGATGAAGACCCCCACCTGCTTGCCTTTGTCAGTGACCAAAGCGGGATCAATACCGTGGGCAATGGGATCGGACATGATATCACTGCGGTGATCGATGGGAAAACACAGTCAGCCTACATATTGAATGACTTTTATGAGGCTGACCTGGGTGGCTACAGCAGCGGAAGCATACTGTATCCCTTCCTTGACCTGCCTGAAGGAGAACACAGTCTTGAACTGAAGGTATGGGATGTATACAACAATTCATCTTCAGCTAAAACAAGTTTTATTGTTGTACGCTCATCAGATTTCAGGATAGAGAAACTGATGAATTATCCAAACCCATTTGCCCATGAAACCTCATTTGTCTTTGAGCACAACCAGGCTGGGCGAGAACTTGATGTGGAGGTGCAAATATATTCACTGCAAGGTGATCTGGTTAGCATGATTAAACAAAAGATGGTCTCCGGTGGTTATCAGTCTACACCTATTAAGTGGGAAGGAACAACTGTGAATGGTGCCAGATTGAAGCAGGGTTTCTATATTTACAGGCTGATTGTGACCAATGAATCGGGTGAGGTTCTGGAAAAAACCGGCAAGCTGATTCTTGCGGATTACTAATGGTGCAACCGGGCAATGGCTTTTTGTGTCTATTGCTTTAAAAGATGTTATTATAATGAGGAAATTGATTCTGATCATATTTTTTTACCTGATGATTGCCCCGGCATCACTGCTTGCCCAGTATACTGAGCTTAACTGGCACACACCACAAGCCGAGGAACTATTTCCGGGTGAGAAATCATACAGTTTAAGTTTCGAGGGATACAGGCTGGTGGATAAATTTGGCCTGCTACCGGTTTATATGCGGAAGATCCCTCTGCGGTCAGAGGGCTATACCGTTGAATTAAAATTGAAGGAAAAGCAATACATTGCTTCTTCACTTGACGGACCTGCTTGTGTTCTGTCTCATGAACTGATCAACTCTGAACCTCAGGCTTCATACACGATCTCAAAAAGCCCGGAAGGTGTTTTCTTGTATGTTTATGTAATGCCGGTCAGGATCCATGAGGAGACCAAGCAACTGGAGCTGCTCAGTAGGTTCAGTCTGGACGTAAATGTACACCCCAATCCTGACTATTCTGTTAAACAGCAAAGTGGAAGAAGTTTTGGTGATGAATCCGTTTTGCACAATGGGAGCTGGATCAAGATCAGCGTATCTGATTATGGCATTCACAAACTGACGTATGAAGATTTGAAAGCCGGAGGCATGGACCTGCAGGATATTGAGCCGGAAACCATCCAGCTATTCGGGAACGGCAATGGTATGCTTCCTGAGAGAAACAACGTTGATCGCCTGGATGACCTGGTCGAGAATGCAATATTTGTTGCCACAGGAAATGATGATGCATATAATGAAGGAGACTATATCCTGTTTTATGCACAGGGTGCCACAAAATGGCTTTACAATCCTTTTAAAAAGATCTATGAGCATGAAACCAATCTTTATGATGATCACACCTATTATTTTCTGACCTATGGGCAGGAAGCCGGAAAGCGGATTGAATCTATTCCATCTTCAGGCCTCAGCCCGAACTTTGAATCAAATACCTATGCGGATTTCAGACTTTATGAAGAGGATATTCATAACTTATTGAAAACAGGGAAGCTCTGGCTGGGAAAGTCCATGAAGGATGAAAGCCAGTTAAATCTTGATTTCCCTGCTGCGCAAGTGATCAAAGATCATACAGCAAACCTGAACATCTCTTATACTGTCAGAACTCCCAATGAAAGCTACCTGGAAGTGGGCGTCAACGGCAATCAGCTTGATGAAATTGAATTGCCCACGGTGCACCTGGGAAGTTCACAGTATTCACTTTCAGAAACCAAGATTTATTCATTTACACCGGTAACAGATGATATTGAGATTCAGCTCGCATTCACCCCATACGACAATACTTCCAATCTCTGGATCGATTATGTTGAGTTAAACCTGAAACGTGCACTTGTTTTTACCGGAGGCCAGTTGAGTTTCAGCGACCCTGCTTCCATTGGGACGAACAAGATTACTGAATTTATCATTGACAATGCCCCCGATGAACTCGTAGTCTGGGAAATAACCAATCCCTTTGATATCGTATCACATGAAACTTATACGGAAGAGGGATCAGTGCGCTTTGTGCTGCCAACAGATACCATCCGGAAGTTTATTGCGTGGGATGGTACGGATTTCAGGGAAGCTGAGATCCTGGGACTGGTGCCCAATCAAAACCTGCATGCGCAGCAGCCCGCAAACCTGATCATCGTCAGTCATCCTTTGTTCGAGAACCAGGCTGCCCAACTTGGCGAACTGCACCAGTCATATGACGGCCTGTCTTATGTGCTGGCAACGACCGAACAGATATACAATGAGTTTTCTTCCGGCAAGCAGGATCCTTCCGCAATCCGGGATTATGTAAGGATGTTGTATGAGCGGGCATCTGATGATAATAAGCCGCGCTACCTCATGTTGTTCGGAGATGGATCGTACGACCCCAAGGACCGGGAAGAAGGCCTGTACCCAAACTTTATTACGGCATACCAGTCGAACGAATCCTTGAAAGTAACCTATTCCTTCGTTACAGATGATTTTTATGCCCTGATGGATCCAACCGAAGGCTTTGATGCAATTGGTTCACCTGATCTTGGCGTTGGCCGGATCCCTGTGAATACGCTAGAACAGGCCCAGCTTGCTGTGGAAAAGATCAGCAATTATGTGATCGCCGGTAAAGAGAATACCGGTAACTGGAGAAATGAGATCTATTTCATTGCAGATGATGAAGACGGGAACATCCATGTAACCCAGGCAGAAAAGCTGGCTGCCATCATTGATACAGGCAATCGGCAATTCCATGTGAATAAGATCTATCATGATGCTTATCAGCAGATCTCTCTTCCGGGTGGCGACCGCTATCCGGAAGTGAATGAAGCCATTGATGAGGCGGTGCGCAAGGGAGCCTTATTGTTAAATTATACCGGCCATGGCGGGGAACTGGGCTGGTCATCCGAAAAGGTTTTAAATATTCCTATGGTAAATTCCTGGGACAATCTGGGAAAATTGCCCGTCTTTATCACAGCCACCTGCGAATTTAGCCGTTTCGATAACCAGGAATTTGAATCGGCCGGCGAACTGGTTTTTCTGAATCCTGATGGCGGCGGGATCGCTCTTTTCACGACAACCAGGCTTTCTTATTCTTCTACGAACTTTACGCTCAACAAAAGATTTTATCAAAACACTTTCGACAGTATCCATGGGGAAATGCCCCGGCTTGGGGATATCATTCGACTTTCAAAAGAAGTTTCCAACAATTTTATCAAGAATTTTGTATTGCTGGGTGATCCGGCTATGAAGCTGGCTTTTCCTGATGGCAAGGTAGTAACCACATCTGTGGAAGTGATGGATGCAGAAGATACGGATACCCTACGGGCCCTTTCAAAAGTGAAAGTGAAAGGTTTACTGGTAGACGCTTCTGGAAATCAACTTCATAGTTTTAATGGATTTCTTAAACCAAGAGTGTTTGATAAGTTTACGACTTATTCCACCCTCGGAAATGATAATAACAGTTCACCCGTGTCTTATAAGGTAATGGACAAATGCCTGTATGAAGGAAGAGTTGGTGTGGAAGGGGGAGTTTTTGAATTTGTCTTTGTTGTTCCGAAAGATATCGATTACTCTTTTGGAAAAGGAAAAATCCAGTATTATGCATTAGATACTTCTTCTTATGCGGATGCAAACGGATATCATGAGTTTGTGATCGGTGGATTCAACGAAAATGCCACCATAGATAATGAAGGCCCCATGTTGGAAATGTATATCAATCACAGTGGCTTTAAGTCGGGTGAGCAGGTTGGTTATGACCCCATACTGGTGGCGGAGATATCCGATGAGCATGGTATCAATTTCTTTGGTAACGGCATTGGACATGACATCACCCTCATCATCGACCATGATCCGGAAAGATCCTACATTATTAATGATTATTACACACCCTCAATTGATGACTACACCAGTGGAATGCTAATGTTTCCACTGCTCAACCTGGAAACAGGGAGTCATAGTTTGAGTTTACGAGTATGGGATGTTTATAATAATTCCACCACCAAAAGCCTCGATTTTGTCATCGGTGCGGGCAGTGCTTCGGGTTCGGAAATATCCAATTACCCCAATCCTTTCGGTGATCATACTTTGTTCAAAATTAATATGAATGATTATGAAGGATCCATGAATTATGAATTAAAAATATTTTCTTTGCATGGCCGTTTAATGAATGCATTTTCCGGTACACTTGAAGATAGCAACGGACTTGCAGAATTATACTGGGACGGAACAGGAAGCGGGGGTGGACTTCTGGATAACGGAACCTATGTTTATACCCTGAAGCTTACTGATAAGGATGGTAACAAGCGCATCCACTCAAATAAATTAGTCATCGTCAATTAACAATATAAAGAATATACGTTCGTTTTAAAACTCATTAATTTTACCTTTACATGCATAATATTAATAGAATGAGAAAATTAGCTTCAATCCTGGGATTATTTCTTATCGTGTTTCAGGTGTCCGGTCAGGGCAATTATGATGAATTGAGCGGGAAAGACCTGGAACTCAATCCTATTACAACAGCCGTTCCATTTTTAACCATCGCTCCTGATGCCAGGGGGGGTGCGCTGGGCGATGCAGGAGTTTCCTCAACACCTGATGCCAACAGCATGCACTGGAATCCTGCAAAGTATGCATTTATAGACGGGAAAATGGGGATTTCTGCTTCATACAGCCCCTGGCTGAGGGATCTTGTCAATGACATCAACCTCGCATACCTAACAGGTTATTACCGTTTTGATGACAACCAGACGATCGCAGCCTCTTTGAGATATTTTTCCCTGGGTGATATTGTTTTTACGGATAATAACGGACTGGACATAGGAACCTATCAACCAAATGAATTTGCATTCGCTGCCACCTATTCAAGAAAATTGACCACCAATCTTTCAGGTGCCGTTGCCGGCCGTTTTATTTATTCCAATCTCACGCTTGGGCAAACCGTTGGATCGCAGGCAACAAAGGCTGGTACCTCGGTTGCTGCCGATGTATCCGTGTACTGGAGAAAAGAGGTCAATCTCTTTGATGTGGATGCTTTGTTTGCATGGGGCGTGAATATTTCAAATATCGGTAATAAGATATCTTATACGGATAATGATGCCACTCGCGATTTCCTTCCTACTAACCTCAGGTTCGGGCCTTCTATTACCCTTGATCTGGATGAGTTCAATCAGCTTTCTGTAATGGTGGATGTCAATAAATTGCTGGTGCCCACCCCACCCATTTACGATACACTGCCTCCCATTGATGGCAAACGCCCAATAGCCAAAGGAATGGATCCGGATGTTTCCGTTATCCAGGGAATGATACAATCTTTTTATGATGCACCCGGCGGTTTCAGTGAAGAAATGCGTGAGTTGATGTATTCCGTGGGCGTTGAATACTGGTATGATCAGCAATTTGCAATCCGTGGCGGCTTTTTCTATGAAGACCGTACCAAGGGAAATCGAAAATTCTTTACCCTGGGCGCCGGATTGCGTTACAATCTTTTCGGACTGGATGTATCTTATCTCATCCCACTCGAACAACAAAATCCACTGGAGAATACTTTGCGTTTCTCCCTGCATATTGACTTTGAAGCTTTTAGCGGACAGAATAACTAATCAGCATGATCCGTACGGGCTTCGGATATGATCTGCACAGACTGGAAGCCGGTCATGATCTGTGGCTGGGCGGGATCAAGGTCAATCATGATAAAGGAGCAGTCGCTCACTCTGATGGAGATACCCTGATACATGCTATTTGTGATGCCCTGCTGGGTGCTGCTAAGCTTGGGGACATCGGCAGACACTTTCCCGATCAATCGGAAGAATTTAAGAATGCTGACAGCAAGGAATTGCTTTCAATCGTTGCAAAGTTGCTGAGAAACAGCAATTATTCTTTATCCAATATTGATTGCACGATTATTCTCGAAAAGCCCAAATTGACTCATTACATCCCTGATATGGAGGCAAAGATCGCTTCTGTGCTGGGAATAGATGCTGACCAGGTTTCTGTAAAGGCAAAGACCAATGAGAAAGCCGGGGAGATTGGAGCAGGCAATGCAGTAGCCGCTTTTGCGGTCTGCCTGATCAGGTCACATGATCACTAAAGAATTCCTCCCTAAAATTGACTAGGTATAATTTTTCCTTTGCCCGTGTAAGTGCTGTGTATAACCAGCGGAGAAATTCCGCATCAATTACATCATCTTTGAGGTAGGGAGCGTCGATAAAAACACTATCCCACTGGCCTCCCTGGGTTTTATGACAGGTGAGCGCGTACGCGAACTTTACCTCCAGGGCATTGTAATATGGGCTTTGTCTGATTTTCTCACGGCGCTTTTGTTTGCCGGGCTCATCATCAAAGTCTTTTAGTATCTCCTGGAAAAGGGCCTCTTTTTTCTTCCCTGGCAGGGAAGGCCCATCCGTAGAAATAGTATCCAGGAGTATCTTTACGTCCAGATCACTCTCTTCCGGATAATCAATCAGGCGGATGCTGATATCTGCAAAACGGAAACCATACATTTCTTCAATCTTCCATATCCTGATCACTTCAGCAAGATCGCCATTGGCAATAAAACCAGCTTTTGAATCTTTGGGTAGCCAGAAATAATTGTTTTTAACCACCATGAGCAGATCACCTGTTGACAACTCTTCCTCACGGAAAAGCACACGGTTCCTGATTTCCTGGTTGAAGATGTTTGCCCTTTTGTTTGAACGGGTTATGATCACGGTTCCTTCGCCTTCCTTGCTGGCAAAGGCGGTGTGCAAATGTTCTTCAAGTTCGGTGCCGTTGATGTCTTTCACATCTTCTGCAGGTGGCAGAAAAAGAGGTAATTTATATTCGTCTGACTTTATTTTATTCCGGATGAAAGTGGCATTGCCCAAAATTCCGGATTCCTTTTTCTGCCTGACTACCTCGGTTAGTTCGCACTGATGGAGCTTGAGAGAATAGGTGCTTTTCAAATACTTCAGATCGAGGGCCGGGCTGATGTTGAGACCGATTGGTGGGAGCTGGGCTGTATCCCCAATGAGGATCAGGCGGTTGTTCTCCCCCTGGTAAACATATTCGATCAGGTCATCGAGTATGTTGCGGGGGGAGAAGAAACCAAAATCTTCCGGAACATGGTTGTCCGGGATCATGGAAGCCTCGTCAACAATAAAAATGGTGTTTCTGCCGGGATTGTTTTGTAAGGCAAGCACTGATCTGCCATCAGGTGAGCTGAAGTGTTTGTAAATCCTTTTGTGTATGGTATATGCGCGCTGGCCGGAATAGCTTGCAAGCACTTTGGCTGCCCGTCCTGTTGGGGCCAGCAGGACCGACTTTGCACGGATTTCCGGAAGGAATCTGACCAGGGCGCTGATCAGGGTGGTTTTTCCGGTTCCGGCATAACCTTTCAACAACAGCAAAGTGCCCTGGTGCTCGTGCAGGAAAGCGGATATTTGCATAGCCGCTTCTTCCTGCCCTGTGGTGGGCGGATGTCCTAGTAATGCAATGATCCTTTCACTGACTTCTTTTCTTGGCATAAGTTCTTTATGATCAATATAGTCGTGTTCCGGGATCAGAAAGGGTATCCGATACCGAAATTCCAGTTCACCAGGTTGAAATCGATATTATCAAGCACCCATCTCTCTCCCCTGGGCTGGGCAGGATCCCTGAATGGGACAGCCCCGTCAATCCTGAAAATGAAAAAGCCAAAATCAAAGCGCAATCCGATGCCCCCTCCGATGGCAATTTCCCTGGCAAAACTGCTGAATTGAAATTCGCCACCCGGGAAGGTAGGATCCCGGTCAAGTAACCAGACATTCCCTGCGTCCACAAACAAGGCTCCCTTGAAAAAAGAATAAATGGGAAATCGGTATTCGGCATTGATTTCCAGTTTCATATCACCCATGCGATCAAAATCCGTGTCGGCATTTAGGTAGCTTCCAGGGCCGAGGGCGCGGAACTTCCAGGCACGCATGCCATTGGCGCCCCCGCCATAAAAACCTTTTTCAAACGGCAATGCATCCGAATTACCGTAGGGTATCCCAATTCCCATCAACAAGCGGGTAGCAATCCTGGACTCTTCACTTAAAACAAAGTAATACCTGAGGTCGATATCGGTCCGGATGTATTGCGCATAGCGGATGTTGAACAATGTGTAATTCCCATTTTCATTCCTGGGAGCATTGATCAGTTGATCGGTCAGCTGAAGAATGTTGCCCGAAGTCTCAAGATTTCCCCTGAAATACAAAAAATTCTTCAGTTTATTTACCTGCTGGTTGTTGTATATAAAGGAATATTTTGCCGCAAGAATCAGGTGATCTGTGAACTGATTTTTTAACCGCTGGTCTTCAAGTGTATTCAGTATAGAGTCGAATTCGGGTGTGGGCAGCACTTTTACCAGGTTGATATCCAGTGGAAACAAAATGTGTTTTTTTGTTGCTGATTCTGTCCAGTCGTAACCGAAAGAAAGGTTTGTAATATACCGGTCATATTTGGGACGGCGCTGATAATTTATACCCGTGGTAATGGTGGTTTTTGGTTTGAAGTATTTCGGAAAGATCGTTTGCCGCACAGGCACCAGGAACCTGGGGAAATAAAGCCCTACTTCCACACCGGTTTCCAGCGTGTTAAAAAAGAGGAAGTTCTTATCCTGGTTCTCATTCTCTACGCTGCTTAACTTTTGCACTTCCATGGATCCGCGCAAGCGAACGGATAGTATCTCAGCCCCCCTGAAGATGTTTTTATTCTGATAGGTAAGATTGCCCCCGATACCCAGATTTCCACCCGTATTGGTCCCTTCGGCTTCCACAGTATAGGATTGTATTTTGGCCCGGGACAATTGAATGTTGCAATTGATGTATTTTCTAGCTCCCGGCATACTGTCCTGATCGGGAATATGATTAAATTGTATGTGAGCATATTTGAATAGCCTGATATCGTTTAGCCGACGGTAGGTGCGTTGTACGTCATTCAATATGAAAAAGCGTCCGGGTTCAATAAATATGGATTGCGTAACCGCCTGGGGACGTATCTTCATCTTATCCTGATAAATGAAATTATAGGGGATGGTTTCATTGTTCCTGCCATCGATTCTGAGGTGTGTGGAATCATATGGAATTGTTCTCTGTGTAAGCGGATTATAATCGGTATTAATGAATATCTTGTTTATGTAATACTTCTGGTGATTGACATATTTCGTAGAGTCGCTGTATTTTTCCTGCACTTTTACATTGGAAATATTGATGACCACATCCAGCTTATGATTGCCAATGGTACTGTCGACCTCGAAATAAATATATTCCTTGTTGAATTCGAAGTATCCATTGTTTTTCAGTAGGTTGCTGATCCGGTCCCGTTCTTCCTCCAGTGTATAAGCATTGAAATTCCTGCCTTCTTTCAGCAAAGATTTATCCTTGTTGTATAAGACATAAAAGCGGATGTCCTGGTCAGGGATCTCATACTCCACCTTGTTGATTTTGTATGGGGTTTTTAAGTCAATGTCGTAATTAACCGTCACTTTGTTCTCTCTTTTATTCTTGAACTTGCGTTTGTATGCAACTTTTGAATCAAAGTAACCGACATTGTTCAGGTATCGTTCAATTTGAGATTGCGAGGCATCTGCTAGCTGTTTGTCGAAAATGACAGGTTTTTCGCCCAGTTTTTCATTGATCCATTTTGTGAATTTACTCCTGCCTTCATGGTCTGTCCAAAGATAGATCCACATTTTGACCCGGGCAATGCCGAAGAGGCTGGAGTTGGGTTGTTGCCTGATGAGGGTTTTTGCTTCTTCTACATCCAGCTCCCCGGGCTTTTCTTCGAATTTTATTTTATTTTTTGATAGCAGGTATTGGGTGTCATTCAAATGCTTAGATATATTACATCCGCCAGCCAGGAGGGCGAGTAATGATAAGAGGATGATATTTTTTAAAGCTGTCTTCAATATTGAATGTGCTGTAGTGATGCAAAAATACGAATTCGGTGCAAAGCGAACATCCTGAGTTTTGTGTTAGATCTTGGAGTTCTTGACGATCGCAAGGCTGTTATCCCGGTCAGGGAGTAAAACCGGACTTTCGGGAATGCTTTCCAGGAATTCATCCACAGCCTTCATCAGCATGGGCCATTTCCCGTTATAATCATGCAGAAGAATAACACCTCCAGGGTTCAGCCTTACAAAGAAATACTCCAGTCCGGCTTTGGTTGGTCTGTAAAGATCGACATCAATATTTACGAAGGCAAATTTTTTTGATTCGAGCTCCCGGGTGCTTGTCGGGAAGTGGCCCGGATGAAATATAAGCTGGGATGTATTTCCAATCTTTTCTTTTACGGTTTCTACTGATGTGTCTGCAAAGTTTGAATGGGTGTAAGTAGCTGCCTCCCCACTTTCCATTTTTAAGTCATCATCTCTAAAACCATCAAAAGTGTCGAAAAGGTGCAGTTTTCGTTCAGGAGCCATGGCATTGATCAATCGGGCGGAATCCCCTTTGTATACGCCAAGCTCAGCAAAATCTCCATGGATCTGCTCATTTTGTATGCGCCTGATCTGCATCCAGAGAATAAAAAAACGCTGTTTGTCGGGATAGCTTCTGAGCAATCTGACCAGGGCTGCCGGTACCTCTTTTTTCTTTACAGCTTCTTTCCAGGATACCGGATAAGCAGCCGGCATCATGGAAATTCTGACTAGGATGATCAGCAGTGTGATCAGCAGGACGATCTCGATAAAGTTGAAATAATCCATGGGATTTTTCTGTAAAGATATGAATTGTGGGTAATGAAATAAAACAGGAGGTAAATGCATCCAGGTGCAAATTACCTCCTGGTCATATTCTTTTTATATGATTAGTTGATAAGGTAGGTTACCCCAAGCCTTGCACCCGCAGTGGAACCAGCACCCAGTTGCAGATTAACAGCAAAGCGGTCGGTAAAGAAATAGCGTCCGCCAGCCTGAAGGTAAAGGTAAAGCCCTGATCCAAGGCTGCCGTTATAAGAATATTCTTCTCCCGGACCGTCATATTTGGTATTCCAGATGGAATATCCCAGTGAAAGCCCGCCGTAAAGATCAAAGTTTGACGGAATATCAAGCAGCTCGTTAAAATGATAATTGCCAAAACCTGAAATGGTGATGATGGTGTGGGTATAATCATATATATACCAGCCTTCATTGTAAGAGCGGAAAGAGAGGTCCCCACCCACACTGATATTGTCCGCAACACCAAATTCAGCACCAATGTAGACCGGGATTCCCCATCCTGACAAACCAAAGCCTGCGTTCATTTGCACCTGACCGTTTTGTAAGGGAGCCTGGGCCTGCAGGCCGCTGAACAGAATGAAGCCCAAAAGGAATGCTAAAATTGTCTTTTTCATAAACTTTCGCTTTGTTTATTGCCCTCGAATTCTTCGGGCAATAAATGGTTAAACCTAAATTACTTTATTTATTATTTGTGAACAAAATTATAAAGAATTATTTTAAATAAATTTAAAAAATCAGCAAATTGCCTATTGCCCTTTGCTGATTATTGACTAATTTTGATCAATTGTACTAAGTAGTTTAAGTATAAATAAAAATTAATGTAACCTAAAACTAATTGATTATGAAAAAGCTATTATTTGTATCAGTAATTGCAATGTTTCTTTTGTCAGGATGTGCCATGGTGCAGTCACCTGTATTTGCAACATTGTACACAGATGTGAAAGCACCACTGGCGGTAACCGGTAATTCCGGAGCTTCAAAAGTTGGCACTGCAGAAGCAAGCTCTATCCTTGGAATTGTTGCTACCGGCGATGCAAGCATTGATGCAGCTGCTAAGTCAGCAGGGATTACCAAGATACACCATGTGGATTATGAGGCCAAGAACATCCTGGGCTTCTATGCCACATTTACAGTTTATGTTTACGGAGAATAAAGTTTAATAATGACAAGGGCCCCGTGATCAGAAAGATCCGGGGCCTTTTTAAATTTAAATGATGAAAATCCTGAGTATGAGCTTGCTAATGCTAATAGCCTTTGTTGCTTCCGGGCAAAAGCTGAGCAAATATTATACAACAAGCGAGCTTGAAAACGGAAGGATCTATTTTGTCAAGCCTTTTGATGATTTTGAAAGCCGGAAAGGGCGGGATGCTTTCATCTATGATTTGACCTACCTGGAAGGCAGCGACACCCTTACCATGAATTACACCTATTTTGCCGGGGAAGCCTTTGAAGCCGATTCCATCGGGATACAATTCGATAAGCGGGTCAGGTTTTTCCCAACGGAAAGGCTTTTTATTGAGCGTGAAAAAAGAGATTGGAAACACCGTTATACCACCGAGTTGCCGCTGGAATTCATGATTGATTTTTATGATTCGAAAAACTCTCCCTTTTTCCAGGTAAAGAATGGAACTGAAAGTTTGGTTTACGACATCAAGAACAACAAATGGGAAAAGTTTGCAGGCATCATGCAGCAGATTTTTAAAGTGATAGAACTAAACCGTTAAATATCCTCGAAATATTTTATAAATCCTTTTCTCAATACAAAAAAACATTTTATATTTGCACCCTCAAAACAGGGAGCTTAGCTCAGTTGGTTCAGAGCACCTGCCTTACAAGCAGGGGGTCACTGGTTCGAATCCAGTAACTCCCACTGGTTTTTGGGTTAAACCACAATTTTCTACTTTTTAAGTAGATAACTTAATCAGAGAGCTCCGTCGTGAAAACAGCGGGGCTTTTTTTTTTGTTTTCGAACAGAAGAATATCGAAGGTGGAATGATGAATAAGAATTCAGAATTCAGTATTCAGAATTAAGTATTCAGAATACAGTAGCCGGATACCAGAGGCCAGTAGCCAGCAAATAGCAGCCAGTAACCAGAAAGTTTTATTTCAGAGGAGGACGACCCCGTAGGGGTCAAATATATCTGATCCCATGCGGCAAATCGACAAACCTCCCCTCCTTGCTCGCAGGGAGGGGTCGGGGGTGGGTAAAAAAGAATAATGAACAGAGGAACAAGGAACAAGGAATAAGAATTCAGAATTCAG